>Ga0208916_10000001_pt1 | contig 359393 bp, 418 predicted proteins | sample DEB19_08_DNA_5_FD_184523 | JGI IMG/M metagenome (GOLD analysis project Ga0208916, IMG submission 184523) | Aqueous microbial communities from the Delaware River and Bay under freshwater to marine salinity gradient to study organic matter... | ecosystem: Environmental > Aquatic > Marine >... | reverse complement strand
AGACGCTTTCACTCCAGAAGCTATCATGCTTAAGGCAGTGATGAACAGTCGCTACGATTTGGCTGAATAAGCTAAATAGTTGTAACACGGCAGATACCTCTGAGCAATTACGTATCTGTTCTCTTTTTGATATATTGAAGTTTAAAAGATAGCAATGGAGACATCCTTCTTAACAACATCGAGGTGCTGGCTAGCCGTAAATCCTTTCTCAGGGTAAGCACTTGTTGATGTATCAAATTAAAAACCCGTGATCCCGTACACGTAATCAACGGGGGTGGGGCAGTCACCAAAGAGAGTGCTAGGTGTGCAGTGCATTGACCATCCGTCTCCCATTAAGGAGTAGCGGGAACGCATTGGGTGAGGTATAACGCCTACTCCAGAAGAATAAATGTTGTGGACAGAGTAACTGCTCAGTTAGGGGCTCATGTGGTGTGAGTAGCCTAACACTAATTCTATAAAAATAGGTCACTTGGTGACCTATTGTCAATTAAACACCCTAGACGAACATTCGCATACCTTACGTTCTTTATTTTATTACATTAATTTATATCAGAGCAACTAGGGTGTTTACTTGACACTAATTGCATGGTGTGCTATAATAACAGCATAAACAGAGAAATACCATGAGAAAATTTATCACTAGTGACTTACACTTTGGTCACGCAAATATTATGAAGTTCTGCCCAGTAACCCGAGCAGGCTTTACTGACACCGATCATATGCGAGAGCAAATGATACATGAGTGGAACCGTGACGTTGCTCCAGAAGATGAAACATTCATTTTGGGTGACTTTGCATTCTTGTCAGCCAAGGATGCAGTTGCAATTCTGCGTAGACTGAACGGCACTAAGATTCTGATTGAAGGTAATCACGACCGCAAACTGTTGAACGACCCTGCATTCCGTGCAGAGTTCAAAGAAGTGCATCAGTACCTGAGATACAATCACGATGGTCAAATGGTCATTATGATGCATTACCCTATCTGGGAATGGGATCAAATGCACCGCGGTTCAGTTCACTTTTATGGCCACGTTCATGGAGCAGTGACTGGCATGGAAAAGTATCGTGCCCGTGATGTAGCTTTTGACAGTACTGGTCGTGTCGTATCAGATTTTGATATGATGGTTAAAGACGCATTGAAGGGTGAGATTCGTTCTCACCACTAATATGAAAGAAGAAAAGTTTGCTAAGTTGCTTGACGAGGTTGAAGAATTCATTGGTGAACACAACCGTAGCAATCCTCACTATCTGTTTGATGAGGATATCATCAAAGTCTTTTCACACTACAAAAAGAAACATGTTAAACGAGCATTAGAGGAATTACGATGAACAAGGATGAATTGAAAGAGTTTGTATTAGCTAACCCAAAGTTGGTTTCTATGAAGTCTGCCGGCGATGGTATCTATGTGCTAAAGTATTCCAAGCGTGTGTTCTACGATAACTTGTGGAACGACTACTTGGAAGAATGCCGCGGTACTATCGTAGATGCTGACTTCAATGTGGTGCAACGTCCATTCACTAAAATCTACAACTATGGCGTAGAAGCTAAGGCTCCTGTGTTAAGTGAAGATACCATAGTGGAATGCTTTCGTAAGGTCAATGGCTTTATGGTTGCAGTGACTTGGTACAACGGAAAGTTGTTAGTGTCCACAACTGGATCAACTGCTAACGACTATGTTGATATGGCTAACTCCTTTATCGACCGTCGGCGTGAAACTTTTGAACGATATGTAAGTGGTTTTCCTACCCTAACTTTTATGTTTGAATGTGTGCATGAAAATGACCCACATATCATTGTAGAAAAGCCAGGACTGTATTTGCTGGGCTATCGTGAAAAGACTTGGGAAAGCCGTAGTCAAAACGATGGACTTAGCTTGTATCACCAATATGCATTGTCGGATCACCAAGTGGAATGGAAGCGTTGCACATTGGGTGAAGTGTTGAAAGAAGTTAAGACTGTTAAGCACGAAGGCTTTGTATTCTACACTGAGGACTTTAAAGTATCTGCAAAGATCAAAAGTCCATACTACTTGACCAGCAAGTGGGTTGCCCGCAATCCTCGTACTGACAAGTTAGTGAACATGGAAGCAGATATCAAGAAAAATCTTGATGAAGAATATTATCCACTAGTGGATGCTATTCGGGCTAACATTGTTGACTACACTGCCTTGGACGAACAATCACGCCTATCATGGGTGCGTAACTATTTGGAGATGGTATGAACGAACGAATTAAACAACTTTGGTTAGACGGTGCTCAGAGCCTCTGGCCTCGCCCTGGCAAGTGTACTGCTGGCGAGTATGACTATAACCTTGAAAAGTTCGCCGAGTTGATTGTGCAGGAGTGTATTGATATTATTGCTCCTTATTCTGTTAGAATGAGTAGACCAGGTGAAGAATACTTACATCCTATTCAAGAGATTAAAGAACATTTTGGAGTTAAAAAATGAAATCAGTACCCGTAAGTGTTTGGCTGTCCGCAGTCGTTCTTTTTATATTTTCCGCACACAGCGCCTGGCAAGATCCTGTGTTTTGGTTTCAATGTTTTATCTTTGTGAGCATTGCTGCATCCTTTGGTCGAGTTGTAGTCTATCTGTTTGAAGGTAAGTGAAATGAACGAACGAATTAAAGAGCTTGCCCGTATGTCAGGGTTTACTGTCGATGAGACAGGCACGTTTCCTGAATTCGCAGAAATGACACGCCTTGATTGTTTCGCCGAGTTGATTGTGGCAGAAGTATTAGCAGTTCAGGAGAAATTTATTGCTGATGGACACAATGCTTGGCATTTGAATAAACCCACACGAGAACATTTCGGAGTTGAAGAATGAGATTGATGCTAGGCACCAAAGAACGACCAAGTTTGCTTGTCAACGTTAAGCAAGAGCACAGTCCTACGCACTTTGACTTTTGGGTAGTCAACGGTGCCTGGGAAGGTACATTCTATAATGGATACGTCACTGTACATCATCCTTGGAACCCTCACTCAAGTCTTGACAAAGTTGAAATTTTGTGCAATAATCAAGACAGGTTGCGTAGCAGTGATTGGAACGGAGAGTACCAAGATGTGTTTGACAATTTCCACAATGAAAACTATGTAGCACCCAAGCGTGAACCAGTAGTGTTTGCTGATATGGATGATGACATCCCTTTTTAAGGAGTTAGCAATGAACGAAGAATTTGATAGATTTGAGGAGCATATGGCAAATGAAATTTTAAAAGATGAAAGCCATTTACCCGTAGCAGAACAAAGCCTAGTCTTTCGCCTTCGCAAGCGGGCGGAGATTCGCAGGCAGATTCAAGGACGCAAGTCAGTAGAAGAAGGCAAACCAGATCGTATCGCTGACTTATTGGAAGAAGCAGCTAACGAGATAGAACGACTACGGGTGGGTTAAATAGTCTATGCGTAAAATTATTTTAATACTGTTATTGTTGCCATTACTAGCTTTGGCAGACACCAGCACGATTATCTATAATTTAACCAGCAATCAAGTAGTAAGCAGTAACCAGCAAGGTGAGAAAGTTAGTATAGCTAGTATCAGCAAGTTAATGACAGTTTATACTGTACTAACACAGCACCAATCGTTAGATGAACGATTGACCGTTACTGGCAATAGAATTACTAATACCAAGATTAGTAAAGGAATGATTCTAACCAGAATGGATTTAGTCAAGCTATCATTAATCAGTAGCGATAACCTAGCTGCGATAACTCTAGCTGAAAACTTCCCCGGTGGCAAAGTAAAGTTTGTTGAAACTATGAACAAACATGCAACCGAGTTGAATATGTCACATACTGGGTTTGTAGAACCAACTGGACTAAGTGCAATGAACTTTAGTACAGTAGATGATATTGTAAAACTCACTAAAGCGGTAAGTGCATTTGATATAGTGCAAACAGCAGCACAATCTCATAATCTAGTTACTCATTATTCAAGGGGCAAACGTGATACTAAATTGTCTACTAGTCCTACCATAAAGTACTTTGGTCAGCAAGGTATAATCACTATCAAGACTGGGTTTACTAATGCTGCTGGTTATTGTATAACTATGCTAATCAATGCAAATAACCAACTATACAATATCACTATTCTTGGAGCTAAAACTAAGCAGCAACGAGAAGCCATTATCCTAAAATCATTAGCTCAAATATATAGCACATAATATACGCATTTAATGCACTACGTATAAATACATTTACTATGTTCCACTTCATCAAAGACCTCACACACAAACTTCTAGAATTTATAAAAGATGATCCGGTTCGTCCTGAGATTCCCGCTGACTTTAGGGTAAGTGATGGTAGAATAGTGGCAGCATTAACTGACGAAACTGAAACATCACCTGAAGCAATGGTGTGCATTAGCTTTCATGATTTTGTCCCACAAGATGTTACTGATTTGAGTAGCACTACATTAGTTCCGACTACAGCAGTATTCTATACTATCTGGAGTTATAAAGCAGGCAAGGGTAGAGAGTTATTAATTCGTGCAGTTAAAGAGATTCAAAAATCTCACCCTAGTGTAACTCGCTTTGTCACATTAAGTCCTAAAACTGAATTGGCTAGACGTTTTCATTTGAAGAACGGTGCCATTGTATTTCGTGAAAATGTAGATACTGTTAACTATGAATATGCACATGCTATTCCTAAAGAAGAAGACAGTGGAAATAAAGTTCTATTACCAGAATAATCAACATAGTTACAAGCACGAAGTTATAATAACTTCATTCGCCGATGCAGTAGCTAAAATTATTGAGTTACCAAAATCACTTGAAGTATGTTTATATCCACTACCAGATAATGTATATGGTGGTATAGATATGAATCATGTTAATCGCATCGGCATTAACTACGACTTACCCTTCAATCTACTACCAAAGATACTAACTCACGAACTGATTCACGTTCACCAGAAACATATTGGTATACTATCAATGAAATCAAATGGGATGTGTTATTGGCATGGTATACCCTATACTAAGAAACTACCAGAAGATATGACCTACGAAGAATACAATAGTCTTCCCTGGGAAGTAGATGTTGCACAAAAACAACAAGAAATCTTCCGTGAAGCATTAGCCCTAGTCTGCAAGTAATTTGACATTTAATCCATATTGTAGTATAATATGGGTATGCTTAAAGAACACCTGGTCAGTCGTCACTTAAACTTAGAACTTCACCGTCCTATGCTAGACGAAGTTGAGGGAGTAGCCACATTTTACTTGTGGAATCTCAGCGGTCAGCTTGTAGGATACCAACAATATCGCCCAACCGGAGAGAAAAAGCCCCAAAATAACCCCAAAGAAGGTAAGTATTTTACATACAGAAAGCAGCCCACCCACACTGTTTGGGGCGTTGAGAGCTTGGATTTAAGCCCCTCAGTCGTGTTTGTGTGTGAGGGTCTGTTCGATGCGGCCAGACTCACTGAGCGTGGATTTAGTGCGTTGGCCGTGCTATCTAACAACCCAAATAGTGACTTGAAGAACTGGTTGCAGTGTCTGAATCGCAGGGTTGTAGCAGTTTGTGACAATGATACAGCTGGCCGAAAGCTAGCCAAGTTCGGAGACTGTTGTGTTTTTACAACAGATAAGGACCTCGGGGATAGTGATGACGATTTTGTGACAAACTTACTGGAAACGTACGGTTGACATTAAATGGTTTTGGGTATATAATACACTTATGAACTCGAAAATCGTCCGTAAGCGCAGAACAGATCGCAATCATGCTATCTATGTCATCACCAATGTTTTGACTAGTGAGCAATATGTTGGTATCACCGCAGTGTCATTCGGTGGCAACGTCAAGCGTACACTGAATCGCCGTATGCAAAAGCATATGCAACGGGCTATGACTGAGAACAAAGATTGGGGCCTGAGCAAAAACTTGCGTGAGTTTGGAGCCGAAGTATTCACATTCGGCTTGCTTGAAGTTGTACGTGGCAAGCGCCCCGCTCACGCCCGCGAGACAATTCTAATCAACACTGTGCAACCCGCACTTAACACTTTTGGAGTCAAATAATGCAAATCATTAAATGCTGGGATATTCAAACTTGGGACGGTGGTGATCGTCACAACCACAAGTATTATGTAGCAACGAAAGAAGCTGCCGATGCATGGAAGGCAAAGAACAAGTATGATGAAGTCTATGAAAAAGAATTTGTCATCCTTGACAGTTTGGATGAATTGACAGAATATGAAAACGGTGAACTCCGCAAACGAGCCCTGGCTAAATTGTCAGAAGCAGAAAAGAAAGTATTGGGATTAAAATGATACAAGCAATTACTAATTTGATTATCGTTATGTTGCCAGTTATCATCATGGGCCTGGCAATCCTAATCAAGGATGGATTCTAAAATGAACGAACGAATTAAAGAACTTGCTGAACAGGCTATTACAGAAAAACTTTCAATAGATGAATTTATTGAGGCTCTGAAAAAAGAACCATATGACTTCTATGGGTTTAGAGTTAGTGAACTACAAAAGTTTGCCGAGTTGATTGTAGCAGAATGTATGACCACTGTGCTTAACGAATCAAAGTGGTACTGGGATAAAGATGAATTTGAAAGTTCCAATGCTATTCAAAATGCAGCAAGACGAGTAAAAGAACATTTCGGAGTTGAAGAATGAAATTGAAAATTTGCGGAATTACTTACGAAGTATTGTACAAGACACCTGAGGAAATGCAGGGCACTATTGGTCTTGCTAGATTCAATGACCAAGAGATTTGGATTGGAAATAATTTCTCAGAACAAACTCAAAAAATTGCATTGTGGCATGAGACCCTGCACATACTAAGTGATGCGTACAATTTAAAGATGAACGAGGAACAGGTTAAATTTCTTACTCACGCATTGATTGCCTTAGTGGAAGATAATTTGGATACAATTAAAATAAGGTCTGCTCAATGAAATTCAAACACATTTGTTGGCAGAAGAATGAAAAGACTAACACTGATAAAGTGTGGGGCGTGATTCTATTACAAGATAATTCTATGGATTTTAGTGGACTCGGGTTCAAGTATGTAGACAATGACTATATTTCATTCTGGGGGCGCCGTGGCGCAAAACTTCAAACTAAAATGTTTAAGGGTAGTGATTGGGACGCTATTCAAATGTTTGAAAAGAAGCAGCACAATGGTTATCGGTCAATTGAAATTGATGAACTGCATGAAGTGTACCCCGAGTTCCAACAGGACCTAGAAAAGACAGCCTTCTGGGCTACATTCAAAATTTGACATTAAATGGGTATTCTGTTATAATAGAATCTTAGACAGTAAAGAACTGGAGTTGTAATGGAATACGCAGTTGAAGCTAGCAATCAAAAAAGCAAAAAGTTTCTTAGTGCATTGATGCCCTCAATCATTGACCAGTTGGGTTTGACTAATAGCAGAAAAGCAGTCTTAGTCAAAGTGACCGATGACATGCTTGATGGTATGGAAGGTGCAACCCTCAATGTAGAAATGGCAGATTGTTATCTAGTACTAATCAAGCCAGCTAAACGTTTGACAAAATTCTCACTACTGAATATGGCACTGACTCTTTCACACGAAATGGTACATGTGCGTCAACTTGCTAAGGGCCAAATGAAGTTCTTGCCAAAGAATGCTAGAATGTGGATGGGCAAGACTTACAGCAAAAAGACAAAATACTTAGACATGCCCTGGGAACTTGATGCGTTTGCCCGTCAAGAAATTGTATTACGTAGAGCTATTGAGTGAGTGTCCAAAAGTTGACATTAAATGGGTATTCTGCTATAATAGAATCTTAGACAGTAGAGAACTGGAGCATAAGATGGCAAAATGGTACAGCGAAATTGGCGAAGAGTTTGGGACCAACACAATGACCCGTGAAGAACACGATATGCGTGAACGGATTATCAAGGTCATTAGCCAACACACTCGCACATTCTATGGTGGCTATGGCTATGCTTCTGAAGAAGGTGTCAAGGAAGAGGACTACGATGAAGTGGCCGATAGCATCATGGAAGCATTCGTAATGGTTGAGAAAGATTGACATTTAATCACTTTGGTGATATAATAGAATCTTAAACAGGAGAACTGTATGTCTTACAACAATGGAAATCAGTACGACCAAGAAGCAGAGTATGCTAAAAAGTCCATGACAGAATTGATCGCTGTCCGTACTCAGTTTGAGTTGGCAGTAATTAATCACCCGCAAGGCCCTAAAATGTTCAATGAACATCTTGAGTGGGTCAAAATGAAAATTGCAGAACGAATTGGAAGGAAATAAAATGACCTTGGATAGTTTGATTAATCGTCAAAGTAGCAAGTGTCATTACTGCAATTGTGAAATGAATCGTGAGAAAAAGTCTCCGCAATTGGCAACAGTTGAACATCTTGTGGATAAATGGTCAAGCCCGAAGCACAGGAGAATTGACGTTGCATCTAATTTAGTTGCGGCTTGTTTTCAATGTAACAATAGTCGAGGTGCAAAACGAAATCGCATTGCCCGAGATTATTACAAAATGGTAGTAGCCAAACGAGGAATCAAACTTGCAGTAGCGTCAACCTCAAGTAAAGTTTTATATTCGATGTTTGGTTCGGTACCACAACATCTCTTTAGTGTAAAGGAAATTAAAAATGCGTAAGATGGCAACTATTAGAAAGATTGATGCACTGCGTCCTATTGTGGGCGCTGATGCAATTGAATGCGCTATCGTAGGTGGCTGGACCTGCGTAGTAAAGAAGGGTGAATATACTGCTGGTGATCTGGCAGTATATTGCGAAATTGATTCGTTCATCCCCTCTACTATCGCACCGTTCTTGACCAAGTCCGGACACTATGCTAAGACTTTTGAAGGTGTTGAAGGCGAACGTCTCCGTACTGTGAAGTTGCGTGGTCAATTGTCGCAAGGGCTGTTACTGTCTCCAGAATCTGTGAAGTTATTTCCAAATGATATGGCGATCGGTGATGATGTATCTGAATTTCTCGGTATCACCAAGTACGAAGCACCAATCCCCGCAGCACTTGCAGGCGAAGTCAAGGGCATGTTCCCTTCAGTGATTCCCAAGACTGACCAAGAGCGTATTCAAAACTTGTCAGTAGAGTTGGAAGTGTGGAAGACTGAGAATCTATCTTGGGAAGTGACTGAAAAGTTAGATGGTTCGTCAATGACTGTTTATCGTATTGATGACTATGTTGGTGTGTGTTCACGCAACCTTGACCTCAAACGCAACGAAGATAATTCACTGTGGCGTGCTGCTCTTAAGCACGACCTAGAAGAAAAGTTGAAGATTGCAGGTGGTAACCTTGCAGTTCAAGGTGAACTGATTGGCAACGGTATTCAAGGTAACAAGTACAAGATGCGTGACCAAGACTTTTATGTTTACGACATTTACGATATTGATGCAGGACGTTACTACACTCCTGCTGAACGTAAGGCGTTTGTAGAAGTGTTTGGATTGAATCACTGCCCTGTGCTTCACCGCAACACTGAGCTAATTGAATCAGTTGAATCATTGCTGCAACTTGCAGAAGGTAAGTCTGTAATGGGCGATATCAATGGACCAGAACGTGAAGGTCTTGTGTTCAAGTGTAACGAAAAACAAGTGTCCTTCAAGGCAATTTCTAACAAGTTTTTGCTCAAGGGCGGCGACTAAGTTGACAAGTAATGGATACCATGCTATAATACAATTTAAGGAACATAAATGACAGATGAATTTGATACTTGGCTTTCTGATACAGACGTTGAACGTTTGTGGAAAGTGATGCAAGGGGAACTACCCCATGCGGCAGCAAGTTCAGAGGAAATGGATGAGTTTCTAAAGTTGGTAACGCATGTTGCTATGATTAAAACGGGTGGTAGTGGTTATCAAACTGCTACCATTCAATAAAGGAGTTAGTATGATTTTTGGATGGCGTAAACGGCAAATTGCCAACACGGTTGATGCAGCTATTAACGAGGAACCAACTGCAATTCCAGTTATACCTAAGGTAGTTGCTCCTCGCGACCCGATGAAGGATGATGCAGTGTACACAATCGGACGTAACCCTGCCGGCTATATTCAACTGCGTATGACCGGCGATGGCTACACCGCATCTACACTGACAATGAGTACAAGTGCAGTCCGATCTCTGATCCGGCAGCTTGAAGCAGCAATTCCCGAAGAGGAAGACGAATCTAATGATTGAGTGTTTACTGTTAGGTGATAGTATTGCAGTTGGCGTAGCACAGTATCGCCCTGAGTGTGAAGTTCATGCTAAGGTGGGAATTAATAGTCGCAACTATGTTGATAGAAATATCACAAAGGATCTTGCAGCCAAAACAGTAATTATCAGTTTGGGGTCAAATGATTCCAAAAACATGAAAACTCTTGCAGAGTTGTTTGTACTTAGAGAAGTGGTTGATGCAAAAAGAGTATATTGGATCGTCCCTGCAATAAATGCAAACGCACAAGAGGCAGTGAAAATTGTTGCTGGCAAGTTTGAGGATAAGATTTTGTTCATTCCTCAACTTTCAAAAGACAAAGTTCATCCTACAACAAATGGTTACAAAGAATTAGCAAACAGTACACGGTGAAGAAAATGGCAAAATGTTATCAATTAGTCGGAGTGCCCGCAGCAGGTAAAAGTACTTGGATCAAGAACCAAGCCTGGGCTAGTGATTGTACTATTGTATCTACCGACATGTGGGTTGACATGGAAGCCGAACGACTTGGACTAACCTATAACGAAGTGTTCAAAGACTATATGCCACAAGCCGTAAAGCTAATGGCTATTCAAGTTGAGAATGCTCGGGACCTGGGCCGAGATATCATATGGGACCAAACTTCTACTACAGTTAATAGCCGTAAAAAGAAGTTTAATATGTTGCGTGATTATGAGCATGTTGCTGTGGTGTTCCGCACACCCGTACGTGACGAGTTAGATGTGCGATTGAGTGGTCGCTTTGGTAAACACATTCCGAAAAATGTTGTTGATAGTATGATTGCAGGTTGGCAAGAACCAACTAAGGATGAAGGATTTATTGAGGTACGATATGTGGATTGAGAATGTAGCTGCTAGTGATATCCCAACTCGCTTCCATCATGAAGCAGGTGAGAACTCTATGCTGATTAGCATTACAGATCCTGCAGGTTGGAAGCCAGAAGCAAAGCACGTGTTCAAGGAACGTCATAACTTTGAGTTCCTTGACATTGAATTGCATGACTATGCATTGGAAGAAGAAATGCGTTGCAGCCAAGAACAAGCTAACGAGTTGGTTCGATTGCTGCAACATGCAAAAGACAATCGCATGAACGTGGTTGTTCACTGTACTATGGGCATTTGCCGTAGTGGTGCAGTTTGCGAAGTCGGTGTAATGATGGGATTTGAAGACACTGGAAGATTTCGTAGCCCTAACTTGTTAGTCAAGCATCGTATGATGAAGGCATTGGGTTGGACATATGATGAAAACGAAAAGCCAAACTTAGATGATTGGCGAACTTTTAAGAATGATTTTTAATGTTTAAAGTAAAAGGTAAGACTGTTTCATTTGATGCAATGACATTGGATGAAGCAATGCACACCGCTAAAGTAATGAACGAGTTTGTGACCATCACCGGTCCAGACTTTGAAATCGTAGGTATGTTCGGAGTTGATACTATCAAAGACGGCAAATGTCCAGATGGGGTTGCATACGACTGGAATAAGGCTAGTCGGATCGGACAGACCAAACGATGATTTATCTGCCCGAAAGTACTTGCTTCATTATTGTATTGAGTGTTATAATGACGCTAGAGAAATATATATGATCCATCTTAACCTCACAATTCAAAATCCATGGAGTAACACATTCAAAACTGTGTTTGTTAAAGCCGGCCAACTAACTAAAAACAAGTCTTGGGAAATTGAATGTTACCGATGTGGTGTGTTAATTAGTTTTAGCTTTGAGATGACTTTCCGTAGAGACCACGGAGGACTCTGCATAGAGATGGGGTTTTTGGGATACACAATCGGTGCACAAATTTATGACAACCGACACTGGAACAGTGGAACAAATACTTGGGTGAAACATGACAATGACTAAAGAAGAAGTAATCCACATGATGTGCCTAGAGTACAGGCATGATTTTGGATTGCGAAAACAACCTACTGACCCTTCTTGGGAAGCAGGGATGACAGAGCGTGATGCCAAAATACTTTACAGTGTAATGGAATTCATCTATAATGAAATTATCAAATTAGCAGACTTACAAACCCTTAAAGGAAAACAAAATGCAACTAAAAGACGTAAACGAAAGTCTTGAACATCGTATCAATGGCGGCAGCGAATATGGCTGGAAGTGTTACGGTCCTAACGCCCGCTTTCTAGATTATGAAAGTGCTTATGCAACTGGGTCATGCGTATTTGATACGACAGATCAAGTAGTCTACGAAATTCATGTTGAAATCAAAGATTCAGAACAAAAGCCTTATCGTTGGTTGAATCCTCTGTTTAAGAATGTTATGTATGAGGAAGCATCGTACCGTACAATAGATGCAGACCAAGCATGGGATGATGTTAAGTGGATTGACTTGGAGACAGAAGAAGACTTCCTAGAAAAAGCAAGTGCTATTTTCAAAGGTGAAGACTTTGACAAACGTGTTAGTGTGCCGATCAATTTATCCAAAGATGAATTGTTTACTATGATGCAACTTGCGCACGAGAAAGATATCACACTCAATGAGTTAGTGGTTGAAATTTTACAAGCAGTGATTGATAAACATGAATGATGCGGTAGCTAGTATTTTTACTTGGATCAAAGATGACTATAAAACTTACCCTGTTCGTTTTGTCGTTGAAATTATGGCTTGGGCTATTTCAATCGCGTGTTCGATCACAATGGCGCTCACTGTACCCAATCCGCCTCTTATCTATCTTTATCCTATATGGATTTGTGGCTGCGCTATGTACGGTTGGGCTGCTTATACTCGTAAATCGTTTGGTATGATTGCAAATTATTTGTTGCTTGTCACTATTGACAGCATTGGTTTAATTAGAATGTTGGTAAATTAATATGAATGAAAATAAAACTTTTACAGTTATCGTTGAGGAAGATCCTGAGACAGGTGATCTAATTCTTCCCTTCCCCGAAGGTCTGTGTGATCAGCTGGGCTGGGAAATTGATGATACTCTCAACTGGGAACCCAATGATGATGGTTCGTTTACTCTGTCTAAGAAGGTAGAAACTCAATGGGTTCTCGTTGAATGCGTTAGTACGTTCCGCGACCGCTATATGGTCGAAGTTCCTATTGGTGTTGATGATTTCGGTAAAGATAAATCTACATGGGCATTGGATACCGTAACGATGGAAGAAGCCAAGACATTCAGTTCAGAGCATTTAGGTGAACAAATTGTGTCGCATCGTGTTGTTACTAAGGCAGAGGCACTGACCTTGTGTGACAAAGATAATGACTACACTACTTCTTGGGATGAAGAAACTAAGATCAAAAACTTCTTTACAACTTGGAAAGAACAAGGGCAATAAATGGCACAAGCAATTCAAATGACCCATACTAAAACTGGTATCGTCAAAGACGGATACATTGGTTTTAGCTATAGCTATTTCTTTCTAGGCATCTTTAGTCTAGGATGGATTGTACCGCTTTATCGTGGTAATCTCGTAATGTCATTGATTTGTCTAATCTTTCACATGTTCACATTACCACTGTGGATGCTTACTGCATTGATGTTCGGGTTGTTCTTTAACAAATTCTACACATTGCGACTTATCGAAGAAGGTTACCGATTCACTGACAGTGATGAGGAACTTGTCGCCCGAGCAAAAACAATTTTAGGAGTATCAAAATAATGGAAACTGGTAACTGGGTTAATACAGATGTTGCGATTACTGATGAGATGGAACCTAAACTGCACGAGTGGCTTAAGGGAATGCTAGCAATCGGTGAAGCAACTATTACTTTCACTAAAGTTGATGGCACGGAGCGAGTAATGAAATGCACATTGGAAGCAAGCAAGCTACCTGTAGTTGAATTGAAAGAAGGTGCAAAGCCCCGCAAACAATCTGATAGTACAAAGGCATTGCGTGTCTTTGACTTAGAAAAAAATGAGTGGCGCGCATTCACTATCAAAAATATCAAACGCATTGAATTCTCATTAGGAGAAAGTAATGATCCGGTATGATGAAACTACGTCAGTCAAATGTGTTGACAACAACCAAACTGTAACTGCTGAGGTACTTGACTTTAAACCTAATGTGCTACTCAGCATCAGCCTTGATCGGAGCATCAAATTGGTGTTGAAGTACAATGTTAAAAGTGACGAGTACCAGGGAGATTTGTATGGAAGAACTTTTATCAGCAAAGGTCCAAAAGGTAAACACTACACCACTGGTCGCCAAGGTTGACAATAAATACTCATTGTGTTATACTATGAGTTATGAAAAAGGTAATATCTTTCACTGTTGAACAGCCCAAACATCGGGCACATAGGGTGCTTTTCTGCGAGAACACCCCGTTCAAACCTAAGGTTGTCCAATCCAAAGTGCAGTACCGTCGTAAGAATAAGCACTGCAATCGCCCTGAGACCTAAAAGGTTGACATTAAATGGTTTCCGTGATACAATACATGTATTGAAACGATAAGGAACTGGAAATGAACTTCACGCTGATTACATCAAATGGTAAAGTTCTCACATTTTTCGTCAAAGCCGTAGCTGAAACGTATCAGCAAGCATACGGTGGTGTTATCGTCACAAACACAATTCTCACACAAAAGGAAATTCAAAATGTCTCTTAAACTCAAAGCTCTACTCATTCTGGCTGGATTCATGGCTGGTACAGTCGCCGCAGCAGGCCTAGTACATTACATTGCACACAATGTCTCTGTGGAGACAATTCAAACTGCATTTTCAGTCGGTATAATGAGTGTACTATTGTACACCGTGTATGGATTAATCCTTTCTAAGTTGGAACATGATAAAAAAATTGACGAAATCTCTGCAAATATCAACAAAATTACTTCCAAATAATGAGTAAGACTATTCCAGAAGATCACCGAGACCTTCTGGGTCGTACTGTGGCAGAGGGTGATGCAGTCGCATACACCCATCACAATAGCCTTTATGTGGGTAAGGTTATCAAAATCACACCCAAGCAAGTTCGTGTCGTTGATATGCTATCAAAATACCGTGATGATACTGGTTACCTAAAGTACACGTGTCAATGCGTACTGATCGGCGGCCCTGACCTAACAATGCACCTATTGAAGAACCTATAAAAAGGTTGACGGTAAATGGTTTCGGTGCTATAATAGAATCTTAGACAGTAAAGAACAGGAACTAAAATGCGTGAAAAACACAGTCCAACAATCAGTGCAGCATACATCAAGGACAAGAAGTGGTTCAAAAAGTATAGCGACTACGACAATCAACCGGTTGCTTGGTTTATCTATGACCCTGAAGGTTATGACCAGTGCGGCTACGATGAGGACGAGATTGACCGCGCAGGCAATACAGAGTCTGCCTACTACTATCTAGCGGATGATGGCACTGAAGGTGATTGCAACGACTTCTATGAGGAGATAGCAAATGAATGGACTTTTGATGGGGTGAAACCTGTTAAAAAAGGTTGACAATAAATCACTTTGGGTATATAATAGAATCTTAAACAGTCGAAACAAGGAATCAAAATGACTTTGCAAGAAATCAATCGTTCTATCATCGCAGGCACTTTCTCTAACGAAGACCTGAATTCAATCAATGATGCAATCAAATTTGCTCGTGGTCAAATCGCAACGAAAAACAAATTCACCCTAGTCAAGGGCTCACAAGTAAAATTCACTAGCTCACGCTCCGGTCAGACTGTGATTGGTTCAGTTGAAAAGGTGAATCGTAAATTCATTATCGTCAAGTCTGGTATGACCAACTGGCGTGTCCCTGCAAACATGTTGTCTGCTGCTTAATTTTTAAACTCTAGGAAAAATCATGGAAAAAGTTGTCGTTGTCGTTGGTGCAGTTGTTCTTGGTATCATGGGCATTCTGTTTCTCAGTTTCTTGCTGAGTTGGCCGGTGTACATGTTGTGGAACGGTTGCTTGGTCGGCGCCATCGCAGGAGTGGCCGAAGTGACTTGGTTGCAAGCATGGGGCTTGACCGTACTGAGTGGTTTCTTGTTTAAATCTACCGTGAGCAAATCAAAATGAGCCGAATGTCTGAACTCTACTACGATATTGAACTGATGCTGGAACAGGGCGATTCACCTGTCAAAATCGCTCAATATCTACAAGTGCCCATCAAATGGGTGTACGAAGTTTCCGAGTCTTCGGATGAAGAACTGAGTCCATTCAAAACTGTCAACTCTTAAGGTTCCTATGCTTATCCTCAATTTATTGTGCCTCATAGCCTGTGCCTACTTTGTAGCTATAGACAGAACTTGGAGTCTTGCATGGTGGATAAGCGGAATCGGAGTCATTTTCAACACCTTCGCAGTGCTTACCGTTCTAGCCTAAATTTGACATTAAATGGATATTCTGCTATAATACATACATAGACAGTAAAGAACAGGACATTGAAATGCGTACAGAACTCGGACAAGTGGCTCAAAGCAAATTCAACAATAAGTGGAGTATTACCCTAGTAAGTTACAAGGGTATTCCCGGACAAGAATATGTCTGCTCTGAGGTTGAAAGTGCTGCGGTTTTTGCTACAGAAGACGAAGCATACGCAGGCGGAACTCGTGCCCTTGATATTCTTGAAGAAACCGGTGTCTTCCCTAACATGTGTGAAGCATTTTAAAGGTTGACATTAAATGGTTTCGGTGATATAATAGAATCTTAAACAGTAAAGAACAGGACTATCAAATGGCTTACATGAATCAAGAACGCAAAGCAGAACGTGCCCCAGCTATCAAAGCAATTTTGAAAAAGTACAACGTCAAAGGTTCGCTTGCTGTGCGCAATCACATGACTTTGGTTTTGAACATCAAGAGTGGTTCTATTGATTTTATCGGCAACTTCAACGATACCGTTAGTGCTGATCCGTATCTCTCTGCACGAGGTTTCAATAAAGCGGAAAAGTCTCTGGACGTGAATCCTTATCACTATCAAAATCATTTCAGCGGTGACGCTAAAGCATTCATGCAAGAAGTTTTTGCAGTTATGAATGGTGGCAATCACGACCGCAGCGACATTCAAACCGACTACTTTGACGTGGGCTGGTACGTTGACGTGAACGTTGGTCAATGGAACAAACCTTACACAGTTGGTGCATAATATGAACAGTTATCGGGTCCGAGTTTTTATGAGTGAATCCTACTATCAGGATATGGTCCTTTCAGGTGATACTTGCTGGGTTGCAGAAGGTATGGGGCGAGGTATGAGCCCAATCGGTAAGGCAATCTTTTTGGGCGAAGCCTAATAAAAACGGCTTGACACAAAAAGTGTTTGGTGTTATAATTAATTTTTAAACTTCCTTAAAGGAAATGATATGACAACTAATGATGAGTACTATGCAGGTATGATTGAAGGTGTACTTGATGGTTTTGCTTTGCGAAAAACGCAAGAAATTCCAAGAACTAATGTATCTGCCGGCGCCAAAGCCCTAATGAGTGTAGTTGAAGGGACAGAAAATCCCAAAACTATCCCTGGACCTAAAATGACAGCCATAATGGGAAGTTGGGGCACACGTAACGATTATGTATTGGTTCCGGGAACGCACCCGAAACTTGTTCGCAACTAATAATGGGTAACACACTGCTTGACAATAATGCCAAACTGTGTTATCATTGTAACAGTGCTGATGATATCGGCACATTTTTAAACTTAGCTCTTATCTATAAGGAACACAATGGCTAATCAATCTTTCAAAGTCGCTGGTATCACTACACATGGTACTTCTACAAAAGTTCGCTTCACGGATGACCTCGTTCGTCGGGTGAAACAATTCTCTAAAGGTGGTGCATCACGCATTGACTTGATGGAGTTGCCTACTTCAATGACAAAACTTGAGGCACTTGCGTATCTGCAAGCACACGCTGATTTTCAATCCCCGTCCGATCAGGCTACGATCAATGATGCGATTGAGGACCGTTCTAAGGAAGCAAACAAAGGTATCGTCAAGGTCAAAGTGACTAAGGCAAAAGCAAAGCCTAGCATTGATGCAATCAAGGCACGTGCTAAGAAAGAATTGACCCCCGAACAAGTGCTTGCACAAGCATTGCACAACGTGGACCCAGCATAATGAAACTCTCTACTAAACTTGCAAAGTGCGGTGATAGCCTGACTGTCAACATGTACGACAACGGCTTCATGGTTGAAGTGTCCGGTCGTGACGATAAAGACGACTGGAAGACTGCAAAGGTCATGTGTACTACATTGGATGAAGTCTACGCAGTTATCAAAGACGCTACCGACATGCCCCGCGAATAAATGATCTTAACCACATTCCGTAAAGCGTTTGCTGAACGCCGAGAGTTCAATCCAGCTGACAAAAAAGATTTAGCTGAATTGAAATACTTTAAGGTAAATGGTAAATGGAAACAGGGTTGCCCCTTCTATTTGGAAGACCCCTACATTGAAGTGCCTGCAATGTGTGATCATAAATTTACAAATTACATGCTAATGAAAGTAAAATAAAAAAGCCCCGAAAGGGGCTTTTTATTTGGTTAGAATGTGTACCATTGCGTACTTGATGACGCACTAAATTCTACCCTACTGTTTGACGTTAGTACAAACGCAGCGTTTGCAGCCAATGAATTAATTGTGCCACCTGCAGCAGGAAAAACGTTTACACTGTTTGCACTGGTGTTTACTATTTTGATTGAAACACCTGTAGTTGGAGTAGGCAGTACTGCACTATTAGCTCCGTTGATTGAGGCAGTAATAACATTCAACTGTTTGGTCAATGCAACTGCCGCTGATTGAGTTGCTCCTGTACTTGATACTGATGCAGCTACTGATTGTGACACTAGATTGGCTACTAGAGTATCAGTAGTAACTGATCCAATCACTGAAACATTGCCACCAACGTTTAAGTTCTCACCGATACCTACGCCACCCGCAACCCTTAATGCGCCGGTTGTAGAATTAGTTGATGTGGTCAAAGTGTCCACTTGTACATTTCCTGCTGCAACTTGTATCGCATACGGATTTGTGAGTGTGATATTGCCACCTGCGATCGGTGCGCCTGCAACATAGAATGATGCAGCTTTTGTCACCGTGACAGTATAATTTGCAGCAGCAATTGTTGGTCTAGCAATAGTATGAATATGTGCATTTGCTACATTGCCTGATGCAAGAGTTGAATTATCAGTATATGTCGCACCTGTTGCAATAAAGCCTATACCAGTTGTTCCCCATGCACTAGTTATCTTAGCACCTGAAGTTGTCACCGTTACACCCTGTACGGTACGGGTTGTAATGAGATTACCACCAGTGATGTTACCAGTAGCAACAACTTGTCCGGCAGTGGTCAAATTACCACCAATTACGTTACCTGTTACATTGGCAACTCCTGCTGTAACTAAATTGCCTGCGTTTACATTACCCGTTACATTCGCAGTAGTGTTACTAAGAATCTTTGCTGCGACTAGATTGCCGACTAACGTAATATCATTAGGAATCTCTACTGTGATAGTTCCTGATTGGGTGATTGGACTGTTTAATACAGTCAACGTATTACTCGCTACATCAACACGAGTTACTGTGCCAGCCGCTTTCAGTGTAGATGAGATAGTAATTTCACCAGTGATTCCACTTAGCTCAATACCAGTACCAGCTGTAAGACGAGTCACACCTGTATTGGTAATTACAATTGTTCCGTTACCGATAATAGGACTACCGGTAACTGCGATTCCATTGCCGAACGCTTGCATTGCTACACTAGTTACTGTACCGGCTGATGCAGTGTTTGTGATGCTAGTGATTCTACCGTATGCGTCTACGGTCATTGTGGGTGCAATATATTGACCCGGACTAAATTGTAGTCCTTGTTCTATCATAGGCAATTCAATACCAATGATACCTGCACTGATAACTGGACTATTTGAGACAGTGAGTGTGCTTGATGTTACGCCAACGCTAGTAACACCTGTATTTCCGTTACCCGATGCAGAGATAGTAACGTTACCGGCTGTGTTCGATACAGTAACGCCTGTTCCTGCAAGTACATTTAGTACTCCTGTATTGGTAATAGTAACTGTATTTCCGGATTTTTCAGTAAGTATGCCATTACCTGCTGTAAAATTTTGATAAGGACTAGCTGTTGAAAATAGTGTAGTGAAGTTTTCTTCTGTTTTGGTAAATGCAGAAAATAGACTATCTGCGCCTGTTGCTTGATTTTCTACCCCTACTTGTATGTGTTGTTGTCCTGAAATAGCCATATATTCATCCTTATTTAGTATTTATCTCAAACACTAAATGAGCTACCGCAGCCGCACGTTGATTGTGCTTGGGGATTCTTTATCTTGAAACTAGCACCCATTAGTTCTTCTACGTAGTCAACCTCAGCACCCTCTAGATATTGTGCGCTCATACTGTCAACTAATACACTACTATTACCGGCCGGAATCTGCCAGTCATCTTCATTTATTTCTTCATCTAGGGTAAAGCCGTAACTAAATCCACTGCAACCGCCACCTTGTACAAACATACGTAGGTGTATTGCTGGATTATTTTCTTCCGCTAGGATATCTGCAATTTTATTGCGGGCAGAGTCTGATATTGTGATGTTCATACAGTATTTAGTGTGTATGAACGTGGCTAACGATTATCGGCGACGTGTAATACGACCCTTGCTCAAGTCATATGGACTGAACTCAATCTCAACTACATCACCTAGCAATATTTTGATTGCATGTTGACGCATTTTACCTGATATATACCCGGTCACCGTAGGACCTGAGGTTAATACTACTCTAAAAACAGCATTGGGCAACACATCAGTTACCGTACCGTCCATTCTAACACCTTCTTCTTTTGCCATACTATTTGCCTTAAGCTCCTTATTTAAATACTCGGGCTTGCAACTTTGCCCACATGAATTTCTTCATTTCTTCTTCATCTTTGGTTACATACTGATATATGCCAGTAGTACGCTCTTTGATAATCTTTACACCACCACGTGGACCTTGACGCCAAACTTTGTCGCTAACTGTGGTAAGTCTATTGAATCTCAATAAAGAACGAGGCCCGTCAGTTGTGAATGAATAGGTGCCAGGCCTAATATCAGCACGGTCAAGTGTGACCTCACAGTAATATGTAAAATCAGCCACGGCGCATCCTTGCGATATCAATTGCATCTTGGTCACAGAATACTGGAACTGCATTGCTCTTATGCAGTTGACCGATACCTAGCATTTTTGTACCTGTGTATTTAGGAGATTCTTTGTACGTGCCAGCACCTGCTTCACCTGTATTAAGAGAAGGGAAGTGCTTAGTTGTTCGTTGAGTAGGCGTAGTAATACTATACTGCAATGGAGCAGCTTTGAGCGCACGATTACGCTTCTTTTCTTCTTGCTCTACGCCCCATTTATTTTGCAAGTCTTTCCAAGAGGCATCAAGTTCGCGGGCACGTTGGGCCTCAACAGCATTCTTGAATTTAGTTTTACCCTTGCGCTTACCACCCATAGTTAGTGAAGGGTGCATCAGATGCATAGTCATGGCTTAGCTTTAGTCATAGTTGATATGAGTCTATTATACACGGATCTGATTAAAAGTCAAGCATTATCGCTTTAATATTGCCCACATTGCTTCTTTTTCAATGATTTCTTTTTCCAATGCTACGTAAGCCTCACGTAAGCCTCGTAGATTTTCCCATTTTTCTTCTAGCTTTTCGTTTGGGTGAAGGATAGCTAGTCGTGATTCTATGTTTTCTAGTAATTCGGACAACTTCTTACCCTTAATAGTAATTTCACCGTCAAAGTTTGCATCACCTTTTACCTCTAATGACTGGCCAGCGAGATTAGTGCTACCGGTAATAGAACTGAGATTAGACCAATTTATGCTATTAGTACCAGTTGTACCAGTTGCACCAACGGTGAGGTATGTGCCATTACTAATAGAGGTAGTGTATACCGGAACGGATGCCATAGTATTGTTAATTGTATAAGTCATTCTTTAATTGCTTTCGTCAGTACAAACTGACCTTCATCATCTAACCCAAACTGAATATCATCGCCAGTTTTCCATCCTAGCTTTTTCAGCAAGTGAGGGGGAATGGGTAATAGTATGTCTCCGGTTATATCATCTTTCTGAGTGATGACCTCATAGCTGTCAATATGACCTTCGGGTAATTCATTGCTCATGTTATTGTTGTCCTAGATAGGGAGCGTAAATCTTTTCCAATTGCTGGATAGTGTTTTGTGTGGTCTCATCAATGTGCTTCACGGCAATGCCACCATGTTCAGACCATGCATTTAGGTACTTGTCATAGTCATCAACTAGCACATTGGGTTGACCACCTGCGGTTGCATACTTGTATTTGGCGCTAGTGAAGATTGCGTCTTTACTTGTGCCTGGATTGTGTGCATCTAACCACTCTCGCTTGCCCTGCTTACTTGCTTCGGGTTCAATTCTGATAGGAGCGCTCAGTACAGTATATGGGATGTTGTTCTTCTGTAGCCATTCTACTATAGCATTGCCACCGTGTAATGGTTTCAAATCACGGAAGAATTTGTACACTTGTTCTGGTCCTGCACTAGCCAATTTTACAATTGACGCTTCGTGGTCAGTGATGTGCTTATAGTGGTGCACATTCTCGTAGTCTGCCCATGCTTGAAAAAAGTCGGCTTGTACTCCATCCATATCCAGGTATAGATGGGGCATCTTGTCTGTAGCTGATTCCATAATGTCTCGTATCCTCATTAAAATATTTATCTTATTATAGCAGTATATTTTAATAAATACAAGACATTAGGAGAAACCATGGCAACCACTTTCATTTTAGATCAGTTGAACAAATTACGGGAATTTGACATTGAAGTAGATATTCCCGAAGGATGCCATCTTCCAGGCATCATTCCGTTCAACGCTACTATCAATGAGAACAGGGGTAAATTTAAAGTCTTTGCTACTAGTTTTACCGAAGCGGAACAAAAAATTCAAGACTACATAGCAAAAAACACTGTCTAGCTATCTAGCGACATATATCTTTTGATCTAAGTCAACTAAATATGTATATAACTATACATATCGGAGCAACTAATGATAAGAGGTATATTAAGTACCCTATTGCTCAGTTCAATTACCACTACAGTAGTCCCCGGGACTATACTAGCAGAAATGCTAAGAGATCGTCCTCAGTGCTTACGTTGGGCTTGGAGTGGGGACGTATACAATCGTACAGTATGGTGTTTAGAGTGGTCTAAGCCTGATACTACTAAGAAGGATCAAAAGAAAAATGCTTGATCCTATCACCATTGGTTTGGCTTTTACAGCAGCACAATCCGCAGTCAGTCACATCAAGCAAGCCATTGCTCTAGGTAAGGATATCAATAGCCTTGCTGGCCAGTTTAACACCTTCTTTGATTCGGCTGATAGTGTGCATCGTGCTAGAACCGAAGCAAAAGTAAAGGCAGCATTGCTCGGAAAGACTGATGCTGAGTTGGGTAAAGAGGCATTACAGATAGCAATGCACAGTAACTCATTGCGTGAAGCCGAACGAGAGTTGAAAGATATGATTATTTGGCAACTGGGTAAGCCGCAAATATGGGAGGATATGATTAAAGAACGTAACCGACTATTCAAGGAAAGAGCACAGGCCAGACGTGAAGAAGAAGAAAGACAACTAGAACATAAGAAAAAAATGGCAAATCAATTTATGATTGCTATGTATTTTATAGGATTTTCTATTGTTGCATTTTGTACTATTATGGCAGGTGTCGGAATATACGGTGCGATAGAAGATAAAAGAATATATGAAGAAAAAGTAGAAGCACGTAGACAATCAGTATACAGGCAACACCAAGCTAGGCTAGCTGAGGATAAGAAAGCATTAGCAGACTATGCTAAAAATTAATATTAAATAAATATACAATAGGAGAAACATTATGGCAGAAGAAAAGAAACCCCTTTCACGTAGCGAACGTGAAGCACAGATCAAAGATAAGGCTGGATTAGTCATTGTCTTTATGGCATTGTTCTTGGCGGGCAATACTTATTTGTCTAACAACTTTAGTGGTGTGGCACAAACCAACTTGCTCAAAGCGAGTAACACCTATGGGTTTTATCAGTCAAAGAGTATCAAGCAAACTATTGCTGAAGGGCAATTAGAAGATGCTAAGAAAGAAAAAGACAAAGTTCGTATTGAAAAACTACAAGCTAAGATTGACCGCTATGAAAGCGATCCTAAGTCTGGCGAAGGTAAGAAAGAATTATTAGCAAAGGCACAGGCACAAGAAGCAGCACGTGATGAAGCAAGATTACACAGCCCTTGGCTAACTTTCTCGGGTATGCTATTTCAATTAGCAATCGTATTGTTATCGGCAAGTATTTTAGCAGTTAACAATAAAATGTATACTGGTAGCATTGCGGTTGGTGCATTAGGATTAATTCTAATGGCGCAAGGTTACTGGTTATGGTTATAACCAGTGAGGTACTATTTATATGAAGAAACTATGGGAGAAAATCTGCCAAATTTCTAAATGGGTAATAGAAGCAATACCACTAAGGACTTTGTGGCAAATATGGGCACTAGCTAATTTAGTGATCATATTTGTATTAGTTGTTGAATCAATTTTTCTATCGGGATCAACTGATAATATAAGCCGGGCTTTGCTAGGATTGTACTTAGGTGAGCCGCAGTGTAGATCAATTAGATAATCATTGCCCAAGCAATAAACAGATAGACAAGTTGATGCGCCATCTGGTCTAATCCAAGATGATTCCAAAAAGCAGGGGTAGAAATATCCCTGTTTCCATAATTCATTTTTGTCCAATCAATATGATAGTGCAATACGAAATCTAAGAATCCAAGAATTGCAGCGAATGCAATATACGGTGTACCAACTGCTAGTACGATAGCTATCATAGTGCCGATACCTTGCTTTGCACTATGATTAACACCCTCACGATCTCCGTAGATGCCTTTGCTAACAACTTCGTTCATTGATTGATTTACGAAATCAATGTACCAATGTTTGATTTGAAGAAGAATAAGTAAGATAAAAATTGAGGTAGTCATATTATTTCCTGATGGGTACGTAGTCAACGTATGGTTTGGGTGAGTAATCTTTAGTGATATTGGTTCTAATTTCATCACCGTACTTTAACGTGATGTAACTAAAAATCTTCTCGGCATCTTTCTTGTACAGGCTGATACCAATCTGTAAATAATGTGTCCATCGAGTTTTTTCAGTCACAAACTTTTTAAGGGCTATGTCTTTTAGAATGTCATCAAAGTTATTGCTCTCGCGGTAGAAGGTATAGTATTTCATGTTTTCCAAAGTATAAAATTAACGTAGTCTGTTTCTTCATCAAAGTAGAATCGATACATTCCCGCATCTCTACCTGCTGACTCTATTATATCATAGCTCCAGTTATTTGCACAGTAGTCACTTGCCCATTTGATAACAGGGCCAAGTTGTCCAAACCCTATTTCAACGTCAATCTTGAACAGGGCATTGGGTAACACTTACACCACTCTTTTCTAAGAATTTTACTCCCGCCACGTCCCGATAACTATTGCGATAGAATACGCTAGATATACCAGATTGGTAAATGAGCTTGGCACAATCAAGACAAGGAGCATGAGTAATAAAAACACTAGCATCACAGCCGCTTTGGCTCGATTTGGCCAGCTTCGCAATCGCATTGGATTCAGCATGTAACACCTCTGGTTTAGTTTTTAAACGATAACGTCTGGCATAACCTAAATCGGGGTCTAGGTCATCTTCAACAAAGGGCCAGCTTTCGTAAATCTCTTCTGGACTTAGCCAACCACCAGCATCTCTGCTCATGTATTCAACGTTCTCACAATTGTTATCCCAACCTGCAGGCATACCATTGTAACCATAGCTGATAACTGAGTCATCTTTTACAATGACTGCTCCCACTTGCAGGCGTTTAGCGTGGCTTAACTTTGCAGTGCGATCTGCCCAGTCCATATATAAGTCAATATATTTTTGTTTCATTTAACGTAACCGCAGTATTCAATATGCTTCATGGCATCTTCTTGTTCTCTAAACATACTTAGTACTCTATCACTGCACTGGAATCTTTTTCTAAAGGCTCTACCAAAATTGTCACCTCTCAGCTTATCAAAGATATATTCTTTGCAGAATACTTCATAGTCTTTTTTACTGATCGGAATGAACTCAGTGTCTTTAAATGCATCACTAGCTATAGTAGAAACTATAGGGCCCCATGGATCCATATTAGTCCCAGAGACTTCTGTAGTATTTGCCGAACAATTCAAGACCTTCTTGGATTCGTTCTTCATGCTTTTGATGCCCAACGTAATCGTACCAGTGTTCACTGGGATTCTTGTCAACCATTTGATAAGTAGGTTCAATTTTACCAGTGATAGGATTAGGATACGTCTTATCAGACTTTACCCAATCAAATTTTGCATCTCCGTGATGATATTGACTATCATAATCTTTGTAAGCAATTTGCTGAAAGCTCCAGATTATTTTGTCTAATACTTCATCCCATCTTTTACATGCGAGTTCCCATGATTCATTGTGGGTATCTTTGTAGAAATCAAAACAACTTTGATCAGTCCAATCTTCTCCACCAACATCATTCACTAACTCACTAGGAACACCGTGTTTTGATTCTTTCAACTGAATCAACATTGGATAGATAATCTTAGCAAGAGTACTATCCATATTCCAAGTATCCCAGTTGTCGATATGTATATCAACTTTCTGATTTCCATTTTTAGGAAACTTACCTATGTTGATTTTCATTTTGTTTCCTTTACTTCACCGTCCATAAAGATAACAATCTTGTCGTCATGCATCACGGATGCAAACTGAATGTTATTGTGCTCTTTGCATCGGGAAGCTAGTTCAGCTAGGGTTTTACCTTGGCAAATAAACATGTCTTGGTCATCGTACAATAGAATGGAGTCGGGTGTTGCAGTAGTTTTTAGCTTAAACACTTCTACTACGTCAGTGGTATCTTCTTCTGATTGTGCAATACTCAACATTACATATTGGATTCTTTTAGCTAGATATACCTCACCCAGAAAGAATCCAATAGCGAACACTACGACAAATTCAAGAAATTCTACATACATCATTTGTTGATAGTCAAATTAGACCACACCTTTAGTTTTTCAAATTTATTCTTCTTAGCCAATGCTAGACCTTCGGTAGTCACCCCGATATCTAAGTCAGTTAGCAATTCAACCATTGCCAAAAAGTCACCAATTTCTTCTTCAAGCATACCGATGTTGGACACTTCCTTGTTTGGCTTGATTTGATCGGGACCAAAACGCATACACTTGCTCACCGCTTGAATGACCTCTGCACCTTCTTCTTGCAGGATCAACATGATTTCTCTTGTTTGGTCGTTCATTTTCGTTTTATCGAGTTCAACACAGTAACTAAATCTTCAAGCGGTTCTGATACTTCCCAAGTACCATGAGGTGGACAGAATACATAAGTGATGCGCTCTGTTACTCCATTCTCCCGGGTGACTAGTGCGTCATGCACCGTAGCAATTAGATTTGCATTAATTGCTATGCTATTTCCCTTATGGGCTTCGGTTGCGTTTGTTAATGTTACGTACATATTATTCTTTCTTTTTGCTTGCAGCTTTTACTACATATTTTTGATGATAGTTTTTCCATCCACTTAGATAATCTGTCCACTTGATCCAGCGATGCAGACCTTTCTTAGTTTGTACTAGAAAGCCCCATTCACGTTGTTGACGACCCATGAAGAACAATGTAGTAGCAGGTCCTACACTTTCATCTAGTTCAAGCCAGTGAAACTCATTTGCACTACGCTTGATGATAGAGCCCGGACCACGCCATGTTTGAAACTCTGCTAATTTTCTACCATCGTTGGCAAAGATAGGAGTGTGTTCCCAGTAACCACCTTTAAGGATAATCGTCATGTAGCCCCACGGGTGATCATGCATGATTTGGTCATCACTGCGAACAATTTTGTGCAGTGTGACGTTGAAGGGGAACCAACTACGGTCCTTCAGGAACAGATAGTACCGATGTAGATAGTCTTCACCTGTCGCACGATCTGGAATCAATCGATATCGACCTAGTTTGTTCATAATGTTGTGAAAGAAACTCATAATACTCCTAGTCAATATCTAAAAATTTGTAATGGGCTTTAGGTGCCCATTGAACCTTATAGCAAATTAAGCCTTTGCAAGTGCTTTGTAACCAGCAGCGACAACTTCGCGGCTAGGGGTACCCAAACGATACTTAGTGTAAGTATCACCTAGTTTGTTGGTACGCTTATTAGCATAAATTGCCAAACCGACACGCAAGCGCAAGTCGCTTACAGTTGCAGTTGGATTAGCAAAACCAAAACGTTGGGTAATTTGCTTTGCAGTTAGTTCCTGCCCTTTTGTAAATGCCTCAACAAGGCGTTCGCTTTTAGTAGTCATAGTCATCATAAATTTCCTTTAATGTTTCGCTGTTCGTCACAGCGTGATACTATTGTAACAGAACTTGATGTCCTGTACAATAGTATTCGGTGAACAAAGTAAACTTAGATGTCCAGAAACTTCAACTCAAAAATATCGGCATGTTCGTCATGACCTGCATAGCCTCGAGGGTTGCAAACCACACGAGTTTCACCAACTACATAGTCAAACGGATCATGAGTGTGACCATGAGTCCACAATTTGATCTGAGGACGATCCATGATGAACTCGCTAAGGTCCGAGCGGTAACCACCGTTCATAAGGTCCTGACCGACATAGCGTTCATGCGTACTCAGAGTAGTAGGAGCGTGGTGCCCAACAACTACAAACTTTTCATCATGCATACCTTCAACAATGTTTTTGATATAACTGAGACTATTCCTATGACGACTAACCGTATGAGCAGGACGTAGTTTAGTATATCCAGCTTCATCGTTACGGATGATGCGGAAGTCGTTCATCATGTCAGTCAAGGCATGAAGTGTCAATGGATCACCTTTGTTACAGTCGGTCCACAATGTACAACCAATGAACGTATGCTCACCGATAGTCTTGATATCGTTTTCCAAAAAGTAAACGTTAGGTAATTGACCGCATTGAAAGCGCAGGTCATCAATAGAACCCTTCCACTTACCGTGATAGAATTCGTGATTGCCTGCAACATAGATAACATGCGGGAACTCAAAACTGCAACGCTTTAGGAAGTCACGGAATCGTACACTCATTAACATTTTGTGACCAAAGTCACGCATACCACCTGATGTGTATGGATCGGGTGCAGGATGGTCATGCAAATAGTCAGCGACCATAATGTCACCTGACAGAATAAGGACCTCTGCACCCTCTGTGTTCTTGAGGTTGATATCTTGAAACTCTAAGTGCAGGTCACTGCATAATGCTATTTTCATTTTGTTAACAATTCTATTAATTTCTTTTGGGTGATCACCTCGTGAACACCTTTAACTTCTTTTACTACCATTTCAATCTCAACGATTTCCCAATCTGATATTTTGTGACTCTGATGTTGGTTTGACATAACACCTGTCAGGAATGTACGCAATTTACCAATCTTTTGAAAAACTCTTCCCATATTGTCATAGTGATTATAAGTTGGAGTACCACTCACAAACATCGCTGGGTTGTCTTTACTTCTAATCTTGTAATAAATCATGCTATCGCTACCAAATGCTTGCAAGCACCCCGAAACATATATCCGGGGCATGTACATGTTTTTGCTTCTGTATCAATAGAGTAGACTGCACCTTTGCTACCGGACACTTTGATAACTGTATCTTTTTCTTTGATCACCTTGAAGGGATTAACTTTGACAGCTACAAACTTGCGACCACGCTTGTCAATTGTGATCGGGTTTTTAAAGTAGAAAGGAACTGTATCACCTCGCTTGACGTATGCAACCATCTTGCTACCATCAAACAAGTAAGTATGATTGCCTAGAACACTTTTGTCTGACCATTCAGTCGTTTCTACTACTGCTTCCATTATGCTTCAACTCCAAAATGTTCTCGAATCTGTTCATCAACAAATTCAGCATCACCATAAGTTGATATATTCATCACATGGTGCTTGGCAATGTCAGCACATTCCTTAACAATCAACTCGGCGAACTTTTCTTTATCAAAATTTTGCCACTGCCAAAGTTTGTCCAGGGTAGAAAACTGCTTATCATCGAGCCATCCAGCCTGTTCAGCAAGTTCTCGGATTCGTTCGTTCATACCTTTGCCACCTGTTCTGGAAATTTCAAACATTCATCTGCCGAATATGACCAACACTTATCGGTCAATTGGATCTTTACTTTCTTTGGGGTGAACCCAATGATGACGCCCATTGACAGTGAATCTGTATAACCATTTTGGGGTATTAATACAATATTATCACCCACTGTTAACAATTTGCCAGTTACATCGTTCATTTTTCAATCCTTACGCAACGCATTCTAACGGAGCCTGTTTTGCCTTGTGCGTCTTGGTCAAACGCAACAATAGCAGCTTCACATTTTTGCTGAGTAGAAAACTCCATAGTGGGCACAACGGTATGGACAAAGTGACCGTTAGAAACTAATGCGATTAATACCCAAACTGTGTTCATTCTTCAACTCCATACTTAGCAAGTTCTTCAAAGGTGTCGATAGTGCCGTCTTCAATCAATGCAATGAGACAATCAAACTCGTCACGCTCACTGGAGTCATACACTTCGTCTTCCTTGAGATATGCAAGGGCTAGTAGCTGTTCCGTAATACTATTGTTCATTATGCAGCCGCCATTTCTTTAGCAAGAGCCTCGCTCAACACGGTCCACTCTGCACCTTCACTCACGAACCAGACACCGTCTTTCATCACGTAGAAATATTCAGCGTCAATGCCCTCAAACAACTCTTGGTCATTGAAAAATGTTTTGAACTCGATACCAGTCTCACCGCGATCACGACCATAGAAACGACATTGTTTAGCAATGTTGTCACCTTCGTAAACCATGCGGTCGTTGAAGTCAATTTTCTCGCCGATTTCTTTGCCCAACACGCTCATGTCACCCATTGCAACCAAGAAGTTAGCCTTGGACGAATCATAGTTAGCAAGCAGGACCTTGCCATTGTAGCTCAAGTAGCCGTCAGAATGACAGTAAATTGCTTTACACACATCACCATGCATCACACCAATTGCTGAACGAGTAGACATTTTGATTTCCTTTTGACTGTTTAAGATTCTATTATATCACCAAAACCATTTAATGTCAAGCCATAGTCAACTGAATTGCCAAATCTTCCCAAGTTCCAGCGATACCGCATGCACATTGGTCAGCGATTCCATCTCCGGAGCGGGTGAATTCTAGTGCATCAAGCGCCTTTTGAGTAGCAGCATTGCACTTGTAAAAGTCACCGACATTATTGCGAATCTGTTTAGCGGTAGAATAGAAACATGCTGGACCAACGATAACACGAAACTTCTGGGTCTGTTTGAAACGCTTGATAACTAACATTTTGAGTCCTTTTCTTTACTGTCTAAGATTCTATTATATACCCAAAACCATTTAATGTCAAGCGATTTCTGCGAGGATCCGATTGTAAACATCGGCCTTTGCCATGTAGTATTCGTAATCACGTTCGCCGGGACGAAAGTTTTTCCATTGATTCTGACCTGCATAGGACAGGATATCTTGTTCCAAAGTACCATCAGAATAGTTGGAGATGAAACCGTACATGTCATAGTGTGCAATGAAACCACTGCACAGATACAAAAAGTTGTAACCAGTCTTGTTCAGGTTATCAATGTTTTTCACTGCCTTGACCACGTTATTGACAATGAGAGTTTTTTGACGTTCTGTGAGTGCTTGCATTTTCGTGTCCTTTAATTAACTGTCTATGTATGTATTATATACCCAAAACCATTTAATGTCAAGCCTTGAGAATGTCAGTGATCCGTTTGTGGATCATGTCCATTTCACTTTGTTCCAGATAGAAGTCGGTAGTAGGATCGTAGTACTGACCTTCTTTGTTGTCATAATACAACACTCGTCCCGAGAAGTTGAACGGGCCCTCAAGACCTTTGCGAGGACCGTACTTTGTACGCATCATGTCCATTGTGTCTTTGTCTGCAACGATCTTGTAACCCATCTTGAACTCCTCTTGACTGTTTAAGATTCTATTATATCACCAAACCCATTTAACGTCAAATATTGGTTACCTTCATTTTTGCTTTGGTATAGAAGATGTGCTGACCAATCTGTTGTATTTTTGCAACAGGATCACGCCACTTTGGACTGACGTATTCAGCATGGTAGAACATTGCGTCCTTAAGAGGTGTAACCCGATCTCCGTGCAATACTCGGTGAGCGACCCATTGACTATCAGCCCACGCCGTGCCACTAGGTTTCTCTAACTTCTTTTTCAATGTCCAGGAAAACTGACTTTTTGCATGGACTACGCTGCAAACGCTGTTACCCCATTTACCGGATTTCAATCGGTTGAGTGTAACTTGTGCGACTGCATATTTGCCTTTTTCACTTTCAATGCCAGCTTCGTAGTAAACATTTTTAGCTAAACAATCTTGGTCTTTTTCAGTGAATGCAACCTGCTCATTCGTTTGAGTAATGAATGCTTGTTTAATTTCAGCTACATCCTGTGAAATTGTTGCCAGTTGATATTGTTGAACTCCAAGTACCGCGACCAGTGCAGTACAAGTGACGCCGATTAGGACTTTGCTCATTAACCATCTCCAGTGTGTCTGTGTAAAGATACATTATACACCCAAATTGATTAAATGTCAACCAAAAAAAAGAGTACCGAAGTACTCTTTCCTATATGCTACCGATCAGAATGCATCCATGTAGCTGTAAGTCTTTTCTTTGACTTTGGTCAAAGTCACTGATTCACCTTCTTTGTTCATGAAGATGAATGTACCAGATTGTGGATCAATCTTTTGCAAGTCAGCTGGAACAAAGTGTGCTTCTTCCCAATCGTAGTTATTATCAGCATCATCCTCGTCATCAGTGGGGTCAGGTGGAAGCATACGCTTGTAGCCGATTTCAATTTCAGCTTGCAAAGGATTACCTTTCCATTCTTTGTTATTGAGCTTGTCGGGTTCAACTGGCACACCCTTGATTGTCAACGACACATTGTATTTGTTACCACTGTCAAACTCTGGCTTGACGTTAAGCATACGCAATGCAGCTTCTGGAGGTTCGTTGTAACGATTCATTTCTTCAACCAATGCCTTAAGCATATCAAAGTTGAATTGGCTGAACAAACTTGTGATAGCACAGATACGTTCAATATGGCTCTTGTCGTTCAAGTTGTCATTACAGTATTCAATGATGAAATCCTGTGTCAAACCCTTGTAGTCCAGCATGTAGAAAATACGACCAGGACGATTACGCATGTGACTGTCAACCCGCCATTTGTCGTTACATGTAATCACAAACAATTTCTTGCTTGGGAACACACCATCCAACAATGTCAACATTGCTTCTTGGTCATCAGAACTGTAGACTTTTTCAAACTCGTCAAACAACACCATACAAGGTTGCTCAATAGATTGAATAAGTTGATTGAACTTATCACCAGTCCACGGCTGATTGATAACAATAGTTGGGATACCCATCGTAGCAGTTTGGATACTCAATGCTTTGGCAAGCAAACTTTTACCAGAACCTTTTTCACCAGTCAGCATTACGCCAGTGCTAGCTGCACGTGACATGAAGGTACTGATGATACGGTCAGTGTTACTGTCCAGATCGCCGTAACGCTTGCCCTTAATCTCAAAGGACTCAATCTGTTCTAGGAACAGATTACCCATCATATCTGCTTTGATGGTGTAATTGCCGGCGGGCAAATAGTCATGCAAGTCCATTGCCTCTTTTGAAGACACTCGGAACGTGTTACCAGATTTCAGAAAATAGCTCATTTTAAATTCTCTATTGTGTGTTAATGTGTGTACAGTATACTATAAAAATGAGGGCTTGTCAAGGCCCTCATTGTTTTATTTACGAGCGTTTGCCCGAACTTCTTCAAAGGTGATTTCTTTTACAAGAGCACCATCACGGTAGACTTCTTCAAGAACCTCAGTCCAAACCGTACCTTTATCAGTCCATCCCATTGGCATAGTAACCGATGATTGATATTCGCCACCTGATTCCCAAAGTGTAACACGACCACGCTTGCTACGCTTGCCACTGTCAGTGACGGGGTCTTTGTACACATCGCGCCAGGTAAGTTTCCATCCTGACCCTTGATCACCGTCTTCTACCCATTCACGAATACCAACTGCACTGCACTTCATTGCCCACTGCATTGTGTCACGGTTTACTTGTTGCAGCAATGCACCACCTTGACCGAACGCCACGTTGTCTGCTGAGAACCCTGCGATTTCCATACAGAACAAAATGCTGTGGATGCTAGCGTGATTGATACCATCACCCTGAAGGATACGCACTGCTGGGTTTAGTACACGGTAGCCTTTAGCATTAGTAGTAGAACCAAAATGTTTTTCAAGAATGTACAAACACTTTACAACCACATCACTGGGGTTACCCGAGTCTGGGCGGACGACCAAAGTTGCGCCACTGTCAAGGACGTCTTGTTTGAGTACGGTGCCCCAGAGTTCGCAGGCTTGGTAAATGTCGTAGCTGTCCGAGACTGCTGCAAAGATGCCACCTTGCTTGGCATTTTGTTTGACCATGTTGCGGTATGCGTCAACTTCATTTTCTTTTCCCCATGATGTTACTGTAGAGTGCTCCATAGCTGGGATACTAAATCCAGCGATATCAGCATTGTAATACTCCCGAGCAACAAGTAAAGCGGATACAGTGTCCGACCCCATAAAATTAATGAGGTGGGCTGCTCCGCCGAGTCCCGCTGACTCCATAGAAGAAACACCGCGAGAGCCAAAGTCATGCAACTTAAAATCGATAAGAGTAGGGTCACCTGTTTTCTCCAATGCAGCAAGGATAATTTTTTTAGATTCGTAGCTATTAGTTGCTACAGTAGTAGGATACCAAATTGCGCGGAGCAATGCAGTTTCTAGGAAACTTGTAAGCCAGAAGCATTTTGGATCGGTGTTTTCGATAGTAGCCAACACATTTTTTGTGGGGATGATAAGTCCCTCTGGGGCGCTCTTGATAACGACGGGGAGTCGTCCACCATGGGCTTCCAAGATATAGTCCCAACCCGCTCGATTGAACGGTTCGCCGTGCGCTGTGATAATGGCTTCTGCAACATCAATGTCTTCCTTTGTAATTGGGGTGGTGAGATACTCTTTAATAAATGCTTGCAGTCCAAAATAGACTGTATCGTTCCATTGTCCGCCGCGCGATTCAATGTAAGAGTAAACATACTCAGTACCTGCTGGATACTGGTTGAATTGACTGTATTTGTAGCTATCCGAATTGAGGATAATGTTTTTTGCGAGTTTCATAATAAAGTTCCTTTATTTTCTAAATTGCCTAGAGTCTATCTCTAGGACTTAATAACAGTATAACATAAAACCATTTTTATGTCAACCTTTTACAACCACTTTAGGGCAAATATCATTGCGTCCTTGTGTTTAGTAAATCTAAAGTTAGCAGCTTGAAAACTTTCTTGTTGTTTCCAACCTGCTTGTGCATTCTTATTGCACCAAACTTTCAGTGTGTATAGATGATCATCCCATTCAAAATATCGCATGTTGTTAGGTTGTTTCAACACGATTGTATGTGGATGATTTCGTTCTGATTGCCGACGTTGCTTGCTGTTCATGCAAATTCTACTAGGGTAACGGAGCCACCTTTGGCAGCAACACCGTATGCAAATGCTTCAATCATACTAATGATAGCATCCTTATCACCACCTGCAAGTCCCATGCCAATGTAGGGTAAGCCGATTCGCTTGTCACCATACACATGAATGAGTTTTAGCAAAATCAATTCAAATGCCACATACTCAAAAACATCTGTACCTTGACTCATATTGTATTGAGTGTAGGCGTTGATGATAGTGAATTTACCAGAATCAAACTCTGTCCAATTGCCTAACTTCATATGTTCGCCACGTTCGGTTAGTCGGTCAATTTCTTGACACATGGGATAGCGTTCTGCAATCTCTCGGGCAATGCCGCCGCCCATTGTGTTAAAGCAGTTACAGCCCTGCACAATAATATCAAACTCACCTGCTTCTGCTAGGTCAAGTAGGTTACCTTTTGTATGTTTTAGTTTATCGATATTCATTGGAAAGTCAATTGGGTTATCTGTGTTTGTATAGTGTGGAAATATAATTCCGGCTTCTGCCGCCATTTTTAGTTTGTCTGCTACTGTAACAATTGTTTCATTTGCCATCATTCGACCTCTCCGGTACTTCACTTAGTATATCTTCACACGATTGCAAACCTCGTTCCCATCGTGCCATCTGTTCACGGAATTCAGCAATGTTTGCACGATTGTGGAACAAGTCTCCGCTCCAAATTGCAGCGTCAATCTCGTCCATTGGTCCGTTTTCTAAACGATTGTAATGTTGTGTTGTCATTTTGCTGGAATCCACTGTACTGTTACACGAAAGCTACCTTGCATGATACCGTTGTCATCTTGCGGAATATCAAAATCGTCAATCAATGAATCAGAAAAGAATTCATTAACATCACGATCCATATCTACAACGGATTCACCAATATACTCTTTATCAAATATAATCATTCTTCAACTCCGAAATGTTCTTTAATCTCTTGTGCAGTTCCTTTAAGAGTAACGCACCATTCGTCACCACTGTCTTCTGTAGGTTCAACAATGCTCAAACATTCCCGAACAATCAACTCGGCGAACTTTTCTAATTCATTGTTACGAAATACAAGCCCGCTAATGCCTGCCCTTCGGCCAGCGCCAGCCTGTTCAGCAAGTTCTTTAATTCGTTCGTTCATATCAAGCTCCAACTGCCCACATGACCATGTCATAGTGGTCTTCAAAACATTCTTCACTACGCACCTCTGCGATAGGAACCCATCGTGCTTTTTCAGCATCGTCACTGCCTTTTACTTTTGGCAACTCACCGTCGGGCAATACGATTTTGAAACAGTGTGTGATAATACGACCACGTGGTGAGCGATCCACAGCATCAAACACACGATTGTCAACAATACTACCGCGCAGTACAGGACCGGGCACTTTGATTAATGTTTCTTCACGCAATTCACGAATAGCCGCATCCAATACAGTCTTGTCAGTGTTTGCGTTAACATAACCACCGGGCAATGCCCACAAGCCACGACCTGGTTCAGCACGGCGTTTAATCATTAGTACATGCCCTGATTGAATCACGACAGCATCCGCAGTAGAGAAAATAGGAGGGTATTTCAAGCTAGAATATTGTTTTGCGTTCTCAATCAAAAACTCACGCTCACGGATAACTTGTTCGTATTCTTTGGACTCTTTGAATTGTTCCAAGAAGTCAAAAGTAGTAGGAGGAACAACGTTACGGATAAAATTCATATTCACATCACGCTTGAAATACAAACTGCGAATGTCAGTAGCATCAAGTGGCTCTAGCAATTCAACTTCTTCAAAGCCCCATTGAGGGAACATGTCTAAGTAGAATGAGCTTGGGTCTTTTCTGTGACCGATGATACCAATTTTGTCACCGGGCTTAGTGTGTTTAGCAACCAATGCCTGTACACGAACTGCCCATGCTTGGTCGTTGTAAATTGTATCTGGGTTAGGTTCTACACTAACTGTTAGTGTACCACTGAAGCCATTTGTGGCATACTTAATCATTTGCCTACGTTCATCAAAGGTAAACGGATTCTTATAAGTGCGGGGCTGATTAGCACTACCGCAGATAAAGATCAAATTGTCAGCTAGTGCAGTTGCACGACCTGCCAATAGTAAGTGAGCAGTGTGAAATGGTTGAAAGCGTCCAATGAGGACTAGGGTATCGTACTTTTTTGACATTGAAAAATCCTTTCAATAATGTCAGCGCGGAGTCTATCTCGTTGCTTGTATGTTTATTTATCTTATTATATCAGACTTTACTTTTTCTGTCAAACTTTAATCGCCAGAAAAGTCTCCAAACTCTTGACTGCTTTGTCCGATGCAGGCTTTTGGTCCCTGTCAAAAACTTGTTGCCGCACAACATACCGAAAGGTTTAGCTTTTGGCTGACCCTTCAGTAGTTTTTCGGCTATACGTTCGTATGTAGTCATTCTATAGTGCATATTCTCAACCCAATCTTGCTTTGATTTCCATGTAAAAAGTATGATACTTTGCCATCCTAGCAATGTCTTTTTCAGTCACACCTTTCAATCGACGGATATCAGTGTTGTGACGTAAATCAGCCATCTTGACACGCATTGCATCTACGTTCGCAAAGACACCTTCTTTGTATTCCTCAAGAGTTTGACCGGGTTGCTTGGTCAGTCTCCAGATACCATCAATAACTCTTTCACTGATACCAGCATCACGAAGGTCCTTGTAAGTCACCGAAGTGTCTTCAATTACATCATGACCAAGAGCCATGCACATCAGTTCCTCGTCATCACTTTTCAGGTAATGCATAACTTTCAGAGGGTGCAGAATGTAAGGAGCTCCGCCTTTGTCAAATTGACCGTCATGTGCGTTTGTAACAATGACAAGCATTGTAGCTAACATGTGACCTTTTTTCATAATTTGTGCCCTTTCTCTTACTGTACTTACAGTATATCATACCATCCATTTACTGTCAACCTTTTAACCCGAAAAAAAGAGTACCGAAGTACTCTTTTTCTACTTAACCCATTTCATTAGGGAAGGGCCAAGGACCATCTGCTGCGTTTGATACTGGGGCAGTCTTTGCGACGGTCACGTATTGATACCGAGGGGCGACTCCCCATTCAAAATCGTCCGTACCTTTACTAAAGCCTTCTTCGTAGTCCCTGTTGTAACGAACACCAGGGTTGTGCTCATTGAATTCTTCGTAGCCATCAGTGTAACCACGATAGAATTCACTAGAGCCAGTCTTAGGAGCAGTTACTACTGGCTTATGAATGTTGTTACTTGCGTTACTTTGCACCGGCTTAGAAAATGCAGTATCAACTTCATCACCATCATTACCGATTTCACCGATAACTTCGTACTTGCATGTACGACCCTTAGCGTTGTTATAGTCGCTAGGGATAGAGACCACATCAGCAGGATTGATTTTCAAAATCATAACACGGCTGTCAGAACCATTACCAAAGTGTGGCAGATATTCCTGTGAGCAGAAGTGCAAACCAGTACTACAAGTTTGATCCTTGTTGTCGTCAACTTCGTTGCGTTCCATTTCACAGATGTAACCAACACTGTTGTTAAAGGTACCACTGTGAATGTCCATGTAATCGCTGCGAACTTTCTTGTAAGCCAAGAAGCAACCATCAGGAGTGATTGGCAAACTGTTCTTTTCCAAGAAGCCATACAACTCAGTGACAGCCCGCTTAGATGGGTTAGCCATCAAGTTTTCCATGAACGCCACGAGAGGTTCAACTGGGAAGCCATCTTGCAACATTGCAATCATTCGGCTAGTCAATGCATTGTGCATTGGTTTGCCTTTCCAGAACAATTCCTCACCCTGGACACTTACGTTACCAGCACCAAAATTCAACACAACCTTGATAGGCTCGATGATATTCTTAACCAAGTCCCAATCACTTGCCTTGATAGCATCCAACACCTTTTGATAGGTGATGTGTGATTTACTAATTGTGTGTGGCTTGTTGCCAATCACTACGGTAATGTTATTACCTTGAACGATATACGGAAAACTCATTTTAGACTCCTTTAGCCTGGTCAATCAAATTAATATACTCTGCCAAATCAGCACCTTCGATGCTGTACTTGCTAAGACTTTTAATTAGCGGGTAACGCTTTTTAATAGTCTCAACCTCTTTTCTGTACTTATCAATCAGTGTAGTTGGGTCAACATTTGTTGACGTAGCTACCTTGTACTGACGGCACAACCATTCCAAACTCTGACGCAAACTAGTGTCAGCTTCTTTCACATCCTTGAACGTGTTGAACAACACTAGATAAGGGCTTGTTGCACTTTTCACAAGCATAGTAGCATTATACTGGAAAAGTTCTTTGTAGTCAATACTCTGTTTGACCAAACCCATCACATCAGCTTGTCCCAACAGAGCCAGTTTACCCTTAATGTGTTCGTCAAGGTTAACCCAGTTCTTTTGAGTTTTGATGTTTTCAATATCAGTCTTACGCACACCGTAAATGTCTTGAGTGTAGATACCACTCTTGCGCAGATGAACGTCCAAACTCTTAACATCCTCAACAACGCCGAGGTTCTTGTAACCACTCAAGGGCAAGTAGTAGTAAGTTTTAGTAGCATCAAAGTTAGAGGCCTTACCACCGTCATGCCATACCATCGGGGCACGTTCATTGTACCTGCGTCGGCTACCTTCTTCCAAGCGCATGATAGTAACGTTCTGGCCAATACCACTTGCACGTTCCTTCTCAAGCAAAGAACTTGCTACCACAATCTTATCTTCCGGAGGACTAGACAATGCAGCAAAGAATGCCTTTGTGTTCACTGGCTTAGTCTTATCAACCACATCAATCACATATACCGAAGTGTTATGATTATCACTCTTAGAATTTTTCCAGTGAAATTTAGCTCGTTCAGTAGCACCGACCTTTGTATCGTTGATAACAAAACAAACACTGCTATTTACTGAAATTTCCCATTCATCAAAGTAAACAGTAGTACCGTTAACATTGTTGTATCCATGAACTGGCTTGATCGTAGAGCAAGCATTGTAACCACGACTCCGACTGAAAGCACGAATAGTAATATTGTACTTGGATGCCAACTCTTTCACTGGAAATTTGAATTTCTTCATAGCATTCCAACGATTGAGGTTCGGGGTATACAACTCAAACTTGGTGTCAGTGATATACTTGACAACAGCCTGATTGAACAATTTTTCCTCATGACGCTTTTCCAAATAGAAAGCACGTTCCCACAAGTTGGTAATCTTGTCAGCCTCAGTAGCAATGTGAATTGCCAATTGTGCGTTCAACAGTTCCAACTTATTTTTGATAGCGTTGATAGTTTGTGGAATGTAGCTCAAGCCCTCACGACTTGCTTGGAAGTCAAGTTCGCCGATAGCAAACTCCATCACTAGTCCACAACTCAACAAACCTTGCAGACCACCGAGAGCCTTATCAGCACTAGGAATGTCAGTCAACGGATACTTGATGTTACCCATGATAGCATAGCTATATTGTCCGCCATCAGTATAGTGAACACCAGGGATGATGTTTTCTTCCTTGTACGCAGGGTCTCGGAACTTGAATTCAGAGTAACCACTAACTACTGGACGCAGTTTGAAGTACTCGTAAACATAGCGGGCCTCAGTACGAAACTTGTCAAAATCGGAACGATCTTCCACAGCAAACTTAACCTCAACACCAGCTGGGTCAGTAGTTTGTTCTTCCATCATTTTAGCGATAGACGGGACACCTGCTTCATTGATAAAGGCTGTGTAAACACCCTTAACGCCATCTTTAACCGCAGTGACTGTAAAGTTGTCGGTGTAACTGAAGGGAGATTTTGAACCGAGACCCAATGCTCCGATGAATTCGTTAGAATCAGTCTTTGTGGACTCAAAATAAGTGGTGTAGATGTTAGTGACTTGATCACCTGAAAGACCTGTACCATAGTCACGGATACTGAACCAAGGTTCAAGACTGTTGGGCAAGTGAACGTCAAAGGGCGTGTCTTGTTTACCGGCTGCGGTATGCGAGTCAACCGCGTTGCAAGAAAGTTCACGCACGATTGCACGAATCTTGTTTGCGTACAAACCTGATGAAAGAATGTTAAAAGCCTTCGCACTATTGCGAATGCGGAACTCACCAATCTGTCCTACGTTGGACATGATTGCTTCGTTTTGCGGTGCTGCATTGATAATCATTTATGTTTCCTGTTCTCTACTGTTTAAGATTCTATTATATCACCGAAACCATTTAATGTCAATTATTGGTAAGAAGCACTAGAATTGTAGGGCCCGATTCCAATTACGTTTCCCCGAGATTTAGGAATCAACCACGGAACCCAATTAACAGATTGGTCATCAACTAGCAAAGTTGAAATTCCTGTAGAAAAATTATAAGCCTGTATTGCCATTCCTCGATACCAACCACCTACACTGGAGTTATCACTGGTTCGACTGACGTACAACATAGCCACACTGTTAGTAGTAATGATAGTGAAGTCGTTGACTACACCGTGCCCGGGAAGCGGTGGGATTACAGTTGTAGTGTTACCAAAAATGCCATTTCCATCACCGTACCACACCTTAGTAGGACTTGATGTCGCTCCATTCTGATCCCAGTCATTACCGCTTGCAATGATATCAATAACTCCGTCATTATTTAAATCGACTAACTCAACATTGAAGTAGCCCGTAGTTGTATTATCATTGATTCCGGTTGGTTGCTTGACGAAGGTACCATTACGTTGGTTTATAAAAATAGCTAATGTGCCGCCAGCAGCACGAACTAAATCGGGATACACATCACCGTTTATATCCGCAGCCGATACACCGTGATTGAATTCTGCGTCTAGTACATCGCTTAGTACGTAGTTACCTCGTCCATTGCTGAGTAAGAGTTTACTTTTTTCTCCGGGGAAAGGAACATCGTCATAGCCATGACATGCAACTAGTACATCCGGGATATCATCTTTGTTAAAATCTGCAACAATCGCTTTGCGTGGATGCAAACACCCCTTGACGCTTGACACCTTAGTAAGTGTTTTATCCGAATTTATAGTCCAAAAAGTGAAGTCACTTAGGTATTTCACATCACTGGTTACAGTTGAAAAGCTATCGTGCTGCGTTGTATAATTTTGATTAGCAGTGAATACCCCAAGTTCACCTTGCTTGTTGAACTCACCAAACCCATATGCTACAGGAACCCAACCAGACAATCCGTAATTGCTTGTAGGGAATGTAATCGTATCTATAGGATAAGATTTAAAATTCTTGTATGAGGTATCATAGAGCGATCCAGCTATGGCAGGCGCTGTTACAGTCACCGGTACGACTGGATTGGTACCTCCGCCTCCCCCGCATGCGGACAATAGAAGTGAAATTAGGATGACTGGTAAAGTATGTTTCATACAGCTATTATATCACCAAACCTAGTTAAAGTCAACCTCAGAATTTTTGTTCTCATAGAAGCAAAAAGCCCCAAAAATGGCACTTTTCAGGGCTGTTTGTTCTTATGAGAGCAATTAAATTCGTTTAGTCAGAATGCTATCAATGAGTCCGTAATCTAGTGCAGCTTTTGCACTCATGAAATTGTCACGTTCCATGTCAGCACTGAACTGGTCGAATGTTTTACCGGTACTGTTGTGGTCAACATAGATTTGGGTCAGCACTTTCTTCATAGCCAAAATCTCAGTAACCTGAATCAGCATGTCAGTTGCTTGACCGCGACTACCGCCCGATGGTTGATGGATCATGTGACGTGCGTTTGGCAACATCATGCGCTTACCTTTAGCACCTGATGTTGCAAGCAAGCTGCCCATTGAACAGGCTTGACCCATAACGATTGTTTGTACATCGGGCTTGATAAACTGCATTGCATCATAGATAGCCATACCCGCAGTCACTGATCCACCCGGACTATTAATGTACATTGAAATGTCTTTGCCACTGTCTTCACTTTCCAAGAACAATAGCTGGGCAACAATCAGATTTGCCATTTGATCATGCACTTCGCCTTCGAGCAAAATGACTCGGTCACGCAACAAACGACTATAAATGTCATAACTGCGCTCACCCTTGCTGGTTGTTTCGATTACGATTGGAACTAAACTCATTTTTTTTGCCTTTGTTAAAAATAATTTGCGATAAATACAATATGTGTGATAGAATCATCACTTCACTAACTTTATAGAGATTATACATGAGACATTACGAATTTGCAACAACTCTGGTAGAAGCCGTTGACCCATTAGCAGCTCCAGTTGTAGCTCCTCAACCGACGACTACACCCGTAGTGAAAGCTAAGCCAGTAGCAAAAACGGTGACCAAGCCAGAAGCTAAGCCAGTTGTCAAAGCACTAGTTAAGCCTACTAAGGGCGTAGACCCAACTGAGATTAAGGCTGTGACTAAACCCGAAGTAGAAGCAGTTCTACGAGCAGGTGGATACGAGGATTTCAAGATTAACGGTAACAAAATCAATGTTATCGTACAGATTCCAGATGGTGCTAAGAAGAATGAGTACCGAGTTGCGATTATGAAAGAAGTTATCGCATTGCTCAAGGCTGAATTTGACGAGGCAGTGCAATATGTTAACGATCCTGGATTGAGTAGTCTAGGTGGCGCAGTATTTGACAACAGCCCTGTATGCGTAGTTATCAAGGATGCGGGTAAGCAAGCTGAAAAATCAGCCGGAATGAGCAATGAGCTTGAACTAGCTAGTACGATCCAGTCAGTAATTGAGAAATATGGCATGGCTAATGTCACTTTCAAAGACAAACGTGGCAAGAAAATGACTATCAAGAACGCAACCGAAGCAGAAATGACCGGTAAAGAAACATCTGGCGGTAGAAAAGCAGATATTGTGTTGCGTAGTGCAAGAGGTGTTCTTCCAATCAGCATTAAAGAACTTAGCGCAGACTTTTGGGAGAGTTCAGACACAGCTTTCGGGGCCAGAGCTAAGGAAATCCTTCAAAAACTGCAAGACGAAGGTATTGTCAAACTAACTCAAATTGCAGAACGTACTAACAAGCGTACAGGTGAGAAAACCCCAGTTTGGAAGCTAAACAAAGAAATTGTCATGGAACCTACTACACAAGAAGCTATGAATGCTATCTTTGGTAGTGACTTGAATCCAAGAGGTGGAATTGTTATCCAAGACTTCGGTCCTGAACACTTTACACAAAAAGGAAACAACATTGAAGTTGCTTGTCATGCAGTTATTACTAACAAGGATGAGATTCCAGAGAGTCATTTGATGGTTTGGCAGATCAGAAATGATAGCACACGTATGAATCCTCTTCCAGGATTGCGTACTCTTGCTGCTACACTAACACGCGGTATCGGTAAGAAGGGTACTAAGGATGTTATTCTAGTGGATCAATATGGTAACGTAGTGAAGAATCCAAACATCACGTCTTAAATAAGTCCTGATATTTAAACCACTTGCGCATTCTATGCGCAGTCTTTAGGGGAATGTTATGTTCCCCTAACCTATTTCTGAACGTAAAGAAGCTAGGGCCGTGACTCATTAACCAGTCTTTGCCCTGTCTTGCTCTTGCAGGCCCGTTTATATCCCATTGATGCTGATGAGCCATTTCGTGAGCTAGAATAGTCACAAACCACTGTCTACAGTGCCATTTATCCATCAACTCTATCTCACAATAGCTACCAGTCTTGTGCTGTTCTATGGATCCTATACACATTCCCCAGTATTTTTGTCTTCTAGCAGCTATATCAAGTGTTGGCATTAGTAATTCGCCGGCAAAAACCTGCTTATTAAGCAGGTTATATGTATACTTGGCTTCAGCTAGTGTAGGACGAAACATTAGTCTCCTTTGATATGTTATCGGCGGCAAAGGAGTATCCATCAGTTCTTTGAGAGTTAGACTTTCGTAGTACATACAACTATTTAGTACCAAAAGTTTTTTTTCACGGTTCTAATCCTTTTCTAAATAGTAGTAGAAGGAGATTATAACATGTTCAAATCTATCAAAAAATTCTTTGGTTTCGGCGCTTCTGCTGCACCCGAAGTAGCAGTTCAGGAAGTAGTACCGTATAAGGTTGAAGTTGAGGCAGCACCCGTTGTCGTTGAAGCAGCTATTTCACCGGTGGCGCCAGTTGCTCCCGTAGTCAAAGCGCCAGCTAAACCTAGAGCACCCGCTAAGAAGGTTGCCGCTGGGCCAGCAGCTAAACCTAAAGCAGCAGCTAGAACCGTAGCTAAAAAGCCTGCAGCGGGCGCCGCAGCTAAAGCTAAAAGTGCAAAGTAATTTGTTTTACTTGTACTAAAAGAAATAGGACGCTAGCGTCCTATTCCCACATAAATACTTATATGAATTTTGGTTTTGATATCATAAGTGACTTACACTTAACACCCGACAGTCTTTTTGAATGGGACGACAAAGCAACAAGTTTGTATTGCATCATACCTGGTAATATAAGTGAGGATCTGACCGTAGTTAGAACAGTGCTTAAAACATTGTGTGAACACTATCAGGGAATCTTCTACATAGACGGCGCGCTTGAGAACTCTGGGATAAAAACTAGGCAGTTCACCCATAAAGAAATTAAAAAAATATGCAAACCCATGAGCAAGGTCGTGTATCTACATGACAACGTGGTTGTTATTGAAGGTGTTGCATTGATTGGGATCAATGGTTGGTATGGAAATTATGTTCCCGAAGATGCAGCAGCAGAAGTTGAATTGATTGTTGCGGGGTATGAAGACTTTTCATACTTAGATAGTACGATTGACAAGTTACAGCTTCACTTGGATGTGAAGAAAATTGTCATTATTTCAAATAGTGTTCCGTTAACTAAACTATTTTACGGAGAGATTCCTAAAATGTACGGTGACACCTCTCCAGAAGAATCATTAGAGAATGATACGGCGAATAAAGTTTCACATTGGGTATTCGGCTCTACCCAAAAAATAATTGATACTACTTTTGATAGTATCAATTATATAAATAACCCCTGTTATAATAGAAGTCCGTACTATGCTAAACGCATAGAAGTAGAGATTTAAGACGCAGCTTCAATCTTAACTTGTAGCGGGTAGCCTTCTGTACGTGCTTCCATAGTTACTTCAATGCCTTTTTGTTCGGCAATTTCATACGGCAACACTGCAACTACTGCACTACCGGATTCATGAATGCCAGTAGTGATACCAACTGCGGTGTCACTTGTATAATGAAAATGATCCACTAAAGTACGAATAACAAACTCCATACTAGTCAATTCATCATTGATATAGATTACCTTGAACAGCGGTGGCTCAGGGATATCAATGATGGGTTTAATGCTAACGACTGAATCAATTTGTGTTTGTGCCATTTTTTTCTTTCATTGTGTGTGCAGTGTCTATTATATTAGGTATTGTATTTAATAGCAATACTCTTTGGCTTCATTTCTTCAGGAAGTTTTCGTTCTAGGTGAAGAGTTAAGATACCGTTAGCATTTTCTGCGTCTTTGACTTCTACGTGTTCAGCGAGAGTAAACTCACGCACAAAATTCCTATTACTAATACCATGGTGTAGATACTCTTTAGGTTCATCAAAGTTCATGTGCTTCGTTCCGGTGATGACTAACACCCTATTTTCAATTTGGATATCAATTTCCCCTTCAGTAAACCCAGCAACTGCTAGTTCAATATCAAAGTCATTTTCAGAACGTTTAACAATGTTATAGGGAGGGTAGTTTGTAGTTGTCTGCCCTGCATTCATTCGCATCAGTTCATCTAACACTGATTCAAACCCAATACCAAACTTATGAATTGATGGAATATCAATTGAACGTAGCGTTAGTGTTCCATTAGACATTCTTACTCTCCTTCACTTCTGCATCAACTACGTTATCATCAACCGGTGCTTCAGTAGCAGATGATTGCTCTGCTGCCTCTGCATCCTGTTTCACCTTAGTAATTGGTCCAATTGCTTCGTACAGTTTGGGAATAGCTTCTTGGATAACAGATACGTCTTCACCCTTAACTGCTTCTTCCAATGCTTTGATAGCGTCTTCCGCTAGTGTTTTCTCTTCGGCAGTTACTTTGTCACCATACTTGTCAAAGTCTTCCTTGAATGTACGTAGTGTACCTTCTGCACTGTTACGTGCTTCAATTAACTCACGTGCCTTCTTATCAGATTCTGCATTAAGTTCAGCGTCTTTAACCATTGCTTGAATTTCAGCTTCGGTCAATCCACTATTAGCTTTGATAGTGATCTTATTTTCTTTGCCAGTGTTCTTATCTTTAGCACTTACACTCAAGATACCGTTAGCATCGATGTCCAATGTAACTTCAATCTGAGGCATACCGCGTCTTGCTGGAACAATACCTTCAAGATTGAACTCACCCAATAGTTTATTGAACTGTGCTAGCTCACGTTCACCTTGAAATGCTTTGATAGTAACTGCAGGTTGATTATCTTCCGCTGTACTGAATGTTTGACTAGCTTTAGTAGGAATAGTTGTGTTCTTTTGAATCAACTTACTCATTACACCGCCCATAGTCTCGATACCAAGACTTAGTGGAGTCACATCAAGCAACAATACGTCTTTACGTCCACCACCTAGCACATCACCTTGAATAGCTGCGCCTGCTGCTACTGCTTCGTCTGGGTTAACATCTTTACGAGGTGCCTTGCCGAAGAATTTCTCAACTGCTTCAACAACTTTAGGCATACGTGTCATACCACCGACGAGGATAACCTCGTCAATGTCTGCGTTAGTAACGCCTGCATCTTTCATAGCAATCTTGCATGGCTCAATGCTACGTAGGATCAATTCTTCAACTAGACTTTCTAGTTTAGAACGATTGATTGTAATGTTCAAATGCTTTGGACCACTTGCATCCGCAGTAACGTAAGGCAAGTTAACACTAGTGCTTGCAGAACTAGACAATTCAATCTTAGCTTTTTCTGCCGCTTCTTTCAAACGTTGCAATGCAAGCATATCCTTTTTCAAGTCAATGCCCTGTTCTTGTTTGAATGTATCAACCAAGAAATCCATAATGCGTTGGTCAAAGTCTTCACCACCTAAGAATGTATCACCATTCGTAGACAATACTTCAAACTGTTTATCACCATCAACGTCTGCAATTTCAATGATAGATACGTCAAACGTACCACCACCCAAGTCATAGACTGCAATCTTGCGGTCTTTCTTGTCTTGCTTGTCAACACCGTACGCAAGTGCTGCCGCAGTTGGTTCATTGATAATACGCAACACTTCTAATCCAGCAATACGACCTGCATCCTTAGTTGCTTGACGTTGACTATCATTAAAGTATGCTGGCACTGTGATAACTGCTTGAGTTACTTCGTGACCAAGATAATCTTCTGCGGTCTTCTTCATCTTACGCAAGACTTCGGCAGAGATTTGCGGGGGCGCTAGCTTATCTTCGTTGACTTGAACCCAAGCATCACCATTCTCATTCTTGATAATAGTGTATGGCATCAAGTCAATGTCTTTTTGTACAGCTTGTTCATCAAACTTACGTCCGATCAATCGCTTGCTAGCATAAATTGTGTTTTTGGGGTTTGTAACTGCTTGACGTTTAGCACTTGCACCTACCAAGATTTCACCGTTAGCATATGCTACGATACTTGGCGTGGTTCTAGTACCTTCGCTGTTTTCAATTATTTTGGGGATTCCGTTTTCGATGACGGCTACGCATGAATTTGTGGTACCTAAGTCGATACCGATGACTTTGCTCATTTTTTTCTCCTTTAGAAAGCAAGATTTTTGTGATAGACCCCGAAGGCATCTACTATAATATATATTGCACCCTCTTGTGCAATATATGCGACTATTAAATGATAGGAGCCGGGTTTATTACCCGTTCTTTATCAATTAACAGAATTGTTATGTTGTTTTTCTTATACAACCTAGTGTGAAACATGTGGCACATAAGCACACGTTCAATTTCTGTATGTAAGCCTCTAGCACCAGTCTTCAATAGCAGTGTGTTTTCTGCCATCTGTTCTAAAGCATCAGTAGTAAATGATAGCTGGATGTTGTCCAAACTTAACAAATACTTATACTGACTAATGTAGTTGTTCTTAACATCAGTGAGAATATGTACCAATTGCTCTTTATTCAATTCACCAATGCTTACTGTTGTAGTGAAACGTCCGATAAACTCAGGAATCATTCCATATCTAGTTAAATCATCAGGACTAACCTTTGTTAGTTCACCTTCAACTTTGCTATCACTGATAGAAGCATGAAACCCAATGCTAGTGCCATTCATACGAGTGGCAATAACATCTTTCAATCCAACAAAGGCTCCACCTGCGATAAAGAGAATGTCTTTGGTGTTAATTTCTGACATTTCACCACCCGGATGCTTACGTCCACCTTGTGCAGGGATACGACAAGTCGTACCTTCTACTAATTTGAGTAGTGCTTGCTGTACACCTTCGCCCGATACGTCACGTGTGATACTAGCACTTTCACCTTTGCGGGCGATCTTGTCAATTTCATCAATAAAGATGATACCACGCTCTGCAAGTTTAACATCGCCATCGGCTGCATTGATAAGCATATTAATCATGCTCTCAACGTCATCACCTACATAACCTGCTTCGGTCAAACTAGTCGCATCTGCTACGACAAAGGGCACTTTGAGATATTTCGCTGCTGTCTTAGCTAATAGAGTTTTACCACTACCAGTAGGACCTACAATGAGAACATTACCCTTTTGAATTTCAATATCTTTTGGTGGATTGTTGATTCGTTTATAATGATTAGCAATAGCTACGCTAAGAACCATCTTGGCTTCGTCTTGTCCAATAACATGTTTATCCAAATACTCTTTAATAGCTTCTGGATCATGTACTGGCTCAGGAGGTTCTGCTACACTAACCGAAGATTCATCTTCAATTAATGTTTGGCATAGATCAACACAGTCATTGCAAATAGCAATGCCCTCACCGACGATTAGTTTCTTTACAGCGTCTTTACTGTTGCCACAAAAGTTGCAATGGTCTATTAAATTATGGTCTTCGTTCATATTCATATACTTATCATTCCCTAAACGGTTTTGTACTATTTGAACAAGTAGTTACTGCTGATAATTCTACTCGTGCCGCATTTGACAATGCTGTGGTCATTTCGGCGTCAATTTCAATTTGAATGACTGATTTTATAACTTCTCTGGAATCCACTACATAAGTAGAGGACGAATACGAACCAGAAAACACAGGTGGAATCATGAAACAGCGAGTAGCGATTGCCTGATCACTTCTATTAATCATAACTGCTTGAAGTTGCAACCCACCATTCATTTGTTGTTTAATCAGTGCATACTTACCATAGTCATTGAACTTATAGGAGCTGTGCCCTACAACTATACTACTAGGTGCATTGTACGATCCATCCGAAAGCAATTTCAACGACTCATGCAATGATACTAAAAATGGTTTGCTCCAACGCATCTCAAATGGGATTACCAATACTGCGTTTCGTTGGGTGTTCAGTTTAAATTCATGAGCACCTTGTGTAATGTTAAATGCTCGGGCAGGATAGTCATTCAACACAGCACTTAGAAAATTATCACCACTTTTTCTTTCGGTGAGATAACTGAGATACTGATTTGAAAGTCTAGCCCCATCTAATTCTTTTTCATCCTTACCCTTATTAAGGATTCGTTCATGAATTTTACTAGACTTAACTACCACTTGCATAATAACTACGACACTATCTGGTTTAATAATAGTATCAATGATAGTAAAGGTATCAATGTAACCAGCGCTGTAGTCAACTATATCTTCTTTAACCAGTTTATTATTGGTAAGCTGATTTTCACTCAATAGTGCTGACCCCACTTTCATAGAGATAGCATTTTTGAAACCATTACGTTTTGCTTCATCAACGGTTTTACCAATACCCATTACTTGGATATAGCCAGGATCGTTTTTGTCAACAGGTTGACTATGTGCTACTCCTACAAAAAGAAGTAGCACAATAAGCCAGCGTATCATTTAAATTTCTTGCTGAAATAGTTAGAAGCCGATTCGCTATCCTTGTCCCAACGAATAGTCACTGCGACTGTTTGACGGTCAACGATAGATTCATCCTGAACTTGGATACCTTTAAGGATACCAGCAGCCTGTGTGCGAATGCTTTCAGTTACAGTACGAACGGTGTCATTTGAGTTTTCACGAATTGCAAAGTTTGTGTCTTTTGCCGCATCCTCATCAGACATTGCAACTTCTTCGTCAGACTTGATTCGGTTCTTGATCCTGTCATTTGCTTTTTCAACGTTCTTGGTCATAACGTTTTGGACACTTGAGCTGTACACGTCTTCACTAATGAAATGACGCAGTTTAGCCTTAGCTTTCATTTCAGCGACTTTGAACGCAGCTTCGCGGTTGTTTTCACTGTTGCCATTGCTAGTCGCATACGCAGTAACTTCAATCGCTTTGATATCACCTTTGATGCAGGTAGATTCCAACATGCCTGTACCCCAAGCACAGTCCCACTCAATTTTAACACCCTTGCGTTTAAAATTCGTAGACAACTTTTGGGCATTGATAGCAGTGATTTGACCACCTTCAATACTAGGTGCCTGTTTAGTGGTTGAACATGCAGTAAGAGCAAGTAATAGTGCCAGTGTGGAAAGTTTTGTAAACACGAGAATCCTTCAAGGAAGTTATAAGATGTAGACAGTATAACTCAACATGGATATACTGTCTACTATTTCGGTCAATTGACTTTGATGTGATTAGTAATTGCTTCCTGCTCATAGTCAGTTAGCAACTCAGGATCATATTCACCTGTACTAATCTTTTCCATTAAATGATGCAAATAAGCAACGTTGCCCAAATATGCGCCAGTAGCTTGTTTGTTTATTTCAATCCACTTGCTACCATTGTTCTTGTATACAACGTGCGGCATAGTGTCAATTTTGATAAAAGTGTCACCCATCTTGGCTGCACTAGGCAATGAACTACCAAACCCAATTTCAATTTCTCTTGGATTGTCTTCTTTTAAGTTGAACAAGTCTGGACGCAGTGACTGCAACACCCGCTTGCTCATTTTCTTACCTTCAAACTCAACATAGCCGTCACCAACATCTTTGAATGATGAACTAGTCTTAGGTTCAAATACTGGACCAGTCTGAATCCATTCTTTAGTTACAGGATCTTTGATTCCTTCAAATGAAGCGAACTGTGGGATAGCAACTATTTCGGTATCCACAGTGTCCGCCATTTGTTCTTCGATAGATAATTCTGGTACCAAAAGTTCGACTGTAGTTGATTCTATTTTACTGAACGCTTCGTCTTCCTCAACGGTTGGTTCAATGACTAATATTTCTGCTATCGGTTCTTCTTCAACGGGTTTTTTTACTTCTTCTATAATAGGTTCTTCAACTATTTCAGGAAAATCTGTTTTGTATCCATCTTCAAAAACCTCATCGTCATCATCCCGGTATTCATTTACTGGAACTTCAATCTTAGGTTCTTCTTCGAGGTCCCATTCTTTACTTGCATTAGCTGCCAGTACTAGTGCAATAGCAAGTGGATCGAACACGACAACAAGCAAGATGATAACCCATCGTACTGCGGCTTCTAGCATGTTTGCATCAGCATTGTCACCGTAAATCAATGCAGCAATATACTTGATCGGACCTACTTCTGCTTCAATTTTTCGTAACTCACTTGCAAGAGGTGCTCGTTGCTCATTCAGTGATTGAATCTCTTTATTAGATGCTTCAATACTTTTTAGAATCTTTGCACGTTCAGGTGCTTGTTGCTTACGAATGGCGACGCTTCGTTCTACGCTTCGTTCACTGTCGCCTTTGCTCATGATATCATTAACCTGAGTATCCATCTGAGCCAACATAGCACGGTCACTCTTGATATTCTCACGTTGGATACTGATCTTCTCGTCAAACAATGCTACCTTAGAGCCTGCATCACCTGATGTAATGCCTTGCTCCATGTGTGCTTTACTCAAGAATCCAAAGATGCCCATTGAGGTAAGTAGTGCAAGTGCAATGACTGCGGGCACTAGATAAAGTTTCAACATCCAGCCTGCACGTTTCCAATACTTACGCAGCCATACTGTCGTGGTGATCTTTCCTACTTCAAGAATAGACCCCATGATGATAACAGGAACGACCGCACCTGCAAAGATAGCGGTTAGTCCAATGATACTGTAATATGCTGCTACTGAACTAAGTGAGAGTGCCACTAATAGTGTAAGCTGGCTGAATGTGAATATTTTCTTTAACATAGTATATTTATTCTTCTGGTTCACCGAACAAGTGTTTGTAGTGATCCATAAATTCTCCATACTTCATAACTAGTTTTCTGGGCAAGCTAGAACCCATACTAATGTAGTAGTGAACCCAAGGACCATCTTCACGCTGTTTAATTTGCGCTACTTCAATCCTTGCACCGTCCGGAAAAACATGTGACATTCCTGTTAAGTCTTTCATTACCATAACCTCAATGTTTTCATAATTTCTGGCCAGTCTTCTTTCTTACGTGGAGCAAACACAATGCCCACTTCGTCATTGTCAAGTCTGCTTTCGGTGATAACTTTGCAGTGTTCAACCTTCTTCAACTCGGCAAATTCTTCGTCGCTTACCTGACAGGTAACTTTCTTAAAACTGTCTTTAAGCCAATCTTGTGTTTCGGGCAAGTGTTGAAATTCTAACCAACCAATCAAGCCGGCGTGTGCAGCAACATTAAGAGCGTGACCAGTTGGCACCCACTCTTTGATTGCGATATACATTTTCATCATTCAACTCCGAAATGTTTCTTCAATCGTTCTTGATAGATAACCTCGTCACCAAATTCTCTATCACTATCGTATGGGACCAATCTCAATGTCTCAATACATTCCCGAACAATCAACTCGGCGAACTTTTCCATACCTGCTGCACTAACCCATCGTCCACTCACATCAGTATATGCATTTGCTGTGTCGGCTAGTTCTTTAAATTTATTATTCATCCTGAGCTTCATATGTTACTTCGTATCCACCTTTACGGTCAGTCCACCAATCATCTTCATCCATCCAGTCCCAATCAAGATAGACTTTTGCATCATTACTATCTTCAATAAGTTGCTGATAATCGTAGTCACCATCTGTGATTTCTTCCATCACGTTAGCGATTTCTTCATCATCCATATCAGGATAAATTTCTCGCACAGTGTCTTCATTGACTTCCATGCTATATCGTTTTTCAACTTGATGCCATTCGCTTTTTACAATTTGTACCATATCATTCCTTAAAGTTCTATTAGCTTCTTAATGTCTTTTGGTTTTACAATTATAACATTGTGAATCACATCTTGATACTTAATTGGGAGATCCAAGTGAATAGTTACTCTTGGACCTTCGACTTCGTTAACAACAGAATCGTTGCCGACCGATCCGATAAAGGGGATTTTATTCCACTTACCGGACACCCGGTCACCGATCTGCCATTTACCGATATATCTGTTTGCTGCAAAGTATTCTGCAAGACTAGCCATTACAATCTCCAAAAAGTTTTAACGCCGACCCAATGAGCTAGAGGAGGGATCCATAAAGGTAAACCTAGTACAAGACAATATGCAAACTGTATGTACTCAATAGGACTAAATTTATAGAACCAAATATTAATGATGCCAGCGATAGAATAAACTATACTGACATATACCAACCACCATCCTGGACTAATTTTCATTTTATTTCCTTATCGAAACGGACTTATTGACATTGCCGTTACGCACACTGCAGGGGTTATTTAGGCATCATCAATGCATTGAAGTTACTTGGAACAACAATAGTCTGGACCTTGCCGTTCTTGATGCCTTCGGAGATGTTCAACATAGCTTGTGCTTGCATGAATGCAATTGAACTGCCACTGTTATTAGCCAATGCTGCCATACGACGGCTTTCAGCTTCGGCAGTCTTAACTTCAACTTCCTTTTGCTTCAATTCGTTCTTACTACGAACCAATGCATTGGCACTTTCAACAACGGTGTCGCTAGGCACAACATTACGAATCATTACTTGGCTGATAGTGATTGCACCGTCCAGCTTTTCTTCAGCCATGTTACGCACGATCTCGTCCTGAATGAACTTTTCCATTTCATTGCGCTTGTCAGCCATGTCCAATGCTTCGTGCTTACGTGCTGCCTTGTAGATAGCATTACGAGCAGTTTGCACAATGTAGTTGTACATCACGTAAGTATCACCTTTGAACTCTGCGTGGAAACTCTTGTTCTTAGTTGAATACAATTCTGACACCTGCGATGGATTGATGTTGTAAACAACCACAGCATCAAAGTCCTTCATTGTGGAGTTGTCAGCAGCCACAGGAGTCATATTCTCCAGGGTGACATTAACGTCCTTGATAGGGAATGTCAGTACATCACCGATAAAAGTTTGATTGAAAGATCCAGGCAATAGTTCACCACTTTGGACCTGTTTGTCAAAGCCGACACGCACGCCAACCTCGCCAGTTTCAATACGAGTACAACCTGTTGCCAAAACAGCAGCAGCCAAAATAGAGAGAGTCAAAATACGTTTCATCATGTTTCCTTAAAATAAAATTACTAAACCAACTAACACTATCAGTGATAGTATTGAACACATTATAGCATAGGTTATTGATTTTGTCAAGCCCCATACTTCTTTTCCTGACAATGTTCTGACCCAAGATATACCAAATCCAAATACAACTGTCAATATCACAAATGCTAAAAATACTTTAATCATCATACTACCTGTTGTTTGTCATCACGAAACCGAACAAATCGGGGGAATCGTAGAGAATACGTTCCATCTTGATTTTGTGTAATCACGTCACACATGACCTCAGCGGTGCGACCAATAACGATAGCAGAGTCAGTCCAATAACTATCTCTATCACCATCACTAAACCCACTACCAACATTGACAGTGATTTCCTTTCCGTCGTCCACTCCGGAGCAGACCAGTGCTCCAAGTCGACCTTCATTGCGTCCAGTACCTTCTTCAACACCTACGACCTCCAAGTCTACAGTAATAGTGGGTTTCCACTTCATCCAGTCAGTTGACCGTTTGCACAAATATGGAGCATCCATGTTCTTAATCATAATACCTTCGAACCCTGCGTTCACGTTGTCTTTAGCATAACGCTCAAGTTGATCCTTACCTGCGGCAGTGTCGAGGTCAACCATGATGTGAGGAAGTAGTTCAACATTGTCCATTGTATCAATCACAGGACGAATTGCATCAAGTAGTGCAATACGCTTAGTCAACTGAGCATTCCAATGACCTCGACGGAAGTCTTCAAGCGGGATAATGTCAAAAATATTGAGTACTGAATCGTCGGCTTGTGCGTCAGTTTTGCGGCGTGCTTGGCGCATGAGTTCTTGGAATGTATTACCGATCACTTCACCATCAAGTACGAAACCATTAATGAGGCTGCGACCTTGATCTACGTTTGTACATGCACGAACTAGCTTAGTCCAACTGTTGGCAATCTGGTCTTCAATGTGAGTAAAGTTTTCAAACACTTTACCATTGCGACTGAAACAGATAATCGTCACATCACCGTCACTAGGGATAACAGTGAACAATGCACGAACACCATCCAACTTAGGCTCAAGTCGTTTCATGCCCTTCATTTCAGGACGACCTTCACTGTTAGTTGCAAGCTGGCAACCAAAGATTGGGATTTCGTATTCTGTCTTTTTACAGATTTTGTTGATAGTAGTTGACGAGATACCTGCACGAAGGTCCCGACGCAACACTGCGGCACAGAATGTATTCCATTCTTCACTGTCAAAGCGTTCTGCCATTTCTTGAATAGCATCACGTGCAGCGTGACCAGTCAATTGGCGCTGTGATAGCTGAACCAATAGTTCATTGAAGTCACTCCAGGGATTTTCTGAATCAATTAGACCGACTGTATCAGGAACTTTCTTAACACCAAATGTTACGTAGGGATTGTAACATGCCTTAGCGAGTCCCAGAAATGCTTGCGAGTTGATGCTGCCCAGAATAGCAGCTTCCAATGCTTGCCTTACTACATCTTCTTTGTGAAGGCGACTGTCTGATTCGTTAAGTTTGTTGATCCAAGATGCTGACATTTTTACTCCGTTGTCTGATTTAAGCTACAAGTATAACACAGGTATGATTTATTGTCAAGCCTTTAGTGTCTTCCAGATATAGTTCTTTTCAATGTCTGTCACATATTCAGTGCGGATACCCTTCTTGTCATTGCACCAATCTTCTACCCGTTCATAGCTACCCCAACTACCATTAGGAAGATTAGTCATAATGAATCTACCGATAGCCCACATCATTTGTCGGTTACCGGTGTCAGCACTATTCACTGCACGAAACATATCACCAGCAAGCATACTAGTCAGAAACCCGCCGGGCTGCCAACCACGCAACAAGTAACTAGTGATTGCTTCTTGGGTATGCACAGGCACTTCCATGCCCATATAACCTATTTCGCTAGTATCAAAGTCAATCATCTTGTCCAGTGTTAAGATAGTCATATTACCAACTTGAATTATAAAACACTTTGAAACCCAAGAACAATTCTACCTTAGCATCAGCACAAAATTTGAGGTCATGTTCGTAGTAGGTATTGTCGCTAGGCTTGCCAAAGAAGAAACCTTCAGTGAATGGAAGTTTTCCGTGTCGCACTACCTGTTCAAGGTCATCAACGTCTTGCCAAGTTAGCTCAAGTTCAATGCCATTAAAGTCAGCATCAGTGTTGCCTGTACCTGGCATACCTTTCTTCTGCCACAACTGTTCCATGTAACCATGCAATGAAGGATGCTTGCGCCAGTAAGCAAGTTCAATTGGTTTAGTTACAGGGCCTTTAGCAACCCATTCACGAGTTTCAGGATCCCAGTCACTTCCTTGTTCATTGTATTCAGAGCGTTGACCTTCACGGGCAATATAAGCGTACATGTCGAGACCCATTATTTTGCTCCTTCTGTTGCGATTTCTTTTGTCTTAGCGATACCGTTGTCAAGCAACCTAGCAATACCACTAAAGCCTACAGTTGCGACAACGATACCAAACACGGTGCCAATTAGAAAGTTTTTCATATAATTACTCAAAAGAAAATTCACGAACCCAGTCAAACCTAGTAGTTGCTGGGACCCACTTGAAATGCTCACGCTTACGGTCTATCTTTTCAAAGTCAAAACAAACCATAACCCAGTCCTTGTCAGTAGAGAAGCCTACGGTGTCAGCAACACGTACAACTTGGACTATCTTGCCATCTGTCATTTTTGCTACTATCACCATATTAACTCCTACAATTTTTAAGCTACAAAGTCAAACACGTATTCTACCGGAGTCTTGGAGATTTTCACCTTACCGAGACCAGCGTCATACGACAATTTGTGAAACACTGAACGGGCAGTTTTTTCAGAACATTCAACAAACAGTGAACCATATGAGAATTCAGCACGTTCGCCAGAGTCAAGCAAAGGAGCGATGTTGTTGATAACTTGTGTTTCGAATACCATTTTATAGTCCTGTTCTTTACTGTTTAAGATTCTATTATATACCCAAAGCCATTTACCGTCAACCTTTATTTCTGTGTGTGAATCAACCCTGTTTTAGTGTAAGTGATAGTGCCACCAGTTGAGGACTTGATAGGCTTTGGAAGTTGCGGTTGAATAGTTTTGATCATTGTGTGTTTGTTGTTAGGGTTGAGGATAGTCGCGGAAAGTGTAGTGATCAATAAATTTCCTTGAGAATTTGAAATTGTGCAGTAGGATACTTCTCCATGAATTCCTCTGACTTCACGAATTCATTGTATGCCTTAGCGTCAAAGAACACCTTACGAAATACGCTCGACAGCGTACCAATTGGGGTGACTGTGAGATAGACCGATTTTGCTTTGCCTGCCATGATGTATTCCTTGTTACTGTTTAAGATTCTATTATATCACCGAAACCATTTAATGTCAACCTACAACGACTACTCGTTGAAAGGATTCGTCAAACATACCAGCACCCTGAACCACTGTGCGGAACTCTTTGTTGAACTTTTCGTTGGGCAATGCTTTGCCGTCAAACACTTGTTTGATTGTCACGCAAGTAATGAAGTCACCTTCTACCTTAGTCACAGTACCAACCATGTAGCAGTTCAAGTTGCCGGGGAAGTCAAAAGACTTGATGATAGTTCCGATTTGCATTTGTGTTCCTTGTTTTTCAGTGTATGTGTACATTATATACCCAAATCCATTTAATGTCAAATTTTGGATACTTGCATCATGATCAGGTTGCTGTGAGTTGCGCACAGACGAACCGAGTAAGGACGACCAAATTTGTTGATAACTTCAATGTCAATCCAAGGAACAGTCTCATATTGAGCATTTTCGCTCAGAACCACATTCTTGATAGAACCATTCAGCAAGCCTGCAGCAGAAAACCATTCTACTTTGTCGTTGATATTGAGTTTCATATTAGTTCCTTGTTTTTCAGTGTATGTGTACATTATATACCCAAAACCATTTAATGTCAAGTTTTGGTTTCCGTAAAATAATGCACTGGAATCAGAACACCGTTGACCGGAACTTCCGTACGCTTCTCTACACTGTAGAACTCCATTGTCTTGTAGTGCTTCCAGAAGTCACCGCAGGCGAAGTAGGCTTTAGAACTACCACAGATTTCCACTGCAAAGAAAAACTGGTCGTCCCAGGGCTTCTTGGAGTTCTGGCGGATGCTCTTGTACTTACGGATGACTTCTGGATGTGCTGTATATTTAAACATGAGTGTATTATATACCCAAAACGATTTAACGTCAACCGTAGGAAAGCCCCGATTAAGGGGCTTTTTGTCTTACTTCTTAGTTGCTTGGTTCACGAAACCATACATCTTTTCAGCAGCTTCTAGAATCTTTTCCATTCCTGGAAACTCTGGCATTGCGATTGATGTAACGAGTTGCCCAGTCTTTTCATCTTTGGCAGCAGTCAGTTGCCAACCTGCAACCTTAACGTTATAGTCTTGCATGACGATGTCCTTAGCCATTGCTAGAACGTCAGCACGAATTTCATATCCGTTTTTGTTGAATTTAACTTCTGGAAGTTTTGGTGTAAAATCTGTCATGTCTATCTCCTGTGTGTGTTTATTTTATATCTATTTCAAGATATTGTCAAGCATTTATGATGTGAAGATCCAAGGTAAACGATTTCGTTTACCCACATAATCTAACATAGCAAAATTGCTATCCATGCCTTCTTTGATAAAAGTACCAAATCCGGGTGCGTCTAATTCAATGTCAGCTTCCGTCTCTCCGTGTTCAGTATGAAAATGAATTCCATGCTTGACACACAAATGTCTGATAGCTCGGTTGTGGCTTAGACAAACCATACAACCTTTTAGTATATTATGAGTGCGACACCATTGAATACATCGTTTCATTAATGCATCACCCATACCCTTACCTTGATGGTCTTTAAGAACACTGAATGCCAGTTCCATACCATCAGTAGTAGCGATATGCCCTACGGCGATAAACTCTAAATTGTCATTTTCAATACAAAACAAAATATGATGGGCGTGATCTGTATCAAAGCCATCGCACAGTTTGTCTAATATTTCATCGTTGACCATAAAGCCAAAGCGCAAGTGTCTACTCTCTACATCAAGTGCCTTCAAATGAGTACGGTATTTTTCGTACTCATGTTGAAGAACTTTTCTTACCACATATGGCATGTTAGTACCAGAATGATTGTGGGTTGCGATTGTATCTAGCAGACTTAGCTTTTGAAATGGCTAGCATGACATCCCAGATTGAATTTAGAATTTGCTTAATCATATTACCCATCCAGCGCTATTACGACGGGCTTGCGCTTGATCAAACTGTCGTTGCAGTCTATCAATGTCACAGCCATCCTGAGGGTTATGAGAAACAATATATGCTTCTAATGCTGAACCATAAGTTTGCGGTTTCTCAAAGACACTGAATAGATCAATCAAATAATTATTGAGTGATTTTAACAGGACCATGATTAAACAGCCTTCTTAGCTTTGGCTTTAGTAGTTTTGAAAAGATCAGTAGCTGGTACTAGAGTTTTGATTTGTTCACTAACATCATCATAAAATGTTTTGCTAGAAAAAATCATACCTAAAGCCATCATAGATTGCATTCCTGCATCGGCTGCTGTTTTAGTGTACTTGCGTTGCGCTTCAACGAAACCGTTAAGTGCATTTTTGATACCGTCGTGCTTGACGGCTTGGTCGACAAATTTCAATTTGAAATCAGAAACGCCGTCGATAAAGGCGTGTGAGGATGCGTTAAACATAATTATCTCCTAAGTGTGTGTGTTTAATTGAGTTTTTATGAAGAACTCTAACTTCATATCTATTTATGCCAGCATATAGATTTCTCTATATTTCTGCATAGCTAATTCTCTAGAAAGTGCCAATCTACTAGTGACATAATCAGATAGTTCATCTGTATCATTATCACTATTGACTAGCTTCGGACGACTATATCCTCGTTGCAGATCCAGATCATCTGGACCATTAGAGTCGTCGTCCGAATCGTCTAGATTACTTAGCTGCTGGAGCTGCGACGACTGCTGGCTTAGCAGGAACTGCTGGTACTGCGTCCTTGACAGTGCTTTTTGCAGGCGCTGCCTTTTTGTCCTTGCTATGGTCTTTCTTCTTAGCCAATTTGATTTCAGGCTTCGCCGGAGTAGATGCTGCTGCAACTGGTGCGACAACTGCTGCGGGTGCGACTGGAGCTGCTGGTGCTTTAACTGCGTCTGCTGCGAAAGCGGTTACTGCAAATGCAGTGGCTAAGATTACGATTGCTGATTTCATTTTAAGTTTCCTTTAAGTTAATGAATAGAGAATTTTAATCTCTACATATATAACGCCTCTGCCAACGTTTCCGTTGACACGATTTGGGTAATTATCCACCGCGCCCAGTTTTTCTAACCGGTGCGCCTGCAAAGCCCTTGCTTGGCTTTCCCATCTTTTGAGCAGGTGTTTTTGTCATTGGTAGCCGTGGGCTGTTTTTCTTTGCTTCATTTGCCATGTTGATAAATGGGTTTGAGCTTTTCTTGGGTTCTATCATCTTCTTACCTTTAGTGATTTGAGATAAGAATCAATGTTACCATACAAGCTGACCATCATAGCAATCTTACTATCGTATAGTCTAATGTAGGGCTGATTCTTTTTACCTTCACTTTTATTTACCCCCAGGTAATAGGGGCATTTGATTTTTCTGCTTAGTTCAAGTATGTAGCTATGATAGCTGCCCTCTATCTTAGCCGTAAAATCATATTGGTAAAACTCTATTTCACCTAAACGGAAAGCCATGTCACCTATTTCTGTTAGACGAAGGCTATCTCCGCGCAAACCAGTTTGCCACCATTTCTTCATAGCCTCTTCTACGGTCCAGTCAGTCCAGCCCTCTGGCATCTGACCTACTACAGCTTGAGTTATAAGTTCCTTGACGGATGGTTTACTCATCGGGATAAACTTTAGTACCATTGTTCATAAACACGACACTAAATTTATCACTTTTGAATTGTGCGTTAAGTTTACGACACAGGTTTCTTGCATGACCAGGATTACTGAAACTGGTCTTCTTGTACTTAGGCACAGCTTCACTATCCAAGTAGTGTTGGCTTTTTAAGTTGATAGGTGATCCATCATAGAATACTGCCCATATGCCAGCGGCTTCTACAATCTGGTCACACTTGTAAGTTGTTTTGTCTACTAGTTCTAGTACGACTTTTGGTTGTGTCCTGCTCATATTACCATTTCCCACCTGACATTACAACTTGAATAGTTTCAGGTTCTTTAGTGTATTCACGTTGGTCTAATAAGATTTTCGTAAGCTCATCACGTAACTCTTTAGCATCATTCAATGTCAAAATGACTTCACGTGATTGTCTACCTTCAGCTACGGCGATCTTATCAATAAACTTCTTTATATTGCTCATACACTATTTATGCTACTATTTGCCTCTTTTTCTGTTTTGAATGGGCCGATGTAGTCATAACGTTGAATAAAGATATACTTCGGGCAAAAAATACTTACAAACTCAGTTCCTTGTTGAATGGCAAACCAGCCAGCAGCATAGTAGCATTTGCTTTTAGGCGTAGTAGTATATAGGTGTAGCTTTTTACGAACATCTAGTATGCTGTTATAGATAGTAGTTCGGTCAGTGGGGAATATTGCAAAGGGCGGGTCAGTAATCTTTGACTTTTCAATTTTAGAAAATTCAATATGCTTTGTCTTCTGAATGGCTTTAGTAGAATTGTAGTGTTCGATGTTGTTGCCAATTTTAACATCAAATCCAGTACCCTCAGCGGTTACATTGCCTACTTTTTTGTCACCATCGGTTACTACCCAATATTGATTTTTGATAATTGGTTTAGCTATTAGATTCATGTTGATCCTTTGTTAGTTCGCACAGAAACATAAAATGTTCGTATGCTTTTCGTACACTTGGTACTGAGAGTAATTTCTCTGCTTCTATTTGCATTGCTGCAACTGCGGCATCAGCAGCATCTTGTGCTGCTGGCCAAGTTAGATTGTATACATCATTGCCAAATTCTTCTGACAATTTTTTCCAAGCATTGCGCTGTCCTTCAGTAATAGGAGTGCTAGTAGGTCGTAGTGCTAATGCACTGCGAATTGAATCAGTAACTGCATCCTTACCATATCTACCTGCAGCAATCATTGGAGCAAATGCTGGATTAATTTTCTGACGACTTGATCCATTCTTATGCACTGATAGTAGATGATCACCGTAACCTATGCTTGATGAAAAGTTGTCATCATACTCAGAGATAGGAATATACTTCCTACCTTCCTTGACATAGAAAATTGTTTTCACAGTTGAAACTTCTTAAGGTATGATTGTGCCAAAGAAGTATTCTCTACACTGTAGTCAGGTACTTCAGGCTCAATATCATTATCTTCAAAGCCATACAATGAAGCATATTGTTCAATCATTGCATCAATCAATGTACCAAACTGTTCTTGATCAAGGATAGAGGCAATCTCACCTAGATTAATTCTAATATTTTTGTTCATGTTATTTACTTTCAATTAAAGGACCGTTGTAAGTACTGTTGAGCCATTTTGAGTATGTTTCCGCTTGATCTGCAATCTTGGGTAAATCATACTTGCCCGCGAACTTCATTAAATGGATGCCAACTTGTGTTGTATTTCGGGGTTGCAAAGATTCCTTGATAGTTTTATCAAACGCATCTTTCAAATCTTGGGGCTGTGCTGTCAAATCGATAAGTGTGCGATTGCGTTCATATGCATCTTTGACACGAACCTCATTGCCCTCATGATCGGACCAGCGTTGCAACATCAGATTGTTCCACGAAAATCCCATTTTGTGACGGTCTTCAAATGCCTCTTTGATACCAACTTTGTTTTTACTACCAACTTCACGCACTCCCGGAAAAGCACTGAAAATATTATCGCTTGAATCTCCCCTAATGCACTTGCGAAAAAGTAGATACTCAGGATCCTCAAGCAACTTGGGATTTTTTTCTTTGTCTAATACGGGCTTGCCCGACTCTTTAAAATATCCGGCCAGTGTTGCAAGCTCGCCGAGCACCCCATTATATTGTTTAACTTTATCGGTGATCAACTGGTTGTAATCTGTATCGGTGCTGATGATAAAATGTTCGTCTTCGGGATGCAGTGCGAGGAATCGGGCAATCATATCGTCAGCTTCTGCCTGAGGATGCCTGAGGACACTTACATTAGTACGGTCTTTGAGATACGTAGTGAATTTTTCATACGTGTCCCAAAAAAGTTTGCTTTCCTCAGCCTCAGCCTCAGTAACTGATTGTGCATCAACAATGCGATTCTTTTTATACGGAGCATACATGTCCTTGCGAAACGACCTGCCCTCTAAACAGAATACGACATGATCAATTCCATATTTGCGAACAGCTTGATTGACTGATGCGAATGTAATGTGCAAGGCTTGTGCAACTTTTTCTTCTGCGTCAGTGCCGCGCGCGGCCACGTGACGGGCACGAAAAAAAGTGTTGGCAGTATCGATGAGGGCATATGTAGTCATGTGTCTATTATAGTCGTATATTTAAAAAATGTCAAGTTAAATTTGTTCCAAATACTTGTCAGGATCATCGTTGATGCCCGAAAAGATATTAGTTGGGCTGAATGGGAGAAATTCTTTTTTCACTCTATAAATTTCAGGGTAGCTAACTTTAGCTCTTGTCTCTACAATATCTACTATACGTTCTCCGTCAATTTTAGATTCATCATGGAACCATTCTAATCTTTTCTCAAACAAGACCAATAGTTGATCGCCGTACTCATTTTTGAGATAGTCTTCAAGTGCAGAAATTTCACTTGCCCTGCCGTAATAAAGATAATCAAATGTTTGAGTTTTGTTAATACTAGGGAGTATGTAATTTTTTACCAAATAGTTTTTGATGTTAGCATTTTTGATGTGCTTACCGAACCCCCATAAATCTGACTGATGATGATGCAATACATACAACCAGCCGCACTTGTTAGGAAGAACTATATTAGGCATTTTTTACTGCGTCAATAACATCAACTGCGTCCAAATAATTGTAAAGGTCATACCCATTGTAGTTAAAATCATTCGCATCGTTGGTCAGTGGATGAGATCCATGCAAGTTTTGATAAATTTTCAAAACAATAGCCAAAGCACAATTAGTTGAATTAAGTTTGTGATTTTTGATGTTAGGATATGCGTCAGTATGCCATGCAACGTGTGCTGCTTCTGTTTCTTTACGCAAGGTAGACAAATCAGTGAAACACTTTTTAATGATAGCGTGAAAGTTATCCAAAAACTCACTCCATTGAGGACCGGTCATTGGGATATGTTTGGCTTTCATATTATCATACAAGTGACCATACAAGCCGTACGCAGCACTATCAAATTTTGTGCCATGCCAGTATTTTTTGTGCGTACCCATAATAAAGTCAAGTGTCTTTAATTTCCAATTGTATATCGGGTCAACCCGATCCAATGTACCTGCTTTGCCGCGTTGCGAATGATTTGCTTGGACAGGGATTGCTTCGTGCTTTTCGCAAATAGCTTGACGCTTTTCAGCATCCACATAAGTTTTATCTGTGGAATTATGTTGACGAACACCTACAACTTTGATTCGGTGAAAATCAAAGCCGGTCCATTTCTTTTGACCTTTACCATTTCGGTGATAGGCAGCTTCGTTGGCAAATGCTGTATCTGTGTTGTTAACAATAAAGAACGGGAATTCAAAGTCTTCCCATTTGGTCGGGTCTACCCCGTCCCACAAGCCATGCTTTGCAAATAATCCAACTACGTTAATGCCGTGTTGAGTATCAAATGAGGGATTAGTTTTACCGTCTGCGCTGACAGTAGCAAATACAGGGCTCAGTAACTCTTCCTGACAACCATTCATAATATCAGCTACGTGCTTTGCAATTACGAGTCGTTGGGTTTCTTCCAAGAAAGTTGCTCGTCCAATCTTTTGATTTTTGAATACGCCGATTTTGGCTGGATTAAACGTTTTGCCACGCTTTTTCAAATCTGCTAATACGTTAGCAACGAGAGGATTCTTTTCAAGCTCCGCTACTGATTGTGCTAATGTTTTAGGCTTTGCTGACTTCAACCGTTTACTATCAAGTGGATTTTTGATTTTTGAGATATCAACTAGCTGACCTTTTGGTACATCGGTCCAGGGAAATATGAATGCTATTTTAGTTGCCATTTTATGAATCCAGTTGCTTGTAAGAAGTCTCTATTATAGCACCAAATTCATTAAATGTCAACCTTTTATCAACTTACTTCGGTTCTACCGTCGCCTAAGTCTTTAGTATTCATTTTTCGCAAGTCTCGGGCGTCTCGGTTCTCCGGATCCGCTTGGGCCTGCTCATAGACTTCTAAAGCTACGTTGCGGCATACGCTCTGAAACCATCGGTCAATGATGTCCGATTCTTTGTCGTTCTCTTTCATCTGGTAACCAACACGACTGAGATTCAAAATGAACTTCTCATTCCAGTCTAGTTCGAAGGAACCTGCATTGATATTGTCTGGATCGACTTCCATGCTGAGAATATTGACATAGGGTTCACCTGCTAATGTAGCTTTTTCTTTAGCAGTAAGTTCCTTCTCAACCTTTTCAACCTTCTTTTCTTTGGGCTTGCGAGGTTTCTTCACCTTTACGGGCGCAGGCTCTGCAACAGCAACGACAATGGGTTCGACTACTGGATCAGGCTTTTTAGAGAATAGGGTTTTTAGTTTGTTTAGCATTATTGTATGTATCATAAAGTTTGAAGCTGGCTAAGTTTTTAGCTTTGCTTTCGCACATCATGTCAAAATTTTCATAGAAAGTCAGTGCCCAATCGTTCACTGCGTCATTCCAGTAATAGTCACTGTGTGCCCGTAGTTTTTGTTTATTGTGTCCTGCTGCAATCAGCGCGCCATGATCGGGTAGTTGTGCAACGGAATGACCTGTGAGTACATCTTCGCGGCTAACACTGTAATGGCAAGTAGGGCGAACGCCACGCCAAGAATCAATAACCCGTTGTACAATCGCATCATTAGGTTGAACGTATTCTCCCTCACGAATCCAATTATGGTGAATGTCCATGACCGTAGGGACGAGGTCAGATAACGATAAGCAGTCAAGTAGTCCATGTGTGTATTCTTCATTCTCTAGTGTAAGTGTGTTGCGGGCTTCGGGTGACAAACGATTGTATACATCACGAATGCCCTGCGGACCTTTACGACCACTGATGTGTACATTAACTTTGAAGTCTTGAAATGTCTTGCCATAGCCCATCCAACGAACCATGTCAGTATGATATTCAAATTCTCTGATACTGTTATTTACTACTTCTTCACGGTCGCTTGCTAAAACTACAAACTGGTCAGGGTGAAACGAAAGACGAACATCATTGGCTCGTGCAGTCTCACCGATGGGCGCAAACCAATGTGCTAGCTTGTTTTGAATGTCAGTGTCTTGCCAGAAACCTTGCCAGTCGGGATGTGTGTAGAATGAAAGCATGTCACTAGTAAGACGAACCATGCGTAGTTCGGGTCGCAGTGAGGCGACACGCTTGACCAGATTGTGAGTATGCAGGATGTTGCGTTTTGCAACTTCAATGATTTTTTCTTCTGCTACTGACTTACTTTGACGCTTTGCCCAGGCAAGAGTTGTGCCACCTGTGTTTAGTTCGGGTATACTAGATACCTCACCCTTGCTATTGATTTCAGAAAATTTGCAGGCAAAGCCGATACGTTTAATAGTCATAAGTCATCCATAAATATTGAGTAGAACGTATCATAACACAAAGATGTTTAATTGTCAACCTTTAACAATTCGTCCATAGTATAGAGGTTCCTCATGTAAGGTGACACGTCTTCTAATACCGAACTAGCAATGTCGCCCTTTCTTCTAGGACCATATTTCACATCAAAGTCAACATCATTGACGATCTGGAACTTGTCTACAATTTCTTGCACAGTGTATCCCACACCATGCCCTAATGATTCAACACTGTTGCTAGGCTTCTCAATTGCTGTACGTAATGCATCACAGATTTCATTCACGTGAACATAGTCACGCACACACGTACCGTCACTGCTGATATCATAGTCTTTACCAAAGATAGTAAATTCACCTGTCTCTTTAGCTCTCAATAGATTGTACATCAGTCCGTCTGGATTTGTCGGGGCAAAGCCATCACTACCGATCACATTGTAGAATCTAAAGATAGTGTATGGAGTAACCTTGTGCTGAGTACAATATTCACGAACCACATCTTCTGCTGCTCTTTTGCTGATTCCATATGCTGACTCACAACTGACTGCGGCGCCGGTACTAGCAAATATAAAGTTCTTTGTCTTTATTTTACTTAGTACATTCATTGTGCCGTTCAAGTTAGTGATATAGTAACTCAGTGGTTTCAATTCACTCTCGCCTACGTTCACTAATGCAGCTAAATGAATGACTGCATCGTATTCGTAGTGAAGTTCAAACAACCTACGAATGTCAATAATATGCTGCTTGTCAACATCAATTTTGTTAGGCACTAAATCTAGCCCGTGAATCTCGTATTCACCCTTCAACATCTTAGTAAGATGCGAACCGATGTAACCTGAGTTACCTGTAATCAAAATCTTTTTCATGCGAATTCAAACAGACTTGCGCCTGTTACTTCCTCTACTGGTTTAAATGTTGGGTCTTTGCTTAAGTATGTGTCATTGTCAGTGTACCAAACATTGATAAACTTGTACTTGTTTGACAACACACTTTCAAAGTCTTCTCGTGCCAAATGCTTGCGATTCAACTGAGAAATGTAATCACGATACTTGATTGTCTCGTAAGTGTTAATCTTTGCGGCTGATGTATTACTACGCTTACCAACAAAGTTATCTAGAAAACTTACCCAACCATGTGCAACTTGGTCGTCTAGTTCACGTACATAGTCCAGTGCCTCCGTACTTTGTATTGATCCGTACACTGCGTTAATTGTCTCTGCTACATTCTTGACATTTACTTTATGAAAATATTTTTCATCAAAATTATCTGACCAATCTTGATTGTCTAATACTACGCATGGCATGTGACCAAGACATTCCAAGAAAGCAAAAGGATAGTTCTCACGCAGACTTGGCATAAAGAACACACTAGAACTTGTGATAAAGTCTACTTTTTCTTGACCAGTGATGCCCGCTTTGATTTCATAATCAATAATACCTGCATCAGCAAACGCTTTCTCAAACTTCTTTGCACCATTGCTGTTAGTCATTACTTTGCAAGGAAGTTGTGCTTCTTTCATTGCACGAATATATGCATCTGGGTTCTTGCCTTCTTCCCAACGACCAATGAATAACACCCCACTTCGCTTAGTAACATTGTGTTCTAATAGACCACGCTCACTCATAGGCATGCGTAGAAGTGCGGTATTTGTCGCGCCGTACTTTGTTAACTCATCTATATTCTTTTGACTTTGTGTTCCGATGACGATATCAGTAAACTCCATATGCTTGTTATAGAAATTATGATAGCTATCTAAGAACACATCGCTACCCTGACTATCACGAAAAATCATTGAATGTAAGTGGGTGTAGAATATCACAGGGATATACTTGTTAATAGTCATAGCATAGGCAGCAGTCATTGCTTCCTGCGTATTACACACCACCATGTCATATACGTTTTCTTCAAATGCTTCTAGTAATGCTTTGCGAAAGTTGATAATCTTTTCAAAGTTGATGGTATCACTAAACGCAAAGGTAGCAGTGTGGTCACTGTACTTTAGTGGTTCAAGTGGCCATACTAGATTTGCGCCTGCATTTTTAATAACTGTGTCAAAGGTACCAGTAGGCGCTTTGTCTAAGATAATGTCAACTTTCCAATTCAATCGGCCACACATTTCTGTAAAACTCTTACAGAAGGAACCAATTCCACCGTGGGGGATAAAGTGTTGGTCACTTATTAAGAATGCAATTCGTTTGCTGTATAATTTCATTATTTTACCCATTTCTTGTAATAGTCAATAAACTTTACTCGGTCTTCTATATCCGATATATGTTCTTCTACGTGCGTAGTGAACCGTGCTATGCACTTGTCAACTGATAATATTTCTAAGAGGCTTATATCAAATTCAGGAAGTTTAACCGCATCAATCACAATAGTAATACCATGAATAGTGCCTCTACCAGTTAGAGGTACTTTTAATACTGCACCCATGTCATTGTCTATAATTCTAGTTGCAATCATGTGCCCCACTCGTTCTTAAACAATGGCACCTGTAGTCTATCACTATAACGCCAGCCACGATTCATTGCTGCGATTGCAACATTCTTAGCATTTAGATTGTATAGTGATTCTACCCCACCGCATGGCATCAAGTAAATATGACCCTTGAATCCTTTACGCTTGTATGCTAACACTGTATCCTCAGCTTCTTTCACATCGGATTCAGTTGCTACTACAAACTTGAGATACACCGAGCCATAGTTTTGATATTGATTGATCACATCGGGAATGATAGCATCTTCTGTTTTCTCACCGCTGATAGACAACTTTGGACTGACACTAAATGTGACCGAATGTTTCATTCTCATCTTTTGCCAGTCATGCAAGTACTGTCCAAACTCAGGTGTAATCATCTGAGTACCGTTTGTTTCAAATGTTAGTTCTTGCAAACCCTTCATTCTCTCATGCGAAAGTAATTCAGGATACGCTCTTTGCCAACCAAGAAGCGGTTCGCCACCCGTGATAACCAAGTGTTCATCGAGCCAACGATGTCCAGGCAGTAAATCACAAATGCTGTTAGCAATAGTATCGGAATCGAGCACAGGACTAAGATGTTTGAAACGAGGGTCCCAAGATGCATAAGAATCACAACCCGTGCTGACAAGTGGTAAGGATTTATAATCCGTGTAATCTTCTGCCTTAACCGCAATAATATCTCTTTCATTACTCATTTCTCCCTTGGCCATACCAAAGCCACCGCATGTAAAATTGCATCCGTATGTTCTAAGAAACACGGAGGGAACACCCATGTACTTCCCTTCACCCTGAATGCTATAGAACAACTCACTAATTTTTAATTTACTCATTATTGAAACTCGTTATCTTCTCTACGACCTTGACGACCTGCCATGTTGTTATCTGTCTCACGCACTTCAACCCGTGTACACCAAACTCGTTCAGCTTCTGCACTGCCACAGCTTGGCAAGAAAATTGTATTAACATATTCATACAAGAAGTCAGCAATGCCTTCGCATCCTGTCTTTTCTACTTCTGTAATCTTCGCTAGTTTCAGTTTACCCAAGTTAAGTAATTCTTCACGCATTGGGTCATCTTGTGCAACTAATAATGTGTGATCAAACCAATCTTCTAGCAATGCTTTGAGTGGCTTTAGTCCACCAAAGTCAGTTACCCAGTTTCGTGCGTCTAGGGTGTCTGCTTCAAATTCAAAATGAAACGACATTGCATAACCGTGAATTAGATTGCAATGACTATCTGCACGCCATTGACGATAAGCAACTGGTCCAATCTGCTTGTATGTTTTTGTACTGAAATATTTCTTTGACATTATTTTTCCTATGTTATATTATATCATAGGCAGCAGAATTTGTAAAGCGGGATGATGCCCTAAAAGGCCGCTACTCTTATTTACCTTTTTGTGCTTCCACTACTCTTTTTCTCAAGCTACTAGAGCTAAAAGAGTGGTCACGTCCATTGAACACTAATTCAATGTTTCTTTGGGCACAGATATCTTTGCCCGTAAATTCTTTGTCTCTGTACTCTACACCCAAAATGCGAACATCAATAGGTAGTGTGAGTAAGATATCTTCAAGGTCCTTCTCGGTGTTGTAGACTACGATTTCATCTACAAACCTTACAGCACTTAAACTAATCTGTCTTTCAACGATACTTTGAATAGGTTCGTTCTTTTCAGGACGATCCCATTGAGCATTGTTTTGCAGTGCAGCAATAAGATAATCACAATGGTTCTTAGCTTGGCTAAGCATTGCGATATGTCCCGCATGCAATAGGTCAAATTGGCTAAAGGTGATGCCAATCTTTAGTCCCTTGTCTTTTAGTTCTTTGATCTTATTGAATATCATTTTTAGCCTTGTTTATCGCATCTTTCATTCTAACTTCGTGTTCTCTTTCAGAGATACTAAGTTCATGTAGTCTGTCAGCGCAACTACGGATATCTTCGCTCAATTGACCGTGACCTACTTCAGTTTCTACTGTTCGTGCAATCTCGTGCAGTGCTATTACTGCATCAACTAATTCAAGATTTCTCATCATCGTTCTCCGGTAGTATCTCTGTTAATTCGTCAAATCCAACACCGTCAGTTAGGTGATACTCTTTGCCTGCATGATGATACACTGTAGTCCAAGTATGTTGATTGTTACTTGTGTCAGTGGGTTTAATGAGCCTGAACACAGTTAACATATGTTCTTTCTCAACTCCCTCAATGATTCTACAAGACGGCCCCATTACATCACGTAGAAACTTTTTAAGTTTCACTGGATCTTTCCTTAGCTCATCTATGAACTCATTGTGCGAACCTGTCACACCAATTCCTCTACAATGCCTAGAACTTCTGCAACAATTAGCAATGTGCCTGCTTCGAGGAAGCCTACCATAATCAATGATGTGCCTGCGCCAATGCGTAGTACACTCTTTACAAGGCTGACATAAAAATGTCCCTTGCTTGTATCTTTAGGTTGTAAGTTCATTCGTGACCTTTACTAATCATGTCATTAATAATTGACAGTTCTGTTACCATAGTTCCCAACTTTTCTAAGTGACCATCATAAATGGCAAGTTCTTCTTCGGTCTGAACACCTCGTATTGCAGCAATATACATTTCACCACATATTTTCTTCAATTTAGCAATCTCTTGCTCCATTAAGGTTCTTCTATCTTTTAGCATAATTTATCTCCAAATGTTCGTTCAACACAAACGTGAGTAAAAGTCTTACGGTTAAATGTGTTGGGGCACCATCCCGTGTAATAGTTTACTCCAACAAACTTGCAGTCTGGATATAAACTTTCAACTGTTTCTTTGGAAGGACGACCGTGTCCTCTACGCCAGCCAATAATACTAGTGTATTTTTCACCAAGCTCGTATACTGGTGCAACTCTCGTCCAGCCTGGGCCGGATGTGTATTCAAGTTTCATTCTTCAACTCCGAAATGTTTTAAAATTGCAGAGTCGGCACCCCATTGTCCTATAGCCATTGTCAAATCGCTTTCAAATGCTACCCTAGCACATTCCCGCACAATCAACTCGGCAAACTTTTCTAGTGTTTTGCCACCAACATCGGGATAGTGACTACCACCTGCTTGTAGTGCAAGTTCTTTAATTTTTTCATTCATTCTTCAACTCCAAAATGTTGTTTCAAGACCAACTTAAATTCAATCTCCGGTATGCCAATTGGATGCTCTACTTTTTCTTTGACAAGTTGGTGTCTTCCTTCGGTGTTTGTTCTACCAAGCAACACACCATTATAGTATACTTCCCACTCATATCCATTTTCATCAATCATTCTTCTACTCCGAAATGTTTTATCTAGCCATTGGAAAAACCTGCAAATTACACTATTATGCTTTCTATCCTCGCCGATAGTACCACATGCGTCACATCTTAGTCTTGCCTTTGGTGGCGTTGGTCTGGTAAGTTCGTTCATTGTTTACCGCAATTACATCTGCGTCCTTGATTACAATCACAGTTACAAGCTGATGGCGTATTCCATTCTTTCTTTGCTTGTGCCCAAACTAGTTTTGGATGAAAGATCATCCAAACAAAAATGAACAATGGCGCAAAGAAAGCGTAAACGGCTTTACGCCATATAGGGATAATTTTCATTATCGACCACGTGCTAGTTGATAGAACTCTGCTCTAGCTGCTGGATCACTTTTGAATCCACCACCTAGTTTGCTAGTGACAGTTGAACTACCAGTATCTTCTACACCGCGACTCTTAACGCAATAATGTTGTGCATCAATCATAACCGCAACATCTTCTGTGCCCAAGATATACTGCAATGCATAAAACACTTGCTCGGTAAGTCGTTCTTGAATTTGAGGACGCTTCGAGAAATATTCTACAATACGATTGATCTTACTCAATCCAAGTACTTTATCTTTTGGTACATAAGCAACAGTGGCAAGACCGTCAATGACGACAAAGTGATGTTCACAGTTTGATTGTACATTGACATTGCGTTCGCACACCATTTCGTTGTACTTCATCTTGTTGTCAACTGTAGTGCATTTGGGGAATGCTTCGTAGTCAAGACCCCAAAATATTTCGTTGACGTACATCTTAGCAACACGCTTTGGTGTTTCAATCAAACTATCGTCTGATAAGTCAAGACCCAAGATACGCATAATATGCGTAAAGTGTGCTTCAATGTGGTCGATCTTTTCTTTACGATCATAGCTGTTTGGATTGGTAGGAGTCTCAACTCCCATCTTAACTAGATGTTCGTGAACTCGTTGACCCAATTCTGGATCGCATTTTTGTTTATTGTAACTCATGATAACCTTCCTTTGTGATGGTTTGTTTTTGAAATGTAAGCTACCGTTGTGTAGCTTACATTTTATTTATCACTAATTAAGCCTTAGCTTCTTTTCGTGCGTTCTTAGTCTCGGTAATCTCGTTACGACGAGCCTTAACTGCTTTAGACAGTTCACCCAATGCTTTGCGGGCGCGGGTACCTGCTGCTGCGTTGCCTGCTTCAAACTTTGCTGATTCAGCTTGGTATGCTGCTAATTGTGTTTCAATTTCTGTATGTGCGCTCATTGTTTTTCCTTTGTTAATTTGCGTTTTGGTTTTTGTTCTACCGATTTGAGTGCTTCTTGCACTTCTTTTAATAATGCTTCGTCATCCCATTCTAACACAGTTCTACCATCAGAGAAAGTAGTTACGGTCAAATGGTTACCTTTTACAACTCCACTGTTGTCAATCTGTTTATTTTTGCGTGTTGCCATTATTTTTCTCCTTCTTCCGGAGTACCAAATGGCCATGCTGCGTTGGGTGTCAGTTGGGGAGTCGGAAGTGATTCTCTAATCTGTTTATCTTCCTCAGATTCGTCAATCACAACTGGGTCACTATATGAACCATCATCATTGATCTTTCTGATTTCCAAGTCACAATCAATAATCATTTCACACTCGTCTTGACTCCAGCCGTTTTCTTCTAGATCAAGCCAACTGTTACCTTCTTCAAAGAATTCTTCGATCCAGGTTGTAGTTTCTTCATCGCATTCATCTGTGTCAACTTCTTCCCAACAACCATCACTAGTTTCAACTAATTCAGCGTCATAGTCACAGTCATAGATATCTACTCCTGCTTCAATGTTTGGTGGATTGTCATCCTCAGTTTCTACAGTGAACTCGCCCCAGCGCCAGCCTGTTTCAATCATGACTGTGTTACCATCTTTAGTAAGATAGTTACGCTCAATGATTGACTTCTTAAATGTAGGTTTTACACTCCATGTTGCCATTTTAATATTTGCTTTCTCTAGTATATTTTCTGTAATCAGTAGTCATGCGTTTCATTAGTTGACCTTTACCTTCTAAGATATCAATGATACGGTCAATAGTTCCATCATTGCGGTCGCTGATTTGTCCCATTTTCTCGTGGGGCTTCTTCAATAACTTCTCTAGTTTGTCCATTGCATCTTCTATAGACCAAGGGACGTAGAGGCGTGTATGATCGTTAGCAAATGTTTCAGGAAAACTACGATAAGCAGGATAAAGCACATTGCAGCCAAGCGCATCTGCTTCGGAGACGGTGTTGGAGACCCAGTCCTGAAGAGCACAGTTGAACACCACGCGAGAATTATTAACAATATCGTAGTAATCATTTTTTTCTAAGTCTTCGTATACTTGAAGTTGACCTATGTTGACCATGTGCATCGTACGGTTCATGTAACTTTCATTGTTACTTTTCAAGCTGCCACCACTGCAAACACAGAATTCAACGCCACTACTTGGATGACGCTTGTGCCATGCTTCAATGAGGTCCATGTAGAAGTCAGGTTGCTTCTCTTGATCCCAACGTGCTGAAAAAACAACACGGTGTGTACGTTCAGTGAACGACTTGACAGAACTAACACGAGATTGAACTTCACTCTTGCCAAATGCTAACCCACTGATATTGTAAATTGGTGCCTTCCAACCCGCAATCTTCATATGCATTACCATTTCTTCATTAGTGGCAAGTACACCATCAACGAATGAGTCAACCATGCGTTCATAGTGACCCATAAAGTCAGACATTCCCCAGACATGTACAAAATCATCTGGATCAATAGACTGAGCGAGACAACGAACAAAGATCCTTGGGCGCGATTCCTCTGGGATTTGTTTAAGGATGTACGGTAAAGATTCAATTCCTGGTTGAAACATATCTTCAAAGTAGATAACATCTTCATTGGTACATTCTCCTGCCTTCATCATCTTTACTAGATTCATAAGTTGCGACATACCAAAGTATGTGCGACCATGTGCATCTAGCACTTGTCCTGTTACAATAGCTTGATCGTCGCTAAGTGTTTCACCAGGAACGATAATGTAGTCGAGATTTCTTTCCTTGAATACACTTTCATTCCAGTCTTGTAACTGCAATGTGTATCGTGCTTTGTAGGGTTCGAGACCCATGTAATATAGTTTACGCATCTTTTCTTTCAATGTCTTCTTCTACACACTCTTCGCCGTATTGAATCTCTACAATACGACATGGCTTGTCAAATGGATTAGTTAGTTTATGCCAATCACCTAATGGAATTTGAACCTGACTAAACTTTACTAGTTTTTGTGTAGGTAACACATAACCACTAGCCAGTTGAGAATCAATGTAACATTCACCTTCAGTAACATGCCAGAACTCATGTCGTTTGAAATGTCGTTGCATACTCAAACTTTGACCGGGTTCAATGGTGAGTTCTTTAACTTTGCATCCATCAACATCATGTAGTATACAATAGTATCCCCATGAGCGCAATGTTTTCGGCTGCTTCCACTCACGCAGAATCCAACTACTACTGTTTAGTTTGCTCTCCCCACCTACACCAAATACAAATTTTAAATTTAAGTATTGAGTAAGTAATTCCATTTCTGGAATATTTTCTTTGGTTCGGTCTCCGCCGTTAGCAAAGATGATTTCGTGATTAGGAAAGATTTTTCTAGCCTTACGTATTGCATCATTGGCAGTGTCGTCGGTATCATCAAAGTTAATCACTCTATCCACATTATACAATGATGATACGATAGTTGCACGTTCTTCCCAAGGCATAAAAGGTTGACCTTTTTTACGGGTCAACCATTCGTCACTGTTCAACCCGACGATTAGTTTATCGCCGAGTTCTCTAGCGGCATTGAAATATTCAATGTGACCTGAGTGCAGAGGGTCGAAACCCCCAGTGACTAACACTGCTTTCATCGACGGATAGCGTCTTCCCATGAATCCTTAGGCCACTTACCAGCAAGCTGCTTGGTATGTTGACGATATGCGAAACTGCGCATATCATACAGGGTTGATTCATCAAACTTATAACCGTAATCCACACAGAACTCCTTATAGGCTTCGAGGTCCTCAAAGAGTTGATAGACACGTGGGTTAGGTTGAAGGTTTAGTTTTGCCATTTTGTTTCCTTAGATAGCGAGGTTGTTAATAGGTTTAGTTGTGTTGTAATATACAGTGCATCCGTTCTCACCGTCTTCTGCGACAGAGATTTGAATGTCACGCTCTGGATAGCGACTAGCAATTGCCTCATAGAGATCATCACTAATTGTTTCACAGCTTTTGTCATTCAATACAAGCGTGCCTTGATATAATTTCTCAAGCCAACGTTTGAATTGAATAAACTCAATGTCACGTTCATTGTGGTTTACTTGAATACCCACAGTGAAGTGAAAAATATGTCGATGTGGTGTGCCAAGAAAGCTCACATCGAACTCATCACCAGTTGCAAGATCAGGTTGATGACCTGCAGCTGGATAGCAATGAATGCCTTCTTTACGAAACGTAACCCAAATAGTTCGTTTGGCTTCTTGTCTAATTCGTTGACGCTTTTCGGTCAGTGCTTGTTCTCTTTGCATTTAATATTTCCTGTTAAGTTATTATACACTACTTTTGCTGGTTGTGCTGCCTAATTTGCCCGTATTAATAAAGTTATTCACCCAATGCTTCATTAATCGCATCATCACTGTCTTCTATAACTTCATCAACTTCGGGTTCTGATGCTGTTTCAAATAATTGGTCAAACATAGTCATTGCGTTGACAGTACGTTTACCACTGATACCTTGACTACCTGATTGGAATTGCATCCAAAGTCTAGAATTAGCGTTAATCAATTCGATGGCTTCTTGCTTGTTCTTCTTAGAGAAAACTTCGTCAATAACATCCTTGAACAACACCCTATCAAATTGTTCGTTCATCAACATCTTTGGGACAATGCCCAAATCATATTGACGATTGGCTTCTTGCACTGCTGACATGTGAGTGTACACATTATGGCTTTGCAGTAAGGTATAGCTCAGAGTATCCCAGCTGGTCTTTGTTTCTTTACCATGCTGACCAATGAAACCTTGACCACGATAGCAAAGGTCCTTAAGCACTAGTTTATCAGTCACCGGACTATCAGTAAACATCTTATGGATACCTTCAGCTAACACAGCATCACGGAACTTGCGAGTGTCGTTTGCATACGACTTTTTCTCCGCAGTCTTTTCCATACTGTATGACCATTTCTTGTTGTGCTGAATGTTCGTGTTGAAGTACGCAAGACCTTTAGCTGCACTATAGAATGGGCTAGCACAATCAAACGTGATTTGAAGTTTTGGGTTGTGATACTTACGAATAGCTCGTTGGATATCACTAAAGAGTACAGCATACTCTAAGATACTTGTACCCAAACAGTGAATCAAGTCGTGCTTACCTTCTTGCAACAGTCCGTCATGGATGATATCAACCATGCGGGTTAGCATCAAGTGAACGTCAATCTTGTTCTGACCCCCGAATGCCCAACCATTAAAGTGGTTGTCAGGATACTGATTTGGGTCGCAGTACTTTTTCATTTCAGCATACCAATCTTCCGACTGACCGTGATTACGACCCTGCAATACGTTTAAGAACTTACACTTGCCCGAACGATTCTGAATAAAGTACTCATTGTTGATATGGGTAGCAGTAATAGCTTCTTCAATAGTACTGATACCATGAAGACTTACACCGTTCTTATCCTTCATGCCAAAAGTAGTCAATGACTGTGATGGAATATCGAGACACATACCATAGTCCATGTACGTATCCATCCAGTTCAATACAACTTTACGCTTTAACATAGCACGAGGACAGTTAGGATCTTTCCAGTCTGCAGGCCATTGACCTTTAAGAATCTGAAAGCCACCACTGTCACCTAGCATGAATGTACCGGCTTCACGTTCACGAATGATTGACTCACTGGGATCGTTGACAGTTGTATCTAAGTTAGCGTGACCAGCAGAGTACAAGCCCCACTTGTAGTAGTATAGACCTTCTTTGCTGTTAAGGAAGTTTAGTTTCTCAACATCGCCGTTGAATTGTGCAGGAATACGTGCAGCATCAAAGTATTGTTCACCCTTACGCTGTTTACCTAAGCCACTGATATAGAAACTACTGACTGCGGGTAAAAACAATGCCCAATCGGGATTGTGACTTGCTGATAGATTAACTTGATCCATTATACTTTAACTTCGTTTTTCATTAGAATCTTGACCATTTCTATTTGATCTTGCTTTTGCTTAATAGTATTCAGCAAATCTTTGATAGTAGGATTAGTCTCTGCTAATTTTAGGGTAGCAACTTCTTCGTCACGTTTTTGTCTAGCCCAGTCAAGTAACAATTCTGCATCAGGAGTTAGCCCAACACTTGCATAACTTGAATTCATAACTATCCAACTGTTTCCGTCAAATACTTGCAGGTCACTACCACAGATACGCAACATGCCCTGTATAGGATTGTTCATATTTTGATTAATATAGGGAACACTAGTGTTCCCAGAAGAAACAACTGTGTACCTACTACTGGTAGCTAGACCCTTGATCATTTTGATTGAGCAGGAAGCAAGTAACGATATGTTGCCATACCACTGTTCACAACAATCTCAGCAGCACCTTGATCGCTGATGCGGAACATCTTATCACCTGGCAAGCCAAGAATGTTAGACACAACTGTGACAGGCCATTGATATGACTTAGTTAGTACACCGTTCACGCCAGCATGAAACACAAAGTTACCACTGTGAGTACTTACGTCACCGAAGTAAATCTTCAAGTCGCCATTCTCTGTCTTAGTAACGAATGTGTTTTCTTCACTGTTCGCTTGACTTTGCTTCTTCAAACGCAAGATGCTAGCAATACTTGGTTCAAATTCAACATTCCAACCAGTACCCTTGAAGGTAAAGCTCTTGACTTTTTCTTCAATGATAGCTTTAGCCATCAAACGATAGTCATTCACAAAGTCACCTGCTTTTGTTGCAAAGTGAATTGTGTCGGGAGTGCTAACTCCATCACGATCCTTGCGTGTCAATGTAATGACCGCATTAGAATCGTATTCATCAAAGCCAAGAATAGTTTTTAGCTTTGGTAAGTTAGGCATACCAAACACACCGACGAGTTCGGGATGCGGATTAGCCAATGTACCTGTAATAACGACACTCTTGTCTTCTGCAATTGCAGCAATTTGTGTTTCTGTATCAGTGCCTGTGATTTTAATCAAATCAATGTTACCAAGACCAGCTGTATACTGGATGATGTTTTGTAGTGTATCTTTCATTTTGTTTCCTTTAGAATATTTAAGAAGAAGTAATGTGTATTGTAGCGGGTTTTATTGCACAAGTCAACACGAGTTTAACCGAATGAGAATAAATCATCAAATGTAGACTTAACGTTAGTGTTGCTTCGGATATCCCAATTCAACACACCTAAAAGGTTATCAATCTTTTCATCGACCAATGTCTTTTCCATTTCGTCATCGTCAAATGGTAACTCACAGAACCATGCTGGCAAACGTAGCTCATCAGTTGGGTAAGCAATTGATGTAAAGCCTAATGGATTAGGTTTCAGTTTGCAAACTACAACTTTCATACCGTCTACAATACGTTGACTGTATTGATCACCGTGAACTCTGCGCAAGTAGTTGTAGTTCAATGCTGCACGAACGTGTCCGGGCATATTTTCTCTACCTTTCTTGCTGTTAGTCTCTAAGTCACCGTAGTATGTAAGTCTGTTCACGCCCTTAGGAGAACCTTTAGTCCAACTATCCTGCGCACCTAGCTTAAGTTTGAATGCTTTAACGACTTCAACTACTTCCTCACGCGGGCGACCCTGTTGAAGAACCATTTGCAGTACATTCATCAAGAACTCTTGCACATACTTAGGAGTATCAGCACGTTTCAAGTCAAGACCCATAGCTTTGATCTCGCCGGGGGAACCATCTTTGTCTTTGCGCTTGCCTTCTTTATCAAAGATATTGATTGCATAACGCTTTTTAACGATAAAGATAGCACGATCACCGATTAGTTCTCGACCAGCTTTGATAATCTCACCGTTCTTACGAGGTGCATGAAATGCTTTCTCCATGAACTGAGGGAAACTGTCGTTAGCTTGTTCGGCGATAGAGTCGTACAAACTAATACAAGTTTCTTTAGACCATTCCATTGTACCAGCAGCAACTTCACCTTTGATTGCGGGCCATGCACTGAAATAACATGAGTCAGTATCACCATAAACGATTGCATCACCTTCGTGCGTATACTCGCCCATGATAGATTCATTGATGTTACTCATCATATGCTTAACAATCTGACGACCACTCAATGTTACACTTTGACCAATACGCTTGTCATAGAATCGGCAATGCTCGTTCAATAGTGCGCCGTATGCAGAGTTAAGCAAAATCTTACGAACAAGCTGACGCTTATCAAAATAATCATACTGGTCTGTTCCATAAGCTGCTTTAGCTTTCGCTTGCATTTCTTTACGTTCACTGTACCAACGAGTAAGTAGTCCGGGAACAATACCTTCTTTCTCGTATGAGAAGATTGTACCGTTTGCACTTAGCATCCAAGGCTTATTACTATCAAAGACTAACTTCCAAATCTCTGCCGCACTCATTTCTACCGAACGACCATCTTCGTAGTCTAATGTCAGTATAGTTCCGCGCTCTTGGTTCATAATTGCAGTGTACTCTAAAGCACCGAACAAGTTTTCCCATAGAATAGCACCGGTAACGTCATCGTCACCATCTTTGTAACGCTTTTTCTTACTTGCAAGTAGATGACCCTTGTCAAGCATGTACTTGTCAGTTATTGTCTGTCTAACTTGGGCAACGATTGATTCTCCCGCCATGTTAAGGGCGCGAATAACCGAGGGATAGAGCGAGTTAAGGTCAACTGCTCCGACATATTCGTGCATGCCTTTTTTGGGCGTAGCAACAAAGGCACCTGCCGCTTGCTGGATTTCATCTGCATCTTCATTCCTTCGTTTTTTATCTGGTACAACAACACCGCGTTCGTGTGCTTCGTTAAAAATTGCCATTTCAATCATAGCCACTGAACCCATAACTGTTGGAAGCAGTACAGTGTTTTCGTGTGCTAGTTGATTAGCTAGTTCTAGGAACTTAAGTTTCTTGTGAATCTTAAAAACCAACATAGTATCTTGTCTGTTGTATTCAATGAACTTTTTAAAGTCCTTATTATACAACTGATCCAGAGTACCTTCATATTGAGTTTTGTTTTCACCTACTTCCATTTCACCAATCGCATCTAACTTGTAGCTGTGACGGGATTCATAGTTGTATTTCTTGTAAAGTTGCAAATAGTCCATGTGAACACGACCGACCAAGTCGTAAGTCATTTCTTTCTTACCGAATCGTTCGTATTCTCTTGGTTTAGGCAATTGACCCATCAAGCAAAACTTGCGTGTGTCATTTTTACTCATAACTCTAGTAACACGATTAACCATATATGGAATATCGTATCCTTCTGAGTTCCAGCCAGTTAATACATCAGCATCTTCAATCAAGTCAAAGAAAACGTCAAACATTTCCTTCTCATTATCAAACAATAAGCAGTTATCGAACTGGTCTACAATCTCTTGTGCAGTTTCTTTAGACATATGCTTAGGAGCAATGACCATAGTAACAAGTTGATCTAACCAGTCCAAGTAACAACTGATAGCAGTCACTGGATTGAAAGGATCAGAGGTAGGACTGAAACCTTTTACTGGATCAAAGTCTACTTCAATGTCAAAGAAGCAAGTATGTAGTACGGGTGCATCCGCTTTAAGATAGTTCTCACTGAGACAACGAAAAATAACAGGTACATCTGATTCAAATAATTTCTTATTTGAATGAATGCGCCGTTCTTTCTCAAACTCTGCACGTTTGCGAGTACTGAATCTACCCACTGGATCGCCGTAGATGCTACGGTGCTTGCCCTTAGGATCACTGTAGTAGAGTACATAGTTAGCAGGGTGTTCGACATACTGGCGTTTGCCGTTCGTATCTCGTTCGACAACATAAATCTTGTCTTCATCCCTGCTGTGGATAGCGTCTACATACGACATTAGAGAGTCTTACCGACGGTTTCTAGAATTGTGTTGAGTTCTTCGTGGTCTTTGTTTGTCTGACCCAAACTAGCTTTGTGTGCGATACGAATCGCTTTCTTCAAAGTGCTTGGTTTGACTTCAATTTCTTCCGCAATCGCTTTGATAGTATCAGTCAATCCGCCATTGAGAGTATCAATCTCGTGCATGACTGCCATACCTTCATTAATCAACTGAACCAACTTCAACTTTTGATCACCACTGAACATTTTTGCATCGCTCATAAATTCTCCTATTAAAAGTCTATTGTATAGTAAAATGAGTACGGATGCAATATATATGGTATAAATAGTAGTGAGAATCGCGGTATTGTAGTACCCATTCTCTCTAGTGTTTAATTTTAAGAAAGGAACACCAGCATGATATTTAGTAGAAGTAATCCGCCCTCAGGATTTTATGTATATGCATATCTCCGAAAAGATAACTCTCCGTATTACATAGGTAAGGGTAAAATGCAGAGAGCTTGGGTACACGGTAAAAAAGAATTATTTAGAACACCACTAGATAAAACCAGAATAACAATAGTTGAATCTAACCTAACTGAGTTGGGTGCCTTTGCAATAGAAAGAAGATTAATACAATGGTACGGTAGAAAAGATTCAAATACGGGCATACTCAGAAATAGGACTAGTGGAGGGGAGGGTATATCTGGTTTCTCTCATTCAGATAACACTAAAGAGAAAATCCGAAATAAGAGATTAGGTTCTAAATCATCAATGACTTCACGAAAAAACCAAAGCATTGCAACCAAAGGTGTCAAGCGTAGCCCTCATACTCAAGAAAGAAAAACAGCAATAAGTGCAGCAAAACTTGGTAAAAAATTAGAAGGCGCTGGCCTAGAAAGTCTAAGAGAAGCTAGAAAACTAAAGTGCGGTGTAAAAAGACCCAATCATAGTAAAAACATGCTGGGAGAAAATAACCCGATGTACGGAATTGACCGAGGTTGGAATAAAGGGGCTTTGGGATACAAATGGTACACCAACGGCATAGTTTCTGTAATGAGAAACCAATGTCCAGATGGACATTGGCAAGGTCGAACTAAAAAGTTATAATTACTTACTACTGTAACAGGAGAAAGTCAACAGTTAACGGAATGTTTCTGAGTGAACTTTACCGTAATATATTATTGGTCTGTAGTCAATGTACTTGGGAACGAACGTCCTGGTCCCCAGATGATACGAACTGCTCCACCTCCACCGACGCCGCCGCCCGGGACCGATGACCCGCAGCCACCACCACCACCACCATATGACCCGCCAGGGCCGGTCTGGTTGCCTGCGCTCCCTCCCGAGCCACCGCCGCCGCCGTAACCATTATAATTACCATCAGTTCCGCCGGCACCACCGCTGTCGCCTTGCCCGAATATACCAACGCCGCCACCTGATCCAGCACGCCCACCAGCTTGGTTAAAACCACCACCACCACCACCGGCGCCGCCTGTGCCTGCAACACCGAACGGGCTACCGCCGTTACCGCCGCTACCGGCATAACCGCCGGCGCCACCACCGCCCGTGCCTGGGCTACCACCATCAAATCCACCAACGGTACCGCCATATGTACCAGCACCAACTGTACTACTATATCCAGGACTTGATTTTAGTAGTATATTACTGCCTCTAGCAATTGATGTTGTCCCACCACTTCCACCATAACTACTGCCACCAGTTCCACCAGCACCTGATAGAATAGTCAATGTTTCTCCAGGGGTTACTGATACAGAATTGATATACCTAAGAGCGCCGCCACTTCCACCGCCGGCATACTGGCCCGTAGCCGAGCCGCTGCCGCCTGTGCCACCGCCCACAACCACTGCACTAATACTAGTAACCCCGCCTGGCACTGTCCAAGAATATGTTCCAGGTGTAGTATATGCAACTTGCCCAGTTGGCGGTGCAGTTGCTACGTTGACGCTGAAATTTCTATCAGTGTCTTGATTCTCTCCGTCGGTTGCTCTAACCGTGAAGTTATAAGTCGTTGATCCCGAAACAGTGGGCATAGTACCTGAAAGAAAACCAGTAGTACTATTCAATGTTATACCACTTGGCAATGCTCCTGAAGTAATGCTATATGTAACTGTACTGTCACTAGTTGCTGCCAATGTTGCACTAAATGCAGTTCCCTGAGTATATGCACCTAAGCTACCGGCTGTAGTCGTCCAAGCAGGAGTTCCTGAATATTGTATACCAGTGATAAGAGTTGCAGTTGCACCGTCTGGATTGAGTACGACTAGTGGATAGTTACCTGCTGTTTTTGCAGGACTAGTGAATGTTATCTGCGTTGAGTCTACTACTGTGACAACACTAACGGGAATGCCGCCTATATACACTGCTGCACCGTAGTTAAATCCCGAACCAGTTAGAGTAAGAGTTAGTCCACCTGCAGGAGCGGTTGCAGTATCATCTGCTGTTGCTCCAGTACCATAAACTATTGCAGAGACTCTAGGTATAAGTGCATTAGTACTAGTCAAACTAGTTCCGGCAATGTTAACATTGCCGCTTAAATAGACATTTCCATATCTGTTATTAGCTGACCCGAGATCGGGGTTAGTTGTTGGGGCGATTAATGCCGCGTTTTTGATTGAATTATAATTTGCCATATTTTCTTTCTTAGAATGTTATTGTGCCGCTAGTGGTCCATTTGTAAACTCTATAACCGCCTGCTACTGTTATAGTTGGACTGCCTGTAGTTGATGGTGCAGCATCATATGTGTCTGAGTAGCGAATAATAACGATACCAGAGCCACCTGCCCCAGCTGGATATGCATACCCAGAACCGTTATATGCACCTGCTCCACCGCCACCACCGGTATTTGGAGTACCGGAAGTTGCAGTTGCTCCATCCAGGCCACCGCGTCCACCACCGCCGGTTCCACCGGCCCCTGGAGCATAATTTACAGTTGTGTTATAATTACCACCACCACCACCACCACCTGCATAATAAGTAGCAGCTCCTGATATGCTAGAAGATAATCCAACACCGCCCGGGCCACCACTGGCACCGCCTGTACCAGCAGCACCGGCGCCACCGCCACCACCACGCCCATATGCAGTTGAAGTTCCACCTGCATAACCTTGACCTGCAATTCCGGCGCCACCTGTACCATTACCGCCAAATGCTACACCAGCGCCGCCGCCACCTGAACCGCCTGATCCTGCTTGTATAACTGGTGCTCCGCCTGATCCTGCTGCGCCACCACCACCACCCGTACTAGTAATTGTTCCAAATACTGAGGCGCCACCGTTACCACCATTTACTGCATATGAGTCAGTTGAGGCTGCGCCACCAGCACCTACAGTGACTGTAATAGGCGTAGACGGTGTTATTGAATAGCTCGTTGCAGTCAAGTAGCCCCCGGCGCCACCTCCACCACCGATGCCACCACCACCTCCACCACCAGCAACCACTAAGTATTCTACAGTAGCAGGGGCATTGCTAGGAATTACTGTTAAACTAAAGTTTCTAGCAGTATCCTGCTTCTGTGCGTCAATTGCACTAATTGTAAAATTATATGTTGATGAGTTTGTTACTGTAGGAGCAGTTCCTGATATAAAACCAGTGCTAGCATTCAATGTTACTCCACTAGGTAATGCACCTGAAGTTACACTATAAGTTACAGGTGCATCTCCTGTCGCAGCTACAGTTATATTTACGCTAGAAGATTTAACAACACTAGCTAAACTACCTGCACTAGTTGTCCATGCTGGTACACCTGAGTATTGTATACCCGGTACACTAAGTGCAGTGCCTCCGTCAGGGTTAATAACATACACGACATATCCACCTGCACTCATCGCAGGACTAGTAAAGGTTAGTGTAGTACTGTTTACAAATGTAACTAATGAAACAGGAGTACCGTTTATTAAAACAGTTGCTCCGGTTTGATATCCAGATCCACTTAATGTAATAGTTTGACCTCCTGCAATGTCTGCCGCAGTGTCATCACCTATATAATTAATAGATGTAATTCTAGGAGCGAGAGCATTAGTACTAGTTAGACTAGTTCCCGCAATGTTTACATTACCACTAAGATAGACATTTCCATATCTGTTAGTTGCACTACCAAGGTCGGGGTTAGTTGTCGGAGCTATTAATGCCGCGTTTTTGATTGAGTTATAATTTGCCATGTTTTATTTCTTAGAATGTTATTGTGCCGGTACCAGCAGTAAATGTATATACTCGGTACCCTGTTCTAGTAGTAGTATCTACTGCATACGTAAGTGTACCAGGAATGGTTGTAATCGCTGGAGTACTTGATGGATATGCTATTACAACAACACCCGGGCCGCCGGTATACTGCGGATTGTATACGGTCATTGAGCCGCCACCGCCATATGAGGCACCACCACCACCTGCCGGGGTTGCACCAGTCTGGCCGCCGCCGCCCCCGCCCGCGTATGAAATGGTTACTCCGGTAATGTTAGATGTTACTCCGGCACCTCCGGCGCCACCGCTATTGGAGCTCCAAGTATATCGAACCTCGGCTGGGCCACCTGCGCCGCCGCCTCCTCCTCCCCCTTTAGTAGAACTATTTGCGACCGGCGCGTCTGCGCCCGCATATCCTAAACCGCCCGACGCAGATGCAGGTTGCAGTGCTGCTCCACCTATGAGACCTGATGCTTTTGGAGCTCCTGTCGGAGTAGATCCTTGATTAATAGACCCACCACCGCCCGATCCGCCAGCCTGTCCCTCATCGCCACCATTTATTGCAACTAATGATCCAAATATCACCTTGCCGCCCGAGTATGAAGCAGCATTATTAAATGTGATAACTCTAGTGTCTCCCGGAGCAACAGTAGCTGTACCTGAAATAAATCCGCCAGCGCCGCCACCGCCCCAACTACCATCTCCACCTTTACCAATTACAAGATATTCTATTGTAACAGAAGCAGCTACAGTTAGACTAAAGCTACGATTAGTATCTTGTTTCTGTGCGTCAGTAGCACGAATCGTAAAGCTATATAATGTAGAATTAGTAACTGCTGGAGCAGTACCTGATAATGCACCGGTTGCACTGTTTAGTGTTACGCCACTTGGTAATGTACCTGAATATAAACTGTAGGTGACCGGCGCATCTCCGGTCGCAGCTAATGTTATACTTACACTTGCTGAAGCTACTACACCGGTTAATGCGCCGGCAGTAGTAGTCCAAGAAGGAGTACCTGAATATTGAATTCCAGGTAGTGACATTGCAGTGCCACCATCTGGATTGATGACATATATAACATAACTACCAGCACTCATTGCCGGACTAGTGAGTGTTAATTGATTACTGCTAATAAATGTTACTACCCCTACTACCGTTCCACCTATTAGCACACTAGCACCGAATACAAATCCAGATCCATTCAATGTAATTGTCTGTCCACCGGCAATGTCTGCCGCAGTATCGTCCCCGATGTAGCCAATGCTTGATACTTTAGGAGTAAGTGCATTAGTACTAGTAATACTAGTTCCAGCAATGTTAACATTACCACTTAAATAGACATTTCCATATCTGTTACTAGCTGACCCCAAATCAGGGTTAGTTGTTGGGGCGATTAATGCCGCGTTTTTTATTGAGTTATAATTTGCCATTGGTTCTTTCTTATTATTGGAATATTTCGGGATGTTCTTTGCCGTATATCTTAATATACTTCCCTGCCATCATATCTGCCATCGCTTCGATGGGTGAACCGGGGTAACTATCATCGGGACCAATCATGTTCAATTGATCTTGTCTCTCATGCACAAGTTCGTGGAACAATGTACGAAAAATATCTACTAAATTGCGATTTTTGATATAGACTAATATGTGGCCATCGTCTGTGTGCATACCAGTACGATGATTGACTTGTGCGTCTTTAGTATCAGTGCTTAACTTGATCTTTGGATAAGGTTTTTGAACGTTTAATGTTTTGATTGCCCATTGAACAAAGTCTCTGATTTGGTCTAAGTTTTCAGTATTGTCTACTGATTCGTCCATTCTGTTTTTGATCTTTTTCACCCACGTATCAGGAGTGTGACCGTACTTGCTAACAAACATATCATGCAATTTCTTACCGTCAATATCATGTCTTGCACTGATTCGCTTCATCAATTTGTCAATTGTACTGTAATCGTGCTTTTTTAGTGACGGGAGTTTGTCTGCTAACTCAGTAGCAGCGGATTCAAAGATAAATTCATTATAGCGCATTATATATTTATCAAATTAGTGCTCACTTTAGAGATATCAGGGCACGACTCCATATACTTCTCTGGCCAGCAGCCGGCCCACACGAAAACCACAAGGGTCCTAAGGTAGTGTGATCTATACAGGACTGTATGGATTACGAAATCTATCGTAACCATCGTCCTCCGGTATTACCGGGTATTCATTGTTTCGTTCGCTCATTTCAGTGCCACTTTGATTGGTAGTAAAAATCTAAACCTTTAGTAGGTCTTACTAAAGATTTCATGTCTATCTCACTATATGATCCAGACAATCTATCTAAGAACATTTCAGCTACAATACGATTATTATCTTCTATCATATGACAATTTCTACTATCTCGCAGCTTTTTATTGTAAAATTCTTTTCGTACAACGTGATTCATTCCTAAAAACTCATCTTCGTATTTAGTCACTTCATATAATCCAGTATCATTCAGATATGGAACAGTGAAACATGGATAGACTATTGCATCTGGTCTTTTTTGCTGTACATCAGATACCATTAACTGATGTAGTGTCTCATCTTTGTCAATATCGTGAATGTATTCATAGTAATCAACTAGCAACTTATATTGTTTGTATTCTTCGTTAGTAGAATGCCCTAATTTAACTAGTGCTGCTTCATAGTTTTGATTAGGATAGATAGTGAACTTAAGATTAGTCAATGTCATACGATGCGGTGCGGTCACAAGAAAGATAACTTTATCAAAATTTTGATGATTCTTTAAGAACAACGCATAACTAAACCACAAGTTAGTACCAGTTTCTGCAAAATTAGTGATATCGTAAGTGTTAGTATCTTGGATGAAGTCTACCCAAGACCGTTCTTGGATATCAGGCGCGTCTTTTCTACCATAGCTATCGCCAAATATTGCTAATGTCTTCATATTAGCTTTCTTCAGAGTCTTCTAAATCAGCTACGTCAACATAATTGATAGGTACACCTTTGATTGCAGCAGCTAATGCACGATGATTCCCATCAATGATTCTATCTCCTGAAAGCACAATGACTTTACTTGATAGTGCAGGATCATCTACATATGATTGTACTAGTTCTTTTCTGTCATCATCTAACATATCTACTACATCGTCAATATGTTCTGCACGATACTGACCAAGCAATGTAATCATTACTTTATGCCTTGCCAATGTTTGAATAGTTAGTGGTGTATTAAATTCATGCGGACTAACATAGTCCCAGAATGTTTCGTCACGATCTGGATAGTTTCCGTTGTATAATTGCGCTAGAGTAGTAGAACTTGCGTCTTCTTTCATCAAGTGTTTAGCTTCACCTGACTTCTTCCACGCTTTCCACATCTTCTTACCAGGTGGCAATTGTGAAGCACTAGGTTCTATCGTGTTGCCTAGCATTCTAGCATAAGCATACATTGTACTTGCGATACCTGATTGTTGATACTCTGGCTGTACTGTTGTTAGTGCGCTTACTAGTGAGTCACCGAATGTTGTGTAGAATTTAGCTTGTCCGATCATTTTAGTACGGTTATAGCATCTAATAACAAACAAATCTGCTTTGTGGAATCTATCGGGTTCCAGTGCAGCGGTATATGTATATGCACCAATCTTTTGCTTGTGACTAAAGCGTGAATCAAGAATATCCGGGTTTATTTCCTCGTTGATAAATTCGGTTGCTCTCATTTAGTTACCTCAGGTGCAGTTAGTGAAAACTCACTCTTAAAATGTTCTAAATTCCAATTAGGCAATAGGCGTTTTGCCATTTTAGCATATAGTGCTTGTCGTGATGATTCCTTGGCAGAAAATATCAACTTAGATATCTGCCCTTTATGTTTCTCTAGGAAGGCTCGTAGGATATCAGTAACAGTAGACATAACTTGTGCAGCATTACCTGTACCAGTAACACCAAATCTATTACCTGGGTCACCACCTTCTACTATCTTAAACTCTACTTCCCAAGTTCCGGGTTGTGATGAATACGCATAGAATTTGTACTGTATATCACCTATTACAAATGTTGCTTCAGATTCAGTTGGACTGTTATAATCCCATTTCCAATCTTTGTCAGGGGCGAATAGTTCTGTTAGTTCTACCTCTTTCATCAACTTAGCAACACGAGGCTTGAACAACTGTACTTCACCTTTGTTAGTTTTTAACACAGGTTGATTGTGCTTGTCTTTAGTGAAGCCTTTAATCTCTGCTGGGCTATTCTTAAATTTACCTTTAAGTATCTTATCACCAACACTTAATTCAGGTGGTTGATATGATTCAGTTTCTGTGATGAATTCAATTGCTCTCATTACTCTCTATCTTTCTTTAAGATAGAGCGAATCATCCATGATTTCTTACCATAGAAGTCTTGTAGTTCTGCCATGAAGTTTGCAATGCCCTGCTGACGTTCAGCAGAGGCAACATCAAATATCTCTATTACTAATACGATCATTTTTTGACAGTCCACTAATGATTCAGCAAACATTAGTTCTGCACGTGGAATCTTTATTTGATCTTGAATGATTGACAACTCAGCATAGCGAGTTAAACTTGCAGGAGCATATGCATCTAACACCCTGATATACTCTGCAATTCTATCTATAGTCGCATATGAATCGTTGTACAGGTTGTCATAGAATTCATGATATTGCGGGAAGTTACTACCTTCAATATTCCAATGAAAGTTACGAGACTTCAACGAGAACAATTCAGTTGAAGCCAGTAATGTCTTTAAGTTGTCAGATAACATTTTAATGCCTTAATAGTAATGTACTTAGTACATTAGGATCGTTGGCAGAAACATCTCCCTCACCCGGAGCAACGATAACATTATACTTCATGCCAGCAACTTTAGGCTTTGAAGTATATTCATTGTAGCTTAGAATACTTGATGGGCTGATACTGTACGCCTGACCAATACGTTGCTTCATTTGCTGTAGTGCTTCTGGGCTAGCAGGTTGCCATGCACCATCAGCGGTCTTAACTAAGTTACCCTTCTCATCTTTAGCTAACAAGTCATAGAATAACTTCTCTGGAACAATACGACTGTTCTTAGTTGTCTCTAAGTTAGGGTCTTGAGCTTTAACTTGTTTCTCTTGACCAGAACTTGCGCCTTCACTCCAGTTAATAATGAAGTTGTCAGGCTTTTGTGCCATTGCAGCACCTGCCATTTTGGTATAAGCGTAGAATTTAACATTAGGGTGAGCAGCAGCCATCTTCAATGCCATGTCTAAGTATTCTGGTGAGAAGAAGTCACCAGCATCGTGCCAACGAACTGTCACTCTCCATCCACCTTCAAATCCCTTTGATCCTTTTGCGCCATCTCGTTCTTCTTTAGCAATCTCTGCACTTAACTGTTTGAAGAAACCGGTTGGATCATTCAATAGATAAGTTAGAATACGACCATCGCTTAACCAAGCAGCTTTGAATTGTACTTTGCCGCCCTTCATAGCGAAACAGTCAACTTTACATGAACCAGCACCTGGGCATGTGTTAACTACAATAAGTTTACCAGTAGATTCATCAACTGCGATACCAGTTAATGCTGCAAAACCAACGTTAAAGAATTGTTCAAACTCTCCGTTGCTATGTTTCATCTTTTCATTTTGCTTTAACAACTTCTTAGGACGTTGTTGCAATGCAGCAATAACAGCTTCTTCTTTGTATCTCTTTCCACCTTCATCATAATACTCAATAGCACTACTACGGTGAACATATGGCATCTTATACTTGTCTGTCTTAGTCTTACCAGTAGTATACTGCTGCACACCTTTTTTGTTTACTTTAATCTCGCCGGTCTTTTTATCAATATCATCGGTTCCTTTGATACGACCCATGTAGTCTTGAAATTCTTGAGAACCTAATTCACGTTGTTGTGCCGGTAGTGCAGTAGCTTCGTCTAAGTCTTCACCTTTTAGTTTTCGCAGTCTTTCTCTGAAGGCGTTAAAAACTCTATCGTCATCTTCACGGCTATCTTTTGGTGGTGTGCGCTTTTCAGCTTGACCCATGTCTACTTCTTCTGCAACTTCTTCTTCAGGTTGTTCTTGAGATTGTCCAGCTTGACCAACGAATTGATCCATAGACATAACTTTTACGCCTTGTGGGGCGCCGGGTAGTTTAGGCGTTGTGCCTTCGTATAATTCTTGAAAATTCATATTAACAGTTCCACTTCTTTAATGATAATGCTTTGCGAGTTGGTTCACCATGTTCATCCTTCATTGGACCTTCCATGCCACTCATTCTAGCGCAGAAACTTTTTCTACGCTTTGCGTCTTTACTGCCTGCTTTTAATTTTGAAGGCTTAGTAGTAACTGCTGTTTGTAGTTTACTACCAGGATGTTCTCTACGATATGAGTCAACACCCTTTTGATTCAATCCACCGGTCTTATTCTTACCTGACTTCTTTTGCCAAGCAGCAACTTCTTTTACATCAATGGATTCAGTGATTAATTCGTTGAGTTTCATAATTACTTCTTTGGTACACAGTTAGGCACTGTCTTGCCACCTTTTTTCTTCATGCCGATTTGCTCGTAACCATCCCAGCAATCTTCTTCTACTTTACCGGCATTATGTGCTTTCCATGTAGTGGCATAAGCAATTGATTTTTCTTTAGGAGTTAGTTTGCCGTCTTTAGCATAACCCTTTTTAATGTGCTTTACCATGCGTTCAGCTTTAGCTCCAGGAGGTGCTACTTCCGCCACACCTTGCTCAGGTGGATTAGGATTTGTAGTAAGCATAAATTGCTTTCCTGAATTGAACGGTTTAGCTTGCATAGTTAATGCTGCTTTGTTTGCTGCTGCTTTACCATAGAATGTGTAAGGTTGACCAGCTTTATCTTTTACAACTTTACCGTTGATAGCAACATACCATGTGCCGGATTGTTCTTGTTTTTCACGGGCTCTGTCAATGTGATGATGCTCGTCATCTTCTCTTTCTCTACGCCCCCAATTGCGTGAACCACCATAATCACCTTCGTAGTCACTTGCGTTACTATCCCATGTTCCACGACCAGTTGCTTCTTTAGCAATAATATCTTTTGATTTAGGCTTGTTACCTAATTCTTTATCTTTTGCACGGTTGAATATATCTTCACGCTTTTGTTTAGCTTGTAGTTGTTCTTCGCTCAATTCGTCTTCATTAACTGTATCTTCTTTAATACCAGCCTTTGCACTGTTCGCAAACTTGCTGCTAGTCTTGATACCTTGAAACATGCTGCCTTGCCCACGTCTTTGCATCTTGCCCATTGGTTTTGCACTAGGTGCCATACCGCCTGCAGTGCTAGTTCCTACACCTGATTCTAGCATTTCATCGCTACGACCAAACTTTGCGCCCGGTTGTCCCGGTGATGGCATTGACACTGGGGTAGCCATTGTTTCTGTTAAATTACTGATTTTCATAGATAAATTCCGTTTATAATATATTTATCAAAACATCTATTACAGTGCAGCAATTCTTGTTTGGAAGTCAGCAAAGTCAGTGCTAGCTGCCACTAATGTTTTTAATGATGTTATACTAATAAACTGAGATATACCTGCGCTGTCAACAATGTCGCCACCATTTGGTAGCATTAAATTACCTTCTTTGTTAAATTCCCAAGTCTGTAATGTTGTACCATCGAGGGTTCTTACAAATACTCTACCTGCTTCTCCGTCAGCAATAACAGATGCAACATTACTTGATGCTGCTCCGCTACTGACTAATGTTAAACGGTCATTTCTAGTAATAGAATCAGGAACAGTTAGTGTGCCATTATTGCCAAACGTCCATTCTGGTGCTGTTATTGCCGCGGCATAGTTAGCAGTCTTTAATATGATTGGAAATTCTGGACTGCTGGTGGTTGCGGCGCCGGAATATGAGATATCAAGGTATAAGCCAACATTACCCTGAGCAATACTTGTGATAGTTCTTACATCACCGTTAGCGAAAGTGATTGTACTACCCGCTGGATAGGTGTTGATGATAGTGCCATCCCATGGTATATCTACTACTCCAGGAGTACCTGCCCCAGTACCACCTTCACTGTCAGTAGCAATAGTCTTCGTAGAACCAACCTGAGGTGTATCTATGCCAGAGGCAATCTTACCGTCGCTAGGGAGTGTTAATGCACCATCAGTACCAAACTTCCATGTATAGTTGTCAACGCCACCTAGTGTGCGGACAAACACAGATTTGTCTGACGAGCCTAACACAATACCAGGATCAGTATTGTCATTGCCAGTTATAACACCGTCTTGTAATACTATACTTCCAGGAACTGTTAGCGTACCGCTACTAGCAAAATTAAATTCTACTGCTGGGCTTGCGCTAGGAGTGAAGTGAATCTTTACATCACCGGTACCAGTCATGGTGTTGTCAGTAAAAGTGATATTTCCAGTAGACGAACCACTATTCACTGTAGTGAAATGATAAGTACCATTTCCGTATGCGGTCAGCACTTGACCTACTGTCCCGTCGCTAATACCAAAGTCAGCGATAGAAGTGGGGATAGTTGGTTTGTTGCGCACGTCTTCATAGTTGCCAGTACGGCCAGCAGTAGATATAGTAGGTAAATTAGATAAATCGCTATACAGGCCACTAAATGCAACATCTGCTAAACTAGTGATGTTTGCTTTGTTAGCTAGTTGAGAAATAATACTGAACTCCGGATTGTCAGTAGCACCGATCACATTGGCTATTTCAGCTAGTGTGTCTAGAATACCAGGGGCAGTACCAACTAAGGTATCTATAGCATTTGCTACATCAGTCTGGGTTGCGAGTGTACTGTAGCTTACTGTGCTCCAGGCGTCAGAAACACCATTTGTAACTAAGAACTTACCACTGTTACCAACTCTAGAGGGAAGAACATCAGCCCATGAAGTATTACCGTTACCGTCAGTTGTCAGAAAGTTTCTATTAACTCCACCACTTAATTTCAAACTATTATTGATTGTAATAGAGTTAGCGATAACAGTACCAGTAGTCAACGTATCCGTAGTGGGCTCAAACTGTAGACCGGTGTCTCCAACATAGCTACCGTTTTGATTAAACTGGATTGAACCGTTCGCACCTTGCGGAGCATTTATTTGGATAACTTGAGTTACCACCTGAGTTACTTGCTCTAATACTACATTTTTAGTGACATTTTCAATAGGTGTTAGTGCAACTTGAATTTCACGCTGCATTAAATATTCTAGTGCAGGGTCTTGCAGAGTGTTAACTGATGGTGGGGTCTTAATAGGTGCTGACATTTATTTTCCTTATTATGGTCGTAGCAACGGTGGTCGTCCGTCACGTTGTATATTGCTTCCTAATCTTCTAGCATTATCTTTGATTGAATTTGGAGTGATATCAACTGTTAGTGCTGTTTTAAATCTTGGATCATTTCTTTCGCTTTCACTAGGAATATAACCGCATTCTTCTAAGCTAGCTTTTTTAAGTAGCTCATAGTAGTTTGGATTCTCACCTAAATGATCTAATGCAATCTCTGCTGCAATATCAAAATTACTAGTATGCTCGGACTCAATACCGATGCCCTTCATTAATTGATCTAATAGATAATCTTTCGATACACGATGTTTTCTTGCCAGGTCATCAACATTTAGTGTACGCTTATCTAAGTTTTCACTCTCAGGAATACTCAATGTTTCGCTATGCAAGTCATTCAACTTGTCGTATAGTTTCTGAATAACACCCTTGCTACGTAATGCTTTGAATGCTAAATTTTCAGGACTGAATTCACCCAGTGAATCTAATCCTGCTTGTCTGTACTTCTTTAATGTCTTCAATACATTTTGAATCTTATCTGGTGTTTTCGCTTGTAGTGCGTACTTAGCTAATCTGTATAATTTACGGTACTTTAGTTTAGTAGCCATTTGATCAAAGTCAGCTTTGCGCTTTCTAGGCAATTTGATCCACTTGTTGTTCATTACTGAGTATTCACCCAGACTAATTACAGGCTCATCACTATCCTGTACATATACTTCAACTTCATATCCGTTAATCTTAATGTCGTGTTGTTCGTTATATACCGTCTTTTTTGCGTCAAACAGTTCACGGTATACATCATCGTCTTCAAAACTCTTTATATCTACTAAAATGTGTAGGTCAATGTCGCTGTGCGCAGTGTATGTGTATGCTGCATTACTACCTGAAATAGTAATGTCCGCTATGTCTATGTCGTTGATTCCTAAATGTTCAACGAAATCTTCTGCAATAAGTAACAATTTTTTGCGTACATCATCTCTCAAATGATCACCTTTGAACACTGCTGGGTTCAAGTGGTCATGGAAGTGGATGGCATCATCCAGCTTAAATTTATCTAATTCTTTAAATTGCATATTGTATTTATACAAAAAATGGCTATCACGTTTCCATGATAGCCATCGTATTAGCGTTAAATGCTAATTATTGTTGCTTTTTAGCTTGTTCCTCAACGTACATAGGTCCGATTGTGTTCAACAAGTGATTCTGATTTTCCATACAGAATACATAACTGCCACTGTGACGCAATAATACACGCTTATCGACATACACTTTACCGCCTAGATCACGCCAGTTTTCACAGAATGTCCAGTCTTCACTGTAATAACGACCCTGACGAACTGCTGTGTCAAAGTATGTTTTCAAGTGTGCATCGTACTTTGGATCAAGTCCGATATCGTTCTTGTATTGTTTGACAGCAGGGTGAACCTTTAGTTTTTCAAACACGTGACGTTTCATTAGCAAGAATCCAGTACCTGTTTTAGAGACTTCTTGGAAGCCATCTGGTCCTTCTTCTGCACCGTCAAATCCATTAACTACCCACTTGATTGGCATAGTCTTCATTGGGTATAGTCCACCGATAACGTCAACGTCACGATTCAACAACACTAACAAGTGCCATGGCTCCCAACCAATGTCTGCGTCAACAAAGAACAAGTGAGTTGAGTCAGCTTGCTCTAAGAATTTAGCAGTTAGTGTATTACGTGCGCGGGAGATGAGTGATTCATTGACCATTGTTTCCAATGTCCAATCAATACCAAGTTGACGGGCTGTGTTAGCCCACTTGATAAAACTCATGAATGTAGATTCTGTTAGCATACCACCATAGCATGGCATTGCGATATGAACTTTAGTTGTCTTTAGAAAGTCAACGTTAACTTGAACTTGTCCTTCTTTTTTCTCAACTTGTTCAGCAGCAGCTTGTTCAGCAATTTCTTGAATCTTTTCTACAGGAACTGTCTTTGGTTCTTTCGTAGCTTTAGTTGCTTTTACAGGAGCTGCCTTTGTTACAGGTGCTACTAATTCGGTTTTTTTCTTTGTTGCCATAAGGTCCTCTTAATTGATGTAATTATTTACATCAAATCGAAGACCCCGAATTATTTTTCTTCTAGATAATCAGTGGATTCGGAGATATTGCTTTCAGCTACATCTTCGTCATAAGTAGGCATTGGTCTTTGTCCCGGACGACCTTTGACGCCACGCTTCTCTGTGCTTGGTGGTTTTGTTGGTGGAACAATGTCTCCCATGTATCTTTGTTTAGGTTGAGCCTTTTTAGGATTGCGAATATGAATAGGAGCTTGTGCTACTACAATTGGAGCGCCCTCCGCCACACCTTGCTGCTCAAATGTTGGCTCTTTACGATCTATTGTAGAATTCTTGTATGACTTGTCAAGTTTAACAACATACTCGTACAATTTTGACCCTACCTCTGAACTTAGTTGATACATTACATTGGATTTCACTATTCCGTAAGCAATTTCTTTACCGTATTTTTCAATTAACGAATCTTCTATTCTAGTTGTGATCTCTTGTTGTAGTACAGTACCTATATATGCCCCGATACCGACGTTAGCACTAAACATAGGAAAACCAAATTTATCAGTTGGGCTAGACTTAATAATTTCAGAAGTTACCTTATTTATAACATCTATATTATCATTTACTAATTTGTTATCTTTACTAATAGATTTTCCAATTTTACTAACAAATTCTCCTACTAAATGACCGAGAGTCGCACCTAACATTGCTGCATAGTGATTTCCAAAATGATATCCCAATGCTCCGCCGAGCGCCGCGCCCTTCCAGCCTTCCGCCACACCTTTTTCATCACGGTCACTAAAGTCTACATAGTACTTCTTAGTAACAGGATTCCAACGTGTCTGTGGTTCTTTACCTTTTGCTTTTAATGCTTGCGCTTGTTTAGCCTTTTGACCTACGCTAGCGACTTTCTCGTCCCATGCAGGATCTGAATAGTCAGTCTCTTTGTTTTCACTTAGCGCAGTTTTCATCAACTTCATGAACTTCAATTTCATTGCCGGACTAGCTTCTTTTAACAAAGGACGAATCTTTTGAATTTGTTCGGCTAGTGCCTTGTTCTTTAGTTTATTGATGGCGTTAGGTTTGACTGGCATAGCTGCAGGTTCCTGTGGACTTGTTAGATACTTGTCTAGCAATGATTTAATCATTTGTTGTTGTTTGCTCTTAGGATATAGTTGTTGAATGATCTGCATTCTACCAGCATCATCCGCTGAACCATACATACTACGAACTTGTGAGCCAGAGAATACTTCTTGACCATCAACGGTGAAGTTGTGTTTCTTAGTAACAAATACATAACCATGCTTACTGAACGGAGCCATTGGTTGACCTTTAACATACGGTTGATAGTATGCAGGTGTTCCGTCTTTTCTAGTATATCCCACTGGATCACGCTCACTACGAACCATGATATAAACATCTTTCTCAGGATCATACTGAGCAAGAATTTCTTGAGGATTGATTGGGTTCTTAGTTTCAACGAATGGATCAACTACACCGGCTTGCTGTGCTAAAAACTGTTTGTCTTTGAAAGGAATCGGACGCTGTTTAACATCGTTGCTTGCTGCTACGTAGAAAGTTGCACCAGGAAATGCCTTCTTAGCTTGTAAGTAGCTACTCAAATGACCTTCATGAAATGGCTGAAAGCCTCCGCCGTATACAACAATAGTAGCCATTTTAGTAACACACCTTCAAATAATCCACTGTGCCAGAGGTGTATGAAATGACATTAGCTCGTAGCCAAGCAAAGTTGCCATTGATATTCATGTAACCAATTTTAGGGGATAATGACGTTCCACCATTGCCGTTGCCAACTGTACAAACTAAGTTGTATACTGCGAACCAATCACTGTCGTCGGTTGGATCATCAACTAATGTAGCTTGAACAACAACGGTACCTAAGAAAGCTGAAAGCCTCCAGGTAAGTGTTTGTAATGTTTTACCGGATACATAATAGCAAGCTGCAGGCTGCTTTGTACCAGTTGTTAACGCAAGAGTTTGCGGTAACAGTGTTAGTGCAGTTGCTTGGCTCATTATGCTCTGTCCACTTCGACAATAACATCACCTGCAACTAATTGCTGCACTACTTCCTCAATAGTCTTGGGAAGGTCGTCAAACCCAGTAGACTCTACATCTGTTGGGTTATCTCTTACTAATTGACTTAGTTTAACTACGAATACGGTTTCGACAATCTTTGCCATGGTAAATACTCCATTATTATAGAGTATTTATCATTAGTCAGGGCGTTTCTCTAGTTTAAACCTACGCTTAATCATGTCTCCGAACATAATACCAATCAATGAGTGAGTACTTTCTTCATTGTATTCTATGTAATAATGACTGCTACAATAGCGGTATGCCCAGTATTTTACTTGACCGTTAAGCCAACTATTTAGTGATGAACTAGCAACAATTATAGTTTGGGTGCCTTTGTATCTATCTACAAACCGTTTCAAATCTTCAACAAATTTGTCTTTGACCGCTTTAGATTTTAGATACACCCTATACTTGTATTTAGGTTCCTTAACGAAATACTTGACCCCTGTCGGGATGCTTGTATCAATCTCAGTATAGTCAACTGCATCTTTTCCAGCAATAGATTCCAGTGTCTGTAATAGCTGCAAGTCATTGCTAAACACACCAGCAGTAATCGACTCAACACGAATGAGTACTTGTTTATCGGCTTTATCAATTGGAGTTGCATAGGTGTTTCTCCAATTGATAAACTTCTCTATACAGTCTAGATCAAGTAATGCTATTTCTTTTTGCCTACCATACTTTTTTAAACGATATAGAACATCAAGCATTGTTTTAGCTTGATGTGTTCTATTCAACCCAGCTAGCTTCAACCTAGCTCGGTATTGATATTTGCCATAATACAACGACTCTCTGCGATCTATGCCGATCACTGCCGGCTTAACTAATGACGTTGATGAAACCATTACTATCTACCCCTACGTTTAGTTTCTGTGCTATGTCAAAACGTATTTCATCTCCATTCATATTAGCAGTAATTGTGGTGTTTTTAATACGTTCAAACAGAATCTTCTTACTTAATGGGATGCGTACTAGTTCATCAATTTTACGAGCTAAAGGACGTGCGCCCATTTTAGGATCATATCCCTTGTCAGCTAGATAATCTACTACTGGCTCACTAAGATTCAATGTAATGTCATGCACTTCCTTAAGAGATTTCTTCAAGTCATCGGTAAACTTAATAACGATTTTTTTAATTGCTAGTATGTCTAGCTTACCAAACTTAGTAATCAGGTCAATACGATTCCTGAATTCTGGCTTGAAGAATTCTTTCAATGCTTTGTCATCATCACCGATACGTTCTTGACTACCGAAGCCAATGTTGCTACGTTCGCTATCACTAGAACCTAAGTTGCTAGTCATAATAATGATACAGTTTTTAGCATTCACTTCTTTACCGTTTGTACCAGTAACACGACCTTCGTCTAACAATTGCAAGAATACGTTAAAGATATCAGGGTGAGCTTTTTCAACTTCATCAAACAACAAGATAGAGTGAGGGTGCTTACTCAAGTCATTGATAAGTCTGCCGCCGCCTAAGTTTCCTTCACCGAAGCCTACATAACCAGGAGGTGCGCCTAGCAAGCCGCTGACGTTAAACTTTTCACTGTATTCACTCATATCGTACTTGAGCAATTTCATGTCCAAGTTCTTACTAAGTTGTTTAGCTAGTTCGGTCTTACCTGTACCAGTTGGTCCTAAGAACAAGAAACTTGCTAGAGGTTTAGTTTGATTACCGATACCCGCGAATGACACATAGATACGTTCAAGTACTTTATCAACCGTTTCCTCTTGTCCGTACAATTTATCTTTAACATTAGTTTCTAGATTTTGAATTCTATCAGAAGTATCATCTGTCAACTTGTCAGCAGGAACTCCAGTGTACTTTTCAATTTGCTCAAACACTAGTTCCTTAGTGATGACAGCACCTTTGTTTTCCAACACACGTTGTTTAGCACAAGCTGCGTCTAGCAAGTCAATAGATTTGTCAGGGTTCTTACGATCTTGAATGTAACGAGTTGCACCTTCTACGCTTGCATTGATTGCTTCGTCGGTGATTTCAACACTGTGGAAATCGCTCAATCTTGCACTCAATCCTTTGAGAATTCGAACAGTAGACTCTGGACTTGGTTCATCAATACTAACACGATAGAATCGGCGCATCAATGCACGATCCTTCTCGAAACTTTCGTAGAATTCTTCCCATGTAGTACTAGCAATAACTTTCAGTGTGCCTTTAGTAATCGCAGGCTTGATCATGTTAGCAAAGTCAACACTTCCATTGCTGGAGCCGCCTGCACTACGCATGGTATGTGCTTCGTCAATGAACAGAATAGCATTTTCTTTTGCAGCCAATGCTTCTAGTACGTCTTTGACCTTTTCTTCAAAGTCACCACGATACTTACTACCTGCAAGCAATGAACCGATTTCAAGACTATACAATTCGTGATCTAACAAAAAGTCAGGTACTTCTTTGTTGACAATCATCTGTGCGAGACCTTCTGCAATCGCAGTTTTTCCCACGCCAGGATCACCAACCATCAATACATTGCTTTTGAATCGTTTTGCCAGAACGTTAACGATATCATCAATTTCTTTAGTACGACCGATGACTGGCTCAAGTTTGTCTAGCTTAGCCAATTGAGTCATGTTGATAGTAAATTCTTCAAGAATCTCATCAGCTTGCTCATCTGTCATCTTGACTTCTTTGTGGTCACTCTTGTAGTTTTTCTGCCAGTAAGGAACAAATTCGTTCTTCACAAAGCCATACTTAAGCATAAAGTAATGCGCGTGACTATTTGTTTCTGCGCTAATACTCAGGTACAAGTCAATCGTAGTCACAACTTTGCGACCAGTGAACAATACTTGAGTTACGCTTCGATTCATCACACGTTCTAAGCTGTTGGTCTTACGAGGTTGAACTTCTTGACCGGGCTCTACATCTACTGTAATAGCTGTTAAGCTATCCAAATATGCAGTTATGTCTTTGTTCATAGATTCAGTGTCAATACCGTGACCAACTATACATTTCTTGAATGGTACATAATTAATTAATGCAAGCAACAAGTGCTCGACGGTGCAATACTGATGATTGCGAACTTTCGCCAAACCTACTGCTTGTTCGATGATTGATTCAATTTCGGGTGAATGCACTATGTTTCCTTATGAAGTTTTGTGTTGTAAAATACTGTCAGTTATGCTTTTGTCTATTTTATCAGGAATAAACGGTTTAATCAATATCAATTGGTCACCGTAGCCATTCTGAGTAGGTAAACCTTGTCCGGCGATGCGTAATGTACTATCAGGTTGTGTTCCTGGTTTAACATCAACTTCGAATGTTTTCCCAGATATAGTAGTGAATGAGAACTTGGTTCCGACAATCAAGTCTAACACACTAATGCGATGTTGGCACAACAAGTGGCTACCTTGACGTTCGTATACGGGATGCACATGCACTCTAAATTCAACCATAAGTATTCCATTTGGAATCAAGTTATCAAATCGTAGTTGCGCACCGTTTTCTACTCCTTTTGGAATCTCAATCTTCACTACTTGTATTCCATTTGGTCCTTGCATTTGTAGCATTTGTTCGCCACCAGTGAAAACTTGTTCTAGCGATACCCAAATAGTTGTTTTATAAGTTTGTTGGAAATGTTGTTGAAATGGATTTTGTCTTCCACCACCAAACATCTGCCCGATGATATCATTAATATCAACTCCACCGTGATGAAAGCTAAAGCCTCCGCCTGGAAAGCCGCCCGGGAAACCCTGCTGCGGTTGTTCGTATTCTTGTTTCTTTTGGGGGTCGCTTAGTGTTTCGTAAGCTGCTTGAATCTGTTGAAACATAGCAGTATCACCACCTTTGTCCGGGTGATGAATAGCTGCTAGTCTTCGATATGCTTTTTTGATTTCGTCAGGTGAAGCGTTTCTAGCTACACCAAGAGTATTATAATGGTCCATGATATTGATTGTAGCACATTAGGTGCTACATGTCAATATTTATTATGCTACTCCGGCTACCTTTTCTTTTGTTCTACCGTATGCTGCGATACCTAGAACTGCACCCATTGCAATGTGATACAAACCAGCACCTTGCAGTGTCAATGGTTGCCACTGACTTGTAACTTGACCTTTGCTCAATGCTTGAAGCAATGACCATAACACAGGGAAGATAACAAAGTCACACGTGCAAGTCAACATATAAATCCAACCCATCATAGGTCGCATTTTCTTGTTGATCCAATCTGTAGCACCTTGGTCTAGTGCTACAGTAGATTCACCGCCTTCTTGCATTGCACCACCTGTGCTAGCTAGCATGGCTGGGTTGGGGGCAACTGCTGTTGCGTTAGGGGTACTTGCTGTTGCTGCTGGGGTTGTTGCTGGAGAACCGAAGCCCCCAGGTGCTGCACCGAATCCTGTTGTCGGTGAGCTATATGCTGTAAACCCTGTCGTTGGTCCTGCTGTTGTTGTCGCTGTGTTGCCATTAGTTATTGCTCCGAATGTGCTTGCTGCCGGAAATGCTGATACAGTTGGATCAGCGGCTAATGCATCGTGATGATCGTCATCCAATGCAATCGGAGTCTCTGTTCCTGCTTTTTTTGCTAGTAGTGTTGCCATATTATAGTCCTGCCTTTGATAGAAAATCTCTAAGAAGATTATCTTTTTTACCGTGCACGTTCTTGGCAGGAAGACCTGCAATTGCTCTCATCTCGTTCAAATCTTCTTCATGTTCAATACGATAATCATGTGGGCTCATAATGATAATTGATTTCAATTGTTCAACATCAGCATCATAATCCTCACCATTGAATTTAACGGTCCATTCAGTTAGTGGAATATCACTTAATGTTTCTAAGTCATCAATCAATTCAATAAGTCTAGCGGCTGCTGTACTTCTACGAGGAATTTCTACAAAAACTAGATTTCTACCTGGTGTATATTCGCCCTCACTTACTGCTGCGTCAAGAATCCAATCATAACCACGTTCAAACCAGTCACTTAAGTCTTGGCTTGCTTGCTCACCTTTTACAATGAAAGCAAAAGTGACAATTTCATCATCACTACCAGCTTGTGCAGAAAATTCATCAACACTTACCGTAGGGATAATTTGTCCAACCATATCATGGTGATCTAGATTCTCGTTTAATCTCATTACATTGCTCCTGGCTGTTGTTGCGGTGCCGCCATCGGTGAATCTAATGCGCCACCTTGTTGAGTCGCGGTACTTTCTTCGGCTCCGCCCTCTGCACCTTCTTTATCCAAGTCATCATCGTATGCGTCATCCAACTCATCTAGATCCAAGGTCTGTCCTGCAAGGTCAATAGAACCTTCACGGATATCGTTCATTAATTCTTTTGGTATTTCAATGCGTACTAACCATACTGATTTTTCAATCATTTTTGGATAGTGTGTGCCTGGCTTGAAGTCATCATTATCTTCTAGCTTAATAGGTACTTCCATTGTAGTCTTTTTAAAATGAATTCTGCATCCCAAGTGGGTAAGTCTTTTGCCACCTTTTGGGTTAGGCATTAGTTTCTCTGGGTACATGAAAATACATGCTACTGAGTATTTGTTAGTGATCGGACCATCCACTAACTCACCCAAAATCCAATTTTTGAATGCATATAAATCTGATTCGTCTAGTACTCGTTCAAAATCAAGCAATGTGTTGATTGAACCGTCACTGGTGTAGATGCCCTTAATAGTATCAATAATACTAGGGTAGTCAATATCGTTGAAAAAATCGTCGGCGGAATGTTTGCTCATAGTGTATTTATCATTGTGCAACTGATTATGCGCAAATCAAATCCAAGAGTGTGTTCCTGTTAGCCTAATATTTATGCTAGGAAATTGTGTTAAAAGTATACTAGTATAACTCAATGAGATGCCTTTAAATATCTGTGAGTGGAAACACTCACGCTCTACCAAAGGAGACATACTTTGAGCAAAAGAAAAACAGGCGCTTTACGCAATCAGGAACAAGACACACGTTACCCATCACACGGTAGAAAACAGGACTCACAAACTTACTACGCAAAGGAAACTAAAACTATTAAATTTGATCAAACTCGAACTAGTACTCGGGTAGACAAAAGACCTATTAATCTTATTCCAAAATCAGTCAACCAAGAGAAATACATTCTAGCACTACTTGACGATTCTACAGATATTGTAGTTGTCGGTGGACCAGCTGGAACAGGTAAGACTTACTTAGCTATGTTAGCTGCTATCAAAGCACTAAAAGCAGGTGAGACAGACCGTATTATTCTTAGCCGCCCTGCAATCGGTGTTGAAGACGAACAACATGGGTTCTTACCAGGTGATATCAATCAAAAGATGGAACCTTGGACTAGACCTTTGTTAGATGTGCTAAGAGAGTATTATACAGCCGCAGAAATCGCCCACATGCTAGAAGAACAAATAGTGGAAATCGCACCCCTAGCATTCTGTCGAGGTCGAAACTTCAAGGACAGCTGGATTATATTAGATGAAGCTCAAAATGCAACCCCAGGGCAACTCAAAATGATTATGACCCGAATCGGCGTTAACAGTAAGATTGTAATTACTGGAGACATAGAGCAAGCCGATAGAAAAACAGCCGACAATGGGCTACTAGACCTACAAAATCGATTGAGGAAGGGGGTGATTCCTGGATTGCAATTATGTAACTTTGAACTGAAAGACGTTCAACGTCATAGAATAATTGAACACGTACTTAGATTGTACGGTTAATAAAAAAGGGGCTTTCGCCCCTTTTTATTCGTCTTGCATTTTCTCTAGCTCATCAATATAGTCTGGATAGACTTGTTTATAATGTGCCGAGATAATGTCCCACTCAGTTGGTACAACCATACCCTGAATCACGCTCTTTACGACAGTTTTTTCCTTAAAGTCTAAGATGATATTAGCAGTAGTAATATCACGCTCTTTCAAACTTTTTGCAATCTCAACTTGCTCGTCAACTTTGCCATCAGGCTTTCTCAGGTACGTAACTATAAAATATCTCATATTGTTCCTTAACTTGTTAATTCTACTAGAGTAGCTGCTAGACTGATTTCAGGAATTCCCACCAGACTTAGATTAGCTAATCCGTTGCGAATGAAGATGATACTAGCATCACGCTTTTCATTCGTGTTCCCCCACAATGGGAGATTATTATACATCCAGCGATAGATATCTTCCAGTCTTGATGGATTCAGGCTGAGATACTGAAGCAATTGCTGACGACCTTCAGCTACCTTACCTGATTTGAACAACTGTGTTGCATCAAACAATAATTCGTCTTCCCCGCTACCAGTAGAGATAGGTGGCAACAATGTTCCTGTGCTACTGTTTACTTGCAATTGATTCAAACACTTGCGCAAGTCAGGATACGTGATTGTTACATAGCTATCAAGTACATCTAAATCAAAATTAATGTCTTCTGTGACTAATACTGTTGCAGCACGAGCCGTAAAGTCGTTTTTGTCTGTCTTCGTGATGCGAAACTCATGGCATCTGCTCTTAAGTGCAGGGATAATACGATGTTCGTAGTTACACGTAAGAATAAACCGTGCAGTCATGTGATATGCTTCCATATCATTACGCAATGCAGCTTGACCAGCTGGTGTCAAGTAGTCTGCTTCGTCTAGCAATACGACTTTGAACTTACCAAAGGGCATTGTTTGTACGAATCCAACAATCTTGTTACGTACAACGTCAACGGAGTTCTCACGACTTGCGTTAATTTCTAGCACGTCATACTCATTGACACCTAGCTCGTTAATCAAAACCTTAGCTAGTGTTGTCTTACCTGTGCCTGGATCACCACTCAATAGTAAGTGAGGGATTGATTCATTCTTGATCCAGCCCGCAACTTGTTCACGTTGACGGTCATCTACGAACACGTAGTCCTCAGTTGTTGTCGGTCTGTAGGCTTCAACCCATAATTTACTTTTCATATATAATTTCTTTTCCGTTCAATACTAAAATAACACTAAATCCTTGCATAACGCATTCATTCAATTTAGCTTTGTTCTTATTCTCAAGATCCATATCTTCTCCGTGTTTGTTCCAAGTCCATTCAGATTTTATCTCATAAATCGTATTATCTACTAAAAAATCACTAATGTAAAGTCGTTTGGTGCTATCAGTTGGATCAATATACCAAATTGACGGACCTCGTGAAACATTATATCTTATCCAATCAATACCATTCTTATCTTCAAGGTTCTCTAAAAAATTATACTCATGCGTGCCTTGATAGTTTAAATTCGTGTCCTTATAAGGTAAAAGAGGGCACTGTACATTATTCTGCCAGGGGTGCTCGGCCCAATGTTCTTTCATTTTTTCTGCTAATCGTTGATAATGCCCTGACGCAACCCTAGTCGCACCTCCCTTAACCTGAGATGATTTAGTGATTCCTAATCTAGTCCGTGTAGCTAAAGACTTTGAAGCAGTTTCTTTGTGGTCAGTGCGGGCAGAGAACTGTTTTCTTTTACCTTGACATGAATTTTGATGGGCTGAACAACAATATCTACCGTTAGAGAACTTGAATTTAGCTACAGTGTTACATCCGTAGAAACAAAATTCAGTAGTGATTGTTGATTCAGCTTTTGGTCTGGGTGATTTCATAAGTATACTCCTGTATACTTATTTATGCATAGAGATCACTTTTCTACCCAGAGACTATTTTTCATTTTTTCAACATTTCGTAAGTGATAACATGTGCAATGCTTTGACCTAGGTCTTGATCGCTAGTGATAATATGCAGTGTTTTAGTGCTATGGTCAGTACGTTCATCGTAGCAACTATATTCCATAATATGTCCACCAACTGCATTGTAGATTGTGAAGTTCATACCATTCTGCTCAAGCCTTCTACTGCGGGAGAGGCCGATAGTATTACTCAGCTTCATTGATTCTTCCTGCGGCGATGCTTGATTACGTGCTTCATTCCACGCTTGCTCTACCTTCTTATTAAACCACTTGTTGATCCATTTAAACATTTAAACGCCTTTTTCACCTATTGTTAAATCATTGACGGGTTCGTCTGATATCAGTAGTATATCATCAGGATCCACTCTGCGCAACGTGTGTTTACCCGTTTCGTCTTCAATATCAACACCGCGCGTCCATCTTCCGTGTGTAATGTAAATCCATTTGCCCACTTCAATGTCATTGATAGCGTTGAAGTCTGGTCCAAGTGCATAGACTTGTGCCCAACGAGGTCTGATACCATGACTTTTCATGTCATCATTCAATAACACAATACCACTCTTAGTGAACCGTTCAGTGAATTCCATACCACTAACGATAACGTGCTGCCCAATTGGCTTGAAAGATGCTTTAGTAATTTTGTGCGGCTCAAAGGCTGCTTTCAATACAATGTCGCTCACTTTTTTGGTGCTTTCTTTGTTACCATTTCAGCTTCTTCGTCATCTTGATTAAACATCTCTTGTTCTGCGGCAGATAGTTCAACTGGTTCATCAGCAACTAATGCATTCATTGCAGGAGCATGAACCGGAGCTGTTCCAGGAGTAAGGTGATCTGCTACTGAATTATTGTACGTAGCTTTAACTCGTTTGGTATTATCTTGAATGACTCGATTATTACTATCAACAATATCTCCACGAGCGTTGACGTTCATGTTACCTACTGCTCTTGTTTTTTCGTGCTGTGATGATAATGAGGACATGTCTACTGACTTGCCCATTGCTGTTCTGTGAATTGCCATATGTTTCTCCTATTTTAAAAACTCATCTATCGATATATCGTAATGCAAGCTATTTATTCTGTGAATCCCGATCAAATACAGAACATAGCTAGCTACACTGCTTCCCCTACCTACTCCCCATATGACATTATGTTTGCGCATAGTGTCAACTAGGTACTTACAGTATCTAAGTAAAGGGAACATTTCTCTTTCTTGAAACTTGATTAATTCTTCGCCAACTCGTTGTAACTCACTATCTGTCTTACAACAATCCAATACTAGTTTAGCAATGTCTAATGACTTGTATTCATCGGGCATGTACCAATTGTCTTGTGATAGATTATCGAATTCAGCTAGTGTCAGTGTTTCTTGCACATAGTTGACTAGATGCGGTAAGTTGGTTAGTTCTAATCCAGAAGCAAACTGTATGTCGGCAGTAACCAATGCGTGGTTGATTACTTTATCAGGATCAGACAAGTAGATTTGGCATAAATCTGCCTCATCTAATAGTTGACGTCCGTACATATCTGTTTTCATACGCTATGATAACACAGCGATAGCAAAAATGCAAGACTTATTTGCCCGTTTAGGGCTTGTTGTTATTGATTTGAATGTTGTTTTGGATGTTTTGTTTCTTATACATTTCATCCATACGCTTTGCGTACTCAGCTTTGTACCCTTCAAGAACCATGAATATTTGGTTAATCATAAAGGGCTGGTTCATGCGATGGGCAAAGGTTAGTTTGCCGGTTAGATCATTCATTGCAGTTTGTAGTTCTTCTACTGATTTCTCAGAGATATCGGGCATGAAAGGATGTTCCATAATTAAGGCGCCGCGTAAAGTGCTACATAGCCCCAAATGTATGAACTGCCATCGTAGCTTCCGACACATACATACAGATTCGCGCCGTCTGTGCAAATACCACCGGCGCTGTCACCGGGGGCCCCACGGCCGGCTGGCTGACGTAAATCAATTCTACTAGCAACTTGATTTCTGTTCAATGGGTAGATATCAAGTGTTGTGCCACAATTGATAGTAGCAAGTTTATACTGTAATTCACCTACTCCTGCAGGCGCGGTCACTTGATTAGAGTACGTGGTGTTGATATCTGGATAACCATTTGAACCGTAATTTTCTAGGATTCGTGCAGTAGTAGTCATCCCTTGGGTTAGAATCCCACCTGCATTAAATGTACTATCAGGGAAGAATACAGTAGCACTAGCATTCGCTACAGTGAGTCTTAGTTCTAAATTACTCTGAGTACCGGTCTTACCCCAGCCACCGAAGCTGATAGTAGTATCTTTGTCAATAGTACCGTATTGTACATCACCTTTACTTACATCAATGAACAATGAAGATGGAATACTAGTACCCAAATTATGAGTAGTAGCTGTAAAACTTCTGACTAGTGCATTACTAATCAATGTCCCGTTCATGTCATTATTGAGAGTGATACCAGTTAACCCAGACTTAACAATAACTTTGTTTTGTAAGTCAGTTATCTCTACTTTTGCAGTATCGATATTGGTTTTGATGTTAGTGAAGTTATCTCTAAAACCCTGAGTACTATTATTGACTCCAGGGGTAGGGTAGCTTACGTTAAGACTGTTTGTGTTGATTGCGCTCATATTTGTTATTCCGTATTGTATTTATTACTGTATATCTTTAGGTAAAATAGTTTTTCTAGGAAAAATTACACTAAAATCATACTTGTCAATTGGGTCAGGTACCGGTGTAGAACTAGGTAATCCAGTCCAAGCGGGCACGGCTAAATTCGTGTTCCAATTATAAGTAGAGCTTTTGTCTACATGATATCTGTCAACGGTAAAGTCAATCTCGTTTAATTTATGTGGCCACTGAGTGTCAATCAAATCCTTTACTAACGCTGCTTTACCAGGCTTAGTATAACAAATAACCCAAGCCTGAACAAATCCTAAGGTATTGCTATTTGCTTGTTGCGTAGTCATCCATTTTGGCAATAGTCTACTATCAGTGTTTTGAGTTAATACACTAGTGACTTCATTGCGCATATTCTCTAAACTAGCTGGATACAAATATTTAACTTTACCGGGACTACTATTAGATAGCAAGCTAGTATTGACTGTAATGTTTGAATTGTTAATCGTATATGCATTTAGACGCAAGTTAATATCTCTATCCCATTCAATTTCCCCACTAATACTAACTCCATCGAGATTAGTCAACTCATCTACGATTCTACAATATACCACTTCATATAATACATGCCCGTTGTTATCTGTTGCTATTGCCGTTTCTATCTGACCTAATGTTATTCTTCTCCAATAGTGATTCTGCTGAACGGCTGCAATATATTCAGGTAACGTACTTACTTTTACTCCGTAAGCGTGTACGATTTTAATATCAGTCGCTTTACCATAGTACAAGTCATCCGGTCTGTATATGTATTCTTCTGGTATCAGAGAGTCATCTGTTAGTAGATTTTTAATTAGTTTTTTACCAGCAATGCTGGGAGCAGCCTTCAAGTAAATAGATTCGAAGGGAGTTGCGTAATATTGCTCAACTTGCAATGTAAATTCTTTCTGCTTTTTAAACACAGGATAATTAGGACTATATGCTTCTACTATAAAATTATACTTAGTTACTTCACCCTCAGCTAGTACTCTATCTAATGGTTGTTCGGCTACTTTGCCGATTATCTCACCGATCGAATCTAGTTCTAAATTGTGTGGCAGCTCACCTGATATAATTCGATATTGTAATGGTAAGGTGGAGGTTGCTTTGATACTCAATGCATTAGAAGTACCATTTAAGATAGTGCCCAAATCACTAGTAGTTATCCAGGTAATGTCTTCGGTAATCTCATTCGCTACAGTTAGGTAGAATATCTCATGGCTTGATACAATCGATGTAGCTCTCTTTTTAGCAATGCTTACATTTATTTCGTATCGGCTTATACCTTTACCAGTCATGATAGGTATACCGGTTATCCAACCGGTGGTCGAATTACCTACTAGTCCAGGAGGCATGCCGCCGAATTGATACACAATGTCGTTCTTATCAAAATCATTACCTAAGATTTTAAAAGAGAAGTATTCATTGGCTCGAATTGTAGGTATAGTTCTACCATCTAATAGATAGTAATCGTAATATGGATCTGCATTCAGAATAGGTTCACTCAATGGTTTCCTATTCAACATAACAGGTATTCTAATGTTGGGTGGCTGATTCGTTTGTTGATTACGAACTGTAATAGAATACATCTTCAAATCATTACCTAAATTACTTTTGAGTTGTACTGAAAAGCTATAAGTCCTACTAGTAGGACTATTGTCGGGTAACTTAGGCATATCAGGATACCCCTTAATTACTCCGCTAGTAGATAAGTACAAGCCAGGAGGTAATGATCCTGAAGACACTTTCATTTCAATCAAATTGTTGGATATTTTGTTAGTGAATCGCAGCGCATAATTTACATAAACGCTATCAGTGATGCTTAAAATTTGCCCACTAGGAGTAGTTAGTTTCGGGCCGTTTGTTCCTGCTACTACTATTGAAAACGTTCTATCTCTTATATTATTCATGTTATCCGTTGCACGTACAGTGAACATGGTAACAGTTTCAGTTGACACGTTATTAGGAGTGCCAGTTAATAGTCCATTTTGGTCAAGCACCGTACCGGGCGGTAATATACCGGATAGGAGTTTATAGAAAACTTGATTTGAAGGGAACAATGGCACTGCTTGCATCTGTATAGATAACAATTCGCCTGCAGGATATGTACCTAAATTTCCTGCACTAGTCTTCCATTCCGGCTGTGCCATATTAATGTCCTTGCAACAAATCTAGTGCGATATGATAGTGGTGCTTTCTGTCTTCTAAACCAATAGTGCCACCATTAATGCGTTTAGTTAGTGTAACAAAATCATCACTGTCACAATATTGATTCAAGTTATTATTGTCCCAGAACCAGCCTGCACTACTAACTGCACCAGCCGGAGTTTCCAAGTACGCAACTGTTTCTTCTATACTGATACCAAGATCGGCTGCAAATTTTGTATAGTTTGCACGACCAGTTAATTGAATCAACCCGCGCCCACAGAAACGATATCCATCACCACTTGCTTCGTCACCATTAGCCATACGATTAGCATACACTTTGTTTGCAATCTTTTCAGGTTTGCGTTCGTACTCTTTTGCTAGAGCTTCATTAGGAAAGTATTTTTTAAATGTTCCCATCAAACCTTTTGCACTATAATTTAAGTTCTCTTTTACAAAATTAAAACCACCCGATTCATGTGCAACTTGGGCTAAGAACCCAGCAGCACGATGCATATTGTCATACATATCATAATACTCTGCAACTTCGTGCAAAGGTTCTGCGTATGTCTGTAATACGTTTAATTTTGTCTTTGGGCATAGAGCCTGTAAAATTTCTACTGTAATCATTATATTTCCTTTTTATCCGTATACCGCTGTTAGCGAGTACCATTGTGTTGCTGAAGTTGCAACAAATGTCAATTTTGCACCTGCGCCTAAACTGAATGCAACGTTCAATGCAAGACCGTCGATCTTTCCAGTATCGTTAGGGTAGACTTTAATTGTAGCAGCGGTAGTGTTGATAATAATACAATTAACACCCGCCGCTGTAGCTGGCAATTTTATACCATCGCTTGTATTAGCAGTTGCGCCGCTAATAACGTTTACTGTTTTAGTTAATATGACAGCGGTTGCTTGGGTTGTGCCTGTCGCTGCAATACCAGTACCAATACTATGCAGTAAGAAACCGCTTGTTGTTATGTTAGTGCCACTAATAGTTGACCCACTGATAGCTCCACCACTAAATGCGCCTGACACACTTAATGAAGTTAATGTACCTACTGAAGTTATGGCTGTTTGCGCTGCACCAGATACTGTGCCAGCAGATGTTGCTGTAGCTACAGTACCACTTACATTAGCACCTGATACTGCATATGCGGTCAATGCTGCTCCTACATTACCTACTACATTACCGCCGCCGACACTATATGCTTCTAATGCAGCGTTTACGTTGCCGGAAACGTTACCACCAGCTATTGCATATGCTAATGTCGCATAAGCTGCTAAGTTTGCGCTAGTTGAATAATTAGAGTTGGCAGAGTAGTTAGCGTTTGCAACAGTACCTGTAATGTTCGCACCGGTAATATTCGTAAGTGATGAACCATTACCACTGAAGTTACCCGACAATGTAGTTGCAGTTAGATTGAGCACTGACACGTTACCAGTGAATACACCAGCAACAGCACCAATGTTACCTACGTTAGCATTACCAACGACTGATAGTACTCCGCTAGCAACTAAATTAGCTCCAGATACGTTACCGGACACAGTAACTACATTACCTGATAGTGTTTTTGCAGTAATGTTACCTACACTTGCATTTCCTGCGACTGTTAGTAACCCGTTAGTTACTAAGTTTCCACCAGTCACGTTACCAGTAGCAAACATAAGACCAGAAGATTTCAATACACCTGCTTCAACATTACCACTAATGAATACGTGAGGTGCACCCAAGTTACCAGAGAAGTTAGCTTCTGTGGCGTCAAGTCTTCCGCCAAAGTTAGCTGCGCCCACTGTAGTAATAGTGCCGTCTGCCAGTACAACGTTGGCTACGTTAGCACTAGTACCGGTAAACGTGAACAGTGTGTTTGCAGTAATGTTCTTTACATTTAATGTACCTTCTGCGTTAATATTACCAGACGCAAAAATATGAGTAACACTATTCAAACTACCTAAAATATCAGTATTTCCGCCAACCTTCAATCTACCATCAAACAATCCAGAGCCTGCACTCGTAATCAATGGGCGTACTGTCATAGTGGCCGAAGCAAATCCAATAGTACCTGTCGGAGCTGCAGGAACAACAAACGTCAACGTAGTAGCTGAAGGTACTGTTGCAACTAAGAATACACCATTTGGTGCGTTTGCGGTTGCAGTCGATAATGCAATTACAATTTCATTACCTATTGCTAATTTATGAGCAGCAGTAGTTGTCACGGTAACAGTAACTGATGCGTAAGTAATGCTAGTTATTGCAATAGTTGATGCAGCCGGGAATGATAAATTACCTACGTTAGCTATGCCATTAACTTTCATCGCACCGGATATGTTAGCATTACCAGTAGCTACAATCGTTACCATGCCAATGTTACCTACGTTAGCATTACCTGTTACGTTCAGATTACCGAGTGAAGATAAATTACCGTGAGTAGACGTACCGACCACTTTTAAGTTAGCACCAATATTTGCAGTAGCAGCGTTTAATGTTCCAGTAACATTACTATTCAGTGACGAGATTAATCCTGTGCTGGTAACGATATTGCCACCGGCGGTAATGTGTGTTACACTATCAATATTACCACTTAGGTTAGCACTAATCATTGTAACCAATGATCCAGTAAATGCTGCATCACCGCTAGCTGAGAAGTTTGCAGTTGCTAATCCACCTGTGATACTAGAATTCAATGCTTGTAATAAACCAGAATTAGCATATAAGCTACCTGTAGTTGCTAAATTACCTGTATTAACTGTGCTCAAGTTAGCTACAACAGCCGACAATGTACCAGAAGCACTAATATTACCAGAAGCAACTAAGTGAGTTGTGCCCACATTACCTACACTTGCATTTCCTGTTACACTAAGACCTCCACCAAATGCACCTGATCCCGAACTAGATAAAATAGGTTTGATAACGATAGTAGTTGTCGATCCTACTCCAACAGTTCCCGATGGGGTGTTAGTTGGTGCAGTAGCAGCGATATATTCAAACTTAACAGTATCAATAATAGCACTGACAGTGTAAGTACCATTAGGTGCATTACTAGTAGCAGTTGTGCTAGTAATTGTTACTTGCGCACCTACAACCCCCATACCGTGAGGATTGACTGTAGTAACACGAATGCGAGTGCCTACATATGCAATTGATGTGATGTTTCCGGTACCGACTAATGTTATAGTAGGTAGCACTAAGTGTGCCATGTTACCAGTTCCGGCTACATTCAATGCGCCCGGTGTTGCTAAGTTACCACCACTTAATGTGCTTGTTGCATTTAAGTTTTCAGCAGAAACATTTCCACTAGAAGTGATATTACCTGATGAGACTTCACTCAATGTTGCAGCAGCAGTGACATTAAAAGAAGTACCACTAAAGCTAGCATTACCAGTTGCGTTAAGATGTAATGACGACAAAGTACCGGTGATGTTAGAATTCAATGCTCGTATTAAACCGGCATTAGCATACAAGTTACCAGTGGTTGCTAGATTACCCGTGTTGATTGTGTTAGCGTTTGCAATGTTAGCAAACATTGTGCCTTCACTCGCATACAAGTTACCTGATGCAGTAACGTGCATTGTACCAATATTACCTGTTGTCGCATTTCCAGTAACACTCAATTCGCCACTAGCTGATAAATTAGCACCAGAAACATTACCGGTAGCACTAAATGTAGTACCTGATAAAGTAGTCGCAGAGACATTGCCAACCGTAGCATTTCCAGTAACTGACAAGGTGCCAGATGTCGCTAAATTGCCACTAGTGATTGTGCTAGTAATTTTTAAGTTATTAGCATTGATAGTAGCTGCATTTGCATTAATATTTCCAGTTGCAGTAATAGTTCCCGCTGTTACTAAGCTACCTACGTTAGCAACACCAGCTATGTTAGCATTAGCACTAGCTCTAATTGTAGCAACGTTAGCACTTCCGGTAGTTACGAAATTGCCACCAATAGTAATATTTGTACTAGCGTTACCGGTGATGTTACCCGTTGCAACAATTATGCCTGTACTTAGATTTCCTGAAGTAGCATTACCCGTTACACGTAAGATGCCACCAGTAGTAATGTTTGCACCGGAGATGTTTCCAGTTGACACTAATGTTAGTGTAGTGAGCGTGTTTACGGTTATTGTATTACTAGTAACATTGCCTGCAGCGTCAATGTCTCCCGCAGTTGATAAGTTACCTACATCAGCAGTACCAACGACACTTAATATTCCACTTGCAACTAAATTAGCTCCAGATACATTACCGGACACAGTAACTACATTACCATTAATAGAGTTTACTGCGGTAATATTACCAATGCTTGCGTTACCTGCAACAGACAACAAACCATTAGTAGTTATATTTCCACCAGTAACAGTACCAGTAGCAGATACTACTCCAGCAGTTGTTAAGTTTCCACCAGCTACGTTACCGGTAGCGACCATAATACCAGTTGATGTTAAGTTACCGCTTGATACGTTACCAGTGATAGATAATAGACTAGTTGACCTGTTATATGCCAATCCTGAATGTGTGTTAGCGTTTCCGCCGTCGTTGAAAACAACATATGTGTTAGATCCAGGGATGCCAATATTACCAGTGATATTGCCTGAGATGTTACCAGACACATTACCTGATAGATTTCCAGATACGTTACCGGTCATTGTTCCAGACAAGTTACCAGAGATATTGCCAGTTACATTTCCAGAGACATTACCTGTAATTGTAGTAGCACTAAAGATACCAACTATCATATTAGCAGCAGTCAAATTACCGGTCAGTGAAATATTTCCACCAGTCATATTACCAGTGACAGCTAATCCAGCTAAAATACCAACTGATCTAATATTAGGTTGACTGCTAGATACTAATGCACCAGTAATAGTAGTAGCATTGATGTTACCAATGTTAGCATTACCAGTAACGTTAAGTAATAATAGATTACCTAGACTAGTGATGTTAGGTTGTGAGCTAGCAGTGACAGTGACTGAGTTTGCAGCAGTTCCAACTAAGTTACCAGTCACAGTTCCAACTAAGTTACCAGTTACGTTACCAGTTATACTTGGTGCACTTAAATTACCAGAAACTTGTAGGGCAGATAGTGTACCGACCGATGTAATGTTAGGCTGTGCGTTAGCTGACACTGTTGCTGAATTAGCAGCAGGTCCTAAGAAGGTACCGACGAAATAGTTAGCACTGACAGTATTACCACCGTCAACATTTCGTGCAGTAACATTACCAGCGACAGTAAAAGCACCAGTCAATGATAGTGTTGTACCAGTATAAGTTAAGTTTGTTGCTGCACCCAAGTTACCCCTGTTGTTAAAGATAAGTTGTGTGTTGGCGCCCGGACTAACAAAGGTTCCAGACAAGTTACCTGATATATTACCGATAAATGCAGCGGCAGTTATGTTACCTGTTACTGTCAAACTAGACAATGTACCAATTGTAGTAATGTTTGGTTGAGCACCAGTCTTTAATGTTCCTATAATATTCGTTGCAGAAACATTAGATACAGATATGTCTGTGCCTAAACCGATCACAAACGGAGTATTATAACTATTGATAGTTGCTGATGTTCCAGTTGCTGCCCCCACTCCGACTAATAGCCCCGAAGTAGTTTGAATGGTTACATTCGATATGTTAGCAGTCAGAATTACATTACCAGTAGTTCTATTTTGCGCAAGCCCTACACCAGCTGTTACAGTTTGTACACCTGTGTTAAGAGTCGCTGAGTATAAGTCAGTGAAGTTATTTTGTACCTTACCAAAGGCATCTCTAATACCGTCAGCTGCCGGGTCGTTGGGGAATGCCCCAAAATCAATAATTTGTTGTGTCATGTTCTAATTACACCTTGTTTAGTATTTATCGTTTTCAGATAAACACTTGCCCAAAAAAATAGCCCAGCGAACCGGGCTATTAAAAATACGGATTTTATTATTTTATTCCGCTTAACTTTTTCCAGTCTACTAGCAAGTTGCTAGAATCCTTTAACAACTTAGTTTCAAATGTAACTTTAGTTGGATTACCGACTGCTTGGCTATGTTTTTCACGGTGCAAATCATTACCTTGACCTAGCATATGCTTCAAGTGAGCCATTTGTTCGTTACCTGCATCATTTGCATATTCTTCTACTTGTTCTTTACCATCAGTTGAACAAACGCAACGTGCTTCAAACATACCGCATTCGTTACATGAACCACCTTCTTCGTGCATGTGTTCTTCTTCGCCCATCTGAGGTACTTGACCTTGTTCTTTAACTGGGTACTCTTGTCCACCGACTTTGATTTTCTGACCTGCGTCAGGGATGTTATCAGACTTAGCTTTAGCAACTGCACCACCAAAAGCATTGCCTTCGTCAGTAGTTTCTTCTTCGCCTTCGCCTTGACCATCTGCAACACCGTCTTCTTCTTCGTAGTCAGGGGTCAATGTTCCTTCTGGACCATCTTGACCATGTTCTTCTTGCTCGCCACCTTGATCAGCAAAACCACCAGTAGGCGGAGCACTTTGGATTCCAGACATTTTCTTAATCAATGCCATCATATCATCACCGTCGCCGACTACTGAAGGACTTGCTTGAGGATCATTACCACTGCCACCTTCATCGCCGCTCATTGGTGCACCGTATGCACTAGTTGCTTGCTCGCCCCCGCCACCAAAGATACCTAAACCAGCTTGTTTTACTAGAGCCATTAGTTCTGCTGCGTCAGAATCAGTAGCATTGATGCTAACTGAATCAGGTGTACCTTGTTGACCTTGGCTACTTGTTACAGTGAAACCCTCAGACAATAATGAATTTAATTCTTTTTCCCAGCTCTCTAGTTGTACGTCTTTCATATCTTTGCTTTCAAATGTTTTCTTTGGTGCGACTAAGTTTCTAAGGAAACTACCTGCTTTTGCCCCAGCGTCAATAGCTCGGTCAGTTGTTGCTTGAATTGGATCTACTTTCCATGATGTTGGCTTAGGATTAGCATCAACCATGTTGAATCTTGATGGCTTGCTGTCCATGCCGTGAGTAGTGAAGTCTTCTTTAGAACCTTCATCGGTAATTGCATTACCTGCTAAACCGCCACCGATAGCTCCTAGTGGGCCGCCTAACGCACCACCTAATACTGCGCCGCCAATGCCACCGCCTAAACCTTCATCAGCCATTTTCTTTTTTGAATGACCATGAATTTTTAGAAATGCTTCTAACTTATCACTGCAATGTCCAGTCTTAGTATATGTGTCAATATCTTTTTGCAATTCTGACATCATATCATTCACGTCAGTACCAGCTTCTTGCATCATTTCAGTGAAACTTAAACTTTCTTTAACTTTCTTCTTAGCTAATGCTTTGAAATCTGCACCAGTCAATTTACCTTTTGGTGGAGCAACATCTAATTTTTCTTGCTTACCTGGTAAATCTTTTGCTTCAGATACTGCTTCTTGATCTTGTACTTTACCAAACTTACCTTTAGCACGAATAGCAAATGCTAGTTCTTTCATGTTGCTGTATGGCTTGCTGCCTTCTTGATGAGGGCCAGTAGACTTCAAGTGATTGTAAGCCTTAAGCAATTCGCTCTTGCTCTTACCAGCATACTTACCTTTTTCAGATGCAGGGGTATCCATTTTGGTATCCCACTTTTCATTCATCTGTTGACCTTGCTCGTCATCACCCGCTAAGTTCAACGTACCTTTTTCGGCTGCTTGTTTGATTGTGTTAGCAGTTGCTGCATCAGCAGTACCAATTGGTTTGTTGTCAGCACCCATGATTTGTGATGCACCGGGCATTGGCTTGATAGTGATTCCACCTTCTTCAGACACAGGCTTCTTATCAGCTAAACCAGCACGTGCTTCAGCTTTAGTCATCTTGTAAGTAGCTTGAAATTCCTGGTCAGTCAATTCACGCAAATCCATCTGAAGTTGTTTTACACGACCCTCAGCTAGCATATCAACTCCGGCACTTTCAATCCAGTCTTTTAAGCTGTGCTTGATTGTTTTCTTTTTATCCCACTTAGGTAACTTAACATCTTTACCACTGGCGCCAAATGCAGACCAATCAGGTTTGCTATCAGCTGGGCCTGCTTTTGGAGGACGACCTTTACCACGCTTAACAGCAGGTGGTGCTTGCTTAACCGGGTTACCATCAGCATCTTCGTCGTCTTTACGACCATAGCCACCTGGATCAGCAGTGTGAATCTTTCCTGTCGGAGTCTCTTTAGTAGCCTCGGAAAGAGTGTTCATTGATTGGAGTAGTTTTCTGAAATCCATTATTTTAATCCTTGTTTCTTGTCTAATTTGTCTTCGATACGTACTAGTTGCTTGTGTAGTTCAGCAAGATCAACTTTAACGTTGTCCATCTTTACACTACTAATTTCAATTTTAGTATCTAATTCTTTCATCTTGCCGTCCATTGTAAGATATCCCGTGCCGCCCATTGAGCAAGCACCGATAACTATCCATGTTAATTGGCTAGCGTTGAAATCAATCATTTTCTGGCCCCAGTCTCTGGTCTAGGAGGCATCTTAACACTACTGAATGGGCTCTTAGTGTTAACACCTTCTTTACTATTATTTGGGGCTGTTGGGGTTTTCTTTGCATCGTACTGCATATCAAGACTAGGCTTCTTAGGAAGAACCTTATCTAAGTATTGATTTGCATAGTCTTTGCTTGCTTCTTTACCATTGTCTGGTAATGTTTCTTGATCTAATAATGGCTTGTCAGAGTCATCTTCATTTGCATACTTGTCGTTCTCAGCATTGATACTATCATTGTAATCAGTAGTCATTACTCTAACATTATTGATGTTGTACCCAAGTTGTTGAGCAATTTGCTGAATCATTGGTTCTGTTGCTGGATATTTGAATTCAGCTTTGATAATTGTTACACTTTGATTTTCTTCCGCACCAGGGAAACCATATGGGTTTTTCTGAATTGGGGTAGTCTTCGGGTCTTCAATTTTAACAGGATCGAATTTGTTCAAGTTGTACGTGAACATGTCCAGAAAGTTTTTGTCAAGTTCGCCGACGATTTTAATCGTATAACGATACGTATGAACGCTTTCTGTTAAGTAATGTCTGAGGCTTTTCATTATGTTGTTCCTATTATATATTTATCTATATTACGTTTTTTTGTTAGCCAGAATGGTTTTAAGCAGTTCGTTACGATCTACTAAGCTACCTTCACCCAACGGTGTATTCTCAATTTCTTCTGTTTTGCCAGCAATCTTCTGATCTAATGCAGCTTTTTTAAGCTGTAAGTCTAGCATCTTCAATTTCTTATTAATCTTAGCTGTCTTCGCCGTGATAGCATGGCCCAACATACTGCTAGCACTGTTAAATATCTCACTAGCAAAACGACTATCAACTTGCATACCTAAATCCATCAAGTCTTTGTAGCTGTCAGTAGCTAGTTTAGCTAGATCATCCATCTCATTATCGCTTGATTCTAATCCGCGAACTTGCGGTAATGCATTTTCAATCTTTTCTAGTGTGTCGTATGCTTCCTGAGTAACTATGTCGGCTTCCGCTTTCTCAAGCATATGCTCATTCACATCAGTGTCATCAGTCGGGAGTTCAAACAACTCAGACAGTTTTTTCGTCATACTATAATCCTATATAGTAGTATTTATTACTTGCGTCTTCCTTGATGAAAAAGGTCATCTTCAGTAATAACACGAAATGTAAAGTGATTTTGTATGCAATATGCTCTTGCTGCTGCCCATTTAGCATGGTTTACTGCTACAATTGCTCTGTCTCTTGCATTAGCTGTTCTACTTTCAATTAGACTTTGTTTCTTTGGTTTGATTTCTACCATTTCAGCAACTTGCTTGCCGAACTTGTTCTCGTATACAATGAAGAAATCAGGGATGTAGTTAGATCGTTTCCCTGTGATAGGATTCATATAGGGAATAGCAATTGATTCGCTGGCCCATTTAAGAATGCTTTTATTATTATCACAAAAGGTCATGAATGTGAATTCCCAACCACTACGATATCGTGGTTTATGATTACCCATATACTTATGGGGATTTTTAACTTCGTAAAGACCTTGTGCAAATCTAGACATTATGTGACTATGTTGCGCTGAACATTTTCATTGGGGGATGGAACGACACTAACACCGTATAATGTAGTCTTACTTTTTAAACTGTTAAGATAGTATGCCATCATCGCAGTAGTCTCTAACTTAGTAGTACCCTGAATGTTGTCTAATAATGTCATTGCATCTTGACCAGTTAAACTAACAATTCTAAATAACATTGATGTGAAATTATTTGCTATGCTAGTATTAGCGCACACTGATCTGAAATATGAATTTACAATTTCATATGCATCCGCATTGACTGCGGCTTCGTAGTTATAAAAACTATCAAAAACTCTTACTGTAGTGTCTAGTTGTGAACGTGGACCATCGATTATCTGTGCCATAAAATACCTCTTTGTGTATTTATTACGAGTTAGGTGGTACTTGTGGGTTTTTAGCTACACCTTTGAACATGGTACCTATCGTACTATTAGTCGAGGTCATCACTGATGATGATGCGGCCGGAAAGTTGAACAATGTATTCCTGTTTGGCGTACCTTTTACCGTATCCATTGCTAGTCCCAGTGCATCTGATTTTGCTGCTGCTAATATACTTTTTGGATTCTTAAAAGTATTCAATAGGGTGCCACCTGCTTGTAACGCACCAAACAAGTTGATGTTTCCTGCTTCGTCAGGGGTTAGATCATTAATAATACCGCTCGCAGTAGATAACAATCCGTTTGGTCCCAAGATAGAAGCATTTGATCCTGGACGTGCAATAGGACTCATCGTATTATCATAATGTGTCACATCACCGAACTGCTGAACAATGTCACTTGGACGTTGACCATTGATTGCACCTGAATAGTACTTGACCGTTTCATACTGAATAGTCATGTTGTGCTCCATCGTACCTGATTCAGCATAGCTATAAGTATCGTGACCAAAACTCTCAATTATAGGATTTACATAAGTGTACAAAGAAAAGTTATGTTGATTGAAACCATACACTCTAATCGTTTTGAAGAAGCATGGCTTAGTCGAGCCTACAACTGACCCGCTAGCTGGTGAAGTACCTTCGCCAATGTAGCCCCAATCATGTCCTGTAGTAGATATAGGATCATATATATCTCTACCGCTTGTTATCCCTGGATTCATGTCAGGAGTTGCTGCATCTTTATAATAATATGTATAGTAAGTATGCCATAATTTACGTATCAAATCAGCATTATCATCATGAAAGGTGATTTGAATAGGATCATACTTAATCTTAGTCTGTACAATTCGTTTTCGATTGTACTGATTTAAAGTATGAAGATCAAAACTATACTTAGGTAGTTGCACTGTCTTAACTGCTAGACCAAAGTTTCTATCAGCGGCTAATGTAGGCCAGCTTTTTGATGCAGGTATCAAATCAGTGTTAATGTCAAAATACACGTGAAATAAATGCTTGAACTTCGGCGCATAACCATATGAGCCGGTTCTAAAAGTTTTACTTGCGTGGGTGTAGTCACGCAAGTAATCATTACCGAAAAATCCAGTAGCTACATCAGTTAATAGATCCTGGATTAGTCCTGACATTAGATACGTCCAATACCAGTTACTGCTGTTCCACCAGAAGCACGACCAACTGAGGTACCAATACCAGAACTCAATGGACTTTGAACTGCGTTATCAAAGCGAATTGATAACTGAATTGTTGCAGGTTCATTTGATTTATAATCCATGTTATTGTAGTTAGCTGACTTGATAAAGCATCCATACAATTCCCAAGTTTCTAAAACGTTAGGAACCATAGTGCCGTTTCCGCCGTCTAGTACTTCGTAATTAATTTGGAACTTGTAATCTTGACCAGTTGCAGCACTTGCTTGTTCAACAAAATCGAATTGCTTCTGTAATTGTTGACCAACTAGTTTAGTAACATTACCGCCTGCATCATCACGCAAGTTGATTTGTGTTTCTGCCCAAGTATGCTTACCAGCTAGATAAATCTTGCTGTTGTAAATGTCTAGTGCGATTTCTTCGAATGAAAGGCTTGGACGTTGAATGTCCATAACTTGCTTCGTGATTTCCTGAGTAGAACCACCAACACCGAAGTTGATGAATAGTGCTCGGAAACGATATTGTAGTTTCGGCATCAACAGACCTTGCGAACTCGGTGTGTTATCTGCTCCTACGGTCATGTTGAACAATGATTGTGAGGCTATTGCCATTTGTGTATCTCCTATATATTATTTATCTTAAAAAACTCCCCGTTTCCAGGGAGCTTTTATATTACGCTGCTCCGAGAGCTCCAGTGTTCAATAGACGAACAGGGATGTAGATGAATTCTGCTGCCTTTACAGGCTCAATTGCAATATCAATCCACAACTCGTTTCTATCAATACGAGAAGGAGTGTTGTTACTAGAATCACATACTACTAGATAGTCGTACAGACCACGTTTAGCAACTAAGTCGATAAACAATGATTGAACTACACCTGCAATTTGCTGACGAGTTAACGAATCGTTTGGTTCGAATACGAACGGACGAGCCGCAACTTGCAGACGTTCACGAATGTAAGCTACTAGACGAGAAACGTTGATACGATCCATAGCACTTTGTGAGTCAAAGCTGTTTTTGTTACCGTAGTTCAACAAGCCAACGCCAGTAAAGTAAGCCATTGGGTTGATTTGGTTCGTGTAAAGTACATCACGGATACTCATACGATTCTTAACTACTTGGAATTCACCAGTAGTTGAATCTAAGTATCCAATGTTCGTAGCATTGTCAATAGTACCACGGCGAACACCAGCTGGAGCTAACCAAGGATAAGCGATAGTATCATTGCGTAACAATGTACGTAACATCATGTGACTTGCAGGAACAACAGCAGGAGAACCTGATAAATCTGTTGTAATACCACTTGGATAGAACACACCTAAGTAACTGTCACGAGTAACCCAACCATCTTCGCCACTTGAAGTTGCGAATGCAGCATTAGTTGCCCAGTTCGTGATAGAAGTTGCTTGATCATTCAAACGCAATGGTGTATCACCAACGATGTACGCTGTGTTGTGACGGTCATTGTTCAATGCTACCATGTCTGATTGTAGCTCTGGATAACCAGGGCATGAAATCAAGTTAAAGAAGTTGTCTTCTTCACGAATAGTTTGATTAGTACCGATTGCTGCTTTTAGAGCAGCTACGACCATAGCACGTTGAGATTTACGACCCATATATGCTGAACCATCTGCTTTCAATCCACTTGCACTTACCCATGCGTGAGTTACTAATGGTAAGTTAGTATTAGTTTGCGGAGCATTAGGATCATATGACCCTGCGTTAGGGAAGTCTTTACCAGTGAAGTATTCTTTTACGAATCGCTTAACGTTATATCCTGAACGGCGTGTGTTGAATAGTAACATACCTTGTGGGTATAGTGCCGGATCCGGCGCATCTAAATCTAAGTGATCACTAGTTAATAAACCAGTGATAGATGGAATAGGATCTTGAACTGGATCTACTGAGCCAGTACTTGCCCATCGTGCGTCTGCAAATAACACACCGTTAGAACTAACTTGGTCAGTCTTGTCAATAGCTACCCACTGTGGTACACCGCGAACATCTTTCCAAAGATACATCATTGGATAGTTTTCTAGATCACCGGTATCAATCCAGATATCACCGTATACTAATGGAGTACCATCAGTTTGACCTGTAGTTGCTGCAGGAGTAGAAGGTGACAAGATAGGACCAGTTGGGTTCGTTAGTCCTGATCCAGTATTCGACCCAGTTGGATGTCCAGATGCATCGAACGCTACGTTATTGTAACCTTTCCAACTTGTACCACGTTTAACCATGATATCAACTTGAGTAGGTGTACTGTAAAACCAATGCTTGCCATCTGCTGGCATCATAACTGGAGCACCTTCATTAGCGGTGTAATCTAATGGTACCCAGTTTGAAAGTGATACAACATTGAAAGTAGCTGGGATACCTGACTTAATTGCGACTGCTGTAATTTGTCCTGCATTTATTGCAGTTATTACTACAGCTAAGTCATTAAGTGGACTTGTTCCTGCTAGCTGATCTCCTGAAATAGTAACAACGTCACCGACTGAATAGCCACCGCCGCCTGAGCTAATACTATTGATAGTATATGCATAAGTGGTTGAAGTAACACTAAACACTGCACCTGCACCACCACCTGATGAACTTGTTGCATTAGCACCAACATTAGTGAATGGCCAGTAGCCTACACTTTTAACACCAGTAGTTGTACCGGCGATTAGTCCTAAGTCACTTAGTACAGTAGATGTTACACCAGTAGATGAATTTCTAGGATTGATATAAATCTGACCACCTAAAGTGTGTGCAATTTGCACAGTACCTGATGTTGTCTTAGTAATAGTAGTGTATGGAATACGAGCAGCGACCCAATCATTAATAAATGAATCTAATGTAGTACCAGTATTATTAAAATTATAAACAGTGCCCTGTGAACCCCAGACAGTAGGTGCTACACCAGGTGTTGTAACAATAACACTAATGCTATTACCTGAAGTAATAGTCGGTGATGCGATTGATCCTGTTACTACTGTAGCTCCAGTTGCAAGTCTTGTCCATAATACAACAGCTTGGTCTGGATCAGTCACGTCAGGAAACTGAGCATATACTGTATCTTTTAGAATTGCTGCGCCGCCTGAACTATCTAATGTAGCAGTTGCTACGTCTTCAGTACGATATGTAGGTACATTAACTGTACCATATGCACCAGTTGCAATATTATAACGAGATAACACAATGTTCAATCCATTACCAGATGCTGATGTTTTTAACCACACAGAGCCTGACGGATGAGGTTGAGTTTGACTAGCAGTCCATAATGGCATTTTAGCACTAGGAGCTGAAGTAAATGTTGGTGCATAATAAGTCTTAGCACTAATACCAAGATCATTTAAAATAGTACCGCTTACTGAAGCAAGTGTGAACGCAGGACTGAAGGTCTGTTGTGTCGGTGGCATAGTACATGCCAATGACAACTTACCTGAAATAACGCTTGCCTCGATATATTGCAAATTCTTGTTGTTGATTGCAGTTGCTAGTCCGTTAACATTGTTATTCGGAGAGCTAGGTACTGCTACAGTAACGCTTCCTTCTGGTAGAGGTAATGTGATAGTAAATGTATCACCTGCGCTCAATGTAGGATTAGAGATTGTTCCTGCTACTGCAGGAATAGATGCTTGCCATTCTCTTCCACCTATTGCAACCCATGTATTAAAACGTGACTTGAAGAAATAAGAAGATTTAGCTAAATTTTGAGGATATGCAATTACTGCATAGTCACCGATATTACCAATAATGTCTTTTGGCTTGTCTGCGACAACATAAGTTGCATCATTCAATATGAAAGGGATCTTGTTAGTAAAATCACCAGTAGAAGCATCAAATTCAAAGATACCCCAATTAGTGTTAGTAGTATCTAACCAATATTGACCATTATTTGGTTCGCCTGATGGACGAGAAATTGCTCCAACAAAGTCAGCTAAATCTACGTCTGCACGTAAAATATAAGCACGATTAGTTGAACCCAACAATGAATACGCAGCTAGCAAGCCGTATTCGTTTAATTCATATCCATGAATTGGAGTGCCGTTAGTGGTTTTGTAGAAGAATGGATTCCCGTACAATGTAACTAAGTCACGTTGACTTGTTACTTGATACAACTTGTTAGCTGTTGATTTTGTTGTCGCCGCTGCGATTGCTGTACCTGCTGCATTTGCTTTACTTTGTGCAGTAGCTAAAACGATCAACGGAACTGAGCTTGAGGCAGACGGTAAATATTGACTTTGGTCAATAACTGTTACTTCTACGCCAGGTGATACTAGTGCCATGTTTTATTTCCTTTAATGTTATACTTGATGTAAGGATTACCTTATCTGTTAATATTTAGCAGTAATGCCATAAAAAGCCCCAATAACCGTACCTTCGAAGGTTTTTTGGACTAAATAAAGTATGAGGCCCATCTGCTCCACTTGCAACAAGAATAATTGTGCAGTAAATTACAACCGTAACGGTATCACGCACTATCGCAGGATGTGTGATGAGTGTGGAAGGAAGAAAGCGAAGTTAGTGCCAAGAACACCTTCGTGGAAGAAGGCTGGCTACAAGAAAAAACCCACATGTGACTTATGTGGGTTTAAGAGTTTATTTACTACGCAAACAACAGTGTTTCACATAGACGGTAAGTTAGAGAATGCTGACTTCACTAACCTCAGAACAATTTGTTTAAACTGTGTTGAAGTAGTGAAGAAAAAAGACGTTACTTGGAAACGTGGGGATTTAGAGGTTGATTAACTTCTCAACTTGACTATGCAAGTCATCAATCGTTTGGTTGTTGTCTAGCCAAGAATCATAATTCAGTCCTACACTAGAGTATTCGCTTGCATGAATGTGTAGACGATCTAGTGTTCCTTTACTGACTGCCCATTCAGCGTTGCCATTAGGTCCGCGATTAAAAGCAATAGCTGCATCATACCATTCTGGTCTAGGACCACGTTCAACACGGGTAGTAACACCACCTACTTCTTTGATTGCTAGTACTTCATTAGCAAAACGGCAATCAGTGATTACAATATTATCGGTTGCTACTCGCAGTTTGTTCTGCACACTTGCTACCCAGATATCATTATGAAAGTGATTGCGACATACTTCAGTGCCCCAGTATTGTAGAATCCATCTAGGGGTAAGTTCAGGGATATTTAAGCGATTACTCCACCATGGATCGACTTGTTCTCGCCATTCTCTGCTACTCTTTGTAGAACCCTCTAGTAGTTCTCTATCCCAACCAAACACACTTGCAACGGCATCTTTTAACGATGCGGCAAAACTTAACTTCTTAAATCCATGATGTGTTGTGAGATAATTAGCGACTGTATCTTTGCCACTACCGATAAAACCCGTTACGCCTATAATCATAAAGAAAAACTCCTATAGCACAAGTATACTACAGGAGTGTGTCAAAAGTCAATGTTTAGGTTAACCTTATTGTATTATTTTAATTTGATTATCAGAGAATGCAACATACCACACGCCATCACCTTCATCATGCGGAGCAATAATACTGTCGTATCCATCTCCTATCAGTTCTTCACGCATTGTTTGATAATCTTCTTCATCCAAACCAACCAACTCATCCATAGTAGCTTCGTATGGATTGCGCAGTACTAATTGAGCAGCGATGATATTTTTACCATACAGTAGTGCTTCTTCTTTTGAGGAAGTAAAAAAATGTCCTAACACTGTGTTGGGATCACCTGTACTGGTTCCCAATGTAGCATCATTAAAATTAGTAAAGGAACCACTTGTCCCGTGATAGACGGGCCCTACACGCTGTGCGGATTCTATGATAAATTCAAAGGATCTCATTAGCCTTGCACCCATGTTAGCGGCTGACTGTAATCAACATATCGTTTCAAGTCTTCCAATAGTGTAAGTTGCATCTCTTTTGCTTCTGACTTTAATGCTGCTCCGTTTAAGCTAGTGCCGCCACCCGGTCCTGCAATGCTAGCAAACTTTTCACGTGCCTCACCCATAGTATACTTTAATTGACTCAGTGTCCAGTCACCGATCCATACACCTGAACCCGGGTCTAGTAATAGTGTTGATTCCGGTTTTTGAATGTCAGCCCAGATAAGAATTTGTTCTCCATCACCTTTGACGTTACGAACTAGTTTGATTTCTTTGGTTACGTTATTGAAGGTGTAAATGACATATCCGCCGAACATACGTGCAGCTAACTCAATATATCCTGCATACATATCGTACATTGCTAAACCACCTGCGTAGTTGTAGTTCAATAGATAAGTGTTTAGAATAGCACTAGAGAATGGATCGAATGAACTAGCTGCAGGCCCTGTCTCCAGACCAACTGTTCTACGAAATACCTGACGCACATTGATAAACTCTCTAGGCAAAGTATAGTCGGTTTGATGGGCGTGAAGTGTCATTAATGTATACGCTTCTTCCGTAGCATTCTGAGCCCTTTGACGATATACCTGTACCGCATATCTATATGCAGCTTCAAAGTGTTCTGGATCAAGTTCTAAATCAATGATACCCTCACCCAGACGTAGCCTTAAATTTCTAAATAATTCTTCTTTGATTTCGTTTAATTGTTGGGATTGTTGTATTGCCATTGTTTACTCCAGATACTATATTTATCTAAGAATCTTATAGAGATGACCGAAGTCATCTACCTTCACTTAGCAAGCTAAGTTCGGTCTATCTATTCAGGTACATGTAAGATTTAGTTATATTCTTAGGCATAGGCGAGTAGATATAAATACCTACTCGCCAAAAAGGTATACATTCTTGAGGCCCTTACGGGTGCGATAATGAATTCAAAAATTACAGTGGAGGATTGTCTATGTCTCACTAACCCGTGCAGGGATTTTGCCGTATTCGCTGTATGTTAAATCATTGTTCATTAGGAAGATTTAACCAGCCCGCGCCCTCTATCGCTATTACTTTGACGCGGCAATGCTTCTCGTAGATTACTCTATCTCAACCATTAAGGTACAGGAAATGTGAACTGCGCAGAGGGCAGGCATTTAAGGCATCCCGAAGGGTAGTCCTGTAAATAGGATGTTGGCATTCATCTTAACTACCGTCACATCGCGGGTCGTGGACGGATTAATGGCACACTTCGAGGTGGTGCTACCTATAAGCCAATAATGGAAGTAGGGCCGTAGCCCTACTATTATTCTTTAAGTTTAAAGATTAAGAACAAGTCTTTGAGAGGATGATTCCATGGATCTCTTACGCCAAACGCAGTGTAACCGAATCTAGTATCCATGTCAATATAATCTTTGCCCTTGACTTCTTTTGATCCATCAATGCATGTAAGTTCACATCCGTCAGGTAGTTGTTCATACTCGTCGGGTGTAAAAAGATAAAGACCTTCCTCACTCCAAAGTTGCATATTAGATATCGCCTTCTTTGCGATTCTCAGAATAGTGTACGTCAAATGAACCACCGGGATAGCGGCTTTGTAGCTTGCGTACATTTTCATCAATCACATCATTAGGATCAAGATTCAATGCTCTGCAAGCATTGATCCAATACCATATAACATCACCGAGTTCTCGCTTCAAGTGAAACACTGCTGCCTCATCAAGCGGTTTACCTTGGAAGATGATCTTCTTGGGCACTTCAATAAACTCACCTGCTTCTGCTGCTAGACCGAAACATGCAGTAATTAACAGAGGGACATTAATATCAGGCCCGTGTGTATCAGTTGCAGTATCAAAGTTGCCGTCTAGTTGATCTAGTCGATTGATAAAAGTTGTCAAGTCGTTGCTTGCTTGGCTTGTAACAGCCTCTACAAAATCTTTATATTTGTTTAAATCAATATTCATACCATGTCCTTATACATTAATTTTTTTCCTTCTTCACCTAGAACTTGAGTAAAAATCTCATTAGTTCGTTGCATCATTGCACATGCTAGCATTAGCATGTCATTTTGATTATCAGTTAACTGGATTGACTTGTCAATCAAATCCATTAACTCTGTCATTCGTTCTTTTGTTGCACTCATTACCATGCTTTCAAAATTAGCATTGCTTCATTAAACCGACCATTCGGTGTAGTGGACACTGCTTTAATTTCTGTAAAATACTTACGTGCAGCGGGCTTGCTACCAGTAACTTCTTTAAGTTGTTCTGCGGGCTTGCGCAGTGTTTTTACTTCGCTCTTTGCAGAATCAAATCCTAGCAGTGTGCTACCTTTAACGGTGAAGGTCTTGCTGTACTCATCCGCAATATAGTGATGCAGTTTACGCTTTGCAGTGTCGTAGACCCATGCTTCACTAGCACCATGTAACTTCGTCGGGTGAATGCTAACCAAGTCTAGCTTGCTTGCAACGTCCTTGAACAATTTTAAGTATTTCAGTTTAGCAACAATCTTCTCAACGGGCACTAGCTTACGAGCGCGGGGAGCTTTGCTAGCTTTCTTGACTGAAACATAGCTGTTCAGGTCACCTAGTACTGATTCGATAAACTTGATTGTACTACGAACCTGAATCTTAGTCAAGTGACTATAACCCTCAACTACCTGTTTGTCTTTACCAGATTGAACTTCTTCAAATTCTGTTAGTTTCTTTTTCCAAACGTCAACAATCAAACTGATGTGTTGTGGCATGACGTTCTTTTTAGCAACTTCATCCATTGGCTTGAGCTTTGCATTAGGCTTTGCACCACCTGCAATGAATTCATCAAACAAACCTTCTAGTTCGCCTGCTGCTTCGCTTGCTTTCTCTTTGAGAATTTCCTGAATGTTAGGGCGATTCGTTGCAACTTCTTCTTTAGCAATGCTAGTCATGCTAGACTTGACTTCTGCTGTCTCCGTCAGACACTTGACCAACCGACTAATTTCATTCTGTAATGTTGCATTTTCATGCTCAGTGAGTTCTAATCCACGCATTGTCATACGAGCTAGCCAGCACAATGTAAGCAGGAATTCGCTTTCATGCACTTTGCGCAACTGCTTGGATTCTTCTGTGCGCTTGTTGAATTCGCAGTATTGGGCTAGCAATTCACGACCATCTTTCTTGTTGTAGAAACGATGGTACCACGTGAATGCTCGGGCTAGTGTAGAGATACGACATTCCGTATCAGGCTGCAAGGCAAAGAAGGGTTCATCACCCATGTATTTCTGATCAACATCCCTTGGATTCAGTGCTTTAACAAAATTGTCTTCTGTTTGTTTGGGTTTGCGAGTTGCCATTTTTATTTCCTATGTTGCGATTACTTAGTGTGTAGTATAACATAGTCTGACTTTTTTGTCAAACTATGTTTTCCCTTACAGGTTCAAAAGTTGTTTTTCTTCTGAGGTGAGCTTGTTCAGAGCCGACAATCTAACAAGGTACTTGCGTTCGCTTTCAACGCGGGCAGCTTCCTTCTCTGCCAGATAGCTTTCCAGACTGTCCAGTTCCCATGCTTCACGAGTGTAAGTAGGACTCATTGCGAAAGTGGCGCGGGTGTTGCTGTCTCTGTCACGGGCAACAAACAGATTATCCTCAACGGTCAGTTCAAAGTTATCATTGGTTGCTTGAGCCAATGCTGCCATCAAGCGAGGAAGATATGTAGCTTCTGCTTCTGCATCAGCCATTGCCCGGGCGTTTGCTGCCTCAAGTGCCATTTCTGCTTTAGTTTTACGTGCCATTTTAAACCCCTTTAATTAACTGTCTATGTATGTATTATATACCCAAAACCATTTAATGTCAACCTTTGAAAAACGATAAATAAGAGTACTATGCCAAGATTAAGCCTTTACCGTTCCCAAAAATCCAACGATTTCAAGTTCTTTGATCGGATCATCAAAGAGCAATTCACTGTGGGTGGCACCGATTTGTACATCCACAAGTATTTAGGTATCAAGGATCAGGGCCCTAGTGCAGATTTTACTCAACCGCAATACGACAAGTTAGATCCTACAAACATACAAGATTTATTGTTCCTAGAGAACCGTGACAGAAAGTACGAACCAAACATCTACCGAGTTCGTGGTCACTATAACATTCAAAACTTAGACTTTGACTTAAGCCAGTTTGGATTGTTTCTGAACAATGACATTATCTTTATCACTATTCACTATAACGAAATGATTGACTTGATTGGTCGCAAGTTGATGGTAGGCGATGTGCTTGAGCTACCGCATTTAACAGATTATCATCCATTGAATGAAACTATTCCAACTGCACTACGCAGGTACTATCAAGTAACTGATGGTGACTTTGCAAGTGAAGGATTTAGTAACACATGGTACCCTCATTTATGGCGTATTAAGTGTGAACCACTTGTTGACAGTCAAGAATTCAGTAATATTCTTGATCAACCCACGAACAAAGACAACTACTTGGGTGACTGGGATAAGACTACATTGTATCCAGCTGGATATACAGTCAGCTTTGGTGACAAAAACTATGTTACAAAAACTGATGTACCAATTGGCATACCCTGCTCAAATGTAACATACTGGGAGCTTGATACGGCTGATAACTTAAAAGACATTCTAAGTCGCTACAATACCAACATCAAAATTAATGATGCTGCAATTGCAGAAGCTGCTAGACTATTACCATCATCAGGATACGATAGAACTCAATTGTATATTGCGCCAATGTCAGAGACTAATATTCCTCTACCACCGGTCAATATCGTTTACCTGAAAGGTACACCTAAACTACCTACTGGTAACTTAGCTGAAATAACAACTCCGGGCTATAAACACGCCGCTCCTGTTATTCGTATTTCTGCCGCAGCATTACAAAGCATCTGGGATATGACGGCTGATGGTGACTACACTAAGCTAACAGAGTTTATTCAAATGAGTTTAAAAGTTGCTGAAATTAAGCCTGATAGAACTGACACAGGATCAGGTGCTGTCGGTGGACAACTAGTACTAACTGCAAAAGCATTAAGTGCAGTCAGCGGACCTTATGGTACCACTGACAATACATACAGCGATCCTACTCAAGATCCAACTGGCCCTGATTTTACAGGAACGATTATACCTGATGTGATGAACTATCGTGCTGACAGTGATCCTAGATATCACTTTGTAGCAAAGACTAGTCCTAGGGGGTTTGGCTATACAGATGGTTATATGGTCGGCACTGCTGCCGCGCCAAACGGATTGCCCACTGGTACTGGAATTCAATTCCCATCTAACCCAAAGACGGGTGACTACTTCTTGCGTACAGACTATTTACCGCAGCAACTATTCCGCTGGGACAGTAAATTATGGGTAAAGATTAGTGAGAACGTGCGTACTGGCACCGGCCTCGGTGCTAATGACAAGTCTCAACGAGCATCATTCATCAACAACAGTAATGTAACTGTATTGACTAATGGGACGACTATGCCGGAGAAACAGTCACTATCACAGATATTTAAAATCCAAGTGGATTAAGGAACATAATGGCACAGTTTTTTTATGATAATCAGATTCGGAGATTCTTAGTACAGTTTGCTAGAATCTTTAGTGACTGGCAAGTTACAAAAGGTAAAGACCCAGCAGGTAATGATATCTTATTGCGTGTACCTATTCAATACGGTGATTCAAGTCGTATGGCACAAACACAGATTGCTAACAACAGCCCTAGTAGTTTACCAAGTGCTCCGTTGATTTCATATTACGTGAGTGGTTTCGAATATGATCAAAGACGCACTCAGGATCCTTACTTCGTTGACAAACTATCAGTGAGACAACGCACATTCAACGTTGATACTCAACAGTATGAACCAACTCAAGCACAAGCATTCACGGTTGAACGTGTAATGCCAGTGCCATATACATTACGAGTGACGGTAGACTTTTGGACGACTAACTATCAACAAAAGTTAGAATTAATTGAACAGATCGGCATACTGTTCAACCCATCGCTTGAAATTCAAAGCACCGACAACTTCATTGATTGGGGAAGTTTGAGTGTAGTGTATCAAGATGGTCTTACTTTCAGTAGTAGAAGCATTCCGCAGGGCAGTGGTAATCCAATTGACATTATGAGTTGGAAGTTCTATATGCCTATCTGGATCAGCGGGCCCGCTAAAGTCAGAAAACTAGGTATCATTCATAAGATTATTGCTAGTATCTTTCAAGGCAATGCATTAACTGATATGCAAGATGATCATTTATTGCTTGGCACTAGACAAAAGATTACTCCTTATGGTTACAAGCTGTTGCTCATCGGTAATTCATTACAGATATTACCAGCAACTCATATATTGTCTCCTAGCAACAGTTCAACTGATGTACCGGTGAATCCAGATACAGAAGTTTACTGGACTCCGGTATTAGGTGTGTATGGACAAATTAAGCCCGGTGTTAGTCAGATATGGTTACAGAATCCATTCATGGACACAGAGATTGTAGGTACTATCACATTCAATCCAGGGGATGACCGTCTATTAATATTCAATATCGATCCTGATACACTTCCTCAAAACACACTGAACCCAGTAGCTAGTGTTATTAATCCCCAAAACAAAGGACCGGACCATGGCTTGCCAACAGCAGTCAATGGTCAACGCTACTTGATCGTAGAAGATATTTCCGATTCGTCAGAAGCATGGGGTGTAATTACTGCTAAAGCAAATGATATCATTCAATACTCAAGCAGCACGGGCTTATGGTATGTCAGCTTTGAAAGTAACAGCATAACTACTACTCAGTATGTTCTCAATTTGACAAGTCAAATACAATATCGGTATGCAGATGGTGTTTGGGTTAAGGCATTTGAAGGATGGTATGATCAAGGGGATTATTCTATCGTCATCTAATACTGTGATAAATCATAGTATGAGAGACAATATAGCAGCAGGTATCTTCTTCTACGCAAGTGATACCAAAAGATTTTTATACTTATTACGCAACGACATTAAGAACCCGGGTAACTGGGGTTTGCCCGGCGGTAAAATAGAAGTTGACGAGACACTGTTTGAAGGTGCTGAACGAGAGTGCATGGAAGAAATTGCATTCTTTCCTGAAAATGCTAAACTCATTCCCATACAAAAGTTTATCAACAATACTTTCGTATATCACACTTTCTTTTGTAAAGTAGAAAGTGAATTCATCCCTGTACTAAACGATGAACATTGTGGGTATGCATGGACCGACTATGAATACTACCCCAAACCAATGCATCCGGGATTGTTCAATACTATAAACTTTGATGTAGTTAAAGACAAAATAATCAAACTCATAAAAAAAGCCGCTTAATGCGGCTTTTTTGTTTAGTGCGACAGCGTATTAAGCGTTTGCAACTTGTAGCGAATATCCTTCTACCGCAGCAGCAAATGACCATGGAACTGAGGTGTCAGATTGAAACTGTGTACCAGTACCACGAGTAACATTAACTCTATGTGCAGTGATCTTTGTTACAAAATATGTTCCGCCATCACTATCAGTAGCAGTGATAGTCATTTCACCCTGTGCAGCAACTGCTGAACCTTTAAGTGCGCAAACTGCAACACCATCTGCTGTACGAACTTTGAAACGACGAGCACCAACTTGACGAACGATGTCACCAATCTTAGAACCATTGTCAGTGGTATCAGCATAAACTAAGATACCGTTTTCTTGATTAGTAGCTGAACCAACATCACCTGAATCAGTTGTCAATGCAACTGTAGGATTGCCTGGCATTGTACCAGAACTAGATGCCACTGTCCACGTGATTGAAGGAGCAGCAATGTAGCCTGAACCTTTTTCAACTGTAGTGATAGACTTGACCCGAAACTTAACAGTAGCTTGTTGTTCACCATCACCACCGACGATTTGATATGTACCAGCAATGACAGGGATAGTAGTGAACTCACCGCGATTTGTTGCACCAGTAAAGTTCATAGTTTGAACTTCACCTTGACCTGAGCCAACTGCTGATACGTTGACGATAACGCCAGGTAAACCAGTTAGTGTTGTTACACCAGTAGCGTAACCATTACCGGCTAATCCGTTTGCTGAAATAACTGATTCAACTTCCCAGACTACAGTAGCAGTAGCTTGCACGCCACGTGGCAATGATGGAGCAGGGATAGTTAATACAGGTTGTGCAAATGCATTGTTGACAACCAAGCTACCTTTTTGAGCAGCTAATGTATAGCCATTTAGACCTTCGCCGCCGATTTTGTTGTCGGTTGCGCCTGTGGTACCGATGTTGCGGTTACCGAAATATTTTTTGTTTAGACTTCTTGCCATTTGATTTTCCTTTGTAATGACCGTTCTAGGGACTACGCTGTGGACCTACAGCATAAGTTAATTGAACAATGTATTTATCTTAGAATGCAGTTAATGCAATACGTTTCCAAACGTTAGTAGATGTACATACATACACATAGTTAGCATCCCAGCAGATTTGACCTTGAGTACCAGTACTAGTACCTGTCTGAGTAGTGATGTTAGATTTAAACAATGTTCCTACTTCGATGGCTCCAACTGATACTAGTTTACCTACATTCAACGTATTAGTAGTTGCATTATACGTGAAGTCAGACTCCGATGATACTACATTGCCCGTAGCAGACGTATACAATACTGCGTTAGCTGATAGTGTGTTTAGCGTTAATGATGTACCAGTGATTCCATCAAAAACAACACTAGATGTAGTTGAGATATTCTGCCCAATGCTAATCTGCCCGTTAGCAGCATATGTTACACCAGTTCCAGATGAAAAGTAGCTACGAACTTGGGTAGCGTTAGACCCGGTGTAAGTAAACGCCCCAGTTGTATTGTTGTATGCTAATGAACTATCACCGGTGGACGTAACACTTAGATTACTACGCACATTAGCGATTCCCCAACTAGGTAATGTATTGCTCCAGCTAGCTATCGTTCCGTTAGTAGTTAAGAATTTTCCAGTTGCCCCAGTTTGTAGTGGCAAACCACCTCCTGAACTTGAAACTATTTGCCAAGATAAATGTCCAGTACCATCAGTTGTCAGTACTCCGCCACTTGTTCCCCCGGTTATCATAATATTAGCAACACCACCTAACTTAAGTCTGTTAGTATCGTGATCAATACCATTTCCTATTAAGTTACCAGTCCAGTTAACTAATGCATTGGCTGCGATTCCGTCGCCGTTGCCGATGATAAGCTGTCCGGTGCGAATATTAGTTAGATTGAATACTGTATTTGCTGCTCCTGCGATCGGTGCATGAATTTTTGATTCAGATCCATATGTCACCCGACTATTTATTGACGATACCTCCGTCAACAATTCAGTCTGTGTTGTAGGACTGATGTTTGAGTCTATCGGAACTAATACCGGATCATTTCCAATGAAAACTTGCTGAGTATCAGTTGAAAAACCGATTTCACCAATGTCAAGCTGAGGCAAATCAGTGTTTGCTCCTGTTCTGTGTTGGATTTTTGAGATTTGTACAATGGCCATAGTATATTCTTTATGTGAATATACTATTTATCTCGCCTTACAAGAACTTCATGTAGTATTGTTCTACTCGTTTGAACCACATGTCAGTATACTTGTCAAACTCAGTTCCTTCAACAATAAACTCTTGGTATAGACAATTTGGATCGCACATGAAAATAACGCCTTTTTGAATCTTTGTTCCATGTACTTCATTGTGTGCATTAGCGTATGCTGCTAACTGAACAAAGTAGTCATCGATCCACTCACGCTTCTTGGGTTTGTTAGTTTGCTTGTGATCCATGATAGCATCACTTCCATCATGTACCCCGCATAAGTCAGTCGTACCTGCATACACTTTTGGATAGTAAAGAGGAACTTCTGTGCCCCAGTATTCACTACATTTGACCATACCTTGTGCAATGATAGACTTAGCCATTGCATTACTTTGAATAGAGTACGGATTAGATCCTGGATCACCGATGACACCAGTCTTTACGTAATCTTCGAGCCACTTGTGCATACGAGTGCCGCGCCCTGCAGCTTCTGTGGTAATCTCTTGTGCCTTTGCTACACCAACTCGCCTGCGCCAGTTCTGCAATGCTGCTTTTGATTCTTCTGATTTAGTTGCGTCTAGAATTGTAGTGACGCTTGGGAGCTTCTCGCCATCGGGTGTAGCATATCGACGGACTCCGTCGATAGTTTGTCTGGGAATTGCTACGTAATTATATTTGTTTGGGATGTACATTATAGTTGATTATAGACAACTATAGTACGAAAGTCAACCTATTCGGTTACTTACCTGTTTGCTTGCTTGCCATTTGTTGACGAATCTTTTCGTTTTCGTCTTGTGATTGATCTATCGCAGTATCTAAATCACCTTCTTGACCCTTGAAAGTAACTGTGTCATCGTTAACGTCAGCAACGATGTTGCGTAGTGGGTCTTTTTGAACCATGTCAAACAGATCAGCTTTATCCAAGCTGATTCCGTTCTTATTTAATATTGTTAGAAATTCATCAGTTGACATCGGCTCATTAGCAGACTTAAGTTGGTTCGTCACCGCAACCAACTTAACTCTCAATGGATCCGCATCACTGAATTCGTATAAACGCATGTTTAACGCTTTGCACGTCCAACTGATGGCATCGGCTCTTCTGGTTCTTCTGCTGGCATTTCTTCTGCGCCCATTTCTGAACCCATATCAGCACCGTCCATTTCGCCACCCATGTCAGCTCCCATCTCGTCGCCGCCCATGCCCATATCAGCACCCATCTCATCTCCGCCCATAGCGCCCATGTCGCCACCGAAGCCGCCGCCTTGACCAGTGATAATGCCTAATGCACTTAGCAATCCTGTTTTAGATTGTGCAATAGCGGCTTGTAATGAAGTCAATGCTTCTGATACTTGACTGCTGAATTGTTCACCTTCGCTTGTACCAAACTCACTGTTAACACCGTCAACTACTGCTGGTAATTCTTTAACTAGCATGTCGGATACTTGCTCTACCATCTTTTGCATAGTGTCAACCATCTCTTGTGCGGCTAGAACGACTTGTGATTTCTCAACTTCTTCATTCTCTACTACGATACGAGTATTGTACATAGGCATAGTTCGTAGATCACCATAGTGATGAGTCAATGCTTGTTCCATGAACACTAGCTTCAAGTAAGCAGGATTTTGTTCACCACTCATTGAGCGTCCTTTAGCTTCGGACATAAGACCTTTAACCTTAGTAAGCATTTTTCTAGTCTCGTAAAGACCTAATTTTTCAACATTGAATGTTGTATTGAAATGCTCTTTCAGAGCCTTTTGTGCTACTGTTGTTTTTTTATTGTTGAATTCTGTAAGTTTCATAGTTGTTCCTAGATTACTAATAAAGTATTTATCATTTTCTAATTTATTTCGCGGCGTTTTGTGCAAATTGTTGGTATTGCCAAGACTTGCATCTTTCAATAAATCCATTCATTTCAATTGTCATCGCTTGCTTCTTAATGCGTCCTTCATGTAATTTATTAAGAAATATTGATTGTTGGTCTACATCTTTAGCTCGTTTATATAAATTTTCATGAACCAACATGTTTTGCGTTGTCCCGGCTAATTGTCTATCTAATATTAGCACTCGACTAGATCCATTCAAATTACCGCATTTATCCAATGTAGACCAAGTAACTGCATTTTTTAAGTCGGTAAAGATATGCGATGTAAACGTATGTTTTTTCTCAACTATATATCCTACCTCAGTTTTCGAAATAATATAAGTTCCAAATAGATTGTAACTTCCGTTACGCTCCTGAAAAATTATCTGTCGTTCCAATGTTGATATTTTCTCTTTACTGAGAAGTTTGTTTAGAATGTCAAACATTCTAGGTTCGTTAAGTTTCATCTAGTAGTACCTCAAAATATATGTTACGTAATTCGGGGCTTGCATCTAAGAATGAAGGTAGCTTATCCCATTCGGTGCCTATTTGTATCATAGGTACGCCGTCGCAGTCTGAATACAAATATCCAAACTCATTAATTCCATCATCAAACACACTATGAAAATTCACAGTGAACTCAAAAGTCCAGCACGGATGTGGTTCAGTCTCGGATTCAAATAAGAATCCAAACTTATCAAATTCTGAGAATGTTATTGGTGTTTGTGTGGGGTCAGTGATGTTTTCGGGCTGACTTCTAAGTGATGCAACTTGAAGAATGGTATCAAAGTTACATTGAGTATTGCGTTGCTTTTGCCACTTAGGATCAGGGTTATTAGAATTTCTTCTATTGGTTACGCCGGTCTTCGTAATATCGAAAAGCGTGTAGCATCTAATTTTTAATGACATACACTATTTATAGAGGTAAAAAAGCCCCTAAATATTAGGGGCTTTTGAAATCAAGTTAATTGATTAAGCTGCTGCTAGTTTGAAACCAACGTTAGTAACTGCTGCACCAGACAAGTCGTAACCTGCTACTGTACCTAAAGCACGAACTGCAACTTGCAATGTTGCTGCGGTCCAAGCTGCTGTTGGGTAGATAGCGATAGACATGTTATTAGCTGATGCACTTGCTTCTACTTGGTAGAAGTGAGTTGTTGCCAACTGAGTGATACAAGTGATAACTGCTTCAACAGCTTCGTTAGTATCCATTTCGCCTGCAGGGCTAGCACCTAAGTCAAGACCGAAGAAGTCTAACTTAGGACCAGAGAACATTACTGGCGTACCAGTAGCGTTAGTTCCAGTACCTTCTAGGGTGTCGATTGCGAAAACTGGCTTTGTATTGCCATGAACTTTAGTTTGAATTGCCATAATATATTTCCTTTTTTGTTATGAATCTTTTAGATTCTATACTTATTTATGCAAGGTAGAAAAAATTAGTTCCTACCGGCTAAATTCTGGCGAGAAAATCCCATACGATTCACGATTTTGACACCGTGGGCAACGAATCCTTCTTGACTTTGAGTGCCATCAGCTAGATAGCCCTTAACTGGACTCTGTTCTGCTGCTTTAGCTAATTGAGGCTCAATTTGCATTTTTAATGTATATAGAGCAATCCATATGGAAAAAGCACCTTGTATACCTGCTTCGTTTTGACGAAAGTGTTCTGTCAATTTAGCACGAATAGGCTCTGACATAGGACGAGTTTTGAAGAATTCATAGAAGTCGCCGACTAAGTTGTTCAGATTACCTGAAACAATCTTTTTATTGATATAAACAGTACACATCAAAGGAAACACGGTTTTCGTTCCGGCTGGCGCTTGTAGTAACCACTTATCTGCTGCGGGACCATTCTGATTGATTACTTGCTGTACTTTAGATATGTCTGCTTTGTTGAGCTTTAGTTTAGGAACGCTTGGCATCGCTGCCGGAACGATAGCAACGTTACCTCTATTTTTCAATTGACCGATAGTACCATTCAACAACTGAGCATATTGAACATTGCTAGCTTCAGGTGGAATATATTGATGCACTGCGATTCCGCCAACTTTACCGGCAATCAATTGGCCAATTTCACTATCTGCTTCAATAGTGTATGCAATTCCGTTAGGATTAGCTTTAAACTTGTACAATCCACCTTGTTCTTGCAATGGTTGACTGAATAGTAAGTCCCCCCAGTAATAGCCTTTACCAGCGTATGCTTTTTGCAAGCCTGGCCAGATTCTAGCAATGATGTTAACTAAGTCCCCGCGAACGATACCACGTGCCTGATCGTATGCTGCGAATGCTTGTGGGCTAGTAACACGGCCTGAACCGTCTTTCTTGTTGAACATATGCTTGTCACACACTACAAACTGCCCGTCTAGTCCTTTACCAAAGATCAGTGCAGGATATCCATCCCACTTGATAGTGATGGCGGCGGGTGACTTTACTGTTTCTACAATAGCTTGTAGTCCACGACTAGCTCCGGTACTTCCATTGTGAAAAACCAAGTCTTCAGGGTGCTCTACGTGAGCTTTTGTTAATTCGCCAGTTTCAACCAGGGTATTAATGGCGCTAATCTTGTCAGCTAAGGTGCGTAAGTATTCAGAATGTTCCATGATTATAGAGTTGGCTGCGTGCTAGCAGCTTGTTTATTGATGGCAGCTAGTAGGCTCTTGTACATAGGATCGCCGGGCTGAATTTTACTAGGAGATTGTCCTTTGGCGCCGGCTATAGTAATTGATCCATCAGGGTTAACTGATGGTCCAGCTGGTGCTGCTGTGGTTGTAGTTGCTGGTGCTACTGCAGGTGTAGTTGCCGGAGTTACTGCAGGTGTAGTTGCTGGTGTAGTTGCTGGTGCTACTGCGGGGGTAGTTGCACCGTCAGCACGATTATTAGCTTTACCAATTGCTGCCATAATCTTCGCAATTTGAGGTTTATACGCTGTTGCAACTGCTTGGTTAAGTGCTGCTTGCTGATTACCGGCTTTCCATCTATTTCTAGCCAAATACTTAGTAATATACTCCGGTAGATCAAGTGGGCGGCCCCTGAGTCCGGTTGAGGTTTGTTCGGCTGATTTCAGATCCTTAATAAACTTATCAACAAAGATTTTATCAGTCCGTGCGCTAATTTTGCCCTGAGTAGAAAACCGATTAGCTATGCCTTGGCCAGTGGAATACATTTTTTGTTTGATTTTGTCAAGGTATCCTGAACTTGGTGCTGCTACTGGTGCTTGTTGTACTGGTGCTGCTACTGGTGCTTGTTGTACTGGTGCTGCTACTGGTGCTGCCGGGGCTGCTAACGGTCTAGGACGTCTAGCTTGTGGAAGCTTTCTTTCATTTAGCTGCTGAAATTCACTCGCTCTCATTATCGGTTTTCCTCAAACTTTTTGAGAATCTACCCTGGTCTCGTGCCTTGATAGCACTTAACAACTTTCTCTCCAAGATTTGAGCTTTTTCAGAATCATAATGCTTATTAATCATTTCTAATAGATTGATAGCACTGGTGATAATATTATGAGCACGGCTTTCAATAACATGTTTAGTGTCTCGATTTTGACCGACTGCTTCTAATTCTTCTAATAGGCTGCGTGTTTTTCTTTGCATAGTATAGATCCTACTTGTATTTATCTAATTAAATGTTATTCTTCTGAATGTCACGCAACATTGATTTTAGCTTGCTTCCTTGTACATCTCCTACTACCTTCTTAGTGTCAGTCCCGCCCATCATCATCTCACCTGTACTTTGATCAATTGTAGTGACGCTTGAACTAGTCTTTAACCTGCTCATAATGTCACTAGAGCTAGGTTGAGGTCTATAGCTATTTCCACTATCTCCGTCTTCTCCGCCATCGTCTGTAATACGCATAGATTCAACATTGTACTCTAAGTCAACCTTCATACCAACACCAGTTGAACTACGAGACTTCATACATTGAATTTGATACTTACCACGCTCACGCATACTACGATTAGTAAAGATACCGAACACGTTATCTGCTGTATTAATCTTACTGATACCACCTGCAATGTGACTATGATCAAATTCAATTTCATCAACCGCACTACGATTCAACTGTGATGCAGTTACTAACAAGATACCTAATTCTTTAGATAGGTTACGCAATTCTTCTGCAACATACTTGTCTTTAATGAACTGATCGGTCGGGCTGACTTTAACGGATACAGGCATAACCAAGTCAAGATAATCAACCATAACAAAGTCAATCTTGATACCAGTTTGAATCTGTACTTCTTTCAAGTACGCACGAATGTCATTGACATTACTTTGTGCAGGCAAGCCCTTGACACGATATTTTCCGGTCTTCTTACCAATCATCTTAATTTTCAATCCGGTATTATCAATATCCTTACGAATGTCTTTAGTACCCATGCTTGTTAACATCGCATCAGTTCTAAGTGACGTTAGTTCTTCGGAAAGTTCTAGTGAGATATATACACCGCTTAGTCCCACTTGCAACCAGTTCAATGCAAGATTCATCATCACGAGAGATTTACCTGAACCAGAGCCACCTGCAAAAATATTCAATTCACCGCGACTCATTCCACCGTACAAAATTCGGTCCATCTGCGGCCAGCCAGTTGATACCTGACCGCCTGAATTGAAATACTTATTGATACGTGCAGCAGGGTCGTAAAAATAATCAGTACCCATGTCTTTTTGCAAACTGATTTGAACTGCATCTTTGATTAGTTTCTCAACCGGTGCAAAGTCGCCCTTCTCTAGTAAGTCTGCTGCCGAAAGAATTGCTCGTTCAAGTTCTTGCCGCTTAGTGAATGATTCAAATTCATCAAAGAACCATTCATAATGACCTTCGCTCAACTCAGGCACAGGTTCAATATCAACCCCAGTTGTTGCTTTGATTTGAGTAGAGTCGGGGAGAATTCTATACTTGTCCGTGTGCTCTTTGTACATTTCTGCAACTGGTCGTAAGGACCTGTCAAAGTTCTCGCTGTTCATAATGTTCATAACACGGGTATAAAGTTCCGCGTTGGTGATCATCATGCGCAGAAACAACTTCTGCACATCTACAGTATACTCTAACTGCTTTTTAGAATCCGTTTGCTTTGCCAATTTTCTTCCTTTGTATTTCTAGTTTTATCTTGCTCATTGTGGCATTTTGTAATATGCTAAGTAGTGCCGGTAGCTTACCGTATTTCTTCACTGCGTCATTTACGTCTTTAACACCTGGCTCCCAGTTAGGTAAACTAACACTATATCCTAATTCTAATGCTCTATCAATCATTTTGAAACCTGTCTTGTCAAAGTCAGGTACTACTATAATTCGTTTGTTAAGTTGTGCTAGCATTATTGCCTGCTCCGGACTGATATCATCGTGCATAACTGCTACGCCGTCAATACTTAGTGCATCAAAGATACCTTCTGTTACGATACATACTTGCCAATCTTTGTCTTGCTTGTCTAAGTTGAATACAAAGCCTTGTGGTTGATCATTGAGATACTTGGGAATTTTGTCATCTAAAAATCGACTAGTGTTACCTACAATCTTACCTCTATAAGTATACGGGACGATTACTCTAAATTGATTACGATATTTGTCATCAGGTGTGACGGTGAACGAATAATTAGTTAAGTCTATCTTACGCTTATTTAAATAATCAGCGTATATCTTATGTCTAGGGTTTGCTATATCAAGTAGTTCACCTTTAGGTAAGGGTCTTGATTTGAAGTTAGTTACTACCTCATGTTTCTTCTCTTGTGTAAAATCTAGCAAGTCTTTTTGTTGTAAACTTTCTAGACTCCACTTTTGAACTTGTTCACTATCAACACCACACCAGACCATGAATTGCCTAGCTTTAGGATTAATAACCTTACCCAAAGTGAAACTACAACTGAACCCACAATTGAAACAATGCATCACCCAGTTAGTGCTACCCTCAAACTTGATACCACCTCTACTTCGGCGATCAGCTTTGTGTCCGCGGTGACCACAGCAAATAGCGTTGAAGCTAGTCCAACCACTATTTGTCTGTTTCTTTTTACCGGGAATTATAGAGAGTACATCAAACATCTATGTCATTATAACACAACGATGATGTGAAAACAATAGTCTTGGTCAATTATCTGAACAGAATCTTACCTATTGTTCCGCCTGAACTAGCGAATTTTACTCTGATGAATGCGTGGCATCCGGTGATGGTGTAGTAGTCGGTTCCAACATAACCGTCATACTCGGTAGAATAGGTAATATCATACCATTCGTCGACCGTGCCAGTAACTGATCCTTGAATAGTAGCATTACCGATATAACCAGTGAAACCAACTTGGACTGTGTAATTGTCTGTATCTTTCCCGATTAATAGTTCACTATAATAGGTAACTGGAATCTCAATTGTGGGGATACTGTGCGGTAATAGACCTAATAATGTTGATTTTACGAATCTAGGCAGGATGCTATCAGTAACATCTAGTACACCCCTGCCACCAGAATTGTCATCAACAAACACCGGAAACTCAAATGTACCGTCAGGGATAGACAATGAGTAATAGCATAGTGCTGTATCCATACTCAGCGACTCGTTCATCGTTATATCTAGTGTAGCGAGACCAGTTAAGGGCAACAACGGTGTAAGTGCTTTTTGTAGCAATACTTGTGTGCCGTCATAGCTCATTACTCTACAGGTTAGTGTTTTACCCGTGATATTTACAGGCTTTTGGTCCTGATTGATGAATTGGAATTGAAGTTTATTGTCAACTCCCTTGTGAATTTTTAAGTTTCTAGAATACACGGTTTGATATCTCCTGTTGGATGCTCCCGAGTACAAAACTACAGTTTGTCTGGGGATGAAGTAATTTACTGTTGTAGCGTACACAAAAAGGCTCCTTTACTATATTTAGTTAAAAATAATATAATGGTTAACCAAATCTGATAAATATCCATAGACAACAAAAACAATGATTCCAAACGAATTCTTCACTAAACTAACATTAAATCATCCGTTCATCACAGTTTGTTCCTATGCAGGTCAAGACTATGTTGGAATCGTTCAAAATCGTGATGATATCGTGACTACGATTTATGATTACGGGGCCATAGTAGATCAAATATTACGTGATCGGTTCTTAGAACTAGGTGATGTTTGGTGGTGGGAGTCAAATAGACTCGTCCCCATCAATATGTTCTTAAAAGACGACTGGGCTATGTTCAGACCCTATTTACGAACGTTCAATAACAAGAGTCTTACTGTAGTTCACGGGCCAATATGCAGTATGCTAGAGTTAGCAAAGCGCAAAAGCAAGCGCAAATCAATCACCCTGGTCAAGAGACTCAGCTAGTTCTTCAAGTAGGTTCATATGAACTGTTACTAGATGAGCATAAGAAATACTATGTGATTTCTTAAACGTATATCCATCATCGCCCTTCTCCCACACAGTTTTCGCTACTTCTTTCCAGGGTAATCCAGTCAAATGCTTCTTTGCAGGACGAATGACAGCTAGAAACATAGCTAGTCTAGGAATACTATCAATAGGTTCAGGCATTCGTTGCATACTTTGATAATGATTGCTCAAATGTATCAACTTCTCAACAAACACCCTATCATTCAATTTAACCCAGTTAGGTTCACGCATCAAATTGACTAGATGTTGTTCATCCCGTATCTTATCGTATACATGAACATTCAAAAAGTCTAACTTGATATAACTACGCTTCTCTGCATCACTGTAATCAAGATTAGCCATGTCATTGATAGCATCATACGGTACATCGGTCACATAGATGCCAGTAGAGTGCCTGCGAATAGGATTTACCTTGCGCATTGCCGCTGGTGTGTGCTTGATGTGTTGTAGGATATTGTCTCTGTTGCCAAAGTCAATGTCAATGTCACTGTTGAATTTCATTTAGGTTGCACTAGCCCTGCTTTAATTAACTTCAAATAGCCCTTCTGTAGTATTATAGCTTGTCGTTCGGCATCTTCAACAGCTTTGTGGGTAGTCGCATAGTTACCGTCTTTCAAACTTACACCAGTCACTTCATACAAAGTTCTAGTGTCTCTGACTTTATAGAAGGGCCAGGGTATTGGATTTGGTCTAGTTGATGTTTGTCTCCAAGCGTGTTCCATGACGACCACGTCAAAGGAAGCACCGTTGCTCCAAACATTATTATGATTCCAACAAAACTTGTATAGCGTCTCCATACAGTCTGCAAATGATACGCGTCCGGTGTCTCCCATAGCTTCTTCAAGTGCTGCTGGACTTTGTGTACTCCACCATCGTAGTGTGTCTTCATTAATACTCCTGTTATGTATTTCTGTTTGATCCTCAATCGTAGGTCTAATCTCAATCTTGTCAATAATGCCCTGACCACGAGGGTCAAACAATACTGCACCAATTGTAAGAATCACGCAATCTGGTGTTGTATCTAGTGATTCAATGTCTATCATTATATCTGCCATAATTATCCTTTTTTACTTTTACTGTAGGGTGCTTCAGTTCTAGGCATACCACATCTAGCGCAGTAGCAGGTAGCGTGACTAACATTACCTCTAGACCATTCACCATCCCATACTTCCCAGTTAGTCCATAGATGCCAATTCAATCTACATTTTAGTGATTGTACAGGTTCTAAGTCTTTTAATATGCGCCAAGTGTTTAACTTTTCGTGTTTTTTGTTCTGAATCATGTCTTCCACATTTCATACATAAATTTTAATTTGTCATTCCATATCTCTATCGTGATATTTCCGGAAGTCAACATAAAGTCCCAGCCATTGCCTCTGTCACCGAAGTTTCTTCTGCACCATTTTACAATAGTTCTAGGATCTTCTTTCAAGTCTTTGCAAAGATATACGTATATAGTTTTCTTACCATACGATCTAGGCGCGGCATCTACGATAACTTCTTCGTAGTCAATTTTCTGAGAGAATGTACCCATTGGGTATATATTTTTTATTGCCATTATTTTGCCCACATCAATAAAAACAGTGTGACATAACTTTCTTTTAAGAAGTAGATGTGACCGGGCCAAGAGCCTCTGTTGATACGCCAGGAGTCTATTGGGAGAGTTTTCTTACACCATTCACTTATTGTATCAAGTTCTTTGTTATTATACAAGTCTAATGGGTGTTTATAAGGTAGGATCACACGATGCGATCCATAGTCAACTATTAGTGCATCTTTGGGTATCTTAGCTTTTGGCTTCTTTGGTTTAGGCTTTTTCACTCTTGCAGAATCTCAAACAATGTTGCGTATTGAGTTTCTGGTTCCATATGAAAGCCTGTACCCCATACCATCCAAACTCTACGCTTGTAAACTTTAACACCCCAAGCACGTAGACCTGTAATTGTTTTAACTGGTAGCCATGCAAAATGTTCTGTCCACGGATAGCAACCTGCTCCGTCTTTGATAATTGTAATTTCCATTGGATTAAATCCTGACCCAAATTTTTCCATACCGTTAAGGCTCATATTAAATCCTATGCTTCTGCCCCATACTATCTTCACGACCACCTCAATACAAATATCAATGCATCATTCTCAGATTTAAATCGTAATATTCTGGTTCTTTCAAACGGACCTGTCCAAGTAATAGACACCAATGAATTAGATTCAACTTTTGTTAATTGTTCTTTTATTTTGATCCATCTGTCTGCGCTCAATGATACTGAGTAGTCTTCCAGTAATTTCATGCCCACCTCAATACAAACACCACATACATTTTTGGATCATGCCACTTGACATTTAGTTTGTGATTTTTATTCTTACTTTTACCTATAGTTGCTTTATAGAATAATAATTTATCTTCAATGACTTCATCTGGTCCATGTGCATCAACAAAGTTATCAAAGTAAGATTTATTGTCGCCGTAGCGCCATCTGTTATATTGTCTTTTGATCATGCCCACCTCAATATAAACCAAGTTCTGTGCTGTTCATTTTCAATTCTCCATAGACTATAATCACTATTGTCATCACTATTATATTTTTTACCAACCATATCTGCTTCAATGCCATTATCAAAGCACCATAGAAAAACTTCATTAGAAAAATCCGTAAACTTCCCAGTTAACCCTGCTTCTGATCTTAACACAATGTCAGTGTTTTCTGGTTCAGCACCTACCCACTCTGTACTAGTAAATTTAATAGTCATGTTACTTATGCCCACCTCAGCACAAACCAAGCATACATTTTTTCATCAACTAACTTAAATCCTACCAATTCACCATTGTTAGTATAATGACAGCGAACACCGCTGTCCCGCTCCAACCACTGTAACTCTAACTCTAGATATTTCTTGCTGGTGGTAGTAAGAATACTTTGTTTCCATTTTCCAACCATACCAACAAACTGAGTACGGATACGAAACTGTTCAGTTACAGTTATATTATTTGGAATTAATTTTCTCACGACCACCTCAACATGAACCAAGCATAATCTTTCTCATCACGGAAGTAAATCTTATCTTCATACTTGTGTTCCCAACGACTCCAAGCATCGGGATTACGAGGATGTGGACCAAACTGTTCCCTACACCAATGTACAACATCAGTATAATCTTTAATGTTGAACTCTGCCACATACCAGTTGGCACGGGTAAATTTATACTTTGATTGTGGAGTATAGGTATATTTCATTCTAAAGAGTCCCCCAACCGGGCCTGTCATAGGTTGCACGCCTGTAATAGCTTTTGCCAGTAGAATTGGCAATTGCTTACGAATCATATTAATTGTGGAATTGCTTATTGTCATGAATATTTCAATGTTATCATCATAGCATCTACCTCATTGTTAGTTGCTACAAACACTTGGTCTTCGTCGTGCCGCAAGTCATTCATATAAAATTTACCATCCCACTTATCTCTATAGCCACGGGCAAAGTAATACACGGAACAGTCATCTAACTTTCGGTTAGGCCACATATACTGTCTAAATTCTTTGTTGGGGTACCAACCAAACGGCTCAGAAAAATCAAATATATTCGTAGATACTGGCAGTATGTACTTGAAGTTCATAAACATATTTTCAATCGTACTAGCACGTTGAACAACAGTTTCATCATACCACTTACGATGATCACGTGTTTGTTTATCAACACCAGTACGCCAAGTCAAATACTTGTCTTTAATATATTCTATCATACCCACCTCAATGAAAACATGGTAGCATCAGTGCCTTGCCGAAAATAAAATACAGTATGGTCCCATTGATAAACCACATTCCAGCGATTCTTTAAAGGACCATAATGTTCGCCTAGCCAAGTTTCTATTTCTATCAACTTGGTCTGACTTTGATCTAGATCCAGTTCTACCTTGCAAGGCCACAGTTCTTTCTTCAATACTCTCATAGCCACCTTAACTTAAACCAAGCTGCATCTTCTTTCTTCTCAAACACGAATGTTCTACTGTGTTTCTTGTATTTGCCCTTGCAGTTTTCATCAATCCATGTTTCAATGTCAATACTTTGGTAACGGTCTCTGTAATGATCTAAGTCTACCATAAACCAGCCTGATTGAACTAATAGGTTAGCTAAAATTTCCCAGTCAATTTCATCTGCCATGATCTTACCCGCCGTCGCCGCCAACTCATCTTCTAATGTCATAGGTACTTTAAACTGAACCATGTTGCCAGCCCCTCTTTGTAAAAAGTGAATAAGGTATGTCTCTGCTCGGTGATGTCCTGTGGATCATCGGATTCTTGATGATAGTAATTAAAATCAAAATCAATTCCCTGTACATACCCCTTCTCACGCAACTCTCTTACTATATCCATTGCTGCTATTGCATTCTTGTTTTTTATTCTTACAAGTGAACTCATTCCCACCTCAACATAAACCAAGCTAAGTGTTTGGACTCTTTAAATACAAAGGTAGTGTTACCAAACATGCTGTGCATAATCCAAACTTTGCCACCCATACCTTCCCAAGTTTCGGGAGTACTATAAGTCCAACCACCATTCCCAACATTGTCTAGGCACCAGCGTTCCATCTCACCGTTGAGATGATAACGATCCTTGCCGAATGTTGTCCAGCTTGCTGTATTACTCATGACCACCTCAATATAAACCAAGATAAGTCTGCTTCATTATGGAACCAAAATTTTCTATTGTTCATATACCAACGAGCACCGGGTGTCCACACACCATCATTCGGAGTTGGACCAAATTGCGTCAGACACCAAATTTCCATATCAAACCAACCTTGATTGTACCAATAAGGATCCCAATTTGGGTTAGGATCAACTGTATAGTATCGTGACCCCGAGACTCTGCCTTCACTTAGTTTTAGCTCCATCGCAATATCAACATTGTGTAAAGTTTTTCGTGAATGTCAAATTGACAACCACTCCATCCGTGTGCTAATGCTTCATAATGCCACTCTTTAGGTTGATTACGCAACCATGTACTGATATCTCTATTGCAGTGTACAGTATACCAAGTTGCACCATCTACTTCTGCTTTGCCATTTACCGAGAAAATAGGTTGTTTCGTCATTGATCCATACATTTCATTAAGCATAGTCTTATAGAGCATACTCTTGCCGGTTTGACGACCAGCGGCAAAGACAACTAGTTCTCCTTGCTTAAATCCACCTGCTTGCAGTTTATCATATAGTGCGTGTTGATAAGGTAGCAGATCGTTCATTTGTATAGCTCCAATAACATTTTGTATTTGCTATATGCTGTTTCCAACGCAGGGTATTTACTGCGCAGGCGTGCTTCTTCGCTTCTAACACGATAGTCAACTTCTGCATGGTGATCTGCTTCAACTAAATGCTCAAATTCTTGCCTGGATAGTTCAATATCTACTACACTTTTACGGTCATCGTAATAATTCATTGACCTGCTATAGGTTTCAAAGCTGCTACGACCATGTTGGTAATCTACCCTGGCTCCGTAGCGTTGTACAAATTCGTGAATCATTTTTTCGTTCATTACGACCACCTCAATATAAACCAAATGTAATTTTGTTCTGTTGTAAAATGTACTGCTAACGTAGTAGAATCATGTCTGACATAATAATCGTGTCCGGGCAATCCTAAATTGACTAGCAACCATTCAAACACCTCATGCTGTTGCACTCTAGTATAAGGAATCTCTGCTATATGCTTAATATCCTCCCGCCCCCAATAACTCTTTGATTTGTTTAGCAACTTCAGGATCTCGTTTAAATTTGATTGCCCACTGTTCCGGGTCTATGTACTCTATGATCATTTTAACATGGTCTGGATTTAAAGTATCTAGAAAATGGGTACCACTGTTGCTCTGATACAACATCCATGGACTTATCTTGCCCGTTGTTATGGCATAGCAGATTTTGTTCACATTCCCAAATCGTAATATGTCGTGTGACTGAATGTTTGCTGCTTTGGCTAATACTATAGAATGCTCAATGCCACGATGTATCGCATCAAACGGATCCTCTTTGCGAAGGTAATCCTGCAAGAAGGTAGTATAAACTGAATCACTATGCCAGTTGTCTAGCTTGATATTTTCTTTGAGTAACCAATCAACAAAGCGGCTTACATTGACTACATTGACTTCACCACAATAAGTACCAAACTTTACAAAGGCAGTGTAGTATGCAGACTTAATAAATTCTTCATAGGTCTTATTCTTAGTTCGGTTCATGCTGTTCTTGGTATAGAACTGCAACCAACACTGAAAGCCTAGTCGGTTACCTTTGATATCTTTGTTCAGCCATCTTTGCTTCTGTTCACATAGATGACTGATTAATGTTCGTTCTCGCACAAATTCACGATGACAAAACTCACAGGTATGCTTTGGCTCAACTGTTGCCACTATCTTTTTCATATTGTTTAATTTCAGCATCTGTTACTAGCTCCGATAATGTTTCAATATCTGTTTGTTTTAAGTTAGGATACTTGTTTGCCAAGTATACTTTCTTCTTGTGTGTAGTTACAAATGCTTCACTGATTTCTTTGATATCATCAGCACTTACCTTAGGATAGATTTTAGTAAAGTAGTCACGAATATCTTTTTCTTTAGGAGTTTCTTTAAGCTGTGTTACTTTACTAGACAGATGCGGTATCCACTGATGAAATTGTTTACCAATGCCTGGACTAGCTGCACATAACATCTGCCATTGTAGCTTAGGATGCTTGCTAACATATTCATTGAACAAGTGAATGTTTGCATGATAGTTCGTGCTCATCAAGTAATAGCCTTGAAGATCACCGCTAGCTTTGATGGCACTCATCCAGTGCGTCATCATGTAGGGAACGAACTTACGTTGCTGTTCGTCAGTGAGTCGGTCAATGTAAGCATAGTCTTTCTTATCCAGTGCGGTTAGTGCATTGAACAAGTCAAAGTCCATGTTCTCAAATTTCTCATCAACGGGTGCTGCTGCTTTTCTAGTTGCCATTTTTAAAACGCTTGTGCGTAATCAATAATTTCACAGTTACGACTAATCTCTTTAACAAAGTAGACACATCGGGGTTTTATATCGTCGTCGATTGGTACACATAAGAACTGTCCGTTCTTTAGTCTAGGAGCATACCAAGTTACATCGTGATAGATATCAACAATATCAATATCTAAAAAGCTAGGTTTGAATGCTGTCAGTGGATTGAATTCGAATGCTTTGAAACCTCTGTCATTAATACTAGTAAGTGGAAGTGTTTCTAAGTCACCCATATCAGGTTCACCAATCAGTATTTGCCAATCAACTGGCATCTTTACTGTCTTGTTACCGATCTTCAATACGAGTGCCGGGCTGTTAAACGATTCTAAAAAGATTAGTGGGATATAATGATAGTCTACATTTTGGGGGTTGCTGTTATCTAAGATAGCAAAACGTAAATCATCTACTTCATCGGGTAGGGTCTCTAAGTTATAATAGGTGTTGTCGAGGGTTAATATACGCATGTTGTTATTGTATCACTTATACTTAATTTTTTCAACGTCAAACGGGTAGTTGGCATCACGATAGAATGTCTTCCGTTGGGTCAAATGTCGTTTAGCGAACTTACAACTACTAGTGATATCCCAGATATTCACAAAGTCTTTGTCTTCTGCTTTACGTATGCCTCGTCCGATACTTTGAATAACTCGAACGAAACTCTTACCCGGTTCAATCAACACTACGTTGAAGATACGCGGGATATTAATACCAACTGCGGCTACACCGTATGTTGCGATAATAATCTTGTTAGTTGCTGTAGCAATGTCATCGTAATGATCAGTCCTAGTAGTAGACTTAGTGCCACCCGACACGAACACTACGTCAGCTTCGGGTACACCTAATTCTTCTAACTTAAGATGTAGTATTTTACCAGCTTCAATCCTATCAACAAGGACCAATGTGTTACCTGTATCCTTAATCTTAAAGATACGTGAAGCAATACAATCCATACGCTGACTGTTCTCAACTAGGTACTTTAATTCAGTTTGATAGTTAGGGAACTCAACTCCATCTTGTAGTTGTAGGATGTTAACATGGCAGTTACTCAACACACCTTGCTCTTGTAATGTACTAGCAGTTAGACTACCAATCACTGGGCCTAAACTAACAGTCAACGACATTGATTCAAATCTAGCTTTAGGGATAGTACCAGTCAAGCCCCAACGTAATGGAATCTGACTCATTGCCCCAGTGAGCAATGTCTTCAATACTTCTGCTTTAGCTTGGTGAACCTCGTCAACGATAACACAAACTACGCCTTCTAAGAAGTCGCCAATGTCAACTTCTGCTTCTCCTGCTTTAGTGTTCTTAAGCATGTTACCTAGTGACTGCCAAGTGCAAATAGTATGCGTCTTGTTGTACTCTTTGCGGCCGCCGTAGTACACACCAACATCAAGCCCCAAGTTAATATAATCAGCTTCGGTTTGACCTACTAGACTAACGTTAGGCACGATAACAATACTACGACCATACTGCTCAATAGCAGAACTAAGTGCAGCAGTGATTAGTGTCTTGCCAGCACCCGTTGCAATTTCTTGCAGTGCTTGCGGATTCTTAAGATAGTTGTTGATAATCTCAATCTGATAGTCACGCAGTACAATTGGTTGTCCCGCAATAGGATGATTCTTAGGCCATACTTTATGTTTGAATGTTTCCTCAGTAACCTCAGTAAACGCAAAGGTAGTTGTATAGTCCCGTGTGTCTTCTAACTCAATGTCGTAACCGACACGTTCAAGTACAGGAAGAATCTCGGGAAGCAAGTTGATATAACTTGACCCACCTAGACTAAAGTAGCTAGTCTTGCCGTTCCACCTACCGAGTCGGACACTTGGCAAATACCGTGCGCCGGGTACATCAAACTCAAATAGTTTCATTAGAGCCTTACGATCAGGTAGATCCAAGCCCTCTATCTTTACGTTTACTTCGTCTTTGACGATTATTTTACATTGTTTCATTTATACTCTATATAGATTTCGTTGCTGTTTACCAATTGTACATTCTTGGCTATATGTTTAAGTGATCCGTGCGTATTGAACACTCCTATGTTAAGTTTTATGGGCATGTCATATGTCTTTAACTCAGTGTCAACTACTTCACCGAGACCTGATTTAGTTTTTAATATCTTATGTTCGATTTTATTTGCTTTCAATAAATTAGCTAATTCCATAACATAAGTTTTGTTTGTACCAAACCACTGGTTGAGTATCACGATATCTGCTTTGATATCTAACAGATGTTCTATGATCATAGATTGGTTAGACATTTCAATCTTGGGTTGATGGTCAATTGCAAATATCAGTTTCTTAAACACTTCGTCAGACCCGCCCAACTCATCATGTACTGCACTAATAAGTGCCGGCTCAATTCTGATTCCCATTCTGCTTAGTCTAGCTAATGTGTGATAATCAGTATCCAAAGGAATATTAGTAATCGCTTCCATCAGTGGACCATTTGCAGCAACTACGTACAGATTACCTTTTATTCGAGTTAGTGTTGGATTCCAGTATAGCATACCTTCGTATTCTGTCACAGTGTCTACTACTTGCTGTACTATAGGACAGTAATTTACTTTATCATAGTGAGCATTAACAACTTCCAACACTTGCTTTAGTGTGTGCTCCGATGCTATAGTGGACCATAATTTATTGTCGCGGTCCCAGTTCATGTAATCATATTGCTTAAGTTCCTTTACAAAATCCTTTTTGTAGGGACTATGAATAATGAGCGTGGTATCATCCATAACAGACACATGTGCCTCAGTATAGATAGGTGAACTTTCAATCGGTGGCAGTGACCACGAAAGGTTAACCATGTCAATGCTATTTATTTCTGCTTTAGCTAGTTGCCGATGATATCGCAGAATGATTTTATCTAACAGGGCTGCTTGATTAGTGGTAACAGATTTACCAGTAGTAATGTTAAGTTGCAATATATTGCTAACAAACTTTTTATCGTAAGTGCCCAAACTTATGTATTTTAGCAAGTAATCAACTAATTGTTCTTTAGTGTTAGGCTTTTTTGTCATCATTCATTATATACTCTTGTGATAGATAATGCAATAGATAGTGGCTAAAAAGGGGACCTAAGTCCCCTTTTTCTATTATCGAAACGGACTTATTGATATTGCCGTTACGCACACTGCAGGGGGTTAACCTTTTATTGACACTTCACGCCTTTGCCAAACTCATCCATTACCTGACGAGTATGTCCCTGTTGACTAATGATAAATTTATAATTATCAATGCACCGCATTTCGGTCATGCCGTTGACGCCCCAACTGACGGTGTTATTACTAGTTGATCCATTGACTGCACCTACTGCCATCATACCTAGAATAAGAACGATCACCACTACAATCATCATTTCAATGAGAGTGAAACCTTTTTGTTTAAACATATTAAACTTTTTTCATGCAAGTTGCAGTAGCAAGATTGCGCCAGTTCGGGCTGATCTTAACCAAGTCAGCAATTTTCAATGCCATACGCAAACTAGTTTCACGCAGTTTGTCTTGATTGTCCCACATGAAGTCAAGGACCATTTGAGATTGAGTAGCGTCAAAATCGTAGTCAGCAAACAGACCACCATCAGCATCACGATGCACTTGCTTGATACGCAACATTTTATCACGCTCGGTATCAATAGTCAGGTCCAGATAGTGACAACGAGATTGCAATGCTTCCAAGTGAGCTTTGATTTTGTTGCTGCGGCGATCTGCAAAATTCAAGTTAGTGATAAAAATCACTGAGCCGTTGAAGTTGAAAGTATTGGGCACTCCCTCGTCTTTCAGCAAACGACTATCTTTGTTCCAAGAGATACGGCGAGTCTTGCCAGAATCGAGAGCACCTTTCAGCACGTTCAATGCGTCTTGATCTTCCCAAACATCACAGTCATCAAACACTAACACGTTTTTAGAATCAGAATATTTGTACAGTGTAGCGAACAGACCAATACCCGACATTGCACCTTTAACAATCTCAAAGCGGGGACGCTTGCCTGAGATTTTATCAAACATAGATGCCTTTTCCATTTGCATTGTAACACCATGCGACTTGCCAACTCCCGGAGGACCTGACACAATCATTGCACGAATGTCGCCTGCAATACATGCTTTTGACATTTCATCAAGTACAGAGAAACGCATTGCAATACGGTCCATTGCTTCCAATTCAGTCTCAGACACTTCGGGTTCTACTGCTTTAAAGCTAATTGCATCTACCAATTCAGGTGCTCCTTCGAGAAATTTAATTTTGTCAATGCCATCTACTTTCACTTTTACGTTCTCAATAGAAACGTTGGGGAAGTGACCATTGTTTTTCACTGTTACGAAACCACCTTTTGCACCTGTCTGATAACCTTTGACAAGTGTGAAAGTCTTGTTGATCACAGGCATGTTGCGATACTCACCTTTTGTAATACGAATCGTAGCTGTCATTTTTAGTTCCTATGTTTCAGTGTCAATACAAGTATTGTATCACAATACCCATTTAATGTCAAATTATGGCTTCATCATAAAGATGAAGTAATAGAAGAAAGGACCGAACATAGTGAGAGCTATGATGGTAGCTTGAAGTAGTTCTTTAATGAAGTTCATGTTAAGAGTATAACACAAACACCATTTAATGTCAAATTTAGGCTAATTTCCACTGGTTGATACTTGCGTATTCAAAATTATCCCGAGTCTTGAGATTGAAATTTCCAGCTACACCAAGTGTAGTAGAACTTTCAAAGATACGATTCCACAAGTGTTCTAATGGGTTCTTAGTCTCAATCTGAATCATTGCGGCAGTGTCAGTCTCGGTATCTTGCATCCAATATTGGACATTGCTCATTCGCTTGTTCTTGAATACGATTCTCTTTAGTGGCTTTAGTATTCTACTATCCCGTAGTGCTTTAGTGGGAACTTTGTTCGAAACAACTTGTAGTCGAACCTCGTCCAGTTGAATGTCGTATTCATAAAATGAAGGCAAGTGATAGGCGAGACCTAACATGTTTTCACGAAATTTTAAACCATCACTGTGGACAAAAGAATTTAAGTCTTCACGGTATGCAGACATTCTATCACCCTTAAGTTTCCACATCAACACTCTTTTGCTATAGTGGTCACGAATTTCACTTGCACGTTGATGGTCATCATTTGATAGTTCTTGGTGCAAGTCTTTGTCCAGAAGACTACCTATTTTACCAGTAGATGTTCCCACTTCCCGCATTCGCTTCCACGCTACGCTTAATGCTAAAATATCAGATGGAGTTTCATAGATTTCGTACTTCTTAACAGCAGGGTGCATATTAGGATGTGTAAAACTATGAGTACCATATGCGCCACCTATTGAGATGTTGCTGAGTGAGCTAAGGTTTAAGCTAGGATATGAATTAAAGATGGTAGACAAGGTATTAGGCATATGAAATAAAGTTGTTGATGAATTATAGCACGGACCTGCTATATAAGCAAGTCGAGATTTCCCTTAGCTAACCGATATGTCTTCCATACCAGCAGCACGTAAACGAACAATGTGACCAAGCATGAAGTTCTTTGAATCCAAACCCTTCATGGTTCCTAACCATTTGTTTCGTAATAGTGCAACTTCGTTGATGATTGTTTCCATGTCAATAACTTCGTCTTCGCCCTCTACATACTTTTCAGCAGTACGGTCACTCAGTGCCCGATTGTACGCTTCTAAGTATTTTTGAAAGTGTTTACGCCGAATCTTACGTAGTTGTAGATTCAAGAATTGAAGCACCGCTTCAATCTCTTGTAGTTGATTGAAACGGTGTTCAGTAACACCGGGTAACGCAGAAATGTTTTTCTCTACGTTACCTTGAATCTTAACATCAGCTTTTGCAGAGGCTAACTCTGCATCATAGTACGCCAAGAAGTCAGGTATCTTTGACAAGTCTTGACTTACTCGGGTGTACCAATTACTTGACATTTAGTTCCATTCGTCTGTGTCGGAGTCTTCGTCGTATTCTTCGTATTCTTCTTCTTGGAAATGCTGTTCAGCATAACCCTTCAGAGCTTTAGTGATATCTTTGTCTTTGAATGATTCCTTGATTTCGTCAACCTCATAGTTGTTGTCCATCAAGAAATTGACTAGAGTATCAGCAGCATCAGCCCGATCATTCAGGTCAATATGTTCACGTAGTACTTCCCATACTTCTGTAATCAAATCTAACTTCATTCTGCTACCTCTTCTACATCTGCCTCAGCAGTTGCAGCACTCACTTTACTCTTAGTAGCACCAGTATACTCTAGCATAACTTTATCCAAGCAACCGTCTTTGTTAGCTTCCCAACCCTTACGGAATGCTTTGAGAATCTCACCGTGTTCGGTTACATACACTAAGCTATTGCCTTCTTTTTTCAATGCGCCTGATTTCTCAAGCATATCAGTTAGACCACTGTAGGGGCTCATACCTGTTTCGTATGGAATCTTAACTTGAATACTTTCAAAAGGCTTAGCGTAACGAGTTTTCATAATCTTGCAAGCAGCACGAATGCCGTTTACTTCTGCAACTTTGTTACCGTCTTCATCTTCTTTCAGTTTCAACTTCTTCATAGCGACTACGATAGAACTTGCGTACACAAAGCCTTGACCACCAGAGATTTTGTCATCTGGATCAAACATATCTTGTGATGCATATGTGTGATTAGTTGCGACTAGACCAACATTGTGGCTACCAAACATGTTCACGCAATTACGAACAAGACTTGTCAGTGCTTTAGGCTTACGACCCATGTCACCTTTCATGTTACCATCTTCAAACTGATTCACATCAGTTGGAGTCAATAGCATTCCAAGGCTGTCAATGATGAACAATACTTTAGGCTTGTCTGTTTCTGGCAAGACTTTGTATGACTTCATAAACTCACTGATAGTCTTTGCTACATCGTCAATCATAGCCATGTTCAACTTAAGCAATTTGGTTTCACTTGTGTCTACACCCAAGTCATGCAACCATTTTTCATCAAGTGCATTTTCACTGTCAATTAAAACAACGTAAATACCTTGCTGTTGCGCATGTCGGACCAAGTTGCCTGAGCAAATGAAAGACTTGCCCGAACCAGATTCTCCAGCGAATACAGTGACTTTGCCAAGAGGCACGCCTTTGTTAAAATCACCACTGATAAGATAATTAAGTCCATAATTCCCTGTACTGACCCAATCAGTTGGGTCGTTATATCCGATACTAAGTCCTTCAATAGACTTAGTAATTTCTTTTCTAAATTTTGAAACGTCAAAAGGTTTTGCCATTACATTCTCTCTTTCATTTAATTGATGTGTTCCGTGTATTGTATATACTAAACGGCTGCTTATCAAGCAGATCGGGACATTTTTCTGCCATTGCATCTAACTCCCAATCGTTAGGATAGTGACGTAATGCACCCCTTGCTCGGTCACGAACTATACTAGGGACTCTAGGTGTTTTACCAGGATCACATAGTTCTTCCAATAACTTTTTACCTTGCTTGATAGCACGGTATCTTTCGTCTGGCATTGTCATACTGTTCTCCTTAAAGAGAGAACGGTTTCCCGTTCTCTACTATAATTACGCAGGCTTGTTTTGACGAGCACGAATCATTGCAAGAATGTCTTGTGCTTTATCGCTGCTTGGAGCTGATTTTGGAATTTCAATTGGGTTACTGAAAGACTTTTCTGCTGCTGCTACATCATCTTCCCAAGGAGCAGATTCTGCTACAGGTGCTGATGCTGCTGCTGGTGCAGACGGTGCTGCTGGAGCTGCTGCTGAAGGTGCAGAGCCACCGGGCGCTTCTAGCCCATATGGACGATAGTAGTTGCCCCAACGTTGATTGTCAAACGGTTGACCATCAACACTTGCTTCAAACATTTCTTTCATCACACGCAGTTCAGCTTCACCCGGCTTCTTAGGCAAGAAGTCATTTAGATTGTGCAAGCCGAAACTTTCAATTGCTGCTGCTTCTGCGTCAGTCAATGCGGATTCTTTACGAGCCCATGTTGAAGTTGAGTAGTCAGCATAACCACCTTTAGTAGTCTTCTTAACGTTAAAGTCAAGACCACGCATGTAGTCAGTTGGCAATTCTTCCATCTCTGGGTCCATCAAGCTAGACTTGATAACAGTGAAGATTTGAGGAGAGATAACAAAACGACGAATTGGGTTCGCTGGTTGCTTGTCATCACCGATTGGGTTCTGACGAACAAAACCTTGAAACAAGTAAGAACGCTTCTTCCAATACTTGTTAGCCATTTCTTTCAGTGTCTCATCCTTGTACCAAGGGCGAACTTCTGCCAAGATAGGACATACTGAACCATCGTTGTACATTTCAACACAAGGAACCTGAACGATAACTTGCTTCATACCTGATTCACCTTTTACTCCGTTGAATGGGAGTTTGATGATTTGTTTTTCAACCCAGAAGAAGGTGTTGCTTGCATTACCATCAGGTAGGATACGTAGACTAGCTGTAGTGCCTTCATCCATATTCCAGTGGGGGTAAACTGAGTTGTCTGATTGTTGAGAAGAACCAGAATTTGATTTGTTTTCTTGCGCTGCAATACGAGCGCGGATTTCTGCTAAAGATGCCATAATAAATTTCCTTATTTCATTGACTTGGAGTCTGTTTTAATATTCGCTGCTTCACCATGAAGCAACTAACATATGAGATAGTATAACATACTTTTCTCTAATGTCAAGAGTATTTATCACGGATGTGGGAAACCGCATAATTAAATGCGGTTTTTTAACCCTTTATCTGCGATGATTCATTATCTGTTTTATACGATCTAATGGGTCACTGCTTTCGTTTGTACCAACTAAGCTACCTGGCTTAGCATAAGCATCTTTCGGGCTGAACTGTCCTGCTCTTTTTTGCCCTGAATCTAGGTCCTCTGCTACACCTTCCTTATCACCGGGGACAATTATCCCGCGTCTTTTTAGTTCTGCTGCACCTCGCTGTGCTGCTGATTTACTACGTGGATCAGTTTGTCCATAATGACTATGTAGCGCATGTAATTGTTGTAGCTTTGCAGTTTTGATTTTAGACAAGTCAGATAATTCTTCTTCGGTGTCTTCTGCCACACCTTTTTGCGCAATCTTAGTAGTTGCCCTGGCAACACCGCCGGCACGTTTTTCAGCACGTTTGTCTAACCATTCAGCTTCATCTTTCCATGCTGCACTTTGCTTGACATCACCGTGCTTCTTGCTATGGGCAGCTTGGTCTCTTGCGCCACCTGCGTCACGTTGGTCAGCGTGTACATCTTGGCCCGCTGATTTTGAGTAAGACTTCAGTGTACCTTTGCTTAGTTCATTAACTTGTTCTTCCGCTACATCCTTTTTGCCTTTGCTTAAAATGCTATGCATCTTTTTGGCAACTTCTTTATCAGATGGTCTTGCAGAACTCATAGCTTTGTTTAGACTACTTACACCTTGCTTGACAACATCACCTGGCTTAGCCATTTTGCCGTAATGTTCTTTCTTGCCAGCATCAGGGTCACCACCATCACGGCTACCAGTATAACCTTGTGAGTCCATTTCTTCTACTTCTTCTTTGCCCTTACTAAGAATGGCATGCATACGCTTTGCAACTTCTTTGTCAGATGGCTTGTTACTTTTAGTTGCTGCTTTTGGTGAGTCTCCGATGATATCGTCTGCCCATTCTTCTAATGCAATAGTCTCAGCCATTTCACTTGTTTCACTGATGTGCTTGCTTAACTTACTTAATATTGGCATTACACTTTCAATGCGAGGGTCTAAACTGCTAGACATGAACATTTCGCTTAAGTCAACACTGTCTTCATCTTCCATCAATGATGGAGTATAGCTTTCAAAGTAATTGTTGTAGCCACGCTTACCTGACATCTTGCCTAAACATTCACGTAGTTTCTGATAGTGATTGATGCCTTCAGTTACTAATTTTTGTGCTGATTCATTGAATTGATTATTACGAGTAGCACGAACAAATCCTGCCATCTTACCGTATTCTTCACATAAACCAGAGATATGATTCCAACGGTCATCGTTAGCTTTTCCACCTTCTGCAATGTGTCTTGCGAACACACGTGCCAATCCAGGCTTGTCAGTTGGTGCTAGTGCTCTTTCACCAATTGAGTTTTCAATAAAGATTTTGTCAATTTGACGGAATCGCTGTTCACCTTCTTCCATGTTACGCTTATGCTTGATAATCATCTTAGTTGTAGGGACAGTGTCGCTATAGCTGGCCTTCTTGCCCTGAGCATGATAACCTTCGTACATTGTTTCTTGCTTCTTTGTGTGTTCTCTTTTTGCCATATCGTTTTCCAAATTATCTAAATCTTCTAGTTTGAAACTAAGTTGTTTCATCATAGCGAATCTCTTTAGTGTTCTAACTAATTGTTCCCATGATTCGCTGTCGGCTGAACCGTTCTTGGGACTATTTGCTACTTTGTCGTCAAAATAAACAATAAGTTGATGTAATCCGTCAATTGATACATAGACTTTACCGTAACTTTCACCGTCTTTAACAAAGTCAATTTCAAATACTTCTGCTTCTTCAGGTACAGGAACTGCTTTACCATCACTGGATTTGCTGATAACAGAGCGGCCGCCCCTGCTAAGAATGTTTCTTAATTCTGCCCTTAGGCTTTCTTGTTTTTTTGACATAGTGTATTTATCTTAAATTATATTAACCCAGTACCGCAAAGAAGGGTAATGGAGCTATGAATTCTTCATGGTCACGCATATGACTGTCCAATCCGCTATGATATTCACTCAATTGTTGGATAACCCTGATTGCAAGTAAAGAGGCCATAACTAAATCGTCAGTTTCTCCTATCTTAGCAGCGTAGCTACCCGCATTAGCAATGAATGACTTTAACTCAGTAATCAAACTATGACTATGAATTGTCAGTTTCTTGTTTTCAACTAATGTTTTAAATTTAGCACAAGCTGCAAGTTTGCTCTTATTAGTTGTAGTGAACCCTTTGCGCTTTTTTCCGGGCTCACTAATGAAAATTCCCTGAATATTGCTTTCACCATACTCATTCAATGACACTAATGCAGCTTCACCAATGCTGTTGTTCTCTATTGAATAGTAGATGCTGTTTGGTTCACCGGTACAATCTGAAATGTACTTAGTAATTTGTGCTAGTAACTTGATCTGACTAGGAATATCTGTCTTATTGTGCTTCCACTCACCAACTTGCGTAGTAGTGTTTGCTTCGAATATCTGAATTGCAGCAGGATCACTACCTGTACCCAATGATGGATCAAGACTGACGGCGTATACACTGCCTTTAGTAGGCCGCTTATACCAGCGAATCTGTCCAATACGGTGAATAGGCTCAATGCCTGCTAAATCAATAAGAGTACTTGGATTGATAAGTGTTTCATCAGCAATAATGAACTCACATCCAATTTCTCGCCTAAAACGATCTTCTCCCAATTGAGCTTGCATTTCTTTGGCCCACTGTTCATCCCGGCCGGGTTGCTCTGGCCAATATGCTCTATATGACTTGAATCCGTTAACGCCCAATTCAGTAGGATTGCCGTATTCGTCTTCACACTTATTAGCACCCTTCCAAATGAACGCAAATTGATCTTCGTCTGAGTTAGGTGTGCTAGTGATAATAGCTTTACCACCGGTTGACAATGTAGGAGTGATAGCAGTCCAGAACTCTTTTGCAATTGAGGGACGCACGAATGCGAACTCATCTAAGTATAGAAGTGTGATAGACATACCACGACCTGTATTTTCAGTAGTAGTTGCTGAAACAATACGTGATCCATTTTCAAAGTCTAATGAGCCTTTGTTGTATGTAGTTACCCCTGCTTTAATGTGATCAGGACAGTTCTCGTATGCATAACGAATACGCTGCATAATTTCTTGAGCACCTGTGTACTTGTGTGCTGCAATTAATATCGTTGAGTCGGGTACGAACATAGCGTACCAAAGCAAGTATCCTGCTGCTGACGTTGACTTACCTGACTGTCGTGGCATCAATGAGATTGAATAACGATACTTGTGATATGTTTCTATCAATCGTCTTTGATAATCCCAAGGGTGATAGACCATGCTACCCTTAGTCGGGTGCTGAATCATAAAGAAGTTATCCATAAAATATAGATAACCCGTTTCAGGATCACAACATTTAATGAAGTCGTTTAATTCTGTTTCGTTTCTGAATTGCGTCTTAATGTACGGGTTCTTGACCAACGTCGGGGCGTTACTAATAGGTGTAGGGGGTTTTGCCATAACGTATTTATTTGGATCTACTGACCCCGATTACTTTGTCCAGGGTCGGCCGGTAGCGGGGGCGACTGTGCCAGGACTAGTATATTTGTTATATTGGCGATATCCGGGTGTACCTACTGCTTGGCGTTTAGTTTTAGCTAACGCAAGTTTGTCATTCTTACGCTTTAGTTTAGTAGCTGCTGCGTTAGCGCCTACTTCTGTTGATATTCCGTTAGCTGCCATATTATTTTCCTACTGGCTTTTCGCCGGTTAGATATGGTCTTGAAAACCATAGTTGAAACCATTCATCAGTTCCGGGCTTGATATTGTGCTCTTTCATTAACCGAGCTTTTTCATTTCCGGTAATGCTGATATTACTTTCTTCCCCTATAACTTGCTGAGTTATTCCACTTAATTTCTTTAAATCTTCTAGGGTAGTGTCAGTGTTTTCCTGACGTGTAGGAACGGTCTTGAGTTTTGCAAGACCGTTCTGTATTTTAGCTTGTTTCCATACATCAAACGTCATGTATGTATTTATCTGAATTACTTGATATCAAGTGGACATTGCTTATGTGTCATCATAACAAAGAATTTTTCTTTCATTGTAATTCTTTCATCATCAGGTCCTGATTTAGCTGGATCTGCGGGCATCTGTACGTCAAAATCAATTGTATTGCATACTTCAACCGTAAACCCGGTGCGTTTTAATAGTGCATCCCATTGCTGGATTCCTAACACACTATAGTGATTTAGATTGTATTCGTGCTTACGTTCAGTATCCGGAGCAGGAACTTCAACATACATTTTACCCTTCAATTTTAATAATCGGTTGTATTCAGCTAACGTGATGATAGGGTACGGACTGTGTTCTAATGAATGTCTAGCCCAGATAAAGTCTACACTTTCGTCATAGTACCCGTCAACTTGAGGAATGAAGGACATATCATAGTTCTTCACAGTGTGCCCTTTATCAGTACAAATCTTAGTATCAACTGGACTTAGTGTAACTCCGACACAATTAGTGTAACCACGTTCTTTCATTTCATCTAAAAAGTAGCCAGGGCCGCAACCCATATCTAATATCAATGCGTCTTTTGGTAGATTTAACGGATCAATATATGTATTGACCATTTGAATAGTTAGTTGCTTGTGAAATGCTGCATCACCCTCGTCATAAAGGTGTGCAGTGTAAAGCCATTCGTTGTAAAACTTTAGCTTGAGTAAATCTAGGGTATGGTTAATGTCGATCATAGTTTTACTTATCAGCAAAACTACGGTGATTTATTTTTTCTTAGATTTCTTTTCGTACCCACTGAACCCCATCATTGGGCTAGTTTTGTGAGTATCTTCGGGTTCCATACTACGCATATCACCGTTGTTTAAATCTTGATATTTTGCACCAACTGCTGCGTATGCATGTTTAAGCATATCTTGTTCTTCCTTAGTATAAGGATGAGTTGATTTAGATTTACCTATCCAACTTTTTGCATCAATGTCCGGTGGAGTTTTACCATCTGCGCCAGCAACAGCCATGCCCAAGCGGTATGAAGTGTAGTCTCCGCTTATATGTTCACCGTCGCCGTATGTGTTCAGACCCTTGGTAGCATTTTGTCTACGTTTCCCAACAGGGCCGGCTTTTACTTCAGTGATGAATTCGTTTGCTCTCATACTTCTTTGTCCGATTGATAAGAAAATAAATGTATCATTGGAATATTAGGGATCGGAGACACCATTAGTCTGAGATTACCATACGCAATGTCAATATTATAACGAGTTACTGCATTGCCTATAAACACTGTACCGAATACATTGTGCTGGGCCCTGATTCCGTCATTGCGTTTGGTTACTGTGATTGTAGCTGTTTGACTATCATTCGTGTCAATCGCAGAGGATGATATTTGAAAGCGAATAGTGCTAAAAGTACCTTGGGGCAATTCGTATATCACTTGATTAGCAGTGTTAGTCTGTGTTGTTACATTTGATGAGTTAATTGTAATACCACCATTAAGTCCGATACCACCATTGACTTCCATACTACCAGTACTAGTAACATTACCGATTGCAAATAAGTCACCGGTAGCGTAAATGTTACCTACTTGTAAGTCGGTTGCTACAAATCTATTAGAGTTTTGATAGAAACTTAATACATTAAAGTTTTCACTAACACCTACATTACCTATGTGCAATGAATCAAGTTTACTCAGCCATACATTAGCGACACGCTTTTCATCACTCCCGATTTCAACTACGTTAGTAGTGATAGGGATGATATTCGTATCAATATTAACTTGGTTAAGCTCTACATCTATGGTTAAGTTAGCAATACCTCCGCTTAATCCTGCATTATTGAACTGTAATGCGCCGTTAGGTCCACCTTGATTTAGTAGCGGGATACTAGCAAAGTTGTTATTGATCTTGTCAAATGCAACACGCAATGGATCTCCGGTGCCATCATTGGGTAATAGACCAATATCAATAACTTCTAGTATATGTAGGGTTGTCGCCATGTAAGTATTCCGATTATACTATATTTATCGTTGGCAACACCGTTTTGATTTTGCTACAGACTAAATATATACATATATAAGGAGCATTTATGCACAAATTTCTATTAGGATTGTTGTTAATCATTTCAGCATCCGCACACGCATGGGACCAACGTGCCCCTAATCCAGTACAAGCATGTGCTGTTCACAGTCCATATGGCTTTGCGCAAACTCAGCGTACAGCAATGCCAATCTGCCGTGAAGCATATCTAGTTGCATATGATGCACCAGTGAAGATTCCAGTTTATGTAGCATACACACTGCAACCCGCTAATGCATTGGGTTGCTTTCCCCGCACTAATGCTTTTGTAGCTGATAAATCAATTCAAGGTGGTGCAGTACCTGATGATTATGCTGGCACTGGTTACGACAAAGGACACGCTGCGCCGGACGGTGATCTATCATACACTCAGCAAGTCGAATACGAATCGTTTTTAATGACTAATATGTACCCACAACATGGCTCATTGAATCGTGGCATCTGGAAACTACTTGAGACTAGTGTTCGTGGATGGGCGGTTCAATTGAATCAACCGTTCACTATCTATGTTGGAGCATTGTATGGTGCCGGAGATGAAACAATTGGTAAGGGTGTTATTGTGCCCCATGGATACTACAAGATTGTAATAAACAACTCTACCAAAGAAGTTGCAGGATGGGGATTCCCGCACACCAAGCCCTATGTTAACTTGGGCAATGACTTAACTAAGTTTCGTGTATCAATTGCACAAATTGAAAAATCTGCCAACGTGAATTACGCTTATCCTGTAGGTGTAACAGAGTTACAGCCAGGTGCTGAGTGGAAAGTAGACTTCGGTGCGCTTACTAAAGCTAAACGTGCTAAATGCGGTAAAGCTGATTAACTACTTACCGGCGTTCTCAAATATGATTTTTTGAACGTTGTACCACTCAATCCAACCGTCCATCTTAACTGCACAGTCATAATATGTAGTATAGTTAACGACAACGGTCTTGGTGATAGTACTTAGAGTAGTCGTTTCGCCCTCAATTGATTTCAGTTGGGGGCATTTTTCCATTATCTGTGGGGGAACATCAGGAAATTTAGCAGAAATGGGCACTGGTGTGCTACATGCACTTAGCATTAGGGAGAGAATGATCAATATATGTTTCATTTGATATCCTTTGTTCTTGGGTCAGACACAGCATCATTGTGAGCTTTTATCACTACAGAAGGTATAGGGCAAGATGTGTCATACTTAGTAACCTCACGGTCAACATACTGCACGATATCATTTCCGCGAGTTCTAACTAACTCTAACTGTTTGACGACTTTAGTTACTATCTTTACATTTTCAACCGCAGACTGCGCTTCTGCTTTTGCCAACTTAGCTTCAACTTCTGCCACCTTAAGTCGCCATTCTTGTTCATTAGCAAGACCTCCCTCTAAATACACCCCGAGTGACAGAATCAACAAACTACAAATTTGAATGGGTAGCTTATACATTCTAATGAGGGGGATAAACCCTAACACAAATCCTGCAATAGTGCCTAAGATGCCTGCTATTAGAATTAAGTGTAGCACAAAGTCGGGAAGTATTGATAGTATGAACATAGTATTATTTATACATTGTTAAAGTAAGGATCGTCCACTAACCACTTGTAATAGTTATAAAATCCCTCATCTACATCTACTTTAGGATCAAATCCAAAGTCTTTTCTAGCTGCATCAATGTTTAATGCACCTCTGCTAGGAAAATCTGCGTCTTTGTCACGAACATTAATGATACCTTTACCCACAATCTTAACAGCTAGTTCGGCTGCATCTAGTAATGTACGACTGTGGCTCTTTGTGATGTTGTATGTCTTGTTTATTGTGTTCTCACTCAATGCTGCTGATACAATACCATCTGCTGCATCGTCTACATATGTGAAGTCTAGTGTTTCACCTGCCCCATTAACGTTGAGAATACCCCCACGCAGTGCGGTGAGCATAAATTTTGCGATGACTCTATCTTCCACATCCAAGGGGCCATATACAGCACTAGGGCGAATGATAGTATGATTGAAGCAACCACGGCGGCTGTAGTCTCTGACAAGTTCTTCTCCTGCTAGTTTCATAATTCCATATTGTCCTTGAGGTTTACAGATTGCATCCTCAGTTACATCATCAGTAAAGTCGCCATAGACCATACTAGAGCTAATATACAAAAACTTCTGTACACTGTGTTGCTTGCTTAACTCACATAGGTTAAGTAATCCTTCTACCATTGTCTTTGCACCTAGCATAGGGTTATTGTTTACAACCTTCTGTCTAGGAAAACTAGCCATGTGAATCACTAGTTCAAACTGGTACTTTTCAAACAAATAATCCATAGTGTCTGATACAATGTCTGCACTGTAGATATGAGTAGTAGTAATTTTCTTTTGCCTCTCACTCATTAAGTACATGATTTCGCTAGGAGGAATTATTCCATAGTTAGTCCTAGTGTCAACAATGACAACTTCATGTCCTAACTTTTCTAAACGCTGGACAACATTGTGTCCTATGAGACCGAGTCCGCCTGTTACTAAAATATTCATTTAAATTTCAATTCAAAATATGTTATTTGCTGTGGAGTAAGATACGCTCTGATTTGATATATGTATCCGTATGTATTATGATCTGTGTTACGATGCCAGCTAGCTGTTGGTGCAGAGTTTTCCATTATCCACTTGCCTGCTTCTGTTTGCTGCCAGTTATATATGGGTTCTGCTGCTAACAAATCAGGGTCATCACAGTCATTCATTTTAAACGTGTGTACGACACGAGTAACCGTGACAATGTGTTCACCTGTATCAGATATTCTTAGTTGCCTTGAAGGCAACATATCTTCATACAGCCATGTTTGCTTTGATAGAGCCATGGCTTTCGTATCCAGTTAATGCTATATCTTGCATTGTCATTTCAAAGATATTAGTCTTCAATGTATTCAGTGTAAGAGTGGGCGTTGCAAACGGTTCACGTTGCAATTGTTCGTTGACTTGCTCAACGTGGTCTTGGTAGATATGAGTATCACCTGTACTGATAACAAGTTCACCAACTTTCAATCCACAGTGATGTGCAATCAAATGAGTGAGTAGCGCATAGCTAGCAATGTTAAAAGGTAGCCCAAGGAAAACATCCACACTACGCTGGTACATATGGCAAGAGAGTTCTTTATTTTTGTTGACATAAAATTGACTCATAACATGACAAGGTGGCAAAGCCATTTGGTCTAACTCGCCCACGTTCCAGGAACTTAGAATGTGCCTGCGCCCATTAGGATCTTGTTTCAATCCTTCTATGAGATTCTTCAATTGATCAATGTACACTGGTTCCGACTCACTAGAGCTTGTCCACTTGATAGTGTGTGGATTCCATTGTCGCCATTGTACCCCATATACTCGTCCAAGATCACCTTCAAACTTCGCTTTAGGCTTCCAATAAGGAGCTAATGCATTTGGTGTCCAGATAGTTACTCCACCTTCACGAGTACCATGCGTAATCTCTGCTAGTCTACGCTCATCACTTGATCCTTCAATGAACCAAATTAGTTCACCTACACATGCTTTCCATGCTAACTTTTTCGTTGTGACGGCTGGAAAGCCCCGACGCAAATCAAAGCGAAGGTGACGTCCAAACACACTAATAGTGCCAGTGCCAGTTCTATCATCTTTTGTTTCTCCGTTTTCTAAAATGTCTTTAAGTAAATCTAAGTATTGTTTCATCGTCTTTTCCAAATTTGATATGTATGATCTGGAAACTCTTCCAGTTCATTGCAAGTGAATTCTTTAGACAATTTTAACAGATCAATGAACGTATCGCAAGTGTATTCGGCGAAAGTTATTGTTAAATGTACTTCATCAATAAGATGCCAACTACTGTTGATAAGTTGCGCACCGCCTATGAGCCATGCATCAGGGTATTCGCCATAAAACTGATGTGAGATACTATTAATAGTAGTAACATTTTCTAACTCACGAGTAGTTACGACTATATTAACTCTATTCGGTAGAGGTTTTTTCTCTAAGCTGTCCCAAGTATTTCTGCCCATAACAACAATTTTATCTGTAGTTAGTTTTTTGAATCTTGGCAAATCGCCCTGAATGTTACTCCAGGGCAATTTGTTTTTATAGCCTATTCCTCCATTAGGATCACACGCTACGATTAACTTCATAGTTTACCTAATAGTTTATCTGTTTCGGGTTGCACTGTTTCTGCAATGTTCTCAACGTTGAGGACAAATTCAAAACTAGTGATTAGTGGATCGAGTTCATTTAACTTACGTGAAATAACTTCCTCCACCTCTTCCGGGTCCAATCCTTGCTTCATCAAAGCCTGAATATTAATAGTATGTTGTTTCTTCCCTGTCATCTTCACTACGATTTTACGAATGAATTGAACAGGTACATTAACTTTATCAATATCCTCAAGAATGTGTTCCCATTTTTTGATGTACTCGGGAGTCATTCGTTATTTACACTAGTACTTTAACTTTAGCAGGGCGACCACGTTTCTTGGCTACAGGTGCAGCTAGCACATTGCTTGCGTTAGGTGAGGCATACATTGATGCTACCCCATCGAGTGAAGATGCCTCTGTTTGCAATCTAGCACTTTCAGCCAATAGACCTCTAGCTTCATCTTCCATCTTCCTAGCTTGATTACGTAGATTTTTAGCAATTAGTGTATCGGACAACAACCCATCTTCTGCCGTAGTGACTGGTGGAAGACTTGCTTCGGCAGCGCGGTCACGTGCTCTTTGGGCAACTTGGTTAGCATCTTGAATGCCACGGCTGCTATCAATTTCAGCTAAACGTTTAACTGCTGCTTCACCTTGTTCCATTTCATCTAGAATCTTATTCAAGTCACTAAGTTTAATCCTAGTATTAGAATTAGGTGTTACCACCACTGATTCTGTTTGTACTTTTTTCAACATGCCCTGTGCATGTAGTACTTGTAAAATGTACTTACCATCTTGTGTATGGGTACGATTCAATGCATCTGCTAAGTTTTGGCTACTTTGACCAATATCACTCTCAATACATTTCATCATTGGATCGTGAATGTGACGATTCAATGTATCCGTATAGCATACTAAACACATATGTGTTTCATTTGGTACCTCACGGAAAACAATTGCTACTTTCCGATCACCGATTTTCCCTACATGTCGTAAAAAACTCATAACTATATCTCCTTAGTTTTAAATATTTAATGTTTTTTGACCGGCACAAAATTTATTTTGTACCCGACCAGCGTAACTCATACAGCATTGCTTCTGCTGGATCTTCAAAGGAAATATCATGTGTGGTTAAAAACACAAAATCATCGTCTTCGTCTCTGTCCGATAATGAATATCTACCTTGTAATTTAGCCATTACCCAAAGTAGTGATTTATCCGACAAGGGAGTATTGCACTTTACAAAGTGAGGTGGAGAGGATGCTAGCTTGCGGGTAGCATACCAAGCCAGTACATTTACATTCATTTTGTCAACGCATCAAGCATTTTATATTGATCGTATGCCTGAACAACCGCAGGTGTAGAATTACGACTTTTAGGTGCTACTTCAACCCAAACATCATTGCTCAATTCAGGATGTATAAATTGATTACCCAAATTTACAAAGTTCCTAGGCTGATGAATCTTGCCAGTAGTATACAATCGGTTAGCAAGTGCTTCCACTTCTTCCCATGGCTTGACTGAAAGATCATAGTCAGTTGAATTACGTGAAGTGTAGTTACCTTCTTGGTAATACATTTTTACTACACCGATAAAACGCTCTGTATCGAATGTCATAGTACGAGTGATGATCAATAATACATCTTCCTCGGACACTTCACCTATAAGAATGCTACGCAAACATCTACCCAAACTTGTTCCAATATACATCATGTAATCACCTGTGTTTTCTTTAATACTCTATCACTATACAATTCATGACCCACATTGCGAATAGCATCTACCATTACTTGTGGGTCACTAGCAAATGTTTCTTTAATATCTTCTTCTGTCAACTCTGAATCAAAGGTGTAGATTTCATAGTGGCGTTGACTATTGTATCTTGCTCTAAGTATCATACTATCCAACGGAACACCTCTAGGTGCCGGGGACCGTTTTTCCTCTTTCAGGATACTCCAGATATTTTCCTTACCCCATTGTTCATGTTCATCTAGCACAGTAGATACATTGACTAGACATTCAAGTCCAGTCATGTCCCACATTGCCAAATACCTAGTTAGTTTCTTTTTTGATGAGCGCATAAATCATTTTCACTTTATCTAACGCATCAGCTAATGATACATTTGTTTTCGCTGCACGGTGAATGTTTCCCCATAGTTGACTTTCTTTCATCTGGATATAGAGGTCAGAATGACGGGTACTCTCACTGTGTAGAGTACGTTCGCTCTCACCTGCTTTGCGAACATACACCGTTTCCCCTTTATCGGGGGATTCATAAATGTCAGTCATCGTGCTCCGATAACGATTCCAATCCAGTTGCCAACAATTTTACAAAGAGATAGCCGATTCCAAGCAATACTGCAAAGATAAAAAGATAGCCTAAGCCACTCAGCAACATATAGACCTGTTCCATATCAATCCTTATTTTGTTTCATCATACAATGCGAACGTACCGAACGGGGGATGCGGATCAGGGTCACCATGAATGATCCAAGTCGTATCACAGTAATCTTTGTCACCCCAACTACCACAGGGATACCCGTCAGTGAACACAATCAGTCGCTTGGGGTCAATTGCATTTTCTTTCAAGTATTCAAAGATACAATCAAAGTCAGTGCCACCGCCGCCCATTGGCTCATAATTTTCAATCAGGTCCATGTTCTCGCTAGAGAAGTCTTGTGGGTTGTAAGTCTTAGTATCAAAGCAAAAGATATGGACCTTGTAACCATCGAATGATTGCATCATGCCACCAACTTCGCCCAAGAATGCTTGCGCTTGTTTGTTGCTGATAGAACCTGACATGTCAAGTGTTACTACAACATCAATTTCTTCACCGGGGGTCATACCGGGCATGATAGCATCCATGTGCCAGCTTCTACGTGACGGACGTGCCCAGCTATAGTCTGTACGAATGCAACTAGTCAAGTTTGTTTGAATCAGTTCGCGCCAAGGCATGACTGGGTTAGTAGTGTCACGAATCAATCGTTCAACACCTTTAGGCAATGTACCTGCTTCTGCACTTTGCGCGGCACTGATAATTGCTTGCTTCACTTCCTGACGAATGCGGTCCTTTTCTTCTTGCGACAATTGAGGGCGCTTGCCCCGACCAGGCTTCTTACCATCTTTACCATTACCTTCTTTGTCACCATCGCCATCGCCGTCACCATCTTCGCCGTCTTCGCCGTCCATGTGATCATCAAGCATTTGATCAATGAGGTCCTCAATAGAGATTTTCTTGACGTTTTTCATCAAGTCATCATAGATTTGTTCTGCTGGTAGACCATCATACTTTTGTTCGTATAAGCAACCTACAGTAGTAATGAATTGACCAACTTTGTGACGTTTCAAGTCAGCGTTAACTGCATAGTCATCGGCAATGTTCCAGATTTGCGGGTCACGATTGTTTCTACGACCCATGTGATCATATACAACGTGCAAGACTTCATGCCCAACTAAGAATTCGACTTCTTTAGGCTTCAACATCATAATGAAGCGACTATTGTAATAGAATTTCTGACCATCAGTGGCAGCAGTGCCGCACCATTCATCAGCATTAATCAATTTCATGCGTGTTGCAAGATTACCAAAAAATGAATGACGCAACAGCAAACCAATACGGGCTGTAACTAGACGCTCACGTGCTAGATTATCAACTTTCGAATCAGTTGGGCCGATCAGATTTTCGTACTTTTTGCTATGTGTATTCTTTTTACTCATTTCAGGTCTTTCTTAATGTATGCTACATTATAGCATCAAATCCATTTAATGTCAACTTATTGAAGTTGTCGTGGTGTGTCATCCACTGCATTCATGATGGCTTCAAAATCCTCGTCGGATAGGTCGTCAAGGTCCACGGCAGTACCTTTTTCTAGCATTTCACCGCTATCAAATGATGCTTGGATCTCTGCCATCAGTTCATCCAATTCTTCCTGGGTGCCCTCAAACGAGTCAAAGCACCCAGGAGCAAAGACTAACTTTAGCTCTTTGGGTTCTTCACTCATAGTCCGCGGTATCCTGCGTCAAATGCAATTCGAGCATATGGTGCGGCTGAATCAAGCATGTAGTATGCTTCGGCGTAAGACTTGGACACCCCGCGGGCGCGGGCACTTTGTCCAATTGCATAAAAATACTTTTTACCAGAGTTTCGTGTTTGTTTCATTTTGTTTCCTTGTAATAAAAAGAGATGAGCATAAATGCTCACCCCATAAAGCTATCAGTTACCTGCGTCTACAATGTACTTGCCGTACTTTTTGTGAAACTCGTCAAAGTTCTTCAACTGAGTTGGCTCAATTGGCAACTCATAAGTCTTCAATGCAATCTTAGCACCCATCACGACCAACTCAGTTTCAAAGTTGTTCATCATGTAGTCAAAGAAGTTTTGAGCCATTGCGTGGAACTCTTTGCTAGGTGTTTTCTTTTGCACTGCATCTTTCAACTCATAGCACATGCCAATTGTCAATGCATACATTGCAGAAATTTCTTTCACAGACAAGTCTTTAACTTTACCTGTGAGAATCTCAATTGGCTCGGGCATACGACCAGCAATCTTGCGGTGAGCCATAAACTTAACAGCAAGACCTTCGCCGACAGCGCCTGCAATCAAGTTGAATTGTGTATCAATATCGGTGTCGTCATCGGCAAGCAAGTCAGACACAAAACACCAGCTACGTGGGGTAGCAAACGCACGTGAACTAGACTTAGAATCAAAGTCATAGATATCTTGTTTTGCGAACGACAAGTAACCCACAACGTCTTTGTGAATGCCTTTGTTCACAGCCCATGATTGCCAGCTAGTGAAGTCAGGACGCATTTCCAAGTGAATGAAACGATTAGCGAGGGGCATCGGCATACGATATGTAACACCTTTGTCAGAGTCACGATTGCCTGCTGCAACAATCACAACGTTATCAGGCAAGAAGTACTTACCAACACGACGGTTGAGAATCAGTTGATAACCTGCAGCCTGTACTGCTGGGGGTGCCGAGTTCATTTCATCAAGAAACAACACAACGATCGGGAACTTGCTTGCAAATTCTGCATCGGGCAAGTCGATTGGGGGAGCCCAATCCATTTTACCATTGTCTTTATTAAAGTATGGGATACCGCGAATGTCAGTAGGTTCCATCTGAGCCATACGCAAGTCTACGACTGCACCACCTAGTTCTTCTGCAATCTCAGCGACAACTTCTGATTTGCCGATGCCGGGAGGACCCCAGAGAAAAACGGGACGTTTTGTTTTGAACGCTTTGAGAATAGACTTGCGGGTTTGAACGCTAGTGATTGTGTGATTGTCGCTGATAGCTGATGCCATTTTGTTTCCTTAAAGATGAAAAGAATAATTAACTAACTGAGAACACAGTATAACATCAAAACCATTTAATGTCAAATTTTGATTGATACTTCTGGGCAACTCGTTTTTGAGTGCTTTTTCGATTTCCAGACTGTAAGTATAACACAGAACGGATTTATTGTCAACCTTTGACTACCTCATTAGCATAGCCATTAGCATTAGCTTTTCTAGATGGTTGATAGCTTTGTTAATTTCAGCCGCTTTTTCCTCTGTCACTCGGGTAGATTTGGACCGTCTTGCATCTACTTCTACTTTGCTCAACTCTGTTACCATCAGGTTGATATTCGTGAGCATTTTGTACAAGTCTGGATTGTATCCAGAACTAGACAACTGGCTAGATAAGTCAGCGTGAACTTTTTGCCAATCAAGTGAGTTTTGTATTTCCATTTTTTCCCTTAATTAAGTTAGTAAGGTAATCCACATCAGTGAAGTCTAATCGGATGAAATTCTTGAATCCCACTACATCAATATTAGAGCGATTCGGTAATACATATGTTTTGTTTTTGATATTAGGAATATCAATATCAGTGATGTGAATTTGCTCTTGAACTTGAACAAGTATTTGAGAATGTACTGACATCCAATTACCCATCAGTTCATATTCACTGAACCCGATCGGTGCTCTATCATTTTTAAATTCTGCCATCAAGGTATCCAACCAATTGGTATTCGATCTAGTTTCAATACACTGTTTAATCATTACCCAATCTTTTTTTGACAGTGGTGCAAAGTCTGTAATAAAACTATCAGTAGTTTGCCTAGTGACACCGGTGAGTTTATACACATACTGATCATATCGTTGGTCCAAAGTTCGTTGAGACAATATAAACCAATTAGGAATATGATTCATTATATATCGATATGGCTTAATGGCAAAGGTGTCCGAATCTTGTATTAAGAAATGATCACTATCGGTATTATCTAACGCTAAGAATTTTAGCAATTGCTGTGCAATCCACCCACCATATTGATGAAGTGCTTTATCATCAATGTTAATATTTCGTAGGAATTCCAAGTCCTCCATTACAGTAAAGGTAGAGGTGTCGATTCCATAACTGTTGTATAATGCTAATACATCAACACTTGGGTCAAGCAATCTAACATGCACAATTGTTCTATCCGGTTTTGGGATTAGATTGGCATCAAATTGAAGACTTATAGCGGAGTCTACTAATTTATAAGGGCCGACGAACAGTAATCTAGTTATCATATATCTACACTATAGCACACTATGGATTTGAAGTCAAGAAAAAGCCCCTTTCGGGGCTTTGTTATGCAAAGATTTCTAGTGCAGTTCCGCATTCTGTGCAGAATTTAGAATGTACTTTATTCTTCTTACCACAAGTTACGCATTCAGGCTTGCGCTCAACTGTGACTGGCTTTAGCACAGGCTTGTTGTCAGGAGTTTCGCCCAACAACTTGATAACCATGCTGTGCTTTTCAATCTCCATTGTGCCCATTGTAACACTCTGGAACTTTTGCGTACTCTTGCTACCTGGCACAGTGATGCCAACATCGTTAGCAGGCATCCAATCCATAGTAGCTGCACCATCATGTACTTCGCTAGTATTCATGATACCGTTATCGGCACAATACTTGTCTACTGAGGCACTTGCAGCCTGTGCCATAATTGCACCATTCTTACTAAAGTCCACACCGCGCATTGCACCGTTGACATTGTAGCTGGCAAGTGTAGTTGATCCGGATGCACTAATCCAAGAACTCTTGTTATTCCACTGAGGCGGAACATATGGCTTTTCAAATTGAAACTCAATACGAATCAGTCCATCTTCCAACTTGACGCCACGCGGACCATCTTCAATTACAGCAGTACGTTCGATGAACTTGAAACGATTGCCTTCTGTAAGATTGCCGTTCTTAATGTAACGCTCTAAGTCTACTTCACGTCCTGGATCAAGGACAAGTCCACCCTCAACAATATTGTCACCATCGATAAAGATGTTAACTACTGCTCTGGATGTGTGAAGATTTTTTAGCAAGAAGCTATATTCGCTCCCGAATGGGATATAGACGGTGTCTTTAAATTCGCGGAGAATTTTACCATTGGCTTTTAGGCTCGCCACGAGCTTGTTTGAGTACATCATATTTTTCTTTTACTGGTCACTGTCTAAGACCATATTTTTAAAGACAGTTGAATGCTACACCGTGTAGCAATAGTATTTAGTATAACACAATACTATTATTCGTCAATATCTTTTGGTAAACCATTGCTATGTCTATCAGGAGTCTGATCTACATCTTGGAACAATCTTTGTTCTTGTATAGTCTTCTCACCCCAAAACTTGCGAGGGTTACCACACATTACGCAGTTAGGGTTACCGCAGGTTGTTGCGTGAACTTTTGCTAATCTATGTTCGGGTCCTGTAGGGAAGCCATGTGCTTTAGCAATATCAACTTGCTTCTTAACTGCGGCATCGTCTTTCAACATGCGCCTACTATGTTTGATTTTGTCTTGTTCAGTGCTCATAATTAAGTATATATCTTTTCTGAGTAAAAGCCAACAAAAAAGGGCAACTAGTTGCCCTTTTTAGATTTCTAATTGATTAGAAATTCAGTTCCATACCGACACCAATTTTCTGAGTGTCAACTGCGGCGACTTCTTTAACATAACGAGCATGTAGCTTAGTGTTCTTGCTTAGAGCGTAAGTAGCACCTAGGTTATAAGCCTTAGTACCTTCTTTTTCACCATAGCTTGCAAGTGCAGTAACCGCACCCATAGCTTGATTGATACCAATACTCTTACCAGTAGAATTTACACCAGCAATTGTATCATCGGAGTACATACTAAACAACGTAGTGTTTGAATATTTAAACTTAGCACCGTAGATGTTAGATGCACTTGTAGTACCGTTATCAAAACGAGCAATAGTAGCCGAAACTGGACCAGTTACATATTCAACGCTTGCGCCTTGACTATTAGTAGTACCTGCTACTTCACTATTTGCATTTTGATAATTAACAGTCAATCCGTTGACTGGAGTAGCCGAAACGAACACTGCATTTTGAATGCGGGTACCTTGTGCGGCGTGAATAACAGCGGTGCTAGAACCAAACACATTGCCCATAGCATCATAGTTGTCAAGAGTCTTGGCAACTGCGTGTTTGTCACGACCTGCTGCAATTGATCCAAGCGAATTGCTCAACCCAAAAGTTGCTGCACGGTCGCCCAATGTAGTTGCTGAGGGTGCGTCAACTGCAACAGTAGTCTCAATGAGAAAGTTTGCAGATAGACCGTTGCCTAGCGCCTCTGTACCTTTGAAGCCCAAACGACTTGAATCATTGGTCAATGATGTGACTGCCGATGCAGTTCCAACTGTAGTGCTTTCTTCGTACATGCGAACTTTACCATAAACAGTAACTTGCGCTTGCGCGATTCCCATAGCTGCTAGCATTGCGCCGGCGATTAAGATTTTCTTCATATTTAAATTTCCTTTAGTTAAGCGATCCCGTTACAGAATCTCTCTGCATTATACATACAGAATAATATTTAAGCAAGTTTTGCTTGCCCAGAAATTTTAATCACTTGAACTTTATACGCCGTATGTACAGGTCGTAAGTGTGTGTCCTGTTTCCTACTAAACTTGACATAAAAGAGTATTGAGGAATAGTGTTAGCTGGCACAACGTACTCAGTCATATGTTCATATTCGTTTAGCGGCATACCTAATTCTGTGACTAGGTTCTCCATTGTTTGCTTTATTCTCATCCATGCACGGAGTCTATGCTTGGGCATAACCCATGTAGCCTCGTGTATGCCATGCGATTTGTACAACTCAATTATACTATAAAAGATTTTTACACTATCTGCAACTGAAATTTCATGTTTTGGTGAATTTAGCACCCAGTTAACTACCCATGTTGGCCAGTAATCTGATATCGATACTCCCATAACAGATGTTAGCTCTCCGTCGGCATTCATTATACCATATGTTACTTTTTTAGGAATGCCGGGGGTAGGCTCAGATAAGTATCGTGAAAAATATATAGATCGTGCAACAAAATCTGCATTAGAGTCTTGTTGTAACGGGTAGTTCTTTTTTCGGTAGTCGAAGGTATTCACTTCGTTAGGTGAGTTAGGTGTTACTCGCAAGTCCGGATACCCCTTATCAGCTAATTCTTCTACACTGAGATGCTCGTATATGCTGTTCACTAGCTGCATGACTGCAGGTCGGTCATCCAACCCTAATCTCTTCGCCTCAGAAAGCATGTTAGCTCCTTAATAATTTAACTAACATGCCACCGGTGTCTAGTTGATACCACTTAGTCTTATAATAGGGCTCATTGCTTACTTCATGGTGTTGTTGGTGAATCCATTCACCTCCCATAGGAAAGATGTACTCTAGCCACCAACGATTCTTTGCACCGATTGTCCCGTCAGCATTAACCATTCCACCATGAGCAAATTGTTTATGTAACCGATTACATAGATGGTTAGTGAAGATTGGTATAGCAAATGCAAACAAGAACCAGTTGAACCCGCATGCTAGTAAAAATAATCCCCATGCAGCACCCATTAGTAATGCATTATTGTTTATCCATACTAGTCTCTTATCACGAATTAGTTTCATAGAAGTTTTGATAAACTTAGTCTCTGGATTTGTAGTAGCATAGCCGTGTCCAAAGAAACCAGATAGTCCCCTTAAATGAGGGTCATTAGGTTTATCACTATATGCATGATGACGTGAGTGCAACACCCGCCATTGAATAGGATTGGAATAAAAGTAAGTTGTAGTTATGACTGATAGCCAAAACATAACATTACCATTTGCTTCGTATGCATCATGGCAATAATAACGATGAATAACTGCACTGAAGATAGTTATCACTACTACGTGGGTAGCAATAGCTAAAATCCACCACCAACCAGTTACTGGCAAAGTAAAGCCGAATAGTAATGCAGCAAAGCATACATAAAATATTGAAGTGTCAATGGGGACTGTATTTTTAAACATGATTTTGTATTTTCTCGTAAACTTGATCCGCAGATAGTGTTTTAAAATCAACACCCAAGTTGACACGAAACTCAATGTTCTCTTTATAAGAATGCACCGAATGCCATTCATAGTGATTGAACAAAGTCCACACATTCTTTTTAAGCACGGTAGAAACAGCTTCTTCGCACTTGGTTATATCCGGGATTCTATACTCAGGAATTAGATCAAACGGGGTAGTTTCTTTCCACCATTTAGTAATCTCATCTCCACCTTCAAGCAAGCAGAATAAACTTGCTTTTCTAAAATGACCTTTATGTGGATACAACATGCTTCCACCTGTACTTATTTGTACAATCGGAATCAGTTCATCCTTAGGTAGGAACGAAGGACATGCATCTTTAAATGCCTCATTCAATCGATCCGGTAAACTGTACTGTAAGAAACTAATTTGCGTTAGTGCATTAAATTTCTTAAGCATAGCAATGCGTCGAAACTTAATCTCACGTGCGGCTTTAACGCCAATGTAAGATTCTATTTCACGGTAGGGAGTGTCATTGAGTATTCGGCGCCACTCTGGATTGCGCATGACTAATTCTTCAGGACGATTGTGACAGATGTCCAAGACTTCTGCTTGTATGTCGTCTGCAAACTTTAAATCTGTTTCTTTGAAGTATATCATATCTGTATTTATATGGGGAAAGGCTCCGAAGAGCCTTTCTTTGTTATTTTCTGTTACGAGGTATAACTACCCTAGGCGTCATTTAAGCAGCCAATGCGTAAACTGAATCGTTTGCATTTATGGTTTTTTGTGTCTACGACCAGGCTCCGTCTTTCTATGCTATGGGCATAGCGACTAAAGTTACCCTAATCCTACGGCTTCTACATTGCCGAGTTGTCCATTTCTCTACTCTTGACCCAATCGATTACCGGAGCAGGCCCATCATAAAGATTTTATTTCTTTCTTTGCTTCTTTCATACGTTCTTCCCATTTTAGGTTGAACAATACACAACAACCACATGACAAAAGTTTAAATTTTTTACCTTTAAGTTTTGCGTTGGCACCTGCTGTGCCATGATATATGCTTTTCATAAACTTCCTTATGGTGGACCTGGCGGGATTCGAACCCGCGTCTTGAATCCTTTTCAATCTACTTCATACAACAATAACTCTTATTTAGTATAGTTTACTTGTTTGCTAAAGGATTGTCAATAGCTTTCTGTATCTTTTGGTCAATCTCTTTCTTCAATTGTTCCACTTCCTTGCCAATCTCTCTACGTGCCTGTGCCATTTCAGTACGCACTGCTGCTGCTTCTGCACGAGCTTTGTCTAGGTCTTCTCTAACACCCTTACGCATATCACGCATCTCACCTTCTGATTCACGTTGGGCTGTTTTAACACTGCGTTCAACTTGTTCAGTAACTGTTTCGTTACGACGGATATCAGTCTTAAGATCATTCTTAATATCACGAGTGTAATCAGCAGTCTTACCAGATGTTTCTTCAATCACTGCTAGACGCTTATCAAATCCTGATAAGTCTGGTGCCGAGTATTCAGATATCTTCTTCTTCATACCTTGATAGTCTTTGTAAACTTCAAATGCACCATACAGTCCACCCAACAAGGATGATACTAGTGTGAACGCAACCATTAGTTTAGCAGGAGTAAATTCATATCCTCCAATACTAATGACTGTATCCTTACTGGCATATTTTTTTGCTGCTGCTTCCATATCGTCAATCTTAGCATTAACGTCTTTAATTTCTTCTGTCATTTTATTCTTCCTTTTTTTCTATTTTTTCTATTTTTTCTATTTTTGGCGGATCTATTATAGTATCCACTTGTTTAGTGACCTTGCTGGCAGTCCAGCCTCCCAGGGCAATAAAGAATCCTAACGCAAATGCCGATGCTCCCATTTTATTCTCCTATCTTAAATTGTTGATCCACCATCGCTCGGTGTAATCTATCGCTACCTAACTGTCGTAATGCGCGGGCATTGTCTACAGTAGTTTGATTGCTATATATGTCTTTTGGTGCATAAAATCCTGCATCCTTAATTACAAATGAATACAGTTCATATCCTTTTGGTTGTACTGCCATTGCTGCAATACTAACTCCACCTGCTAGATCATTTTGCTGCACACTTTTGTTCACTGCATCAGTTTTCATTTCACTTTGGAATGATTCAATTGTTGGCTTGAATTCATTTACTTCATTCACTACATTGCCTCTAGTAGATATACTAGCAGACGCTACAACTGGAATTTCATTCTGTGCAGAACTTGACTGATTGTTATTAAACAGGGTAGGACTCTTTGGCAATATCATAGGCAATCCTAAATTAACAACTGGTTGTGTTTCTTGTACAACGGGCGGAATGTACACCTGCAGTAACGATTGCGTCACTGGTTGATAAGATTGAAACATTGATAACTGCTGAGTGTTGCTCTGAGAATTAAGTTGTTTTGATTGCTGTGAAGATGCTTGTGGTGCTATCAATCCGCCTAATTGCGAACTAGATTGAGAGTTAGCTGAACCACTAGTCTGCACACTAGACGCACTCATTGCATTTAGTGTGTCTACTGTTGCCATAGCTTGCTCTTGTGCTTTGCTAGAACTTATTGCTATTTGCTGATTAGCATTTTGAACTGCTTTAGTTTGCACGGCTTTATCGGCAGCTTGAATTTGTTTTACAGCATTCATAACGGTAACGCTAGGTCCAGCTTTGTTTGATTCTGATTTTACTGGATCAGTTGTAGTTGCAGTGACAGACGCAGTTGGTGTAGAAGATGCAGCAACTGATGCAACTACATCTCGTAGTGCTTGCGGTATATTATCGGGCGCAGCAATTTCACCAGTTGTTGATAACTGTACTCCACCTACACTAACTGCGGTAGTAGGAGCTGAACTTGAATCAACCGTTGCAATCGTAGTTCCTGATGCAATAGTATACACGACCGCAGCAGCAGGTGCTTTAACAACCGGTACAATCGGATCAGCTATCTTGACTCCATTAAAAGACACACCAAGGTTACCGACAGCTACATTATTTCCATTGTAATATTGATAGAATTGACCTTTACTTAGATCGCCAGTAAAGCCCATAGTAACTGTTGCATTACTTATCACAGACGCACCCCATCGCATATCAACTGCGCCCGCACTATCTAGTTTCACCTCAAAACTGCTTTTGTTATTGCCATTACCATACTGGCTAGTTCCGTACCACCCGTATGTAATAGAATCAGCAGAACTAAGGTAAAATGTATTTCTACCTGTTTGCCCAATCAAATCAGTCCATAACGGCATGACTGCATAGTTATAACGACTGCTAGTATTATTGTTTAACACTTCGCCTGAGCAACAGAAATTTCCTGTAGTCCCCGGATCTTGGAAACTAACAACTCCGTTACTGTGCATCCAAGATGTACCGAATGTCTTACCAAAATAAGAAAATTGAAATTGTAGTGGAACAGTGGTAGTTCCATCATCACCTAAGTTAACCTGTGTAGCAGAAGCATTATTATTAAGATATTGCAATGCCGGTGTACTAGCTCCGGTGGTGACGTTGACAGATAAACCGTTCCCAATTGGAACGGTGACTACATCTGCTTTAGAATAATTTGAAAACAGCAGCGCCAAGCAAAGCGCCCAAGCCGATTTTCTTAGCAGTGTCATCATCTTTTGCCTCATCTATTTTAGGTAACTTTTCTGGGTTAGCTTCCCATTGTGTTTTAGCTGCTTCACCAATTTTGCCTTCGTACGGGCAAGGGGTACCAGCCGCTAGCATAGCGTCAAATACTCTACGGTCTTGACACATAGTAGCAACTGCTGCTACCTTCATGCCCATGTCGTATAAGGTCTTAGATAATTTTAGTCGTTCGCAATTCATATCACGCACTGTACCACCAGTTGAAACACCAAAGATTTGTGTTTGTACACTTCCACTTGTGCCTGTGGTGCATAGGTCAGCATTGCCACCACTCATCATTGCAGGCGCAACTGCTGTTGGCGGTGGCTGAATGATTTTTTGTGTAATAGTAGACTCGTTAATATTACGGTTGGTCATGTCGCCACTGTTGACATTGTTATTTGTCATGTTACCAGTGTTCACGTTATTATTCGTATTTGCGTTGGTCGTTGCAGCAGTAGTGGCCGTAACATTGTTATTGTTATTAGTCATTGTACCGCTGTTAATATTGTTGTTAGTATTTGAAGTAGTAGCCGTTGACGAATTAACATTGTTATTAGTCATTGATCCACTATTAACATTATTGTTAGTGTATGTCATTGACCCGCTGTTAACGTTGTTGTTTGTGTTGACATTGGTACTAGCATTAACGTTGTTGCTATTACTAGTAGTTGTGCCAGTGTTAACGTTGTTATTGTTGTACGTCATACTACCGCTATTAACATTGGTATTAACGTTGTTGTTATTACTAGTAGTTGTGCCAGTGTTAACATTGTTATTGTTGTACGTCATACTACCGCTATTAACGTTGTTATTGTTGTTAGTCATTGAACCTGTACTAACGTTATTATTGTTGTTAGTATTAGTACTAGTGCTACCAACTGTCGTTTGATTGATGTTGGTCACTGTACCCGAGTTAACGTTGTTGGTGTTAACCGTGCTGGTACTAGTGCTATTAGTATCAACTAGGGTTTTTGAATCGTATGTTGTCTGAGCTTGGGTGGTTATTGCCATAGCCATGACGGCGCTGACAATGAGAATTCTTTTCATTTTTATTATCATCCTCTGTTGTACTACTATTTATCTATAGTACTACAAATTTATCAGATGATGATAATATTATGGATATAGTTTATCGTAGTGGCAGCGCAGCCATGCCCAGTCATAACTAAGTCGTAGCTTTTCTAATTCGCCGTTAACAGATTCATAGTAGCGACAAGCATCTAGTGCTGCATCCATACTAACATTTCCAAAATCACCGTCACCTAAGTTTAACCATGAACTTAATCTGAACTTAGCTTCTAAGTCATCGTTCTTTTCAGTATATGCCTTTAGTTTCAAAGTTTCACGGAAACTAGTACGCCATGTGTCCCACGCACTAGTATTATACATACCTATACCACTGTTTAGCTTGATAACTTCATGTTCCCCATCCATAGTAAAGTCTAAACCTTTAGCTATAGTGTTAAGCGTAATGTTCTTATTATTAGCAACTATAGCTTGATGTCCGTACTCTAAGTGGTTAACCGGGTTAGTTGCAGTAAATATATAGTGCTTGGGAATCTGTAGTCTGTCTGGTTGCCAATCAAAATCAAACTTAGCATTAACCTTAAGTTTAGCATTGACCAAGAAGTACCAAGGCGTATTGCTCGCGTTAGCTGCTGCATGTTGACTTGCCACGCGACCGTTTATACCATCTACTCTGATAACTCTATTCGCTAAATCACCTGTCATAAACAAAAGGTGCTCGTAGTTTTCATCAGCATTAGCTTCGCCGTTACTAAAGAATACAATGTCAAGTGGGTTACTATAAACTAGCTTGTCTACACGCTTGATATACGGGTAATCATAAAGTTCTTTCTTCACGTAGTTTTTAGCTTCTTTTGGTACAGTAATATATGTTCCGCCGGTACTATGAACAGTTATGTTCTTAGTTTCAGGAGTCCACAAACTCATGGGTTCATCGTTTGTTACTCTTATTTCTTTGTTGTCTGCCGAGAGAATCGTAGCATAAGGCCAATTAAAATCAAAATCAGTAATAGAGACATGAGTATCCTTTTCATTTATAAAAATAGGTGCGGGCAATCGTTTTGCCCGTTGATGCTGGTTGTAATTAATTTTCACATAGTCTTCAAGCACAACCATACCATCAATCAATGTTCGCAATTTGTTCACGTCAATTAAGAATGTGTCCCCGAACTTTTGCTTATCGCTAGGGAACACGTGCAATTGATCCTTAGCGTAAGGGTCACACATATAAGTAAAGTCAAACTGAAAGTATTCACAGATGGTACTGACAACCCAAACATAATGTTCCTTCTTAACTGGTAATGACTTTACTATTGTTTTCAGCGTGTCCAAATAGCTAGTATCGTACTTAACAATCAATCTTCCCTCATGGGTGATATCACTGAGGTCTGTGTCAGACAGATTACTATGGTCGATGTAGACGATATCGTATAACACTTCAACTGCTTGTGCTCTCTTAGTCTTAACAAAGTTCAATATGTTCAAATGTTCAATGACCTTCACATACTTTGTAGATTCTTCAAACGTGTCCTTGTTCACTAGGTAAGTATTTCCCCAATGACTCCATTGAGTTCCAAACACATGAACCATATCCATCTGCCACGGGCTAGGATAGAAGTCAAACATAAACCCACCGTATTCAAGTTCACTGTTTACTACCCAGAATAGTTTAGACTCACTCTTGTTGCAACAACGTTGGATAGTTTCTACCCAGCTATTTAAATAGCGAGTCTTTTGTAGTTGAGGATAACGTATTTTCAGTGCGTCATATCTATCACCGCCGTTACCCCGATCAATGTAGAACATGCTTAAATTAGTTTCAATAGCCACTGTTTGATCTACTACATAGTTTATTTCACGGTGACCTAGTTTGTACATAGGTCCGTTGATATAGTATGTCTGTGTATTCTTACTGAACTCATTACCAAACGTGTTGATATGGCGGAAGTTCTCGTTAGTGGGTCTCCAACTAAAATCAAACTTATCATAAGTCAAGTCGGGGTTCAATACCCAGAAGACTTCATCTGGGTGTTCATTAATCAGTTCTTCTAGTGTCGTTTTAATAGAGTAACGATTGACAATTCCCTCACGATTACTATCTTCATACTCCATCAACACTACTTCAGTCGCAGCTGGTTGAGTATATCTAGGGCCGTTGTTCACCCATTGATAAATTTGAGGTTGACTATGTGGATTGGGTCTCCAACTGAAATCAAATGTCTGTAAGTCTTCACTGTTGTTCACTGTCCACAATGACATATCAATCTTAGGTAGAGCAACAGGATAATCCATGTACTTTTTGATAGTAGCCCCCGGTACAACATACTCAAGGGTAGGTTCTGTCTTACTATCATTCCATTTGTTACCAAACACATACACAAGAGGTGGCTCATGTAAATTAGGATCGGGTCTCCATCTAAAGTCAAAACTATTCTTGTCTACTGCTATTAACTCATTCCATCTATCCCATTCAGGTGCTAAGTCAGCAATGCCCATGTACTTCTTTTCAGTTGCTCCTGGGACGATATACTCAATTGTTGTTTTCTGTTCTGCTGAATGAAACTTGTTACCCCATACGTAAATATACGGAGGCTCATGTAAGTTAGGATCAGGTCTCCAGCTAAAGTCAAAAGTTGTTCTATCTACTAGTAGATGTTCAGTCCATCTATCCCATTCAGGTGCTAAGTCTACTGTACCCATGTACTTTACTTCTGTAGCTCCAGGAACTAGGTACTGTATAGTAGGCTTGACTTCTGCCGGGTCATATATGTTGCCCCATACGTAAACGTAAGGTGGCTCATGTAAGTTAGGATCAGGTCTCCAACTCATATCAAACGTAGTTTTGTCTACTTTGATAAACTCGTTCCATCTATCCCATTCAGGCTCTAAGTCTACGATGCCCATATACTTCTTTTCAGTAGCGCCGGGGACTTTATATTCTACTGTTGGTTTAATTTCTGCTGCATCGTATTTGTTACCCCATACATAGATATAAGGAGGACTAGTTGGATCAGGTCTCCAAGTAAAATCAAACGTAGCTTTGTCTACTTTAATTGATTCAGTCCATCTATCCCATTGAGGAAAAACTTGTACATTGCCCATGTACTTTCTATCGGTTGCGGTTTTAACATGATACTCTAGCGTCGGTTCAACCTCAGCCGGTACATGCTTATTACCCCAAGTGTAGATGTAGGGCGACTCATTAGGGTCAGGTCTCCACAATACATCAATGCTTGACATATCAATCGGTGATAAGAACTTCCAAGATTGATTCTTTAGTTTGATTGGGGAAACGTCAGTACGATAGATAAATGTATCTACGTCTAGTTCAGTGCAAAGCCAAGTTCCACTATCTTTGTCAAACTCACTAGGCCACACATTGTTGAAATCACTTGTCCATGCATCTTCGTCGGGCAAGAACTCAAAATCCCAATCCCAATCAAAATTTTGATAATCACTGCATTCAGTAATTACCCAGAAATGCTCTGTAGTGGATAATGACCTAGCGTGTGCTAAGTCAGTTGCATGTTGCTCTCTCGGGTGTGCGTGTGGCTTGTTGCCGAAGTAAAATACATCTCTTAACATGCATATACTTATGTCAGTATTTGCCCCATTGAATCTTTAGCCATAACCTCTCAATGAGATATTGAACTATCGCTAATACAATGTGAATTGCTACCGCTTCACCTAACCCTGTCCATAGTGCAGTGATTAGTAATGCAACTATTCTATATGAAATTGTCCTAGCAATAGTACGTGCATGAATTTCAGTCACGATAAAACCTTGACCCCATACAATTGTTCAAATCTGTCTGCATCTGCCCGATCATTAACCATTGGTTCACCCCTAACATTCAAGCTAGTGTTAAGCAGCATAGGGCATCCTGTCAAGACGAACCACTTTTCAAGGAGTTCTCTAATTCCGCTTCCATCTTTTGGGACAGTTTGGACACGACTAGTCCCATCATGATGCACGATAGCAGGAAATAAGTCAGGATGCCTACAAGTACTGATGACTTGCATATACCTACTATTATCCCAGCCATCAGGCATGCTGAAATAATTATCAGCATACTCTTCCAGAATGACCGGCGCAAATGGTCTGAATTTTTGTCTACGTTTGATTTCATTTACTTTATCCTTAATTTCACTACCTCTAGGGTCTGCAAGGAGACTTCTGTTTCCCAATGCTCTCGGGCCGAACTCTGCGCGACCTGATGCGACACCAACGATGCGGTCAGTAAGTAACACATCAAGTAAACTATTAACAGGATAGTTCCCAACAATGTCATGCCCAAGATAAGCATCATTCCAATTAACTTTATACTTGTACCCAAGACATGCTGCACCGAGACTAGAGCCTGCATCGCCCGGATTTGGCATGATCCAAATGTTATCATAGTAATTTCCTAGTAATCTATTAGCTAAACAGTTTAGTGCTACACCGCCACCATATACAAGATTCTTACTCTTGCCTAACATACGGGCCTTACTAATGACATGCTGGATCAAATGCTCTGTAACAATTTGTGTACTAGTAGCAATATCCATGTTGTTTGCACCCTCTAAGAAGTTGTCGGGTACTCCTATGTGCAAGTTTTTATCGAATCGTAACTCTCTTGCTGATGCAACAAGAGTGTCATAGATTTCACCCGAGTGACGTGACTGGCCATATGCTGCCATACCCATTAAAATATATTCTTCATCTAGTGGGCGTAGTCCCACTCTAGCAGTCATTGCACTATAGAATAGTCCTATACTGTCAGGATAAGTTTGTCCCCATACCTTTTTATATTCAGCACGTCCGGTGTCCTCATCATATGAAGCATCCCATATACTGATAGTGTCAAACTCTCCAATGGCATCAATGATAACAACAGTAGCGTCATCAAAGGGACTGGTTTGAAAGCCAGCAGCAGCATGACTTAAATGATGATTATGAGTATGAACAGTCTTGTTACCTAACTGATATTTAATAGTACTTCTACCGATAACATTTTTGACTGATATGTTTGCAATGCAAGTGGGTTCTCCTGCACGTAGTTGACGTAAGTACTTGAGCCAAGGTCTTTCATAGTAATGAACTTCATAGTCATCACTATCCATATATGATTTTGCATCAGTGATTAGAGGCAAACATAAGTGCGAGTCATGTTTAAAGTTACTGTACCGTTCACTATGCCCTGCAAATATAATTTCCCCGTAACTATTCACGACACTGATGGCAGCATCATGGAACCCAGAGCTAATCCCTATGTAATTCATTTGTAGATGAATGGATCTTTTTTACGCATTTCTTTTAGGCGTTTTCGATACTTGTACTCACGCATGAGATTCTTGAAGAAGTTAATTACGAACATTTTTTAGATAATTCCTTAGATTGAGTAGAGTCTGTTCAGCTTGCTTAACAGTCCCATTAGTAATAGTATGTATGCTCATTCGATCCTTAGCATAAGATTTAAATTGAGTTGAATTCATAGCAGAGTTAACCCGTGCGTTCAATATAGCGATTTCACTATCAGGAACATCACTCTTAACGTGCAACATGATTTTAGTCATTAGTGGGTCGATTTCAGTATATTTATTGCGTAAATTTACCGACTCATTTCTAGAAGCTCCAGCCATAATATGTGCTATTTCTTTAGCCTTAGCAGTATCAATTAACTGATTCAGTGATCCACCATCTACATACACATCAATCGCACCTTCTCTCAGTGCCGCAACCGCATCTGATGGTTTTCGAAAGACCACAACTTCGTAGTTGCTGTTAGTTTTATCTAGAATATAAGTAAATGCAGCAGCGGTGTTGGTTGTGGGGGCTCCGACTAGTATACTCTTACCCGTTCTTTTGCTATTGCTTATTAATTCTTCGACCGAGCCAGCGCCTGTAACAGGAGCTAGAATCAAGAACGTACTAGAGAACAAATTGATTACAGGTTTAAGGGTGTCAGTAGCAGGGCTGATAGTAGGATTTTTAAATTGATTCAATCCACCCACACTAGTACCAGCACATAGAATGCTAGGCTCAGTTAACGTAATGAAATGCTTATGCGCAACCATATGGTCGGCACCTGCCATATTAGTAATCACTGTATTTGTGTTATTCAGTTGATCATATATTTCAAATATCTTTCTGCAAGTAGTATCTACTATTGAGCCGGCGCCCAATGACACGATGACATTTATGTTTTTGGTATATTGATCTGCGTTGCAGTTAAATGACAGTATAGCTAAGATTAGTATTAGAATTTTCATAGTTTGTAAAATTTACTCGACAGTGATTTATAGCCATGTCCTCTAGTATCTTTGTTATAGAACTTAGTATCAATATGGCTGCTGATATACTGTAATGCGTATTCATAGTTCTTAACTAGATTTTCGTCAGTCTCGCTAAAGAACCATTTGTTTAGAATCGGGCCTGCTGTTGGTACCGGTGGTTTATTAGTTTGAAACTTAGGAGCATACTTAGGATCATAAATTATATGCTGCATCAATGCCCTAAATATACCCACTTCATGCTCGTGCGTCTTTGTGAATACACTTCTGTACAAATCATTAGCAATACAGGCTTTCTTAATCTCTTGTGCTTGCTTAACTACGATCTCGGGTAAATCAGGAGTCCAGTAAAAGAATTCAGTAGCTGAGTTAATAAACAAGTCACTCATTGTGCTATCCATAGGATGCATATGATAAGCGGATTGATCTAAGAAGAACGAATAATAATCTATGCCATCAAAGTATACTAATGGTTTATCTATTCCTAATAATTGACAGCTAATCTTGCCTTTCTCTGCTACTTCTAATATTTCGTTTGTCTTATATTGAGCCATTGCTCTAGCAATTACTCCTAAGTTACTACTAGCGTTAGGTAGTAGTTTCTCAGTCCAATTGTCCTTAGCAAATAATTCAGTAGTTGAAGTTGACATATCTTGAATTGTGATTTTGATTCCATCTATCTTGCTGCCCAAACTCTTTAGGTATGGTATCGTTTGATAATCAATCTCGGCCCAGTAATTACTCCAATCAGTATCATTTTCTTTAGTGCGCTTACGTTCTGGTTCTGGTACTTGAATTACAATATGATCTAATTTTATATCGTTATCTAAGAAACTATGAAGGACGTTCATGCTATCTTGTCCTCCACTAAAGTGCAACACGATATAGTCATACTTGTCCCGTAATTGTTGCGCTCTCATTCTATATAATTGCGGCAGGGGCACCTCGATTGGGATAGTCCAGTCGATAGTAGAATATACACTATCGTTGAACACCCATCTAACTTCAAAGCTATTCTTAGTGGCGTAAGTTACGGCTTCGGTCTTATTGTAGAATTTCTTCCAACCTACTAAATAATAACCACGCTTGTCAAGGTCTAGTGTTACCATAATGAATTACTTTGATTTGGTTGTTGTCAGTTGTGTATCTACGCCATGGATCGACTACGGTGCTTCCAGAAACAATTTCACAATATAGCTTCTGTGCTTTTTCAACATCAGCATAATCATACGTTAATTCTGCGCAGTGTGCTAGCAATACCACTCCTTTGATATGGGTAGTGACAGTTTCTTCAGTCAATGGATCAACATAAAATACCCCATGCCCCATTTCTTCTACATAATGTCCCACTAGTGTACTGTAGCTTCCATCCGTGTAAGAGACATTAGGCTTGTATGCTTTACCATGTATGAAGATATGCATTCCGGTACTATTTGCCTCGTCAACTAAGCATTGTGCAAGATTCTTAGCTTGTATCTCACGTGCTTGCATGATAGAGCCGAACAAGTCATAACCCAAGTCTAATTGTTCTGCCATGTAACGTAGTGCAATGTTATCACGTGGATGACAAGCTCCTGCATCGCCCATGCCTGCTGTCATGTACTTAGGTCCCATGATACGCATTGTACTGTCTGCTAATGCTTTGGTTACTACGTCTACGTTGATATTACCTTGCTTCACTGCAACGTCTTGGATCATGTTGACCAATCCAATCTTAGCACTGATGAAAGTATTGTAGAACACTTTGATACATTCACACTCGTCCCATGTACCTACTACATAGCGAGGTTCGTTCTGCATCATAGTCTTATAGAAGTTGATTAGTAGTTGTGCATCACCCGTTTCACTACCATCTTCTGTACCGATCATAACCATCTCGGGGTTTACAAAGTCCCATGCTACACTGCCCATTGCAATTAAGTATGGATTGTAGATAAAGCGAGTATTAGGAATCAAATTAACAAATTGATTGCGAGTAGTGCCAGGTAGTACGGTAGAGATAAGAACCAACAATTGATTCTTGTTCATATACTTGTTTGCTTCTACTAAGCATTCTTTTACAATGTCATAGTTAAAGTCCTTTGTAGCTAAGTGGGCACTAGGTGTAGAACCATCATACTCTTTACTGTGCGGGGTAGGTACTGCAATGAATACAATGTCTTTGTCTTTTACTGCTAATTCTATACTAAAAACGACATTCACATTGTCACTGATCACCGGTTGTACATCATATCCGTCTACGACATGTTGCTTTGCCATAACTTCTGCGCAGGCCAGGCCTAGTTTTCCTATTCCAATAAATCCGATGTTCATAAATATTTCCTCTTACTGTATTTAAAAGGATTACTCTCCCCCGAATTTAATTTACAGTCTAGGTGGCCAGGGCGCTTGATAAACTAAGTCATCCTGAGACTTGGCCTTCATTACCACATCGTCATGAAATTCCATAAAATCAATCGTTTTCTGAGACCAGGTAAGGTTCGGGAATACTTTATTAACAAAGTTAAAATGCGCCTTAGGTGCCGGATGATAGTCGTGAGTTTGACCGCCCGGAATATTATGTCTGATTGGGAGTGACCCCCATTTACTATCGCACCCGATCGTAAGTAGATCATTCTTTAACAAGTCAATGACAGGCTTGTATAGATCAAGGACATCTTGGTACTCGCCTTCTAATTTATTAGTGGTGTCACGTATCACTGCTTCTAATGGTTGCATTGACAACATATGATATGTTGCTTTAGTAGTTTGTAGTAAACAGTCTGACATTGAAATCAATGCCAAGTCTCTAATTAATTGTCCACGGTTGTCTACATACTTCATCAGAAAGTCTTTGTCATAGAAATTTTGATAATAGATATTCCCATGACAATGCCATTGGTTTTCTACGTAACGATCCTCTCTAGTGATAGTACTCCACATAACCATAACTAGATCATCTTCGTTAAACTTATACCGCATATTAGATTCAGCTATTTGATTGCTAATAAAGATATTTCCTGCGCCGCTTTGAGCACAGTTAATATACGTAGGGATCTCTTGTCCTATCATATCAGCCCAAGTAGGCCATTGATAGCGAGTCATACTGCATCCAAATGCAAAGAATCTTTTGTATTTTGTAAAATCAATCATGTTGTATCCTGTCAATTATTTTAGGTTTCAAATCTTTTAACCAATCGGTGTTCAGTAAATGCTGATAGTTATGTTGCAGTACCGATTCCATATGAGGATAGAGATGTTCCCACTCAGCCTTTGGTTTAATGCTCAACTGCAATAAGAGTTTGCAAATAGCTTCTAATCTAGCAGTAGGTTCTTCTATGTCATCGTAGCTTTCGTCCCACCAATTACTAAATGTCTTAAACCCCTGTGCTTTCAATTCACGGAGACTACCTTTTGCTCCTACTATAATAAAAGGATGCAATGCTCTCATGGGTTTATATATCTTCTCACTAAAGAATATTGCCTGATCAGGGTATTCATAATAGAAGGTTTCAGTGATGACGCTAACCCATGTATTTAGATATACATCTACGTATAGATTCTGTGCTTTATTGACCTGAAACTGAATGGTGTCAAGGATCAATGGCAATTTCTGATTAGTCTTAATAACATTGGCATGCTCGAATGCAGGATGAGGGGCAAATTCATTGATAACTATATCATTTTTAAAATGATTGGGATAGAAATCATGGCTCACTTTGTTATCGTCTACTAATCCATAGTAATTAAGCATGGCTACAAATGCAACTCTGTGCTCTCTAACTACTCTATTCAAGCAATTGAATAATTGCACCTCATTATCTCTTTTATGTTCTATATGCTTAATGAAGGGTATAGTGATCGGGCCTGGTAAAAAGAAATGATCCTGAGCGCAAGCTGATGCAAAGAAGTTAGCCTCAACTATAATCATTTTAGAAGTAATATTATTATCACTGCACCATTTATCATATAACCGGCTCTCACTTAAATTGCAGGTTGTAATTACAAACTGTTCTGCTAGTAGATCGTGTTCCATAAATGCTTTATGAAATGCCTCATAGTAATTAAACCATTTGTCAATTAATGGATTAGCTTCCATAGATTGATCGAAATGAACTAGTGCTGTGCGATTGCGTAATTTTTCTCGTAGGGCTTCGGGTAACTTGTCAATTACGGTGGCATGATTCTTGCCAGGCAAATAACTATCGGGTTTGAACCCAGTCCACCAATCAGGACTTTGCCTAGTTCCTATCTGATGGAATATGAACCCTTCAATATTCTTATCCAATGCAGTTGATAGCGGCATAGATATAGGATCTTTAATACGAAACTTAATCCAGTCGCTACCCAAGTGAAATCTATCCCCTCGGGTATTGTACGCAGATATCGTAGTGGCTACATCACTATCAGACGTGCATATAATTTTACTTGTCATAGTTAGTAATTGCTCCGTTCCCGATCAGTCTAATTGGAATTGTTTTATCTATCTCAATAGTTTTTAACCAATCAGTAAAGATATCAGGAAATACATTGATATCTTTATTCCTACGTAAATCATATTGTTGGTAGAAACTCTTTAAATCATTATGTAAATATGATTTATCAGTTACAGCACGGCGGTGTGGAGTTTCAACTACTTCAATATAATCAATCAGTCGTTGAATCTGCGCATTCTCGCCCTCAGTTAAATGTACTCTATTGACAGTGAACCAATTTAATAGATTCGTTCTGCAATATTCTTTAATATGATCCGGCAATGCTATAGGGCTCATGAAACTAGGCCAGCGCAGGATATTTAAATCAACCATTGGTCTATTATGTCCATACTGTTTCTTTAGCAATATCATATCATCTAAAAAGTCAGTAATACTGAATAAGCATACGCTAGTAATGGTCATCATAATAGTTACACTACGAAACTTAGCATTCTCCATGAAATATATCAAATTATCACGCCATACTTGATAGTCCATACCGTCACGGATGTATTCAGCTTGCTCACCGTACGCTTCATTACTAGTATAGAGGTCGAACTCTTTGATATTCGCTTCCTTAGTGAACATAACCAAGTCTTCTAGTAATGAACGCTTCATACCTAGGTTACTATTCGTAGCAAAGCGTAAGTGTTTCAAGTCTTGCGTCTTGATCTCCTCACATAATTTCCAAAAATGATGGCTCATTGTAGGCTCACCACCAGTAACTCGTAGTTCCTCTAAGTCTTTACTCAGTTCAGGCCACCATTTAAAGAATGCCTCAGTATAGGGGTTACCTTCGTTGAACTTGCCGTAGGGTTCTGTCCATGATCCATCATTTTGATAAGCACCTGCACCATCACTCTTGAGGCCTTGATAGATTCCATTGTCTTTAATGTCCTTAGCCCATGTTGTACTGTACCCTGCATTGCAATAACTACATCCAAAGTTACACGTGCGGTCGAAACTAATCTCTAGTGTCTTTAAGTTGACATTATCCTGTGGGTCAGCTTTGGCTATGCGAATGATATCAGCTTCTTTGTAGGGCTTACTCTTATACACTCTATCACTGATGTTCTCACGTCCTATATCTTCGATCTTCCAGCAGTATTCACACTCGCTTGGACGCTCACCTGCTAGCATTTTAGTGCGTTGCTCTTTCTTATGAGCAGTATTATGAATAGCCGATGGGTTATCCTTCAATTCCTCTACGTTAATAGGATGAGGGATAGGCAAGTGACAGCTATGGGTATAGCCGTGACCTAGATGTATTGTAGCGTTGAGCCACTTCGCAGCACAGAAGCTGGGACTAACACTGTCTAATACTCGTTGACGCCACTGAAATAGTTCTTTACTCATTTTAATTCTTTAGCCATTCTATAAAATTCTTCCATCTCAGGGAAAGTACCTAAGAAGTCTGTACCCCTGCGCTTGTCATGTTCATCTACAAATGATACAAAGTCTTTGCGATTACGAATCAGTTCTAACTCAGGGATCTTTTCATCCCTGGCGACATAGTACAGTCGTTCCATTCTATTAATCTCGTGTTCGTAGAATCCATAACCACATGTAGGTGGCCACATCATGTGTTCTTTGTTGCGATACATAAACGTAACCTGATCTTGAATCTGAGGAAGATAGTCAGGAGTAAGAATGAACATACTTTGATGCCAAGGCCAACGCAAGTAAGGTGTATCAAGTGATACCGGGTTGCGTCTGTCAGCACCTGTGTTGTATGTGTTGCGTAAGTCTAGAATATCTTGCATGAATGGAGTGAAACTTGTCACACTCAATGCATTGTAAGTAGCCATCACAGTTAACTTACTCTGTGGAATATCACGCAATACATAGTTGCAGTTGTCTAACCATTTGTTGTAGTCTAGTCCGTTACGGATGTACTCGGCTTTTTTACCATGTGCCTCAGCAGAGGTATATAGCTTAAACTCTTTGATAAGTCCTTCACCCTGAATACGTTTCATCTTCTCTACAAACTTCTTTAATAACTCGTCAGGTACGCACAAGTTACTGTTGATATTCAGTTCAAGTTCTGGGTTAGGATGCTCAATGATATAGTCAAGCACTTGAAACGTATCTTTAGCTAGTAATGGCTCTCCACCTGTGATTCTAAATGTCTTTAGACTAGTATACAGTTGTGGCCACCACTTCCAGAATGATTCAACATACGGGTTGTAGTCTTTGTTTCTGATAGGAATCTTCTTAGCTTGACTAATGTTGTCTAAGTTATTGAAGTTAGTGCTCGTAGGATATGCTCCATAGCGTTCAATTTCTTCCATCCACTTGCTGCTAACGTCAGGGCTGCAATAGCTGCACTTGAAATTACACGTGCTACTAAATGCTACCTCTACATAACTAGGATCAACGTTGTCATCCCATTTCTTGCTAGCAATTTCTTCAATGAAGGGTGCTGCCCAAGGGTCTGCGCTCTTAGTGTATCTGTCACTGAATACATCGTTGTCCTTGTTGCTATCTTCTACTCTCCAGCAGTAGTCACATTCACTTGGACGACTACCTTCAAGCATCATCTTGCGTTGTTCTTTTTTAAAGTTAGTGTTGTGCAATGCTGACGGATTAATTGCAATCTCATCCAACGGGACTACGTGAGTCTTTGGGTGATGGCAACTATGAGTATGACCATTCTGCAAGTGAATCGTTACTTGCTTCCATTTAGCTGCACAGAAGCTATCACTGACTGCATCAACTTTTTGTTTAACATCTAAAAGATGCTTTTTATAATTACCGTCTAAGTCTGACATTACCAGCCCTCTATGTTTCTAATTACGTCCATCTCTCTAACGAGAGGACCCATGTTGTGTTTGTCAGTGTTATAGTGACGTTTAAAGAATTTACTTTGTTCTGCATTTAGTGTACAGATAGGCAATCCTAATTTGTCACCCAATGCTCCACCAAAGAATTCACTAGAGAATCTTGGATCTCTATCTTTGTATTCGTCCCATAGTTTTGCAAAGTTGTCAAACCATTGAACTTCTTGTGGATTCCAATCAGTAAGCATAGTCATGTATGTTCCTAGTCTAGCACCATACATTGCCCAGTCACCATTCTCTGCATCCATGCCCACGTTGTGCCAGATCGTCAAGTTGTTCATGTTCCTATTCGCAACACTATCTTTAAACTGTTCAACTGAAGGCTTTGCTCCGTTGACTAGACACATCTTGACACCTTCACGAAACCCTGCACGCCATGCTTGAAAACTTGTCATGTTGGGATAGGTAGTAGAGTAGCAATCATGCATTGACCAATACAAGTTGTCGCTACTGTCTAAACAAAAGTCTACTGTGTTGTTGTCATTGCCGTCGCTAGCTTCATGGGTCTTCATGTTCATTACATAAGATTTTGTCCATGAACTCATGCCACCGTTGCCATAACGTAATCCGTTAACGCTGTTGATAGCTTTCCAACGATACTGCGCTAGTTCATAGTTCTTGTCTTTGTCAGTGAAGTCTAACTGCATATTGAAGAAAGACTCATTGGGCATGTTGTCCCCGTCGATTAAGATAAATCGTTCAGTGTCGCTTGCCTCTGCAGCGGCTTTGTGTGCTGCATCACTACCCTTGACACCATCTACTCGTTGTGCCCAAGGCACCATGTTCTTAATCTTAACCCAGAATTCTTCCTTCTGCGGTTCATCATAGCTTAGGTAGATGCAATCTAAATCTGCTACATCAACTATATTTGTACTCATATCTTTTTAGGTCCCAATGTGTGATATTACCTTCGTAGTCATCCGATACTATTATCGAAACATCATCGCTTGCACACTTAGTTCCTGAATCAGACTTAGCTAGTAATGAAAGAAACACTTCAGGTACAAGTTTGACTAGCATGCCGTTCACTACAGTAAGATCAGGTCTGCATTCAGCAAACACTTGGGCATCAATTACAAGATAGTTACCCGGTAGCTTCTCACAGGTATAAGTTATTATACTACCTTTGTCATCATAATACAACCTAAACTCTACTGATTCGGGTGCTTTAACTTCCCAAAAGAGTTGTGATGTGTCATCGGTCATACTATTACCTCAACAAATTCTTTGACATAATAATGAAAGGGGTATCTTTGTACGATTGTGTTGACTTTCAGCACGTCAGCATGGAACTCAGTTACTAGTTCTTTAGTCCAATCTTCTGTTATCAATCCATTAATGTGTTGCTTCATATGCACCATGCTCATTTGAGTGAACGTGGGGAGCGTTGTCTGTTCTACGCCCATCAAGTGTGAAGCAATGGCGTATACCCAATCAGTAGACGCTGGTTCATTAATATCGCACTTTAAGATTTTCTTGTAGTCTTCCCAGTTTGTGAAGATGTCATTGACTAAGTTAAAGAATTGTTGAGCAATACTTGATTTCTTAAAGTAAGTGATAGCATTGTAGATGTTGGGCAATTCATTGTCAGTGATGAATTGACGATAAGCCATCACGTCTGATACTTCTCCTTTGAAGTTTCGTATAGTCGTACACAACACCAAGTCTCTATCCTGCAACACATCCCACCAGTAGCTTATGTCAGTAGGGATAAACATATCAGCTTCTAGTTTGATTGTATACTCGTAGGGGCTAGCATTGTATACCTGCCAATCGTTAGCAAAGCCGTCAAGTTTTAATGGTAACTCAGTAATGATAGTCACATTGGCGTCAGGCATCGCTTGCTTGATACTTTTAGATAATGCTTCTGCGCACTTTACGTAATCAGTTGTCTCAGTATTCTGAGCCATTATCACGAACCCTCTCATATCAACTCCATAAAGTTTTCTTTGTTCAACAGGTGAAAGTCAGTATCAGTTACAATGCTATACTCTTTTTTTATCTTACCTCGTTGCCAGTTATCATATATGACAGTATACATTGTATCTGAGTCTCGGTACACATGGGTGTTCTTTCCAACGTGTACTAAGTTCCACGGGATGTAATGACTACTATCGTCAGTCTGTCCACACACGATTCGTAGTGCAATGGTTAGTGCAAAGTCATTTCTAAAGTTGCCCACGGTCATGTGGTACAATGTTGTGTAATGACGATAGTTCTTTTGAATCATTTCCATGCATTCAAAAATCTGCTTAGTCTTTGCAGTCTTTTTAAAATAGATCACGGTAGCCCATAACGTAGGGTAAGACTGATCACTTATCATCTCTTGATAGTGATTTGGAATCATTAGAAAGCTAGTCCGATTGTGACACATGAAGTCATCGTATAATTCGAATGGTTTCAACAATGTATTGCTGTTGATTAGATAATCTGTATCTAGTAGTAATGTTTCGTCATATGGACTTAGATTGTACGCTTGGTATCTACCTTTGTTTATCCATACTTCATTCTGTGCATTGAGATTAGTTCTGTCAGCTTCAACTATGACAACATTGTCAAACTCGTAATCATACTTTGACATGTCAGTAGACGCATCGGTTATAACAGTTACCGGTAAATTTAAAAACTGATTCGCACGTTTAGCAGTAGCAATTGCCATTGCATAATAATCTACTTTGTCATTGTTAAATGCGAATAATAATACACCTTTGCTCATCGCTTCTTCTCTAGTGCTGCCCATTCAGTATGCCATTGATCCATAACATAGGTATAAGTTTTGTCTAGTTTGGTGAGTAACGCTGCCCTATTTACTTTGACAGGATTAGAATATGTATCTAACAAGACTACATGATCCATGGTGCTGATGGTTAAGAACGAGATTAGTTCTACTGTAGCTACCCATAAACCACCCTGATCGGCGACGGACAACTTACTTTCGTATTTGTCTTTTAGATATGCTTTTGCTGAGTTGTGATTGAAGCGAGCTTTTGCTTCGGTGATAAGTTGTTTAGTATCCATGAACACTCCTACGAGTATTTAGATGGATACTAACACATGCTTTATTTTACTGGCCAGTGACTGATCCAGCAATTGCCGGAGTTCCCCAAGTGTTTGTGATGTAAGTAGTTGACGGTGGCTTGACGGTTGCTGTTACCGCAGTACCAGCAGATGCTACCAATCCATTAGGTACTTCATCCCAAGTAGTAGTGATTGTAATAATTGATCCATTATCACCGTTACTTCCTTGAGCGCCATTTGTTTTAACGTTTACTGACAAAAAGTTCTGACTGTATGTGCCGCCACCTGGGATAGGATTAGTAAATGAGCCGCCAAACTGCTTGAACACTTCTTGGTTAGTAGTAGTTAGACCCCAGTAGCCAACGTTTGGTAATAAAGTAGTTACTGTTCCAGCTCCGCCGACTTTGGTTATACCATTATAATTAGTAGCAGCAATCGTAGCAGTGCCTGTATTAGGACTACTAACAACTATAGTACCACATGAAGTACCCAATGCGTTGAATAATCCATTAATGCCGCTTCCAGTAGGATGAGCAAAGGTTAGCGCAATCTGACCGCCGGCATTAAAGAAATATCGTGCCGCATCCCCCGACGCAAAAGTAACAGTTTGCGTAAATGTTATAGCATTGTACCAAGTGGTAGCATTGGTAACAGTACCTGTTATCGAAGAACCTTGTGCCGCTGCATTATTTTTACCAGCATACACGTTAGTAATGTTAACCGGTAACGCAGCATAATATACTACAGGACTACCTGTCGTAGGTGCAGTGATAGCAGTGATAGGGGTGCCCTGATGACTTGCAGTGTTAGCAACTGTAGAAATTATAGCAGCCCATTCAGTAGCAGTAACTTTTCCAGTAACAGTGATACTCGGTACTGCCGTTTGACCGTACCCACCCTTACTATTGCCAACAGACCACACTGAATTGATATTAGTTGATGCAGTACTAGTTGTACTACCTTTAATATCATCATTGAAGTCTTTGGCTTCTATTTTACCATATTTTGAATATGCCATTACGAATCCTTAGATAATAGTTACGACAGCTTCTACTTTGCCTACACCATCATCTAGTTTGTTTGCAAGTGCTCGTCCGATTGTATTGAAAGCAGTAATTTCGCCGGGCTGTGCAGCACGTGCCATTCCATTGCCTGCGCTTACAAGTCGTTCACCTTTTTTAACTGGGCCAGTTACTTTAACATTAACACGCCCACTCATAGCGATTGGTGGATGAGTTTTGTCATCCCCTGCAACACTGTTCATCATAAGAGCAGCAGTGTTACTTACTACACCAAATACTGTGTCAGATAGATCAGCTACTACCGCAGTGACTTCTTTTTCACCACCTAGTTCAACTACTGTTCCCGGCTCGTATTCGGCATCGGCTGCGAAGCGTTCGGCCAAGTCAGCATAAGTTGCTTGCAAACGAGCACCGACACCTAATGTCCAGATACCATTGATTGCGCCGCCGCCTGAAATGCTACTAGTAGTGATACCAGCAGGGGCAATGTTACCAGTAAACTGAGCTACGCTATTTGCTCCAGTCAAATAGTCACTTACATTTGAGCTATTGAATGTACCTGATGGGTTAAAGTTTGCACCGTTTGCGTACATATACTTGTCACACTTAATACCGTGTGTGCTAGCTGAAGGGAATGCAATGTTACCTGCTGTAACACTGAATGAATTACCACCAGTAGCATTATTACCCAATACAGTCCAACTACCAGTCAATGCACCTGAAGTAGTTTGACTACCGGTAGTGATTGTTTGAGTGTTTAAACTTGGAATAGATGCGCTAGTGATAGTTGCTATCGCAGCGGATAGTGTATCTGATACTGTCGCTAAACGAACTGTAATAGTGTCTCCGACAATTGCGTCAGATGCAATAAAATTAGTTGCAGATACGTTACCAGTAACGACTACGTTTCCTAGAGTAGTATTACCACCTGAATTCGTGCTAGCTAGTGTTAGCCAGCTTGAAATAGTAGTAAGGCCGTCTGTGGGGCAGACGTTTAATGTCCCTGCGGTAGTGTTATACCACAACTGACCTTTTAAGGGGTTTGCTGGTGGAGTATCATACGCAAAATTCTCTGTCAATCTGACAAAGTTAGTGTTTAAAGTTTGTCCGTACCCTGCGTAATTTCTACCAGGTAATCCTAGTGAAGTGCTAGTGGTGTTAATGGTTCCATCCTGAATTGTAGTCAGTGTCGTTCCATTACTTCTAATAATTGTATAAGCCATTCTATGTTGCTCCGCTTTATGTAATATTTATCTTAAACTGTGATTAAGTTGGTTAGACTTTGTATTCTAACGGTATAATCTATCTGGATTTGTCTGTTCAAACTCTTTTGAACCGGGTGAAAAATGACATGAGTTAGTAATTTGGTCAGTTCATTGCCTGCCTCATCACTTCCATAGTCTGCTAATAATCCAATTTCGTCAAAAACAAATGCGGATTCTAGCTGAGTTCCATTGTCGAACGCTAACTGGCCTGGAGGCTCGCCGTAATCTAGTAATGCCTCGATAACAATATCAGTATAAACCTTGCCAGTAGTGTGACTTACTAGCATTTTATTGCGGGTAGGATCAGTGTTTAAAACGCTGGTATCGTCAACAATCTTTGTATAAGTTTGGTTATACAAGCTAGCATTTTGACCGATAGTATTAGTAGGTAAATATGTGATAACTCCGGTTTCGTCAACGCTTGCGCCGCCGTTACCAAAAGCCATTTTGATGATACTTCCGTATCCTCGACTGCTCAATGTATCTGCAATAGCTACACTGATGTTTTCATAGTGGATGGCGTTATGTCCATCATAGAACACTTCCCCGCTATTAGGGTCGTATACTTTCAGAAAACCCTCAATTTGAATTGGAATCGTTACTTTTGACATTAATCGTCGCCTCGCATGTGTAATATAATCTCTTTTGTATTAGGATCAGTTATTTTCAGAACTGAGCTAAAAATAAACCCTCCCTGCTCGTCTGGAGTCGGACCAGGGGTAGTGTCTATAGTGTTTTCGTCTACATCAATGGGTTTATCGTTCATAATTTATTTATCTTTTAATTTATACCTAATTCTAAGAATTCTACAGGATACGAATTACTCAACTGGATAGGATCACCTCTGCTAGTATAGTTCTTAGTATTCCAACTCTTGAAGAAATATGAAGAATCTAGCGTCTTCGCAGCAGATATTCCATATACATAGCTGTAGGCCAAGTGGACAGATATAATACCAGTACCTTCTACCCCGCGTGTCAATCCTGACACCGTATTTGCTACATAATCCACAGTAGTAAATCTGATTCGCTCACCGTGTAAGTTCAGCATCTTGGTAGTAGAATCTACTATTTTTGATACATCATTGAAATGTATTATATCTTGTGACATATACAGTGCTTCAGTTAACCAAGTTCTATTTTTAACACTCATGTTGCTGATAGTTCCAAAACCTTGCTTGCTGATGGTTATACCGTAAGCTGTTGCGTTTGGAGTACCGCCGGAAACCATAGAAGTTGCAATAACTATATCCCCAGTAGCTACTGGTGCTAGCACGTTTAGACGTGATGTACCATTATCATCTACGATACTAACTTGATGTGAGTCAAGTCTTTTTCCATTAACAGTCACCCAAATTCTATTAGAATCTGTTGGTGTAAATGTGTAACTTGAGTTATCCAGTGCAATAGTAATGATAGTTGGAGTTAGCGCAATCAATGAGCTTGTCTTACAAACAAATCCACCGCTGATGTACATGTTGACGTTATTACTCAAGATAGGATCAGTTAATGCAGCATCATTGAACAGAACATATTGGTAGTATGTAATTGCGTCTATCACATAAGGGGATCCAACTTGTACATAATATGCACGACCGTTCAGTTGATCAGCCCCAATAATACCATTAACTTGCACGGTATCTGCATCAACTAACCCAAGATTAGTAGTCAGTACTAGAACCGCGCCTGCTTGAGTAGTGTCAATTGTATTGATTGCAGTTACCTCCATATTAGTTGATGAATCAGTAGTTAAGTACTGGCGCTGTGTATCATTAAACGTAGTGATAGCAACTATATTAGTTGCAACTATATTAGTTGCAACCAATGCCGCAGTAACAGTCAACGTCTTGGCAGAAGTATTAATAGAATACTGAGAACTCAATAGACGTAGACCATTCAATTCTACAATAGCATTAACATTGTTATTGCCACCTAACGAATTAGTTAAGGTGAACACATTACTGCTAGTATATACAAACACCTGTGTCTCTGGAATGCTATAACTATATTCATTTGCGTTGTATTCAGACAATGCAGTACCTAAAATTGCAAATGATAGATAGTCTACTGATAAGTCATATGTAGTACTAAACAGAACTTTCATGTAGTTAGCTACCGTAACAATTTGATAATCAGTGTTGTTTACCAATTTTGTTCCGTTGCGATATATGATTGAAGCACTTAAGTTCTGTGCTTTTTCATTCAATATTATTTGTGAGTGCCCGGTAGTAGTATCAATGGTCACCGGCATTAGTTGAGAATTGCTTCTTACTAACTGACGACCATTACCAACTTCGTATACTTCAACTAATAATGACTTACCAGCAACTAGAGCAGTAGACAATGTAATCGTCTTAGTGATCCAGTTAAGAGCATACCCGTAATTTTCATAGATACGATTACCTAACTTAGTAATACTGTCCACAATGAACACTGAAAGTTGTGCAGGATTTTCTACTAAATTATCAAAGCTAGCAGTAGTTCCAGTTGGTGTAACTATTTCAGAAACAATATTGAATCCAGTATTTCCATACAAGAATGATTGAGTGAACGTATCGTTATCCCAATATGATCCAGGACGAGTCGTAACCTTCATTGATAACGTGTCACTGATGATGCCTGGCACTAGTTCTTCAGGACCATACCCTGACAAGTACTCGCTACCCTTGATATCATATAATGCTTTATCAGTTGTGATGAAGGAAATATCTTGCCAAGCACTTCCGTTCGTACTACGAATAATAACACCGTTATTACCAACCGCATAGAAGTACGTACCATCAAAAGTAATACCCGTCAAGTCGAATGAGATCGGGCTTGCAATTACTCCCCATGAAATGCCATCAACTGATTTTAGAATTGTTCCAGCATCACCGACGATAACAAATATATTGTTACCGTATGAACTGTCACGTAATGTAGCGGTTACTGTTCCACCGGAGACACTTGACATGATCCAGTTACGAGTATTAATGCTATTCCAAATTTCTCCGTTTGCGCCAGCGACTACAATGATATCACTAGATGCGATAACAGTGTTCATTTGATTACCAGTGAATGATGGATTGAAAGTATTCCAAACTGAATCGACTTCAGTGATGATTCTTGCTCTATATTCTACCACCGGAGAAGATGTGCCGGCGCCTTCTACGACTTGATAGCCACCACCTACAGCAATATAACCAACAAAGTTGGTAGAATTTACATAGCGCAAGTTTTTAATTTGGTTGTCTAATTCGCTACCAAAACTGAACACTATGTTCCAAGTAATACCGTCGTCACTTGAAACAATGTCTTTACCAATAGCAAAAAACTTATCGTTCGCATATGTCAATGAATACATTTCTTCACTAGGCACGGTTAATGCGAGTGAGTCGAATCCAGTATAACCATACGGCGTAAAGTCATATGCTACGTTTGAACCTAATGTTGACCAATTAACTTTATCATCACTTAATAATACCGGTGTCGCAATTGTCGTAGTTGAAATTACATAGTAAATTCCAGAGTATACAATGTCAGTAACTCCCAAGTTTTGATCTGATAATTTAATGACGCGCCAGTTAGTTCCGTCATCACTGATTAATGCAACAGAGTGAGTGGCAGTTTCTCCTACAGCTACGTATGAAGTACCATCAAATATAATTGCTTTAATATCAGTGTCTCTAGGATAGAAGATTTGATCCTTCAATACAACATCTAGAGGTAATTCATCTCCGGGAGCAAAGCTGTTACCATAGTAAACTGCATTAGGGAATGTAGTACCAGTAAACAATTGACGTACATCTTTGGCCGGCATATCTACTGTAGGTTTATAGTAACCCATAGTTCTATCTAGTGCGTTTAGTAATCTGCTATCACTAGGAATTACTTCCCACTTAGCAAAGTCAAAATAATCATCACTGTTACTAATCAAGCAACGCCATACTCTATTGTCATAAGAGACAATAGCAGTTACGGTGTACTTATATCCGCCGCCTGATGACAATGGTTCCGGTATGAATGCAAAGTCAGTCACTGTATTAGTGAAAGTATAATCCGCAGACAATACAGGAATAGTCAACTTAGTATCAACAAACAATTTGATCTGCGTTGCACTCACTGGCATGACATAGTATTGTTTGAATCCACCATTAGATACACCGGTGATAGACGCAATTTGAATCTGTCCAAAATCTCCGGCATATCGAATGTTAATGCTAGCGTCATTCGTTCCGGCGGTTCCACCTAGTAATGCACCAGATAACAATATTTGATCATCATCAATATACTTCCAACCATAGTTTAGAATCTTAATAAAGTATTGATTAGTGATTGACACTGGATTGAATCTAGGACGATACACTTCAATCACCGCACCGCCGCCTGTATTCATATCAGTTGAGGCGACAGTTTGACTAGGAGTAACAGTGTATGTACCTAAGCGACCGGTTCCGGTCACAAAGCCGGTGATAGTTGTCCCGGCACCTTTAAAGTATACTCCTCTACCATATACATGATCACCTATACTTAATGTCGTACTAGACCCTACTATAGCAGTCACGGTCAATGTAGTACCAGAAATAGATCCAGTAAATGATGTACCAGTATCATCATATACATATGGTTCAAAATGACGATAGAAATACATTCTCAAACCCTTGATCTGGCCTGGTTTCAATGTACTTGGTTTATAGTTCAGAGTAACCACTACTGCGTCTTCTACTGTTTCCGTAGCCATGATTGGAAGCAATGCACCTTGAGCGCCTGCGCCGCTTTGAGAGTACGGAGTTCCCAATACTGTTACTGTTTTAATAGGGCCAGTTGCATATGAACCAATGATAGAGGTTACTGTAATAGTACAATCGTTTGTACCGGTAACTCCATCTAAATAGTAACCTTCTACCGTGATAGTATCACCCACTGTATATCCGGCGCCCGACGCTTCGATAGTCACTGCATACATTTCTAACATTGTTTGATTATACACAGTAAACTTCACTCCAGCACCATAAGCACTGTTTTGAAAGTTCTTACCGTCATTGTATTCGAACGTAAACGGTATGCCGTAGCTCAACGATGTATCAGTACTAGCATCATTACCTAAACTGTTGAATGGACTAGGCCAGTATGTACCTGATTTCCATTCTTCAATCATGGTTTGATAGCTCGTTCTATCTAACCTCATAGTAGTATTGATAGATCGGATCAACGGACTAGTTGTAACTGCAATCGCTCTAGGTACCATCTGCAACGTATATGACAATGCAGTAGTGATCTTCTTGAACACCACTTTATGTTCTCCGACCGTACTGTCTCTGTAATTGTAATGCAACGATACTACCGGTTTGTCATTAACCCCACTAGAACCACTGTTAAATCCTAGTACGGTAACGTAGTAGTAACCAGAAATAATAGCTTCATCAGAATTACCACCGGCAATGATCTTAATCAAATCACCAGTTACAATGTCAGTAGGATCTAGAACCAATAAGTTTGATTGGAAGTTAATATCACTCTCATTGAACACAGTCTCAAATGCACTTTGGAATATAATTTCCGGAGCAACAGCATAACCTTCTCCTGGATCAATTACTTCGACTTCAATTACTTTATCGCCGCTCATTGCAGCTTTCAATACTGCTTCACGTGTTGGTGCAGGATACTTCGATGTATCGATGTATGCTTTAACTATCGGTGGGTCAATATATCCACGTCCGGTATCCAGTACGATAACGCTCGGTAAATCAGCATAAACACTAGTATCAGGAAGATGAGTAGTAACCTTAGTGTTACTCATTCCGCGACTTAATCCAGACAACTTACCACGGTTTCTATCTACTTTAGAATAGGCAATCAATTCTCCACCAATCGTGATGATACCTGCAGCAGGCAATCCTCTAGCATTATCTACATATAGTGATTGGCTAATAGTATTAACGTACTTTACTAATCTCGCTACGACTTGATTTTTCTTAGCAATTAATTTTAGACCATAGTTACTGATCCAAGATTGATATTCAGCATCACTAGACCAAATTGCGTCTGCACTATTATACTCTCCACCGGATAATGATGAACTATATGACAACTGCGGTGATACAAATCGTTTTAGTGTAGAATTATATTTTGAAGGTAAGTCAAAGTCAGTAATGTTACCGTCGAATGTATCTATACCATCGTATTTGAAACTGAATTCTTTAAGGACTACGTGATATGGTTTAACTTCATTTAAGTAACCTTCAAGTAAATTAGTGTTATCACTTTGATACTTTTGGTACGGTAGCAAGCTACGAATGTTATAGCTAACATCTGCCAAGCTAGTTTTGTTCAACCATGGTAAGTAATTCTGTGATTCTACGTTTTCACTTTGAATATATTCGAACATCAATATCAAACTCTTGTTCTTATAGATGGTCAATGGTCCAACGTAAATCTGCTCATTAAGCGCACGAACAATATACTTGGTTTCAATTGAAGGATATGCATCGAATGAAACTGTGTCAAAGAATACATCGCCGAATCCGATTCTATTGTTCTCGTAATCCCATAGAGTTTGCAAGAATTCAATAGTACCATCTTCTAAACCAATACGAACCCATGAACTAGTTATATACTTGTACACTTCACGGTTACCTTGGCTGTTCATACTAACACCAACTATTAGTTCTTCTTTCGCAGTAACCTTTAGTAAGTCATAGTAAGTTGCAACTTCAAATGCAGTTTTAGTTGTACTGCTATATCCATCAGCCCACCAATAAATATTTTGCCAATATTTGCGTGTGTCGAATGAATCACCGTAAGTGTTCAAGAAAGTTATAGTGCTCAGTTCATTGATTGGATAAGTTTTCATTACAGTATTTGCATACTGTAGATAATTCTCTAACGCACTGAATCGGTTAATAAACAACGATTGATTAGGACGAGTACCAATACCAATTTGTAATAGTTTAGGTAGATTAGGATTAGGTAATACTTGACCTATCTCATCTACACCCGCAAAGCTATTCAAGAACTTGTTGTACAATCCTGCAGGCTCTACATAGTTAATATTATCTGGTACTCCACGTAAGAAATCATTAGCATAACCATTGCGAATTAATTGATACTCACTGTGATTAGGAATATCAATGTCGTTGGTACTGAAACCAATATGCAAGTTAGTATTTTTGCTGTAGATAAAATCACGCACGTTATACAATGAATATACGCTAGGAGACAGTGCTGCAAAATATGCAATACCAGAACTTTGTGGATTAGCGATATACTGAGCAATGACTGTATCGGTTAATGTCTTACCTTGTAAGCCAAATAACGTGTCAGTATTGCGTACCCAGTAGTAATAACGAGTTGATAGGTTTCCACTTGCATCAGTTTCGAATCCTAAACTATAATTACCAAAGTTATATGGTTGGCCTGTACCAATATAGAACGCTGGCATTACATCGCTTTCAATCCAACTATATACTGTTACAGTACTTCCCGGGAATACATTACCCCAGTACTTGCTGTTATACACTACATCATTTTGATGATAGTTGATAAACTTAGTTGTGGTTACGTCAAACCAAATCTTACCGATTTGATTCTTGCCCCATGCCATGTTGCCTTTAGCATTCGTATTGTTATATCCAGCTGGATCAACAGAAGTAATGAAGTCTATATTTTCACGTATAGGTCCTAACAATTTACCCTGTTGAGGATCAAAGTAATCAAGCGATTCCACTGTTACATCAGTGATGTTATTGTAGATTTGAACTTTCTGAATCTTAGTGATATCAGTTACAAGCGCAGACTCTCTATACACTGCCCAGTTAGCTGCACCGACATTATTTTCATATACAGTCACTCGACCGTTTATAGAACCATTCTTAAAGTTTGGTGTACCGATCATTACTTTGTTTTTAATAAAGTCTAATGATTGACCGTAATATGGTTGACGACCATATGCAAGCTCCTGATCAGGGAGTGTTTGCGAATATACATAGTTACTAGCAGTTACCAAACTTTCGTTGTATGAAGGAATGTAGTCATACATATACACTGTACCAGCGTCTCCGTACTTGTCTTCCCACTGCGTAAAGTTATTATCAAATACAGTATCGTTGTGGTTGTTCTCATCATTACTGAAGTCGAACTGAGTACCCATATAACGAGGTGCAGCAGGGGCACTTACGATGAAACTATTCTGTTCATTGAATTTAACCTTGTAGCCAAACTGAGTTCGGGTCTCTGCATGAGGATCGTATATAACTTGAGTCTTCAAGTACATAGCAATACCAAGCTCTGCCATGATATTACCGTTGAATACAGTCAAGTTCAGTTTGTTGTTGATTGGATTCAAGTCTACATCACGTAGGCGAATTACTAAGCGATTGTCTTCAGTTGCATATGCAAAAACGTTGGTAATAACTGCTTGATTAATTTTGTTTGCTACGTAGAACGCATCACCAGGGGCAGACATAGTAGGATCAGGTAACGCAACGCGATAACCGTTAATCAAAATGCTAGCTGGTTCTAATAGGTGACATTGTAATATACCAGTAATTCTACCAAAGTGTTTACCTTCGTTAGAGTATCTGAACACTGCTCCTTCTTTTTCTTCTTGATTCAAGTTGAACGGACTACCAATCAATAGTTCACTACCAGAGGTATTGCAATCTAATGACCATGCGAACTTAGCACCTGGATCAATTTCTTCAATCAAGTCGTAGCTTGCTAATTCTTGTACTAATACCATGTTACCACTACTAACAGTAACTACATCGCCTGCACGTAAGATAGGACCTATCACTAATAGATTCGAAATCAATACATAGTATGATGGGTGTAGCTTTACATCATTGATATAGACGACCGATGTAGGGGTAGGTTGCCAAGGCAAGAAGAATAACGTAAAGCTATTACCCGGACTATCAGTAATGACTTCCCAATTTTCAATCAGTCTGTCGTATACGAATGCATAACCGGAATCTAGTAACTGTTGGCTAAAGTCAGATTGAGGAGAGCCTACGAACAGTTTGCTACCGTCATAGTTAGTAGCTAGACTAGAACTGAATAGATCACTGCCGTTAGCTAATCCTTCACTAGAAATTGCACCCAAGATGAAATAACTAACACTCGCTCTGTATACCGCTGAGCCAGTGCTCACGCTGTACAACACTGCTTCACTCAAATACACAGTAGTAGAATCAGTTGACGAATTGTACTTTGAAGTTACTACTGTATATTTGTCATCATATCCAAAATTAGTAAACGTGATATAACGTCCGGGTACCAAGTTAGGGATGTTACCATACAATTCAAATGATGTTGAGCCGGGTGTCACTGCTGATTTTAATACTGCACCTATATTATAGTATGAGTAATCAGCACTGCGCTGGAATTCAATAATAGCATTAAGGTCGATGACACTAGCATAGAATAACTCTCCGTCACCGGAAAGTGCTAAACTATCTCCTAGTCTAAATCCAGCCACTGCTAGAATTTGTTCCTCTACTAATGACGTGATTCTGTCAGTCTTCACCATTCTATAAACATATAGAATGCTCAAGTCGCCAAACGGATCAGGTTGTGATATAATCATTATATCATCATTTTTGACCATCGCAGTTCCATAGCCTTGACCATGAGTAATAGTATCCACCAATGCGTACTGACTATTACCGGATGACGTTTCTACGAAACGATGCACTTTGCTATTCGCTGGATCGGAAACAAAGTAACCTAATTTTTCAGTGTAAGCTACTGCACTACCAAACTCAATAGTATTGCCCGGCTTAATGAAGTTAGTATACTCATAGTTATTGGTCTTGCGTAATACACTCCATTCACCGTTTTGGTTTTTATCAACCCATACTTTGTTTTTCACATAGTCTGCGTTTAGAAGTTCTAGAGTAGAAATATCTTTGGCGCTGGTTACACGTTGGTTATAGAACTTGAACATGATGTTACTTTTATTACTGTTAATAGAAGTTACACCAGAATCCAAAGTTAAACTGACCACAATAGAAGTTAAACTGTTAACAGAGACTACAGTGTAGTATCCATTGACACGATAGTCATAATCAATAATACCAATTATATCATTAACCGCTAAGTCATGGTGATAAGTGAAGGTAAACGTAGCGGTATTGTTTAAGTTGTTTACAACGTTCGTCAATCGTGCTACTGTTGGGATAGGAGTATATACTTTCCATTCACCTATCTTGTCAGCAATCCATACGTAGTCATTTTTATATAAGTTACTGATAGAAGCATTATCTAGATTATCAACATAGTATCCAGTATACAATACATCGTCAAGATTAACATAACCAGCAGACGGTAACTTACTATCAGTGGTTGAAGATATAGTAGGCAATATATTAGTATTGTTTATAGTATATCCATAGTTTTTCAAATCATACAGTTGGACTAACTGCTGAACATTATCGACAGTTTCACCGTGTACAATGCCAACCGTTGCTGGATTACCTAGCAACTGACTTTCGTCCAAAGTGAATTCGATAAAGTTCTTGTTCAATACTCCACCGTAGTTACTAGTCTTGATAGCCCAGTTTTCATAAAAGTCATATGTCAAACTAGATTGTTGTAGGTTTGCCCCGATTAATGCATCAAATGCATTACGAGTACCTTTACTAGAAATCATATTCTTGTAAATATTTACCTGAGTAGTATCATCTAAGTTAGCTTCAGCTAGATAATTACGTGGGCGATATCCGATCAATGAGAAACTTAACAAGTCCGCTTCATTTTTTAGATTGGCTGCATTAGTATTATAATATAACGTAGATTCATATGCTCTAGTACTTGGGTTAGGTAATAATCCTTTTTGAATACTATCATATGAAGTTTTATTCCACTCATCAGTGTTAAATTTACTAACAGGTACTACAGTAACTCTGTTTGCAATCCAGTATTCATTCTTGTATTTTACAATTGAACCTTTGTTATACTTCTGGTTAGATACCCACTCTTGTATATTATCTTGATTGATAATAAATCCAGCAGCGTTCATTTGACCAGTCCACTCTGCGGTCTTTGTACCTTTAACGTAGATACGTTGCTGGCGTAGGCCAGTAACTAAGTTAAACATAGTGTCATTGAATACCGTAGTATTATCAAACACTACAATGTGCTCGACACCGCTAACTTTGCATCGCATGAAACTCAATGAGTCGCCTTGATTCAATGCAGTAGCAGTAAACGTAGTATCTAGTCTGGTAATACCTAGATCATTCAATGGGATTGGTATTAGATTCTGATTCAGAATGTAATTTTCTTGATACAATGTCAATGGTTGAACGATACCAATATCAGTTGTGATGGTGATACTATTAGCGTTAGGGTTTAAGTTAACGATACTACCATCTTCCCATCCAGACAAAGACCAGTAAAGTAGTTCTGCAATCATTTGATTCCAGTTTAACTCTAATGCATTCTCGATGTTGTTAAACTTAACACCCTGTGTTACTAAGTAATTACCATAGCTGCTCACAAATTGAGCAAGTGATTCTACTGTGGCAAATTCAGTACCGTATGAAATGTATGTAGTAGTATCTCTAAATTTTGTAGGTACACTAATTGAATAATCATTAATTGTTACTGTAGAATATATTCCGTTAAGATTTGCATCGCTAATTACAAAATATGCCTTGTCTTGGCTGTTACCATATACTCTGAATCCGAACTTAGTCTTTTGAATGATGATAGAACTATATACAATAGTACTGTATGGTTGGTTCTCATACAAGATGATATTGTAACTCTCGTCAGGAATCAATAAGCTATTGTTCTTGCTATTAGGTGAACCTTTTTCTGCAAAGAATTTCAATAGGTCTTTATCACTGAATCCTGCCATTCTATAAGTTAATCTAACATCAGTGTTATTGAAGTAATCAGTTACTTGCTGACTACCATCAATACCAAATTGATTCAAATAATCAACAATCCAATTCAAATAACTATGTGCGGCTGTATCTGCACTAGCACCGTAAACTAACAAGTCTGAAGGTGGTTGACGCAATCTGTCATTAACTAGATATTGATTAAATTCATAGTTGTATTGATAGATGTCTAGGTCAATGCCCAACGAGAAGAATTGCGCTGGCTTGGTTAATGCGTACATTCTCATCAAGTCGAATGGCCACATACTACTCTTGCGATAACTGTATTCTGTTGGACTCATATCCCCGATAGTCCATTCATTATTGAAGGTGTTAACATCATATGAATTAACTACATTAGTGAATGGACTTACTAGCTTACCGTTAGAATCTACTGGCAACACGTCTAATAATCCAGGACGTACCCGTTTAGCATTGATATAGCTGTCACCGTTATTCCAAATAGAACCGTTACTAATATCAGTCCATAGTAATATGTTATCACTAGTGTATGGTGCAGCACCGTATCTAGCATCCCACCATGACGGCTTATTGTTTATTCCTAAGATTTCCCATGGGCGAGTATCCGGATGTGATGTATCATACAACCAGTAGAATACACCTCTCCAATTACCTTGTTGGAGTTTAGTATTAGTTAGCTTACTGATAGACTTACTATAGTTCCAAGTAAACTCATTAGTAGCATCATAATACTGACTCTTGTAGTCCACACGATTTGTACCAACCCAATTCAAGAATTGAGAAGAATAAACTGCATTCAATTCATCGAAGGTGTAATCAGTAGTTCTAAATTGTCCAGGGAAGATATCATCATATTGCAATGGAATCTTAGCAACAACTTTTAAGTTGTTGTATATACGAGTTTCAAATTCTAACAACGCTCTGTCTCGAAAGTCTTCTAAGAAACCACCATTATAATCACCATACAATTTAGTGTAAGAGCCATCGTGACCTCGAATGAAATACGTAGGTGTAATGAAACTTGCATCCTGAAATACCTCAGGCATATATGCAGGATACAAACCTATCTTAGTAGGAGTATTAGGAACATAGCTACCATATGTCTGTGCATATTCTTTAACAGTGATAGAATCATTTGGAATCAGATATTTACTGATGGATAGACTTTTTGCGACCGCACTAACAGTATAATCGATATCTTTAACCAGTTGGATGTTTCTAGATACACCGTCAATTTTTCTAGTTAGATATACTAACACGCCATTATAGTTAGCAGTAGTGTAGTCATAAATCATCGTCAGTGGGTACACTGATGAATCTACACCACTCTTAAAATTATAAGTCTTAGTAGTAGATGCACCCTTCGAAGGTAGCATGTCACTCCAGAAGAATGAGCTGGCATCAGACTTAGTTCCCGATATCTGATCTAGCGCATCATCTAAAATATCACTGTTAGATTGCAACGGATTGTAATCTGATCTATCAACCGTGTCTATTAATACTGCTTTGTATTTTGTATACTCTTTTGCATTGAATGACAATGCATTAAAAATATTATTGTTTGATGATTTCAAGAATATAGCCGGTGCGACCAATGATGCACTGCTCTGTACAATACGTGTACCGTATGGAACAATATTACCCAAGTCTCTAAAGTTATTAGGACCAAATGCACTACCAATTAGTGTTTTGATATTATTACATATGCTCTTGTAGTGGCCGCGAAGGTCACCCAAGTTAACAGTAGTCACTTGTTCATTGAATGGGTTGTGATCAAAGTTGGACGGAATTTGATAGTATGCAATTTTACTCACACTATCACTGAACAATAGAACCTCAATGGGAGTTCCTACTGTAGGCGGAGTGTTTAAGGTTACTGTCGTAGTAGAATCAGAAGTTGTATAGGTATAATCAGTAGTTCGTTGATTATCTACATACACTGTAATAACAGGCCATTCAGTGTCGGCTACAGCCTTTACAGGAATGTCACATACAATATCGCTACCTAAATAAGTTAGGTTGAATACTTGATATTGAAAGGTAGGTTCTACCGCAGTTTGCCAACCAATGTGTCGGTCATATAGTGTGTTGGTCGAATACGTATGTACATACCCAGTGTTGATGGGAGTAGTAATAGATTGACTATTATACACATAGTTGAATGTCTGTGAATTCAAGCTAACATCAAAACTTATGTCACCGATGTTAGTGATAGAGCTATATTTGATTGGGAAGTTTAATATAGGATCATTAACTCCCGAACTAGGTTGATATTCAAACAACGTAGAGCCAGTGAAGTCTGATCCAGGATAATACTCTATGTCTCCAAAACTAATTCCATTCTTGTCGAACACATCGAATTTAGGATATTGGTTTACGTACTTCTTTAATTGAGCTACGCTCCAAGTAGATCCGTCAAAGTAATAACTCTTACCTTGATACTGATCTCCTTTAACAATAACAGTCTGGTCATTATATGCCACATCCCCGTCATATGCTCTGCTCAACGTGATAGTTGGCACTTGATCAGGTGAGACTTTACTAAAGTTGCAAACAAAAATCTTGTTTCTTACTTCAATATTAGAATCATTGGCAAATATAATTCTAGCTCCATCGAACAATTCATTTGCACTGCCGTCCGGAAAAAATGCAGTCTTGCCGGCAACTTGGTTAAGTGCATCGGTCACGGTGAAGTTTAAGTAATCAACTGGAGCTTTGCCGTTAGTGCCTGAATTGAATAGCTTGAGGTTAGCATAGTACTCAATGATCGGACGCTTTGCTCTAGCAGTAGTACTAGCCAATGCGGCCTTGACCATAGGACTGTTGTCATTGTTAGCCAGCACCGTATTCAGTGCATCAATGTGGAACCAACGATTACTGCGGCTCCACGCATTTTGGCTATTGCTGTTACGATTGATAGTTAGGTAATCGCTGTCTGCTGGAACTAGTAGTGCATTACCGTATGCATCCGTATCATACGACACCTGATCGAATGGGGCAAAGAATCCTTGACCGAATGGTTCAGGAACTAATTGCTCGCTCACTGGTAGCAATGCAATAGATGTACCAACACCTTCTACGTAGTATTGATCAGTTGTGTATTGAGTTGGGACTACTGTGCCGTTGAATTTTACTTTTAGACCATTAGTAAATTGAACACCGTTTGGACTAGTGTATGTTTTTTTACCGATGATCTCGCTAATATCTATACCTGAAAGACTAGTAGCGTCAATCAACTTAATAGTTCCATACTGATCAGGATTAGCACCAGCTTGGTAATACAATTTATCTAGGTTAGCAGTGATCAACGGTACTAGTAAAATTTCACCATATGCATTACGTACAAAATGACGTGTTACATACTTAGTACCGTAGTTAATAAGAATAGTTTGATCGTTAGGGATAACGCCGTCTTCGTACACGCTGATGATAGGATCTAATTCATCACCGATATATTTGATAGTATAGAAGTTGTCATTGACGGTAGTTAGGCTACCTTCTTCGAATCCACCATCATGTACTGTTAAAAATAATTTACCGTTCTCGTTGGTAGTAGCATCAGTTAGTTCTACTGCTGTTCCATACAAAGAGGTAGACACTGTAAAAGTAGTGTCACTGAGAATAGATTCAATATAGTAAACAGTACCTTCAGTCAGGCCGCCGAATGGAATGCCCGAGAATGTCACTACACTATTTACTGAAAAATCTTTAGTAGACAGACAAGTGATTACGTGACGAGTGTAGTTCATCGGGTCACTGTCAAATGTTTCTTCATCGAAATCAGTTACTGATCCAGCAGTCTGTGTTACTTCAGTGGTAGTAGGAACTACACGTGCAGGATCATCAACATCAAAACCAAACTCTCCATAGAAATCGCCTAGGTATGATTGTACGCCAGGTTGAGTTCCATAGAATACAATACGTTTTCCATCTAAACTAGTAACACCGTCGATGTTATTAATATCACTTACTTTCTTACCGTGCAAATCTCCAATTGCCATAGATACAACTAGGTCAACTGGATTGTTGCCTGGATAGTTGTTTTCATCTTGAGCGTTAGCTAATGGTACATCAAATGTCACTGTACCATTAGCTAATCCATTAACATCTACTCCGTAGACTTCACGGGTACTAATGTTTGTTCGTAGCTTTTCATATCCAGTGATACCTGGCTGAGTTTGAATATAGAATTCTGAATTCTGATTTACGATAAAAGTGTATGACCCACCTCTGACCAGAGTCAATGTAGGATTGCTTACGTCAAACTTATACAAGTCACTAGTGATATCATATACTACATTGTTAGATAGCATTGTAAACGCGCCACTTTTATACATAGTAGAATCACTGATGTTCACTGGCTCAGGGCCCTGTGGCAACCAGTAGTACTGACTGTAATTGATAAGTTTATCTAAGTCTGCAAAGCTGTCCCAAGAGTAAAACTCATTAGTGAATAATTTATGATGATTATCAGTTGCGGCGCCTTCAATATGCAATGCATCAATTAATTCAGGATAAGTGATAGCATCGATTGCAACTTGTGTATCTTTCTTTTTGAAGACAACTGCAGGTTCTAATTGATAATCTTTTCTAGTCTTAGTTGGTTCAGCAACATATCCGTCAGTAGCGTTAACACCGTAACCAAACTTGCTACCCACGTAGCCTTGAATTTTACTGAAATTTGGAGGCTGCACTAACTGGTCTAGCGTAGCTGATAGAAACTGGTTGTTGGTATCTGTCTTGAAGATTTCTGGTAAAAAATCAATTGTTCTAACTCTTTTTGACATTCTGTATTACCTATTAATTTGTTTGTAGTTCGGCCGGTGTCAATGCACTGATAACCATGATATCGCTTGCTTGTGCTGCATTGACAAAAATCTCATAAGGTGCACTACGAATTTCGTACAAGTCACCAAACGACAGCGAAGGATCATTTGGAACTAAGACGACTGAATTTACTAGATCACCAATCTTAGAATGCAAGAATGCACTAAGTTCTGTGAAGTAGAAAGTGTCTCCAAAGTTCCAGTTATCAATACTGAAATATGTATTCATCTCACTCAACACCGCACTGCGAATTTCACTATCACTCGCAGTTGTTGCACTTGATTTGATAACCTTGATGGTAGCACGTAACTGAGGTGCAGCTTTGTTTCCAAACAATGGTTTGAATTTTGCGCTGTTTAAAATCACACTGTCAGTTAACATTTTATAATCATTAATTTCACTGTATGCTATATTTAACTCATTGATAGTTGGGCTTGTAGGTTCCGTCAATTTGCTAGACGTATCTTTAATCCAATTTTGATATTGAGTGTAGTAAGATTGTGTTACTACATACAAATCAATAATGTTAGTTGTTGCTGGATCAATACGAGTAGTATTGCTTGAGTTGTGTCTATATTGAAACGCAAACCCCTGACGACCAATCTTAGCAACATAGTTACTGATTTGAACCAAGTTAATAACATTTTTCGTGGTAGCATCATTCGCTGCTTGATAAAATGCATCTTCTGTAGTTGCATAATAGATTTGTCCAGAAGCATATTCATAACGCACTAATGAGATTTCTGCCTTAGTAGCGTATGCGTGATTGATATTCTTGTTGGATGCCATTTGATATCTAGTCAATAAGTTAACATCAGTAATTTGTTCAAAGAAAACAAAATGTGTAGTGTTCTTGGCGCCAGTTGCATAACCAGTTAGGTCGTAGAAGAAATCAGGATCTTTTACTACACCAGCAATGTTTGGATCAGTACTAGCCACTTCTACACTATAGTCATCAACATAACCATCACTTTCAACTAACTGCCCAACGACACTTAGTTTATTGTCTTTAGCGAAGGGCCAGTTACTGTCCGGCTGACTATTCAATTTTAATATACTAACAAAATCTTGCAATAGTTTGCCAGTTGATGGATCATAGATTACACTGTTCTTGTCGAACGTAAATCGAATATTGGCCACGCTACCAAAATAATATGCAAGAGACTTGTAAGTAACCATGTAACGGTTACTACCAAGACTATCAAATTTTACAAAATAATTAGATGCAGTGAATGCGTCAACTGCCCAGCGAGTTTGGTTTGCTAATAATGCATTGTTGTAAACCAAACTAAAACTTTGATTCAACGTGATCTGCGTGATACAATCTTGAATAACATCTGATGGTAACAAATTAGTGAACGAAGGTAGAATTTCAGCTAACACAACTCCGTTTGGAATAGGATTATTCAACACTACCGGTCCGAAACCATTACCTAGATTACCTTGACCATTATTGCTACCGTCACCGGTAACACTAGCAACACTCGTCCAAATGAACGTGCTATCTGCTGGGGTGGGTAATCCTTCAATCAATCTATTGTCTTGATCAAAATAATATCCACTAGGTGCAGTAAAGCGAATCAGTGCGCCTTCGGTAAGATATTTGACATTGCCAGTACTGTATACTCCGATTGGCACCGGGTCTACATTGTGTAAAAAGTATCCAGTTGACTCAAGTGAATTGAATGAAGACTGGTGCCACTTAACAACACCATCACCAGTAGATTGATTTACTGGATAACGTTTATAGTGCTGAGTGTAGTGTTGGAATGAACGATGATTGTTTAGTTCGCTATTCAATGTTTCAGTTAGAAAAGCTACAACATCATTCGTAGTGTTTGCAGAGAATGTGGTATAACCGTCACTGGTATCTAAATAAAGTCCACCATCATCACTGAAGTTGTTTGTGCTAGAATACTTTGCGCTTGGGTCTAGTAAGTCAAAATTGCGACTTACACCAACGCTGCTACGATTAAGTGCTTTACTCTTAATGATTGATCCGTACAATGTATACGGGAAGTTATTATAGTCCTCTCCGTTAACCATTCTGTTCTGGCTATAAAAACGTTGAGGGGCACGTTGTTTGATACTTTGCAATGTCTCACGTGCTTGGGCATTTGCTACAGGCAAAGTTAGTTCCATAGTCAGAGTAAGTGTTTCGACACGGCCAACACGGCTGATGTAGTTAATACTAACAGTAGTACCTTGCAATTCACCTGAATTGATTGTATAGGTTAGTGCATTGCCTGCACGAACATATGACGTAAAGTTACCAATCGGAATCTCACCAAATACACCGTCACCAAACACATAACTTACTTGATCATTGAAGCGAGAAGCTACGCTGAAGACTTTTTTGTTAGTGCTAGCTACTTGCGAGCTATTGTTGGCATAGATGCTGTCTACTTGAGTCCACCGGGTTAGCGTAGACGCAGTTGTGTCTGTACTGTATAACCAAGTGTCTGTATTATTAATACCTTGAATATTGATATCGACTACTTGACTGCTAATTTGTTCAAGCAAGTTAAAATTATATGTTCTCAATGAGCCTTGTTTGAAGTACATGAAGAATCCTGTATTAGGGCTACCGTAGCCTAATCTGTCATTGCGATATACTATGTTGAATTTACCGTTAGGTCCCGGTGGCAATTCATACAAACTGTCAGAATTTACGCTAGTCACACTAACGCACTCGAAATCCATAGTAACACCGTCGACTGTCGCATTAAAGGGAGCAGTTGCAGTAACACCAGTTGGAATACTTATGCTATACTCGTCGGTCTTTACATCCAAAATAGTTTTAGTGTTTCCCGGACGTCCTACTCTTTGAGTGTCAATCAATGCTGCATTGATGATGCTATTGAACTGTTCTTGCCAATTTGGATTAGCTGGATCATTCCACAAGATAGTTAAGTTGTTTAAACTCAATCCATTAATATCTTTGACTTGCTCAGTTGTTTGAATTGAGGTCAACTTCATATAGCCCTGACCTGCATTGTTGCGCTTTGGGTTGTACCCAACTAGGTTAGCTAATTTGATAACGCTATCTCTGCGCTCGGCAGTATCAATGAAATTTTCACGGGTGTTCAGGTCATCACGGAAGCTAAGTGCTTGTCCCATGAATGCCATCACGTCTAATAATGCAACATATTCACTAGACTCTACGTAGTCGTTGAATGTTTCAGGGTAGTTTTTGCGTAGGTAGTCTACGAACGTTTTACGAAGGGTTTCGTAGTCGTAACTCTGAAAGTCAGCTTGTTTGTATGTTTTATAGATTGTTTTCCAATCGTTTACACCAAATATACTTGATTGTCTTGAACTTGTAGCCATAAGTTAATTCTCTTTTAAGTATTTATCATACGAAAAAGTGACGGTTTTAACTACCGAACGCAGAATTTGTCGTAGGGTCGAAGAAAATACTGAAGGTCAAAGCCTCATTGAACGGCGCAATTGCTAGTTCAAGTTGAATTAAGATGCCATTTTCTTGGTTGAAAACTTCTAACGTGTTCAGAATAAGTCTAGGATCTAATTGCACTACTCGTTTGATTTCATTAGATAATGCTTGTCGCACATCTACAGTGTTTGGTTCAAAAATAAATGACCAAAGTGAAGTTCCATAGCTAGGTTTGCCTGGTTTTTGACCTTGAGGTATATTTAACGCATTGATGAGGTCTGTGATTACCAGTTCTTCATCAGTGAGTTTAAATTTCTTACCCGGTTGGAATGGTTTAGCTAGCAGAGTAGACCCGCCTTCAGTGCCGGTACCAACAAAGTCTCTAACTTTGTTTACATTTTTAGTACTAAATCCAATATATGATGCCATTATAAGTTCCTATACTGTATTTATGTCACAACTTTGGACATGTCTTGACGTATTGTTTCTATCTTTTTGACATTATCTTGCCAAGAAGCATATGCAGTAGTAGTTGACGAATCATCTGGACCTTTTTTACCCTTCAAGTCTAAGTATGTCTTTCTTAGGTCCCATTGCAAGTCTTCTTGTACCGCCAACTCTGCCTTTAACTTATCATACTCTACGACTTGTGCTGAAGTAGGCGTTTTAAATGATCCAGCTGGTATAGTACCGAACGGCAGTGCAGGAATCTTTGGATTGCCTAACAGTGATTTAGCTTGTGCCATCATTGGACCAAAGTCAAAACTGTCTTTTGCGACTGTCGGTAGTTTAACTTCTACTGGACCACCTGTACCAATTGAATTAATAGAACTACTGAGTAACGCCATGCTTTTTGCGCCGAGGCCGGTGCCTGCTAAGGCTTGTAGGCCTGAAGCTCCACCCAATTTAGATTTCAATCCAGCCAATGCATCAGTAACGCCGCCCATCGAGCCTCCCAATGATCCAGTTACTTTACCAATCGCCCCCGCTAGTTCGCCACTACCCGGTACATTGGGTAATCCGGGGATGCTAGGTAACCCAGGAACATCAATTGCCCCTGATACTAATTTATTTGCACCCGCTGCTAAAGAACTACCGGCTGACAATGCAGAGGATAAATCCCCGCCAATAGCTTTAGCTACAGGGCCCAAGTTTACTACATTTGATATAGCTGATGCGCCACCTGGAAGATTACTTAATCCGCTAGTATCTACTCCAAAACTCTTTGTAGCTGCTCCTAACGCAGTCATAGTAGATGATACTAACTTACTAGGGTCAGTGATGCCTGATGTAGCGGATTTGATCTTGTCTCCCATTCCACCTAGAATAGACGCCGATGTTCCTCCGGCTCCAAATCCCAACGCAGAAGTTAGTTTAGCATTCAATGAAGCGTTGGCTGCAATTTGTGAGGGGGAAGGAGCATCTCCTTTAGTCTCTGCTGCTGCTTGCGCCTCATCATTCTTTGCTTTGACCGCGGTCAAATTAATAGGCGATCCCACTTTAGCTAGTGATTTGAATGATTCAGTTACTTTACTAAACGCCGCTGATGCTGCTCCCTTAAGTTGGTCTGCTACTGGCAATCCACTAAGTGGACCAGTAACTTTGTCAGCCATATTAGCTGCAAAATTGCCACCTGAGATTATGTCTTTAACTGAGCCTGACATTGCAGACAAGTTACCTGGTAATTTTAATCCACCTAGCGCCGCAGTTGCTCCACCTAGTGCGGCACTAGCTGCGGCACCACCTGGTACTCCGGCTGATTTCACAAAATCCATAGTTTTATCTATACCAGCAGTAGCCGAACTCAATACAAGGCCGGCAGTTTGAGTAGGACTTTCTAGCCCAGTAATAATACCAGTAGACTTTAGTGCGGCTTCACCTTTTTGCAACAATGAAACTGCACTTGCTGCTTGCGCTGATGGATTGCTAATGAATTGTGTAGCACTCTTGACTCCGTTCAATCCAGTAAACAAGTTAGTTGGCATTGCTGCTTCTAATGATTTTCCTGCTGCAATGCCCGCATTAATGATGGTATCTGACCCTGGCTTTAATGTTCCTGCTGCCACTAGCTGAGTAGGATTCAATCCAAACATACCAACGCTAGCTATCTTTTCTCCAGCAATGTTTACTACGCCGGCCGCTGATGCCACTGCATCTTTTGCTGCTCCTGTCGCAGCGTTGACTGCCATTTGAGAAACCATTGCGCTAGTCGTAGCTTTGTCAATCTGTTTTGATACTGCTGCAACGTTAGGTACTGTTGCTGATATTGCCGGTGATACTCCAGCTGGTGGCACAGCAGGGGTGCTATTATTAACCGCAGACAAGGAAGACGATGGTGCTGCTGGCAGATTTGAATCTGCACTTATGTCAGTCTTAACATTTACACCTTGCCCGGCAGCAGCCCATGGACTATGTGCGGGTGCTCGACTAACAATACTAGGCAACTTACCTGGCGCTGCCGCGTAGCCTTTCTTACTATCGTACAACGTGTCAGTATGTGCTACTAACGGTTGTTGTTTAACATCTGATGGTACTAACCCACTTGAACCTGTATTCAAATTAACTTTGCTACCATTGATATAGTTGATTGCTGCACTTTTAAAACTACTATCACCGTTGCTAGTAAAACTCATCTTGCTATCTACTTTGACAGTAAGGTCAGCTTTAACTTGCTGCTTATAATTAGTCCCAACAAAGCTAGTAGTTTCTTTACTACTTTCCATTTTTATATTTTCAGCATTAACGTTGAAATTCTTAGCGGCGTGAATATTCACGTCATTGTCTGCGTGTAAGTTCAAGTCGCCCTGAGTGCGAATGTTGACACTGTTTGTAGCGTACATATCAATAGTACCCTCACGTCCTAACTCAATATAACTTTGTCCATTAGCGTGAACGATGAACAGTGATTGAATACTGTCATTCATCATTATCATATGTCCGCCGGCAGTCCTAAGTCTGACTAATTGATCTTTTCCTTGTAGATCACCGTCATCTAACACAACACTATGACCACCTCTACGACTAACTACTTTAAAGTTCTTATCAGGGATTTTATCATCTTTGACCGCATCGGCAATAGTAGTGTCATCATATCCACCTTCATAGATAGGTCTGCCCGGGGTGCTGATACCAAACACACGACTAGGGCTTTCACGTACACTAGTACTACCAATCGTGCCTCTATCAGGATCACGAATAAGACCTTGCTTGTTTAGTATCGCAGCTTGATAACTATGAATGGGTCTTGGTTGTGAAGTCAGGATAGAATTATTATCTTGCTTCTGGTTGGCATTATTAATCTCGCCTACAGGTAATCTAGTTGCGCCGCCATAACTATCTGCTTCACCGGAGTTGTTTGCAATGATGCTATCGCTCGACCCAATAGCAGGTACCATGTGTGTCATGCCTTGGCCAGGGATACATCCAATATAGTACCCGGCGTCTGCTACCCCGTTCAAGAAAAGGCAAACTACTTCAGTACCGATATCAGGTGGGGTCGCCCAGAAACCATAACTCTGCGGATTACCAATATAATCACCTTCAGCTTTAGAACTAGCAGTGTTAGGGGTCGATCCAAAGAATGGACTCAAATAACTTACATACTTCCATCCATTGGGATCGTTTTCATTACCGGCATCTAATCTCTTTAGATAAACTCTAATCCTACCTGAACGATTTGGATCAATGTTATCTTTAACAATACCCAACACTGCGCTGGGAATAGTGTTCGCTCCACCGCGGTCATCTTTGTAGTTGCTTATCGTACCACGTACTTTTTGGATGTCTTCACTCATTGTATTCTCTTATTAAATTTAGTATTATGTACCAGCGTCATCGTCGGCTACTGCTTGGTTACCAGATGATGCACTAGTGCCGGATGTAGTTGTCGGTGCTGTTGCTTCGGCAGTGGTCGCTGCTGTCGTTGTTGTCTCTGAGCTAGGAACTGTAGCTCTAGATAACCTAGCGTCTTCAGCGGAAGATTGATCTGGTGCTGTAGCGGCTGGGGTAGCTGCATCGGTTCTAGCGTTAGCTGCTGCTGGCGGTGTAGTTGGGGCCTTTGCTCCTGCTTGTGCAAATTCAGGTATGATACCTTTCAGCGTTTGCTCGAACTTGCCTTTACTAAAGGTACTAGTCACATCAGATAACATATAGACCATACCTTTTATTTTTGATTTAAGTTCAGGCGGATAGTTCATGAATTGAATGTCACCATTGGGTGCTAGCAATCCAGAAGAAGTGTTGTAATCTTCTGCTTGTTCAAAATATATCTCAATGAAAATTTGACCGCTATTAGGATTAATAGAGAAACCTTTACCATACCATTTTTCTGCCCCATCTCCGCCGCCGCTACCGATAGATGGCATAAGATAGTCTGGATCTCCTAATACTCTTAGTTTAAATTTAAGCAGGTCGTTTGGGCTGTACAAGAATGACTTAACACTGTTGATAACATCATTTGTTCCAGATTTACTATTGACTGAATCAACGTTTTGACCAGACTTAAGTGTCGTGGGCGCTGATTGGGTAGTTGATGGTTTAGCCTCACTAGATGACGCTCCTTCTGTAGTATACAACAAATTGAAGTCTTGCTCATAACTCAGAACCTCAGTATTTTTTCCAGTATACCAATAATTGTATTTCTTGTGCGGACCATAGTACGGGCTAGTAGAACTAGCGTACATTGCTCGTATGTAGGGGATTTGATATTCTTGTACCTTATAGGTTATTTCATATGCGTAATCATTGCGCTTTGGATCTTTAGTAGTAGAGTTAATTTTAACCTTAGGAATTATACTGTACCAAGATAATATCTTTGGACTAGGATTCTTATCCACAGTAGAGTCAGTGTTCTTTATAGGCTGATCTATTTCTTTATCGATAGCAGTCATCATATTTTTCAAGTACTCACTTTGAGTTATGATCTGGTCTATTGCTTGTATGATAGAAGTACCTGCTTGCAATTCAACAGTGCGTACTGCTTTGTCAACACTTCCTAATTTGTTTTTCCAAGCAGTTCGTTCGTTACTACCTTCGGGGTTTTGTATTGAACTAAAAGGAGCTCTTTCCTTTACATAGTATTCTTTTGGTACCATTCTAGCATCGCCGATAGCCGTACCCTTTTCAAACTCGATCTTATATACGTTTGGATAAGTGTAGTTTTCTTTTTTAACATGTTCTACTTCGGCTGCATTCAATGCTTGAACCAAACCCAAGATAGCCTTCTTCGTTGAATCTTGTCCTGCGCCAACTAGAACGTCCTGCACTGTTTCTCCTGCAATAGTTACGTTAGACGGTAATGTACCTAACTTAGTGCCTTTTGAAACTTGCTCTGCTACTTGCACGGCTGTAATATTATACACCGTAACTTTGTTTTCTAGCTTGAACTTAAAATCTTTAATCCTGATAGGAAATCCTCTTTCAAACACAGCCTGCGTATCAGATGAGGTTATATCTGCACGCGGATAATCAGCAGAAGTAACTAGTTTGCCATCCTTGTCATATCCGTAAAATTTAATTGTCAGTAGAAAATTTTCAGTTAGTGCTGTTATTTGATTGACAGGGGTAGCATTTGCCCCCGGTGCTGCTGCTCTACCTTTTTGTGCAGCAACTTGTGCTTTTACTAATTGATTAGGGAAACTAAAACCATACGGCTCATAGATTTTAAATTTAAACTCAATAGAGTTTGTTGCGGTCATCGTTTCTTTACTATTGATTTTAGTTCCAATTTCTAAGTCATCAATATATAAGTCCAAGTCAAAGCCCGGTGCACGTTTACTGTCTAGTGCGTCAGTGATGCCTCCACTTTGTGCTATTAATTTGAAACTGCTTATCTTTGTATAATCTCCGCCCATATACGAGTTAAACTCTTCTGGATTCATCATATACAAACCGATCTTGTATGTATAACTGCTGAAGTCACCTAAAGGATTGTAAGTTCGTTTACCTATGATTGATGAAGGGTCAGATGCTGGACTACTGCCGGCGCTGCCGGCAGTAGTAGTTCCTGAATTAGGTGTTGTAGTAGACGAAGTAGCAGCAGTTGCTGGCGCGGATGAAGTTGTGGTAGTGCTGTCACCAGTTTTATCCCCGTCTGCTGTTGCAGGTGCTTTTGTTGGGTCGGGGGCAGAAGTCGAAGACTCTTTTGGTGGCTCAGGTACTTTGTTTTTTAAGGCTTCTTTAGTGTCGGCTGCTTGTGATGCCCAAGTTGAGTTTGAACTCTCTAGCTCAGTTTTTAAAATACCAAAGAAATCTCGAACACTAGCGAGCGTTTCAGGGGCGGCGATAGTAGCATCAACTCCTGACATTACTGATTCATATGATCCACTGTATATAAGTCTTCCCGAACTACCGTTTACGTCATACGTGAGTTCACCTGTATCTAGGTTCAGAGTAGTGGTTAATGTCCAATCTTTCCCATCGCCGCTGGATATAATTCTAGTTGAGCCTGAAGTAGCCATATTAGAATCCTAATGCCTCACGAAGATTGGGTAGCTGAGGAATATATATCCCAGTCCCAGCAACAAAGTCAAAGATAGGATCTTTAAGTCGATTTGAATTACGCTGTGCGAACACCCACCACAATCTACTGTCGGCATATAAGTCATACGCTAGTAAATCAGGTCTCATGTTATAGGTCTGTGTTATTTCCCAGTAAGTGTCTGAGGAATTTAGTGGGATAGGTCGATTGACCATCACATCTAAAAATTCGTTATTGAATGTAGGTGTAGTGTAGTATGGGCTTGTTTGATTGTATAGCATTACCAAATTCCTCCGCCAGTTTTACCTGACAATTTACCAGCCGCATAATCCTTAAGGCTGAAGTTTTTACTTATGTCGTTTCGAGATACGACTGGTACCAAGCTAATACTTAATTGTATTTTTGTAGGTAGATATGTAACATTGTCTTTACTAGCAAGTCCTGAGAACGCAGCCGGTGCCGCCGTTCCACCGGCGGTCAACCCATTCGCACTTAGTCTCGTACTGCTACCACTCGATAATTGGGCAATAGACATTCCGCCCCATTGAGCGTTGCTGCCCGCTCGAATGTAATCTACATCATTAGGTAGACTATATGTAAAGTTAGTAAGTAGTAGAGGATGATGTTCAAACTGATTAGTGCCATATCCAGTTAGATATAATAACGGAGGAGGGGTTCCTGCTCTTGGTGCAGTATCTTGACCGTAAAACATTTTAGTTGCTGACTTAAAAAAGTGAATCACGGCTAACATATAGTTTGCCTCAGCAGTGTCCTGTGCAGTAAAATCTGCGGTGATCGTAATATCGTCAACACTACTATTTTTATAGAAAAACATTTTGTAGTTAGAATGAGTTAATTCTGCCGGATCATAATTTGCCCGATAAGAAGTATTGATTGCAGGTGTATACGGGAAGACGACACCGTCAGTTGCAATCAATGGATATAATATATCAGCTTTTGATGCGATTCTGTACAAATAGTTTGCAGTGTCTGCAAGACTTAATCGTATTCTCCAGTCATCGGCTGTGAATGGGCTTTTCTTAGCAGTGACTGTTACAGGAGGCAGCGAGCGTGATGCCCCAGTTGCATTGGTTGCTGCGCTTGACGGCGCTTCATCTTGTGTCGGTTCTCCACCTTGTTGTAAATATGCATCAACCTCTTCAGCAGATAATTGAGGTGGTTCCTGCAATCCATTTTCATTATCTGCTACTTGTTGATCTATGCCATCAAATTCATCCCCTGTTACCCCCGGAGGTTCCTGCAATGGTGAGAATGTTTGTTCTTCTTCTGCTGGTACAACATATGTATCATCAACTACATTTGTTGTGTTTTCTATAGTTTGGCTAACGGTCACTGACGTTTCGGTAGACTGTGCAATTGGATTGTCTGATACCGGCGTCAATGTTTGTGTACCGGCATTGATGTCTGTACTTATTTCTGATGTACTTCCATCTTCGTTAGTGATAGTAGTCGTGTTGGGGGCAGTTGCCGGGTCAGATGCGGCTGTGATTGTTGCAGGTGGATCTTGTGCCGCTTTAGTAGTAGTTACTGTGGTTGCAGTTGTGTTTGGTTCTGCGGTGGTAGCGACAATAGGTGGAGAAGAAGTGGTCCCTGCATCAACCGCTGCTTTGCCTGAGGCTCTAGAAGATTGTGCAGTGGCGAATCTATCTGCTTCACTGATTGAACCCGATTTTAATGCAGCAGCTTCATCGGCAGTAATTGCTCCGGTGGCGACAGCTTTGTCAATAGTGCCTGCTCCAAATTTACCTGAAGTATTAGCGGTAAATGCGTCAGCGCGTTGATTTGCTAGTTTCGCGCTGGCTTTTGCGTCTGTACTTATTGTCGCCGGTGGAGCGTAATTCGTAGTAGAACTTCCGCCTGATGTAGTTTCCACTACTGAGGTAGTGCTCGTTACTTTTGTATTTGCCGTTGATGTAGATGCAACTACTGGTTCTGGTTCCGGAGTATATGAATTATAGTCCACTCCCGCTACCTTGATTCCACTACCAGAGCCCTCTGGCTCAAATTTTCCATCCATACTTATAGTAAAGGCTGATTCATTGTAGCCAGCTGCGGTGATTGCTGCTCCAATTTGAGCATCAGTCGCACCGGTTGATTGTAGGTAGTTTAGTTGGGCTGCAAGTTGTTCTTTTGTTAGCGTTGCCATAGTTATTGTTGTCCTTATCTATATTTATCTGCTAAATATAGTAGTCTTTTTACCTTTTGCTCATAAATCGGTTGCTATTCTGCAACAAATGTGTTACACTATTCTTAACATAACAACGGAGACCTATGTCATTATTACCCGCGCCCCGAAAACCAGTCAATTATCTTAACAACAAAGATATTCTAAAAGAAATTCACACTAGCAAAACTGACTATTGCTGCTTTCTAACACCCGAGGATCATCGTTACGATTTTATTGTTGACATGCCCCTAGCTCCAATTGAAGAAAGTCTAGCTTTTGCTAGTACGCCCGAATCTATTCAGTTAGCACGTGAAACCCGAGCATCTAGGCTAGGACTTGAGGCAGGGGAAAAAGATTCAGTTGATCCATTGTCTATACCAGTGACTGACTTAGTATTTCGTGTAATGACCTGGGATCATGTCCCAGTTGCTCCAAAACAACCCCGCAAATCAGATAAAAAGAAAACTGCTAAGGATATCTTTGAAATTGAAGGTGATGCAGACGAACTGTTTGCAGACTTAGAAGATACAACTACCAAAGCAGAAATTGACGATATGGTTCACGTCAAGGTTAACTTTCCCCCATTCCAACACTTTAGAGTAGACGCTACAAACACTTATCAATGCATTGGCAAGAGTCATTGGAAAGGTTCACTTAAGGATGGTGAGTTCTCTAAGGATCACGGAAACATCACTAACAAACTAGCCCGAATGTACATTATGATGTGCGAAAAATATGCAATGAAGTACAATTGGCGCGGGTACACGTACAATGATGAGATGCGCAATAGTGCCATTTTACAACTCACGTATGTCGGCTTGCGTTTCAATGAAGCCAAAAGTGCTAACCCATTCGCTTACTACACCGCAGCTATCACAAATAGTTTCTGTCGTGTCCTAAATACGGAAAAGCGAAATCAAAACATTCGTGATGACATTTTGGAGATCAACGGGTTGAATCCTTCATGGTCTCGCCAAGCAAGTTCTAGTACTAGCTACGAAGAATAATTTTCATTTAACCAGAGGGGTTGTTTTTCAGCCCCTCTTCCTATATACTACGTTTATGAGTAACCTTTTCAAAAAAGCAGCAGTGTTCACCGATATCCACTTCGGTCTTAAGTCAAATAGTCTACAGCACAATCAAGATTGTGAGAATTTTGTAGATTGGTTCATTACCAAAGCGAAAGCTGAAGGTTGTGAAACTTGTATGTTCTTAGGTGATTGGAATCATCACCGAGCTAGTATCAACATCCACACGTTACAGTTTGGTCTACGTTCATTAGAAAAACTAAGCGCGGCGTTTGACCATGTATATTTCATCCCCGGTAACCATGACTTGTACTATCGTGACCGTCGTGACATTCACAGTGTTGAATGGGCGAAGCACTTACCAAACTTGACAATCGTTAACGATTGGTTCAATGAAGGTAACGTAGTCATTGCACCTTGGCTTGTCCAAGAAGATTACAAGCAAATTAAAAAGATGACTGGCAAATATATGTTTGGTCATTTTGAGTTGCCAAACTTCTTTATGAACGCTATGATTGAAATGCCCGATCATGGTGAACTTAACAGTGACCACTTTGCTGGGTTTGATATGACCTTCAGTGGGCACTTTCACAAACGACAAGCTAAGAAAAACATTTGGTACATCGGTAACGCTTTCCCACATAACTATGCTGACGCAGGCGATGACGCACGTGGCATGATGGTATTAGAATGGGACAAGGATCCTGCTTTCTATAGCTGGCCTCGTCAACCATTGTTCAGAGTTTACAAACTCAGTGATGTATTAGAAAACCCTGAAGGCTTGCTATTGATTGATAGTCATGTTAGAGTACATCTTGACATTGATATTTCATATGAAGAAGCAAACTTCATCCGTGAAAGTTTCATCCCAGAACACAGACTACGAGAAATGACATTAATTCCCATGAAGGTTGATCAGGCCGAACAAACTACAGGTGCTGATGGATTGAAGTTTGAATCAGTTGACCAAATCGTCATTGACCAAATTAACAGTATTGAATCAGCTACGTTTGACAAAAAGATTTTACTAGACATTTATAACAATCTATGATACCAATGAGTAAACCCACTTGGTTATATAAACCAGTGCAGATAGATAATTTAGCTGCGATACAAGTTGAGTTGACTAAATTTTTATACAGGATAGATAGTGATTTTGACAACAAGCCTACAGATTTTATATTTGTTTCAAAATTTATAATGGTGTCATACACTCCCTTATTTTGTAAAATGCTTAGGAAGTTGGACTTATTTTCTAGATGGTCTGGATGCGGTATCAGCAGCAACAATCACGGCGAGGATCTTCGTATTCACGTTGACCAGTCTGACTGGACTACTGTTTGTTATGGCTTAAACATCCCAGTATTGAATTGCGAAGATAGTTACACAGTATGGTATGACGCAGATATGTTAGAATCTAATCTAGTTGAAGCTGAACCTTCATATAACAATGCACCCACAATAAAACCAGGAACTATTCCCACTGAAATAGGAAGATGGGCTGTCATTAATCCAGCTTGGGTTAACGTAAGCATCCCTCATTGTTCTGTTACTACCCACAATAAACCCAGAGCATTATTTTCTGCTAGATTTAACCCCGAAGTACACGAATTACTAAACACATGATTACACTAAAAAATATAACACTACGAAATTTCCTATCAATCGGAAACGTAACTCAGGCAGTTGACTTTGACAAAAAAGACTTAACACTTATTCTAGGTGAGAACTTAGACTTAGGTGGTGACGGTGCTCGTAACGGTACAGGCAAGACCACATTGATTCAAGGGCTATCGTATGCCCTATTCGGTGTTCCAATTAACAACATTCGCAAAGACAACTTAGTCAATCGTACAAACGGTAAGGCTATGATGGTTACACTTGAGTTTAACGCTAATGGTATTGAATACAAGATTGAACGTGGTCGTAAACCCAATGTGTTGCGATTCTATGTGAATGATGTTCAACAAAAGAATCAAGATGATGCACAGGGTGAGAACAAAGAAACTCAAGCAAATATTGAACGAGTACTATGTATGTCATCAGACATGTTCCGTCACATCGTTGTACTGAACACTTACTCCGAACCATTTCTTGCATTAAAGAATAACGATCAAAAAGATATCATTGAACAACTAATGGGTATCACACTGCTATCAGAGAAAGCTGAAGTTATCAAAAACATGATAAAGGCTAGCAAAGATGGTATACAGCAAGAAGAATTCAATGTCAAAGCAGTTGAAGAAGCTAACAAACGAGTTAAGGAACAAATTGATGCGCTAAAGCGTAGACAAATGCTTTGGCTAAAGCGCCATGATGAAGACTTGGACACGCTTGCACTAGACTATGACGAGTTAAGTAAGATTGATATTGATAGTGAATTGTTAGCACACAAAGAACTTTCAGTTTACACCGAGAAGAAAAAGCAACAGGATGCGTATGGTGCATTATTCGCTCGTTCTATTGCATGGCAACAAAAGAATGACAGTGATGTGCAAGTTGCCGGTCGTGTTTACTTAGATAAGAATCGCTACAACATTGAAACTGAACTTGAAGCATGGGCTAAGTTGAAAGAGTGGATACGTGAATCTACTACTCAAAACAATCTTGCCGTTACAATTGATACCCAAACCAAAAGCATAGAAAAAGAAAAAAAATTAATTTCTAAACTTGAAAAAGAGGTTCGGTCACTTGAAGAACATACTTGCTATGCATGCGGTCAAGACTTCCATGATGACGGTCATACAAAAGTATTGACTGACAAACAAGAAATGCTTGCCACTGCCACTGCACAGCTTGCAGAGTTAGCAGGTTTACTAATTGACAGCGTGTTACTGGTTAAAGAACTAGGACCGCAACCTACTACTCTGTATAAAACAGAAGCAGAAGCAATTCGTCATAGCGGTGACTTGGCCAACTTGAAGAAAATTTACGAAGACAAGCAATTAGAGACTAATCCGTTTGCTGAACAATTGTCAGAGCATACAGTAGTTGATATTGGTCGTCAACCTATCACACATTATGATACAGAGGCTCAAGCAATTGAACATCGCAGCAAGATTGCCAATCTGTTGCAACAAATTGATACCAAAGCAAGTGAACTTGATCCATACTCGGAACAAGTAGCCGAAATGGAAGCAAATGCATTGCAAGCAATTGATTTTGAAAAGATCAACAAACTGACAAAGACTATGGAACATCAAAAGTTCTTGTTAGACATTCTGACAAGTAAGGATTCGTTCGTTCGTAAGAAGATCATTGACCAGAACTTGTCATACCTGAATGCACGATTGACGCATTACTTGGATAAGATCGGTCTACCCCATCAAGTTGTGTTTAAAAACGACTTGCAAGTTGAAATTACTGAGTTGGGTCGTGAACTTGACTTTGATAACTTGAGTCGCGGTGAACGCAATCGCTTAATCTTAGGGTTGAGTTTTGCATTTCGTGATGTTTGGGAAAACTTGTATCAACCTATCAACACATTGTTCATTGACGAATTGATTGACAGTGGATTGGACACGATTGGAGTTGAAAACTCTATTGCTATCCTGAAAGATATGTCTCGCAGGCGTCATAAGTCGATTTGGCTTGTGTCTCACCGTGAAGAACTAGCTGGACGTGTACCAAACGTGCTGAAAGTTATCAAGGAAAACGGATTTACGTCATACGCTACTAGTAGCGAGATGGAATAATTACGGACACGATTCACTAGTGATAAGTAATAGTATGTCATCACCGCAGAAGAACAAAGGATCAGGATACGAGAGAGAAGTTGCAAAATTTCTTTCTGAATTGTACGGAGAATCATTCATCCGTGCTCCTGGTTCTGGTGCTTATGTGGGTGGCAAGAATCAATCAAGAACTCAGTTCTTGCACGAAGGTCAGATACGTTCATTCAAGGGAGACATTGTTCCAGGACAAAGTTTCAGTAAAATGAATATAGAATGCAAATTCTATGCTGACTTTCCGTGGCACTTAACTCTTTCGGGTGAGTGCAAACAACTTGATTCGTGGCTAGAACAGCTACTTGATGTAGAAGACGACGGTGATTTGAATCTTTTGTTTATGAAGTTCAATCGCAAGGGTCAATATGTCGCTGTCCAAGGCAAACTAACATGGAAAGCAGACAACTGCGTATTCTATAGTAGTAAGAAGCATGGTGATTGGATCATCATGGAGCATACTAGCTTCTTCAAAAATAATACTGAGTTCGTGAAAGCCTACTCAAGTACAACATTAGACACCACGTCAAAATAAACCAAACCAAACCAAACAAATAAAAGCAGACACAAAGTTCGCATAATATAAAAATTAGATGGCTCGGCTGCGAGTCCTCCTTGAGATTGTACAGATTGTGCTGTGCCGTCAGATTCTGGAGTATGCTTATCAGTAATGATAAGGAATACCGAGAAGGCTCTCGTCAAAGCGAACCTTCAATGAGTCTATATCCAACTCTATCTTGCGGATATAGAACATGCGTTGTCGAGGCGTTAATGTGAAATAGAATTAACAGACCTCACTACAGTCCCATATACTTTACAGGACAACCGGTAGCGTGTAATAGCACAAAGAAGCTGATTATACGGGGAATAGATGGCAAAGGATGACGGTCATGGCAAACATGCGTTTAACCATTGGTAGGGCAAAATTTGCCCTACCATGGCTTCTAATCGGCAATATGTATTAGAAGATTAAGAATAAAAAACAATATCTATTCTAGTTAACCGTAAAGATAAAGAACGAACGAAGTGAGTTCTTAGATGAACGTAGTTCATCTCTTAAAGAAACAATATACCCTAAGACATTCTAATCTAAGATAAATGACTACTACCGGTTAGAAGAAAGGCAATTTAGTGTTCTTTGTTGTTTCTAAGTTATCTTCAATAATCTTAGTTATGGATGATCGTTCTTCTATACTCATGTTCAATACATCCTCATAGGATACGCCCCCACGCATATACCAAGACATTTTAAGTGCTCCATTTTTAATGGTGTGGCACTCTTGTTCCATGTCATCAATCATCTGCTTAATCTCCTCGGAACCAAGGAGAAGAAGCCTTATGCGAAAAAATCAGAAATATTGATATTGAATTGCTGAGTGTACTCATGGCTGCAATGCGTACACTTTACATCTAATGGCTTAAGTTCAGTACTCTTTCTCAATTCAATGTGTCGTTCTTTGATAGTATTGTGAGTATTCTTGTCACAGCTAACTAAGAATTCACGAATGAAATCTTTGTCTAGTACGGTACTATCTGGAGTCTTGATGTATTCAATTGCGCTAGTAACTAGATCAATGGTCAATTCATTAATTGTTTTGATCACTTCCGCAGTCTTCTTTGTTCTTTCGTCTGAATCAGTAATTCCATCAAACGAGTTGAGTAAACGTTGAATTTCAAACTGACTGGTGCTTGCTTTATTCACTTCTTGATAGGTAGAGGGTCTAAATTTGACTTTCAATCCGTTTACTTCTAATGCTGATGAATAATCACCTGGCTTGAAGCTACCTAATATTCCACTGAGATTGATATCGTACTTGCTAGTTTCTTCACATTTTGGACATACGGATTCTAGTTCCATAGTCTGTCCATTTGTAGCCATTTTGATTGCAACTAAGATAGGGTCTAAGTCAATGTTAAGTAGTTCCCATGGTTTTTTGATAGAAGGTACACAGCTTTTGATAATTTCAACAACAGCTAAGCCGTTATATAATGCATCAGGTGTACGACTAGTAATCTCGTCAATCGCGGTCATAGGATAAATTGGTAATTCATGGTTCTCTGGAAAATCTATAATACCCGGAGCGTATCCTATTCCTTTGCTAGGGAGAGACAAGTACAATGCTGGTCTACGGAAGTATTGTTTGAGTGGATTTTCTTGAAGCATGATGATTTCCTATTAAATTGAGTGTTTTGGTAACACTAAATACAATGTTACCCAATATTTATAAGAACTTAACATATGGCAGATTTAAATCAAGACGACCTAGTACGAGCATTCACTGCTGCTGCAATTGCAGCAAACGACCATGCGCGGGCTCAAGACGTAGCCTCAAAATCAACAAATGATTATGCTGCTGCACAAGAGCAAGCGTCCAAAGATGTTGAAGCTGCATCAAAGAAAACAAAAGATGCATTACAGACTCTTGCGTTATCGATAGGTAGTTCTGCGGTAGATTATGGCCGCGCTATGGCAACCGGCGGCGAAGGGTTAGGTAAGTATTCGGGCGCTGTCCAAGGCGCTGCTGATGCAGCCGGCAATGCTGCAACTACTATGCTTGCATCGTTTGGACCATTGGGCATAATCGTCGGTGGAGTAATTAAAGCATTTGGAATGTTAGTTGGTGCTAGCTTAAAGCAAAACGACCAACTGATGAAGTCATACAGAGAACTATCAGATGTAGGCTCAGTATCGGGTAGTTTAGAAAAACTACAATCTGACTTTAATAAAGTGGGATTAACTACAGAAGACGCAGCTAAATTTGGCTCTATGCTTAAGAAGGTGGCACCTGACTTAGCTAACTTTGGCGGAAGCGTATCTGCTGGTAAAGACAAATTAATTGGAGTTGTTCAGGGTCTTATTGGTCCCAACAATCAAATCGAAATTGCAATGGGTCGTATTGGCTACGGTGCAGAAGAAATGCGTGATGCAACTTCTGATTATATAGCCAAACAATCTAAGTTAGGATTAGCTCAAACCAAAACAACAGATCAGTTACGTGATGAATCAGTGAAGTATATGGTTACTTTACGCGAGTTAGGTGAACTTACTGGCATGAGTAGAGATGAAGCTCAGAAATTAATGGATCAGCAACAAGCTGATGCTAGATTTTCAATGGATTTGCGCCGGATGGAAATGGAAGGCAAAGGAGATGAAGCTAGACGTTTACAAGCGTACATGGCTACGTATGAAAAAACGTTTGGTAAAGAGGCTGCAGCTGGATTGATGGAACAGATTGTCAATAAAGGTGCAATCGTAGGTGAAGCTAGTGTTAAAGCTCATATGTCAACACAAGGTAAAGCATTTGAGATGGCTGAAAAAGTAGCCAAAGGTCAAGTTACTATGCAAGAAGGATTGAGCGATACGGCGGCCGGAGTCAGACGCAATATGGATCAACTGGGGCCGTCATTCATGGTAGCTGGCAAAGGTTTAGCTACGATGACCGGAGAATATGAACAGATTAATGCTGCATACTCTATTCAGAATAAAAAGAATATTGATGTTGCTGGCAATTTAGCAGACACTCAGAAAAAAGGCGGAGACTTACTTAATAAGAATCTTACACTTGAACAGCAAACTCGTCAAGCTCGTATCATAGCAGATAAAACACTAACTGATGTAGCGGGTGCTACGATTACTGTATTTCAAAAGTTAAATGATGTTGTGTTTGGTTTAGGCAAGTCTATGGCTAAGTTTATCGACGGTCTTACTGGCACCGGTATGTTTGGAATGACAGCTACTAATTGGTCTGAATCATTTAGAGATTTAGGTGACAATGCAGCGGACATGAAAACAGCAGCAGCGGAAAAAGCGTCACTGGTTGCAGAAATCGAAACATCGAAAAAAGAAATTGCTGCAATGACAGCTAACTCATCGGATAAAGAGAAAAGCATTGCTGATATCAGAGCACAGATGCGCCAAAAAGAGCAGCAGATTTCTGACATGCAACGAGAGCAAGGAAAAATCAAAGACATAACTCTTGCCAAAGAACATGCTGCTGAAATAGCTAAAGCTAAACGATCATTAATGGATTTAAATCAGCAACTATCTGCTGGTGGTTCCAAAGCTGATACTACTGCTATCGTAGCAGAAAAGCAAAAAATGCTATTAGAGAAGCAGCAAAAATTAGCGATTGAAGAAGAAAAACTTCAGAAGCTAGCGAAAGAAAAATTAAAACTAGGATTTACTACTGGCGGGGCGGCAGGAGAAGCAGCAACTGGTAAAACAGCAGGTGGAGGCGAAGCGGCCGCACCTGCTTCGCCGGAAAAGCAAGCCGCCCGTGCACAAGCAGCGGCCGCTCTACCAGCTGCCGGCGCCGGTAGAACAGAAGAAATTCTAAATAAATTGAATTTAAAAGGCGGCCAAGGTGGCCAAGCTACTGCTGGTGGAAATGCCGATCCTGCATTGCTAGCTATAGCTGAAAAGATTCAGGAAGCGTTTCCCGGAAGTACATTCACGTCATTGAATGATGCATTCCATAAAAAAGAGCGCCCAGGCAGTAAGCATACTACTGGTAAAGCATTAGATTTTACACTTCCGGTTGGTAAAATACCAAAGAATGCAGAAGAAGCAGCCACTATTAAAGAATCACTGAGAGACTTAGGCGGATCTAAAGTCTTAGATGAATACTATGCTGACAAAAATGAAAATACTAAGGGTGGACATTTTCACGTAGAAGTAGCTAAACAAGGTGGAGCATTCAGCGGCCCCAATGCAGGTTATCCTGTCATGCTTCATGGTAAACAAGATGATCCTGAAAGTGTCTGGCCAGAAAAGAAGCTAAAAGGACTACTAGATGAAGTTCAAAAATCTAGTATTGAAGACTACAAGCGAGAAGTGTTAGCTGATATGGGATTGAATAAGACTTCATCACCTGATGCAGCACCTGCATCACAATCTAATTCTGATGGTATAGAAAGAATGATGGAAATGATGACTCAAAAATTTGATGACATGATTGCTCATTTAGACACCTCTAATAGCACTCTTAGCAACTTATTAACATACGCTAAAGCATAACAGATAAATATATACACTATGTCTTATAAAAAACGCTTTCAAGCACCTAATGTAACAGGTACCGTCAGCCCTATTTCAGGGGCTAACAGCAACCGCGGCGCTTGGAATAGCGAAACTACAGCATCTGGTAACTACAACAATAACGACTTTGGTTACAAAAACTATCAAAGTCGCTTACCAGAAGTATATACTGGTCACCCAAATCGTATTGAACGATACAACCAATATGAAATGATGGACGTTGATGCTGAAATTAACGCATGTTTGGACATCATTGCTGAGTTCAGTACCCAGAAGAATGATCAAAATGGTACACCGTTTGAAATTGAATTCAGCGAAGATCCAACACCCCATGAAGTTGAATTGATCAAAAAGCAATTGCAACAATGGTGTAAACTCAATGAGTTTGATACACGAACATTCAAAATCTTCCGCAATAGTATCAAGTATGGAGATCAGATTTTCATTCGTGATCCAGAAAACTTTAAACTATACTGGGTTGATATGACCAAGTTAGTCAAGGTCATTGTTAACGAATCTGAAGGCAAGAAGCCAGAGCAATATGTTGTTAAAGACATTAACGTTAACTTACAGAATCTAAGTATCGCTGAAAAGACTACAACAGACTTTATGACGCAGCAAGGTTCAGGTGGCTATAATGCAGCTACTGCGTACAGTGTTCCAAATAGTGCTGGTAGTTCTGGCAACAGCGGCAGCAGATTTACTTTGAATATGAACGAGTCAGCAATTGATGCAAAGCACGTTGTTCACTTGAGTTTGACAGAAGGCTTAGACCGTTATTGGCCGTTTGGTCAGTCAGTACTTGAAAACATTTTCAAAGTATACAAGCAAAAAGAATTATTAGAAGATGCGATTCTTATATATCGTATCCAACGTGCTCCTGAGCGTCGAGTCTTTAAGATTGACGTTGGTAACATGCCAAGTCACATGGCTATGGCATTCGTTGACCGTATCAAAAATGAAATTCACCAACGTAGAATTCCATCTATTCAAGGTGGACAAGCTACAATGGATGCAACATACAACCCATTAAGCATTAACGAAGATTACTTCTTCCCTGTTACTGCTGATGGCCGTGGCTCTGACGTTACTACACTACCCGGTGGTGACAACTTAGGACAGATTGATGACTTGCGCTACTTCAACAATAGGTTAGCTCGTGGACTACGAGTGCCAAGTAGCTATTTGCCGCAAGGCCCAGAAGATAGCCCGACCCCCATGAGTGATGGACGTGTTGGTACAGCAATGATTCAAGAGTTTCGTTTCAATCAATATTGTGAACGACTACAGAAGTATATCAGCCAAAAGCTAAACGATGAGTTTAAATTGTTTATGCGTTGGAGAGGATTGAACATTGATTCGTCATTATTCAATATCAAATTCAATGCACCACAAAACTTTGCAGCATATCGTCAGAGTGAACTAGATACTGCACGTGTAACCGTGTTCCAAGCAATGGAAGCATTTCCTTATATGAGTAAGCGTTTTGCTATGACTCGCTTCTTAGGATTGACTGAAGAAGAAATCGAAGAAAATCAACGTCTATGGTTTGAAGAACGTGAAGAACCAGAAGATAGTGAAGCATCAAGTAGTGACTTGCGTAGTATTGGTATCAGTTCAGGTGATTTGGAAACAGACACCGAGACTATTGAGAATACTCCAGAAGAAGGTGCTGAACAGATGCCCGGCGAGATGGCACCGGCAGTAGCCGCACCGTCTAGTATGGGTGGCGCTACAGCACCTCCTGTGTAATAATTGATAAATAATATAATGAGATTATTTGAAATGTACGCTGCGCCCAAACAAGGGTACCAAGATGCTGAAGAAGACAACAGCAAACCTAAGTGGAAGCAAGCCCGCAAATCCAAATTAACACTAAAGCAAATTCGTAAGCTACGTAAAATGAATGACGTGAGAAACTACGAAAAAGTACAGAATCTTAAGAAGATTCGTAAGCAATATACGCCAGCTCCAGCTGAAGGCGCTGCGCCAACATTATAATACTACTAAAAACGCAAAAAATGAGCACTTAATGTGCTCTTTTCTTTGATACACACTAAGTAATTATTACAAAGCCATTTATCTTATAGGAGACAAAACGATGGACAACAAAAAATTTGAAAAACTTATCGATTTAATTATCAATGAGAACGAAGACCAAGCCAGAGCATTATTCCATGATATCGTGGTTGAAAAATCACGTGAAATCTATGAATCAATGATGGATGAAGAATTAGAAGAAGGCGTTGAAGAAGAACTTGAAGAAGGTACTGAAGAAGAACTTGAAGAAGGCTTCGGCGAAGAAGGCGGTCAAGGCGATGAAGTCGGCGGATTGCTAGATGAGATCGATGCTGAAGAACAAGGCATGACCGAAGAAGATGACGAATTTGCTGATATCGATATGGATGACAGCATGGACGGCGAAGAAGCTCCTGAAGGCGACATCGAAGACCGCGTAGTTGAACTAGAAGACAAACTAGACGAACTAATGGCCGAGTTTGAAGAAATGATGGGCGGCGACGGTGGTGAAGAAGACTTCGGCGGCGAAGAAGACTTTGGCGACGAAGAAGGTTCTGAAGAAGACTTCGGCGGCGAAGAAGAAGAACAAGGTATGATGGAAGCTGTTCAATTGCAAAAAGTTTCAGTAACTCATGGTGATAACGGTGTTAACACTAAGAGCGTAACTAGCAATGGACCAAAGATTCCGTCAAATGGCGCTAAAGCTAATCACTTAGGTGGTACAGACGGCGGCAAGGGTGGTACACAAGGTGGACTATTAAACCCAGCAGTAAAAGACATTCCAGGTAATTACAAAAATGCTCCAGGTAAAGGTAACTTCTCTGAAAAAGGTGAAGCAGCTCCTAAGCCAGCAAAAGGTGATAATGGTGTAAATTCAAAGTCAATCACTAGCGAGTCACGTAAGATGGTTAAGAAGCCTCTAGCGCGTCCTGTAGCTAAGAAGATTGTCAAGTAAGGATACCTAAGATAATGGCTTTGTATCTTAAAGAGCACTTAACTTTTGACCGTGCGAGCATGGAGGTCTTAAGTGAAGGTGAAGGTAACAAGAAGTCCCTTTATATGAAGGGGATATTCATTCAGGGTGGGGTACGCAACGCTAATGAGCGTGTGTATCCTGTTTCTGAAATTGAATCTGCTGTTAACGCTCTAAATGAACAAGTTCAAGGTGGTTATTCTGTTCTAGGTGAAGTCGATCACCCAGACGATTTAAAAATCAATTTGGACCGTGTATCACATATGATTACTCAAATGTGGATGGATGGTGCAAATGGATTTGGTAAATTAAAGATTCTACCGACTCCGATGGGACAATTAGTGTCTACTATGTTGGAGAGTGGTGTTAAACTAGGCGTATCTAGCAGAGGTAGCGGCAACGTTAACGATGCTAATGGCCATGTCAGTGATTTCGAAATAGTCACTGTGGATATTGTTGCTCAACCGAGCGCACCTAATGCTTATCCGAAAGCGATTTATGAAGGTATGATGAATATGCGTCATGGTCATAAATTATTGGATATTGCAAAAGACGCTCAGAGTGATAAGAAAGTACAGAGATACCTGAAAGATGAAATGTTTCGTCTTATCAAGGACCTCAAAATCAACAAAGGGGATTAAGCATGTTAGATGCTATCAAACCATTACTTGAAAGTGGATTAATCAACGAAGAAACCGGTGTCGCTATTAACGAGGCATGGGAATCTAAATTGAATGAAGCCAAAGAGCAAGTACGTGCTGAATTACGAGAAGAATTCGCACAACGTTATGAACATGACAAAAACGTAATGGTAGAAGCCCTAGATAATATGGTTACAGAAGGTCTTACAACTGAAATTGAAGAATTCCAGTTTGAAAGACAAGCAATGAATGAAGACCGCGTTAACGCAAAGCGTAAGCTACACGAAAACGCAGCAAAGTTCAACAATTTCATGGTTACTAAACTATCCGAAGAAATTAAAGAACTACGCACAGAGCGTAAGATCCAGAAAGAAAGTCAAGAAAAGCTAGAACAATTCGTTGTTCGTGCTCTTTCACGTGAAATTAAAGAATTCACACAAGACAAACAAGCTGTGGTCGAAGCAAAGGTTAAGTTAGTTGCTGAAGGACGTAAACAACTTGAAGCATTGAAGACACGTTTCGTGTCAGAATCTGCAACAAGAATGAATGTCGCTGTTACTAAACATCTAAAGGGTGAACTAGGACAATTGAAAGAAGATATCAAGACCGCTCGTGAAAACGATTTTGGTCGTCGTATTTTTGAATCTTACGCAAGTGAATTCAGCACAACCCATTTACAGGAAAAAGCTGAAACACGTAAGTTGTACAACCAACTTCAAGCAAAAGATGCTCAGTTATCTGAATCCATTAAAACAATGAAAGCTGCAAAGCAATTAGTTGAAAACAAAGAACGTGAAATCCGTATCATTAAGGAATCCAATGTCCGTCAAAAGACAATGAATGAATTGCTTGGTTCTCTAAATCAGGACAAAGCAACCGTAATGAGGGATTTACTAGAAAGCGTGCAAACAGGACGTTTGCAGACAGCTTTTGATAAGTATTTACCAGCAGTGCTGAATAACATCAATGAAAAGAAAGACCCTAAAAAGCCTATGATTTCAGAGACAGTAAGAGCAATGACCGGTGATAAATCTGCCATGACACAAGTTGAAGATCAGCCGCGTGATAACGTGATTGACCTTAGACGTTTGGCAGGGCTTTAAAAACGACATAATTTAGGAGAAACATAAAATGTCACAAGTTCTATTAGAAGGCCGTTGGGATGAGACTAAAGAAGCCCTACTCGAAGGTCTTAAAGGCACACGCCGCTCAACAATGGGTGTTATTCTTGAAAACACCAAAAAATCGCTATTGTCTGAATCTTCAGCCGGTACGACAACATCTGGTAACATCGCTACGTTAAATCGTGTGATTCTTCCAGTTATCCGTCGTGTTATGCCAACAGTTATCGCTAACGAGTTGGTCGGTGTTCAGCCAATGACAGGACCAGTAGGTCAGATTCACACTCTACGTGTACGTTATGCTCAGTCTTTAACAGACAACAGCACAGCGCAAACTAGCGTGTCAGCAGGTGAAGAAGCTCTAAGCCCATTCAAAATTGCTCAGGCTTACTCAACACAGACAAACGGTTCTACATCGTCATCTATCTATACTGGCAATAATACTGCTGCTCTAGAAGGTAACGGCGGTAAACAAATCTCTGTACAAATCTTGCGTCAAGCTGTTGAAGCTAAGTCACGTAAGTTGCAAGCTCGCTGGACATTTGAAGCTGCTCAAGACGCACAATCCCAACATGGTATTGACGTTGAAGCAGAAATCATGGCTGCGCTTGCTCAAGAAATTACTGCTGAAATCGACCAAGAAATCTTGTTGTCATTGAGCACATTAGCTACGTTGGAAGAAACATTCGACCAAGCTGCTGTATCTGGTACTGCTACATTCGTTGGTGACGAACACGCTGCTCTAGCTGTTCTTATTAACCGTGTTGCTAACAAGATTGCTCAACGCACTCGTCGTGGCGCAGGTAACTGGGCTGTTGTTTCTCCTGCTGTGTTGACTGTATTGCAATCTGCAACTACATCAGCATTCGCTCGTACAACAGAAGGAACTTTCGAAGCTCCAACTAACACTAAGTTCGTTGGTACATTGAATGGCGCTATGCGTGTTTTCGTTAACACATATGCATCAGATAGCCAAGCTGTTCTAGTTGGTTACAAAGGTACATCAGAAACAGATGCAGCGGCATTCTATTGCCCTTACATCCCATTGATGTCATCTGGCGTTGTTCTAGATCCATCAACATTCGAACCAGTCGTATCATTTATGACTCGTTACGGTTATGTTGAGTTAACAAACACTGCATCATCTTTCGGTAATGCAGCAGACTATCTAGGCGAAATCGATGTTGCTAACTTGACATTCAAGTAAGCACAAACATCTTCTTGTTCGGGAGCGCAGACTAAGGTCTGCGTTACGGGAAGGAATTAAAAGAGCACTTCGGTGCTCTTTTTTTATGGCTACCCAAAGTGTTATCACCCAATAATGATAAATAAGATATACAACATATTTGGGACCATACATGGCAGCAGATGCATTCAATTCAGCGGGCGGTTTTTCTACAGGAATACCCCCGGTAAACATCATAGATACTAGCGGAAATATCACGGCTCCTAAAGCTACGATATCAGGCAATCTTGTCGTGGGCGGTAACCTTTCAGTGTCCGGCGCTATTGCAGCTACTAACTTTTACGGTAACTTGCAGGGCAACATTTCTGCTAATATCACTATCACTGGACCTAACAATGCATTGCTGTTTAACAGCTATGGCTTAGCAGCTACCGCAGATAGTATCAAGTATAATCCAGATACAAAATCAGTTACAGTTGAAGAAAACTTAACTGCAAATAATTTCTCATTAGGATTGGGTGAAAGTCAATTCTATACAATTTCATCATTCATTGCTACTACTAATAGTGTGACGGCTGACCAAGTGCTACATAAAATATCAGCACCAACTGTATGTTCAATGGATTATACGATTATTGCAACTGATGGTGTTGCAAACACTAGACAGACTAGTAAATTGATTGCTAGTGTGTTGGGTAATGATGTTGGGTACTATGAGTACGGTACAATCGATGCGCCAGTGACAAGTCCGGGCGTAGGTGATTTTAAGGTTAATTTCGAGCCGGGTAACTTTGGGGGTAATGTGACATTAACAGTTACACCTCAAACTGCTCACTTGACAAATTATAAGATTTTGGTAACAAGCTATAAAGCATAATAAGAATAAGGAAAAATAAAATGGCTATAAGAACGTTTAATTCAGTTGGTGGTTTCTCGGTAGGTGAAATTCCTACGAATGTAATCGATCCTAGTGGTGTAGGTACTTTTACTACTATTAAAACAAACAATTTGCAGTATGCAAACGGTGTAGCTTGGGACATGCAAGAAGCTCAGGGTAGTAACGGTTACATTCAGTTCAACACTAGTAATAATTTTGCAGCAACTGGCAATCTAGTATTCACTTATGGCGTTGTTAACGCAAATGCATCGCTATCAACATTAGACACGTTGACAGTTGGTGGTAATATTGTTTCAACTAACATTACTGCAAATAACGCAATTAGTGCAAATACGATTGGTGCTAATACGATTAGTGTAGACCAGATGAATGCTGGTAACATTAGCGTAACTAACGATATTACTGCAACTTCAATCACAGTTGGTACGATTGATGCAGGTGAAATTACTGGTAATTTGACAGGTAATGTAACTGGTAACTTCAGTGGTAATATTACTGGTGGAGCGACAATTTCTGCACCTGGCTCAAACACACAGCTTATTTTTAACGATGCATCTAGTGGAAGTTCTAAACTGGAAGCATCTAGCGGTCTTAGATACATACTAACTTCATCTAATGTAGAAGTTGACGGTAACATCGTACTTGCTAATACTGCTGTTTCAAATGTTAAAGCTATTAACTTTCAAACAGGCGGTCAAGTATTAGACTCAAACGCTAATGTTATCATTGCAAGTAATAGTAAACAATGGACATTTAACAGTGATGCTGCATTACTTGCCCCGGGTGATATCTATGCAAATGCAGGATTAGTAAGCAGCCAAACATTAAGAGCTACTACCACCTCTAATTTAGATGGCGCAGTCACAATGGGTAGCACTGCAAATATTTCAGGTGCAACAAATATTTCAGGCGTATTGACGGTTAGTAACAGTGCAACTATTACAGGTAGTGTCAACGTAACTGAAACAGTTACTGCTGCTATTGTATCTACTAGTAACTTAGCAGTCAGCGGACTTGTAACAACGAGCTTGATTCCTAATGGATCAGCAACGCTTGACTTGGGATCAGAATTGCACCCTTGGAAAGACTTATGGTTGTCTGGTAACAGTATCAAGTTGGGTAATGCTACGATTAGCACTACCGGTAGCAATAGTAATATTGTTACTACTAGTAATCAAACTGTTACCGGAATGTTTACTGCAAATAATATTTCTGCTAGTGGATATGTTGTTCTATCGAATGCTGCAACTACTACTGATGCATCTACCGGTGCATTAACTGTTGCAGGCGGAGTTGGTATTGGTGGAAATATTTATGTAAGCAGTAAAGCAACTATAGCAGGTGATGTATTAATCGGTACTGCAGGTGTAGGAAATGCAGCTAGTGCGAATGTGACCGGTAACTTGCAAGTAGGTGGAAACGCTGCTATCACAGGTAATGCTGCTATTACAGGTAACGCCGATATTGCAGGTAGTCTTTCTATTACTGGTGACTTGACAGTTGGTGGTAACACAACGTATGTCAACACAACTAACACTAGTATCAAAGACGCAATCATCGACTTAGGTGGAGATGGTTCTGGTGGGAATATCGTTACGGCTGTAGGTGATCGCGGTTTATTACTACACGGTAGCTCTAGTGTTAATCAGTTTATGGGTTGGAATACAGGTAACAGTGAATTTCAAATGCTGTCTACTACTACGCTTGACGGCGGCGCAGTAACCGGTACACTAGCAAATCTACGCCTTGCTACATTGACTAGCAATTATGTATATGGTACTATTCAAACAGATACTCAGCCTAACGTTAAAGTTATGTTGGGTCTTACTGATACTACTACAAGTAATACTGCAAATATTACGATTGGTAAAATTGCTACCTTATACGCTAGTACATTGAAGTACCCAACAGCAGATGGTGCAACTCCTGCACTCAATGGAACAGAAGTAGTGGCAATGCGTACAGACGGCGCCGGCACATTATCATTCTCAGTAATTCACACAGATAGAATTGCTAATGCATCTAGTGGCGTTTTTGTTAATTCGATTACAGAGACTATCGAAGGGACTTCGGTAACAACTGCAAACACAGTCATAACTGTTAATGGTGCAGCATCATTTACCGTAATCGAAACTGGTGCAGATGTTACTGGCGTATTGACATCATCTACTAGTGTTGATACTCCTACAGTGAATGCTGCAACTGAAGTAATCACACCTAAAGTTTCTATTGGTGATACTGCGGTATATGCAGCAACTGCTACTACAACATCTACTGCATCCGCTACGTTAGTTTCAGTTGATGTTTCTAATTGCCGAGCAATTGAATTCTTTGTTAAAGGTGAAGACGCAGCTACTGGTAAGTATACTGTTGCAACTATCACTGCTATTCATAATGGTACTGATGTAATGTCAACACACAACAAATTAAACTTTGATGATTCAGCACAAGCAGGAACATTTGCAGTTGAGTTTGCAGTAGTAGACACAGTGAACAAGGTTCAACTAAAAGTCATCCCAACAGGATCAACTAGCACAGTTTGGACGACACAATTCAGAACCATCTAAATAGCTATATAACTTAGAGAAAGACATATGGCAATTAAAAAGTTCAATTCAATCGCAGGATACACAGTGGGAGAAATCCCACTGGATTTTGTCGATGCTAATGCCAATATAACTGTTAACGAAGTAAGTGTTTCCGGTAACATAAGCAGCACTGGAGCCATAAGCAGTTTAGGTGATATAACCACTACTGGTAACTTAGTCGTCAGTGGCAGTATATCTTCTACTGGTGGGTTTACCGGTGTATCAGGTAATACTGTTCCGCTTGGTGATTCAATCGATACTGATTTAGTTAGCCCAGGCACAATAACTTCATGGACAGCAGAAACTAAAGTCACCGATGCAATTGATGACTTGAATGAAGCAATGGAAAATGTACGTAACAATACGTATGTGAAAAGTGTAGCATTCACTGGGACTCCTACTGCTAGCGGCGTAGGGTCTACGGTAACATTAGCCATTACTAGTGTAGGTAATCCAAATAGATATGATATCAATTGGGGCGACACTACTTACAGTAATGCAGTTTCTATAGTGAATCCAACACATGTATATTCTACTAGTTCACTAACACCATACACGGTGACAGTACGTGGGTATAATAATGCTGGTGTTGGCACAGGTAGTGAAGCATCATTCACTAGAGCAAGTTATATCACAATCTATACTGCTAACCCTGTTGTAGGCTTTAGTCTATATAGAGCAAGCACTGGTGGTACTGCACTAACTGGTAGTACATTGTACGCATCAGAAGGCGAAACAATTTATCTTGAGAACTTGACAACTAACACGACCGGTGCTACAGTCACATATACTATCAACTGGGGTGATGGTGTCACTGATACCATTGCTAGTAATGGTGTAGCCGGCGGGGTTGGTTCAGCTAGAAAGAGTCACGTTTATGCAACTGGTCAGAATTCTGGTACAGGTACAAAGACAATCACTTTAACATTAACTTCTCACGATACAGCGACACCCTCTTATATTGCCGCAGGTCCTAACAGTACATCAGCAATTAAAGTGTACAATCCAAGTATCTCTGCACCAAACGGATTGGGTACAAAGACAATTACATTTAGTTCTAGCGTCGGTACAAGTCCATATCTTGCTGCAAACTTTGCAAATAATGCAGGTGGTGCAACAACGTATACTGCGGGCGTAAGTGTTAACAGAAGTATTGCAACGACTGGTACAATCGAAACTGTTACCCTAACTTCATTTGCATATGATGGAAACAGTGGCGTGTTAAGCTCTGTTGTAAACGGAACTGACACTGGCAATATTATACTATCTTCTGCAAACAATGCAGGGACAAATGGTTCACTAGTGTTAGTCGCGGAGAGCGACTACAACTTACTAACCAGTGCAGGCACTGCGACTACATTTGCATTGTCAACATACAGTCCATCATTGTATCAAGGCTTTACTGCTAAAGTTGCAGCTACTGCATCAGGCATCAGTGCCGGAGTTAACAGTTTGAAACTGTCCCATAGTACAAGTGGAAATACTAACATCGTAGAGTTTGTTAAAGATGATGTTATTCTAGCTCCTACCGTAGACTTGACTACTGCTACAATAGCTAACGCAACAAACGGAACATATCGTTATATTTCAGGTGTACCATACTACAACACAGGTAGTCCTACAATTACATTAGCAAGTGCAAACATCTATAACTGGATTGGCCAGACATATCAAAATACTACTACACCGTTTCAAATCGAAGCGGGTGCGAATGATGAAAGTACAACTGGTAACGTAGTTACATCACAAACTAAGACGTATGCAAACTTAGATGGTGCAACAACATTCTTATCAGGTGGCATACCAAAAGCTAATACAGGTAATGTAAGTGCTAGCGCATACACAATTGGTAGTCAGTCAATTAGTATAACTGCATCAAGTGTTGCATCAGTTCAAACAGTTAAGTTCTTAGCAACTAATGTGAATGGCAATGGTACTTATGCATCTCATCCTAAAAAGATTCAAGTGTTCACTGCTGCACCAACTGGATTCATTGAAGACAGCATTGCATGTGCAGTGGGAGGAACAAACGCAGTAGCTAAACGAATTGTAATCGCAGGTACTGGCCCCACTCGTGCATTTACGTCTGCTACAAACTACTATACTAGTGGTCTTTGGACTGGCGCACAAACTATCGCAGGTACAGACGGCGCAGTCGTTCGCTGGAATCAACTGAAGAATTTCTCAACCGACTTATCGACGTATCTACCAGCTGGACCCGATCTAGCTACAGGACGTAGTGGTACACAATACTTTTTTGGTGCATTCAGTAGAACAGCACGTAGTAGTTTCACTGTAACAATCAGTGGCACTATTCGTGGTTTATATTTTGCAGCACCGGGTACAACAATTGATACTACTAGTAGCTTAAATGGTTGGTTAGATGCTAGTATCGCATACAACGGTTCAGGTATACCGGGCGCAACTAGTCCGGGCAATGGAACAAACGGATGTGCAGTTGGTGCATTAGTACCAAAAGGTACACTGATTACTAGTCAGACATATACGATTTCATTGGGTACGATAAGTACTACAAACTCAACAGGTAATCAGATTTTATTCAGTATCGCACTGAATGCAGGTGATACTGTGACTTCATGGAGCTTTGCATAATGGCTATTGCTGATACACAAAAAATTGACTATCTATGGAAGAAGCTAGGTTACGGCGTAGCTAAAACCGATACGGACGTCAACAAGAAAGCATATGAAGAAGCGATTGCAAGTCCATTGTTATTGCGGGGAGACAAAGTTTGGGCACAATCAGGTGACATACCAGCATCAATCCCGACTACTACTACTCCACTTGTCACCTTATATAAAGACGGCACCGGTAGCTGGACTAAAACAATTCAATGTACCGAAGATACTACTGCTAGTGATAATAAGTCTTGGAAGACTAACTTAACAGATTGGGTACCGGTAGAGTTTGGCTCTACATATCAAGTACAAGTGTACATTGATACAGCCGGCGCTGCTAATCCGCAAACTACCGGTACTAAGATTTTTGCTGCAGGCTCAGGTAACAATGACGAATGGTACTTTGACTATCAAGCTGGTGTACTACACTTCATTGGTGCAAACATTCCTGCTGCTATTGCAACAGGTGTAACTGGTAAGAGCATTTATGTAAGCGGAGCTAGATACGCCGGAACTCTTGGGTTTAGTGGGTCAGTAGCTAGTGAAAGTGCTAATCTAGGTAATTTGAATATTACTGGTTTTACTATTTCAAGTATCGACGCAAATAGTAACATAACACTAGATCCAAATGGTACTGGGACTATATCGCTTTCTGCAAACACTAACGTTACTGGTAACTTGGTAGTTTCACTTAATGCGAACTTAGGTAATGTTGCTACTGCTAACTTCTTTACAGGTACATTAACAACAGCAGCACAGCCTAACATTACTTCCGTTGGTAATCTAACAAGTTTAACTACAGCTGGGGACGTGTCAGTAGGTGGTAACTTAATTGTTTACGGAACTACGACTACGATTAATGCTACTACCTTAGACGTAGTAGATTTGAACATAACTGTTGCAAAGTCAGCAACGACAGCAGCAGAGGCAAACGGCGCCGGTATTACTGTCAATGGTGCATTTGCTACGATGCTGTACAATTCATCGACTGATACTTGGAACTTTAATAAGAACTTAGTTGGTACTATTTCTAATGCAAATGTAGCAGTTACTGTATCGGCTTCTGCACAACCAAATATAACTTCACTCGGGTCATTAGTAAATCTAACAGTAACCGGAAACGTAACTGCTACTAGTGCTAATTTAGGTAACTTAGTAACAGCTAACTTCTTTACAGGTACATTAACAACAGCAGCGCAGCCAAACATTACATCAGTGGGTAACTTGCTGAATTTGAATGTTACTGGTAACATTGTATTAGGTAATGGATTATCTGCAAACGGAAATTTTGGAAACAAATTTGAAGTATTGTCTTCAACTGGCGATGGAAAGACAGAATGGAAAGGTAGATATTACTATACTACTACACTATATGACTTCACCGAATATGGAATGGGGTACATGAATATGGCACCTAATCAAGATCCAGTGACATTTGGATTTATACCCGGTGTAGAAATCCCGTACGGTTCTATTTGGATGCTAGTTACTAATGACGGGTCTGACATATCACCTACAGTAACTTCTCCTAATTCAAAATCAACCCCAATGATGTGGACTAGCTTAGATGGCTCGGGCGCATATGATCCGGACACGAATCCCGCAGGTGGCGATTACTGGTTCAACATAACACCGCCTTCGGCGTAACAAGGGTAAATACAATATATGGCAACAGTTACAGCATTACCGAAGACCGCACCATTAGGTACAATCGTTACATACAACGGTTATAACTACCAATGGACCGGAGTAGGCTGGAAGAATCTTGGGCTAGCTACCGTAGCAGTAGGAAACACTAGTATCACTAGTACAGGCGTTACTACCGGTAATACATCAGTCACTACATCAGGTGTTACTACTGGTAATACAAGTGTCACTACAACGGGCGTTACTACTGGTAATACCACAGTTAGCACAACCGGACTTACTACTGGTAACACTAGCGTAACCGGAAATACAGTAACGACTACTACGGTAACAACTGGTAATACTAGTATCAGTGATACCGGTCTTACTACTGGCACAACCTCAGTTAGTACTACTGGTTTAACTGCTGGCAATACAACTGTCACGGCAAATGGATTATCTACTGGTACAACCTCAGTTACTGGTAATTCAGTTACTACTGGTGCAACTACAGTAAGCACTACTGGTTTGACTACTGGTAATACATCGATTACAGCTAATGGATTATCAACTGGTAATACAAGCATCAGTAGTAATGGAGTAACTACTGGTAATACGACAGTCAGTACTGACGGATTGACTACTGGTAATACATCGATTACAGCGAATGGATTGAGTACTGGTAATACTAGTGTAAGCAGTTCAGGAGTAACTACTGGTAATACTTCAATTAGCAGCGATGGACTTACGACTGGTAATACTACTGTAACAGGAAGTACAGTTACGACAACGACAGTAACAACCGGTAATACAAGTATCAGTAGCTCAGGCCTGACTACTGGTAATACATCGATTACAGCTAATGGATTGAGTACTGGTAATACAAGTATCACTAGTAATGGAATATCCACTGGTAATACAACGGTTACGGGAAGTACAGTTACAACAACAACGGTGACCACTGGCAATACAAGTATTACAGACACTGGGTTGACAACTGGCAATACAAGCATCAGCACAACCGGAGTAACTACTGGTAACACAACTGTTAGTTCATCTGGATTGACTACTGGAAATACAAGTGTGACTGGAAATACAGTTACAACCACTACAGTCACTACTGGTAATACAAGTATCAGCAATGCAGGTGTTACTACTGGTAATACTACTGTAAGTACTACCGGCCTTACTACAGGTAATACATCAATTACCACAACTGGTCTCACTACTGGAAACACGTCTATTACAGCTAATGGATTGTCAACCGGTAATACTAGCATCAGTAGTAATGGAGTTACAACGGGCAACACTACGGTAAGTACAACTGGATTAACTACCGGTAATACATCAATTACAACGAGTGGATTAACTACTGGTAATACAACGATTGCAAGTGATTCGATTGCTACGGGTAACATTACTTCAACTAATCTAGTAACCTCATCTATTATTAGTAGCTCTGCTACTAGCGTGATAGTCACTACCAACACAGTGATCGACAGCTTCACGGTGGCATCTTTTAGAACTGCTAAATACATTATCAAAGCTAGCAATGACCTTGGGTACGAATCACTAGAAGTCTTGTTAATACATGATGGCAGCGATAGTTATATCACAGTTTACGGAGCAATCAGCACCTTAAATGAAGATATTATTACTGTCACTAGTAACATTGCTAGTGGAAATGTTAAGTTGTATGCATCAGGAATCGCAGCAAACACTGTGGTGAATCTTGTAGGCACTTACGTGACTGATTAATTGGAACAAAACAGTATATGACAACAAAGAATTTTAATGTTAAAGGTGGGTTAACCACTGGAAATATAACATTAGATGCGGCTAGCGGTAACGCTAATGTCGCCAACGTCAATGCTACGGACACGGTAAAAACGGCAAACTTATCAGTAGCGTTACTAACTTCAAATTTGATCCCGAACGGGAACGGAGTATTATCTTTAGCAAATTCAGCTAGTAGATACAAAGATTTCTATCTTACGGGTAATATTGATATAAATGGGCAAGTGATTGCAGCAAACGCATCCGGAATTATAGCCGGAAACGTGTTTCTAAACAGTGCAAATATTAACACTGTAGCTATTAATAATCAACTTATCATAAATAGTAATACAGATTCTACATCTACTATCACGGGCAGTTTTGTCACCGAGGGTGGAGTAGGGATTCAGAAAGATTTGACAGTGGGTGGAAATATCAATTTGACCGGTGGAGGAACATCTCCTAAGGGAATAATTGACTTTAACAACACTGCCAATAGTATAGATTTTAAATTTAATGGATAAAAAAATATGGCAACAGTTGGCGCAAGATTAAAAAACGACGGCACCTTATTAACTGCGGGTTCATTCGATGAATACGGCGTAGATGGTTCTGTTCCTTTAGGGCATAAAGTCACAGTGGATCATATATTCGCTGATGAATTTGATGAAGTTACTTTACCAGGTGGTCAACCATCCGGCGGCTCGGTTAAATTAGACGGTACAAGTCAATACTTGTCAGTAGTCGGTAGCGGCGATTTCCAATTCGGAAGTGCAGCTTTTACGATTGAAGGATGGTTCTTTGTAACTTCAACATCGTATCAACGTCTTTGGTCTTTCCCAGATGGTGACAACATTGAGATGCTTGGATCAACTCTTTATTATTGGAATGGTACCAATGCTCCAGTTGGTAGCGGATCTAATGTAGTTCCTCAAAATCAATGGTTTCACGTTGCACTAGTAAAAACAGATTCGACTCATGTGAAAGTATATGTTAACGGAACTTCAGTAATTACAGATAGTTCTCCGTATACTTCAGTTACATCTAGAGCACTAGCAATTGGCGGAGAAGTCAACGCAAGTGTTACTGGTCAAAGCGGATCAGCAGGGGTAACTGACGGATTCCTAACTGGAAACGTTACAAATTTTCGTGTAGTAAAAGGGCTAGCAGTGTACACTGGAAACTTTAGTACTCCTATCAAGCCATTCAGTGCTACACAATCTAGCAGCGTTAATATTGCTGCTATCCCAAGTTCAGCTACTGTATTGCTATTAACTATGGCAGATACAGGTGCTTTAACAACAGATACTTCTGGTTCCAGTAAGTCTGTCACTAACGTCGGTGGCGCAACGTATGATGCTCTCACCCCATTATCAACTAATTACAACGGTAAGATGAAACAGAGAAAATCTGGATCACTATTAGTTGCAAATGAGTTTGATGAGTATACCGGTATAAGTGCGTAACACTATAAACTAAGAAACATAAAGAAATAAAGGAAATTTAAAATGGCAAAATTAAAAGGCGGTACGGTAGTTTACGGTGCATTATCAGTTAATGACGCACTTGATGTAACAGACGTAACAATTCGTGGTAACTTGGTAATTAAAGGTACTACAACAACAGTTGACACAACTACAACAACATTAGTTGATCCGTTAATCGAATTAGGCGGCGGCGCCAATGGTGCGGCACTAACGATTAATGATGGTAAAGAACGTGGTTTATTGCTTCATACGTTTGACACTGCTAACTCAGCAGCAGTTGATGGATTCATGGGCTGGCACACTGCTGCCGGGGAATTTGTATTAGCAAAATCTGTCACGAATACAGGTGATGTTCTTGAAATTACTAACTACGGTAATGTACATGCTGCTCACTTCATTGGTAACGGTGATACTCTTACTAATCTAACTGGTGAAGAAGTAACTGGTACAGTAGCTAGTGCTAACATGGCTGCATTTGCAGGTAATGTTGTTAACAACGCACAAGCGAACATCACTAGTGTTGGTATTCTAGCTGGCGTAAGCGTCAGTGGTACAGCTAATCTAGCTACTGTTACTGCTAGCGGTGTTGTAACTTTCAGTGACGCTACTGAAGCAACTTCAACATCAACTGGTGCACTTAAAGTCGCCGGCGGTGCTAGTATTACTGCTAACTTGCACGTTGGTGGAAACATCTATGGTAACTTTGCAGGTAATATTGCTGCTAAGGGTGATAATACTCAAGTTCAGTTCAATGATGATGGTGCTCAAAATGCAACTGCTGGATTTACATTCAACAAGGCATCAAATGCACTAACTGCAACAGGAACAATCACTGGTGGCAACTTGTCTACTGGTGGAACAGTTACGGCAACAGGCCTTGCTAACGTAGGTTCATTAGAAGTAACTACTACTGCTAGTGTAACAGGTAATGTATCTGGTGGTAACTTGACAACTGCTGGTGTTGTAGCTGCAACTGGTAATGTATCTGGTGGTAACTTGACAACTGCTGGTGTTGTAGCTGCAACTGGTAATGTATCTGGTGGTAACTTGACAACTGCTGGTGACGTAACAACTGTTACTGTTACTGCATCTGGTAATATCAGCACTACTGCAAATCTTAACGTAACGCTAGGCGCGTTTATTACCGGTGTTGCAAACGCTGCTGGTGGATTTACGACTGGTGCAAATATTGATGGAACTGGCTCATCTAGTGCATTGAATATCAAAAATATTGTTGCAACTGGTACAGCAAACATTACAAGTACTCTTACTGCAGGTAGTTTAGTAACTGGTGGTGATGCAACTGTAACTGGTTTAGTAACTGGTGGTAACATCACTACTGCTGGTACAGCAGATATTGGTGACTTAGCAATTTCCGGTGTAGTAACTGGTAACTTGCTCCCATCAGCAGACATAACGTATGATCTAGGTGGCGAAGGCGCAGCATGGAGAGACTTATGGTTGTCTGGTAGCAGTATCAGAATCGGTACGCAAACGATTTCAACTACTACAACTGGTAATGGTGGAATTAATTTATCTAACACGTTGTCGGTAGCTGATATTGTAGCTTCTAATTCAATATCTGCTGTAACAGTTATTGCATCTGGTGCTATCACTGGTGCTAATGTAACTGCTAATAACTTGTCAACTACTCAAGTTGTGTTTGCTGATGGTAGCAAATTAACTAGTGCTAGCGGGTTTACTTATGCTACTGAAACTTTAACTGCTCCTAATTTAAGCGTAACTACTAACGCTAACGTTGGTGGTACATTGGGTGTCGTTGGCGCTACTACATTAGCTGTTTTGACAGCAAATGCTACTACAGTTACTACGTTTACGGCTGGTGCTTCTACACTAGACAGCGCAACTATTACAACTACACTAGGTGTTACTGGTAATACTACAGTTGGTAATTTATCTGCTGGTGCAACATCAGTTGGTACATTAGCTGCTGGTGTAACTACTATTACAGGAACTGCTAGCGTATCTGATACTGCTACTGTTGGTAACTTATCAACAGCTGGTACAGTTGTCGCTACTGGTGACGTATCTGGTGGTAGTTTATCTACTGCGGGTGACGTAAATGTAACAGGTACAGTTAACACTCCAAACGTTGCTGGTGCAACTTCATTGACACTTTCAACAGTGGCAGGTGGAATTACTTTAAACGCTTTTTCAGGTGTTATTGATGCTAGTGCAGGTACAATTACTAACTTAGCAACTCCAGTTAATGCAACTGACGCTGCTACAAAAGGTTATGTTGACGGTGCAGCACAAGGTCTAGATATTAAAGAATCTGTACGTGCAGCTACAATGGTGAACATTACACTAAGTGGTACGCAAACAGTTGACGGTGTTTTATTAGCTGCAGGTGATCGTGTACTTGTTAAAGATCAAACAACTGCTAGCCAAAACGGTATCTATGTCGTAGTTGACGGTGGTTCATGGACTCGTGCTGTTGACGCTAATGCAACGGGCGAACTTACTGCTGGCTCATTTACTTTCGTTGAAGAAGGTACTGCACAATCTGATTCAGGATGGGTTGTTTCTACGAACGGAACTATCACAGTAGGCACTGATCCAATCGCTTGGACACAGTTCTCTGGCGCTGGCCAACTTTCAGCAACTCATGGTCTTGCATTAAACGGCGGCGTATTCAGTGCATTGACCGACGAGGTCACCTTGACTGTATCTGGTGGCAACTTAGCTATCATCGCAGGCGCAATATTGACTACTCCAAATATTGGTGCAGCTACTGGTGACAGCTTAGATTTAGGTACCGGTAATGTAACAGCAGGTAATGTAAGCGTAACTGGTAACATCACCGGTGCTAGCTTAGTCTCTGCTACTTTATTAACAGGTACACTTACAACTGCTGCACAACCTAACGTTACTTCAGTCGGAACACTAACTAGTTTAGCTGTAACTGGTGCTGTAACTGCAGGTTCATTCAAGTCTGATGTATATCAATATGCAGACGGTACACCAATCGACTTCCAAACTGCTTCAGGTTCTGAATTTCAACTTCAATTCCACGCAGGTAATGTTGATGGTAACGTAGTAAATGATTTAGCTGCAAGCGCAAACTTGACATTCAATGGTAATGCATTGGTAGTTACTGGTACAGCTAATGTATCTGGGTTATTAACAGCTGGTAATATTGTTGATAGTTCATTGACTGCTGGTCAAGTAACATTTGCTGGCGCTGGACAAGAGTTAACAGGTTCTGTTGCATTGACATTTGCTGATGGTACATTGTCTACGACTACAGTTGCTGCTACTACTGCAAACGCTACTACTGTTAATGCAACTACTGTTAATTCAGCCTATGTTTATGCTAACACATTAACTGAGGGTTCAGTAACTTTTGCTGCTGCTGGCGGTAAATTAGTTGACAGCACAAACTTAACATTCAGTGGTACTGCATTAGGAGTTACTGGTACAGCTAATATCTCTGGTATGGTAACTGCTGGTAACTTGAAGACTGCTAGTTTGACTGCAGGTAGTATCACTTTTGCTACAACTGGTGGAGAACTAACTGACAGCATTGGCCTAACATTCGATGCAGACGGCAACGTATTGTCTACAGTCAACGCAAATCTTTCTGGATACATCACTGCTGCTAACGTTACTGCACGTAACCTAAGCACTGCTGGTCGTATCGTTCTTGCTGGTTCTGCTGGCTTGTTAGTTGATAGTGCGAACTTATCATACAATACAGGTACTGATACATTGACTGCTGTTAATGTAACTGCATCTGGTGCAGTTTCTGCTGCTTCTGTAAGTGGTAATGGTGCTTCATTGACATTCTTAACTGGTTCTGAAGTTCAAGGTACAGTTGCTAACGCTACTCTGGCTGCACAAGTTTCCGGAGCTACTCAAAGCAATATCACATTACTTGGTACATTGACTAGCTTGATAGTATCAGGTGCTACTGATCTAGGTGCAGTTGGTAATGTAACATTGACTGGCGGCGGCGCAGGTGATTACTTGAAGACTAATGGGGCAGGCGTTCTAAGCTGGGGCACTATTAGCTCAGATAAAATCTCTAATGGTACTAGTAATGTAAGTATCCCAACTGTTAACGGTGATGTAATCTTAGTAAGTGGTGGAAACACAATTCTTACTATCACAGGAACTGGCGCTAACGTAACTGGTACACTTGACGTATCTGGTAACATCAGTGGTAATAACATCACTGCTGCAAGTTCAATCTCTGTAACAGACGGTGCAGCAGCAACTAGTGCAGCAGCAGGTGCAGTCACTGTAGTAGGTGGTATCGCAGCAACTGGTAATATCTATGCAGGTAAATCTGTAGGATTTGCTGATAACAACGGTGGAACTGCTAGTAAGGCGTATATTCAATTTAACTCATCTGCAAATAGCTTAGACTTCATCTTCAATTAATTGGAAGTGAAATGTCTAATGTCGCAGCTAGATTAAACAACAACGGCACACTCTACACTACTACTACTGGTAGTGTAGGGTTTAACGAAATTAGTCAAAGCAACATAAGCATCACCCCTAATGGGGTGTTTGCTTATACTTTGGATGAATATACTGGCCCTGAAAATGGCATGGCTATGCAACAGCTAAATACGGGTGTACTTAAAATTTCTGGAGTTTTTGACGAGGTCACAGGAATTACATAAGTATATGTAAGGCGGAAAAAGATGGCATTATTACGATCAGGTACTAGAATTTATGGAAACGCAACTGTTGATACCGTATTGGTTATCAGCGGTGAAGATGCATCCACAAGCAACACCACTGGTGCTTTAAAAGTAGCCGGTGGTATTGGCGTTACTGGTAATGTTGTTAGTTCTGGGAATATCGTATCTCTTAATGCTAATTTGGGCAATGCAGTACGCGGAAACTATTTTATAGGTAATGGCAGTTTTCTAACTGGCATCACATCAACTTACGGTAACGCTAACGTAGCTAGTTATCTACCAACATACACTGGTGAATTATCTGCAGGTGATGCAGTATTTTCGGGTAACTTGACTGTAGGTGGAACATTAGAATACACTAACGTAACTAATCTTTACATCAAAGACTCAATTATTGAGCAAGGCGGCGATGCAAATGGCGCCCCGCTAACAACAGACGACAACAGAGATCGCGGATCCCTGTTGCATTATTATGATGGTTCTGCAATCGATGCATTTATCGGTTGGAAGAATGCAAACAGCGAATTTGTCGTAGCAAGTAACGTAAGCATTGTGGATAACAATGTTACGATAAATCAATTAGGAAATTTAAGAGCTAACATCTTTATCGGTGACTTAAGTGGTAATGCAACTAATGCAAACACCGCAGTCACTGTGACTAGCAATGCTCAACCAAATATTACTAGTGTAGGTACATTAACTTCACTATCGGTAACGAACGATATCAGTGCAAACACGTTAACTGGTACACTAACAACAGCAAGTCAACCAAATATTACTAGTGTAGGTACATTGAGTACACTAACTGTTAGTGGGCTGAAGACATTTGGTAATGTAGGTACAGTAAAAATTACAGGTGGAGACACTGGATATGTATTATCTACTGATGGTACTGGTAATTTAAATTGGACACAGCAAGTACAAAACAGTATAGTTGCTGGGACAGTGTATACAAATGCACAACCTAACATCACTAGTGTAGGTACACTAAATAACTTAAGCGTTGATGGTAATATTACTTTAGGTAATGGAATCTCGCTAGGAGGAAGTTTTGGTAGCGTAGGTCAATTATTGACTTCAAGAGGAGATAATACTTCTGCATGGGCAAGTAAGTTCTACTCAGGAAATGCACCACCGCAAGCACAATCAATTGATCCTAATTACGGTGATTGTTGGTTCTACATCGGGGACGATGGCGAACAACGATTATACATGTGGGTCACTGATGGTACTAGTGATTTCTTCTACGACTTTTTACCACCGACTTTTTAAGGAACATATATAAATGGCATTTCCATCCCCCGCGTATAATGGTCAAACCTATGTATCAGGTGGATATACCTATGTCTATAGCTCGACAAAATACTCATGGACAAAGACCGCAGTAGTTAGTACAACTATTGCTAATGTCGCTATATCGAACGGTGCAGTTACCACTGGTAACACTGTAGTTAGTAGTAACGGAATTTCTACTGGTAATACTAGTGTTACTGGTAATACGGTAACTACTACGACAGTAACTACCGGTAACACAAGTATCACTGATACTGGATTAACTACCGGTAACACAACTATTAGTACGACTGGTGTCACTACTGGTAATACAACTGTTAGTACAACCGGCGTCACTACAGGTAACACTACAGTTAGTACAACTGGACTGACTACTGGTAATACTAGTGTTACTGGTAATACGGTAACTACTACGACAGTAACTACCGGTAACACAAGTATCACTGATACTGGATTAACTACCGGTAACACAACAATTAGTACCACTGGTGTCACTACAGGTAACACTACAGTTAGCACAACTGGACTGACTACTGGCAATACTGCTATTACTTCAAATGGAGTAACTACCGGTAACACTACAGTTAGCTCAACCGGACTGACTACTGGCAACACGAGCGTTACTGGTAATACAGTAACTACCACTACGGTAACCACCGGTAATACTAGTATTAGCAATGCCGGAGTAACAACAGGTAATACTACTGTAAGTACTACGGGCCTTACAACTGGTAATACTAGTATTAGCTCAACTGGTTTAACAACTGGCAATACTTCGGTCACAGGCAACACAGTTACTACAACAACAGTAACTACTGGTAACACCAGCATCACTGATACTGGTTTAACAACTGGTAACACATCGATTACTAGCAACGGGATTTCTACTGGTAACACTAGTGTAACAAGTACAGGTGTAACCACAGGGAACACAACTGTAAGCTCAACTGGATTGACTACTGGTAACACGACAGTTACTGGCAGTACTATTACGACAACTACTGTAACAACAGGTAATACAAGCGTTACGAGTAATGGTATAACAACTGGCAACACGACAGTTTCTAGTGATGCTATCAGCACAGGGAATATCACTGCAACTAGTGCGAATTTAGGTAATGTGGTCATTGCGAACTACTTTACAGGAACACTAACCACTAACGCTCAACCAAATATTACTAGTTTAGGTACATTAAGCAACCTAAGCGTATCGGGTAACGTATCGTTAGGTACTGTAAGTAATGTACACATCTCAGGTGGTACTAGTAATTATGTATTGAGTACTGATGGTGCTGGTAACTTATCATGGGTTGCCGGAAGCACAGCATTAGGCGGAGCCGCTAATGTATTAGTAACATCAAATGTAACAAGTATTGTCGTGGGTTCTGCACTTAATTTCTCAGTTGACTACTCTAATCTTACATATCCAGGTGGAGTATTTACGCTAGATCAATTGGGTCCAATTTCATTAAGTACAACTGATGTATGGGCTAGTGGTGGAACTAGCAAGAATGCATATGCAAACTTCATCGCTGGCACTATCAATACTCAGAACGTTGCAATAACATTAACTTTAGCTAATGCTACTTTTAGTATCCAAGCTAGCGACACAATTACAATTAACGGTTCTACTGTTACTGGTTCAAATCTAACTGGATTGGGTATTACAGGTACCGGCGGTACATATACTATTCCAAGTAGCATGTTAAGCACTACAGTTCAAACTCAAGCAACTGATACTGTATCAGTCAGCTTAACAACTAACCGTGGCTTACAAACTAGTAGTGGCACCACACTAACAAACAATCAACCAGTACCGTTTAACGTTACTGCACTATCAGGTACACTAACTAGTAGTACAGTTCCTTATTGGAGCTTGAATCAAACATTCAACTGGAATGCAACTACTACCGCAGGAGCTACGGGTATAACTGGTAACGTAACGTATTCAAATGCAACTGCTAGCATCAGCGGTTCACTAACAACGACCGGTGCAGTATCAGGTACTAGCCCTTCAGTAGATAGCACTTATGTGTACACAATAACTTCATCTGACTATAATGGTACAGGTGGATTCGGTGCAGGACAAAGAACTATCCCAACAGCAGTTACTGGAACAGTAGCAGCAGCAACAAAATATTATCCGTTGTTCTGGAAAACAACGGCAAATAGCACTATCCCTTCTTTTACAACAAGTGACAGTCGTAACAGTAACAATTTCGCAACAGGTCAAGGAGCAAATACAACTACTACTGCGTCTAACTATCTATGGTTAGCTACGCCGAACAACACCGCACATACTTTCAAACACATTTTCTTAGGTTCAGACATTGTAGATACACCCGATGCGTCCGGTAATATTACTATATCCGGGCAAGCGTATCGTGTGTGGGGATTTACTAACTTTAGTCAAGTTACAACTGTTTTGACCACTTCATAAAATGGCAGCATTAATATTCCCCTCACCGACGCAGCTTAAGAATCTATCCGGCCCAACTGATAGTACTGACGCGGCAACTAAATCATATGTTGACGCGGCACTAACCGGTGGTTCTGCTGTAGCATCTGCTGCGGGTAGCAATACTTATATTCAGTATAACAATGCAGGAGCATTGGGTGCTAATAGCAACTTCACGTTTGATAGTGCAACTAGTTTACTAACAGTAACCGGTGATACTGCTATCTCTGGTAATTTAACTGTTGGCGGCAATGTCGAATACGTCAACGTAACTAACTTGTACGTCAAAGATGCATTGATTGAACAAGGTGGAGCCGCTAACGGTACCCCGCTAACGACTAACGATAATAAAGATCGCGGTACATTACTTCATTATTATACTACCGCTGCAGTGGATGCGTTCATGGGTTGGCAAACTGCTAACAGTGAATTCGTATTTGCAAGTAACGCAAGCGTCAATAACAACGCAGTTACCATAAACACTTTAGGTAATTTAAGAGCTAGCTATTTCGTTGGTAATGGTAGTTCATTGACCGGCGTCGCTGCATCAAGTGCAGCAACAGTAACATCAAACGCACAACCAAATATTACTAGTGTCGGAATACTAGCTAACTTAAGCGTATCAGGATCTACTAATTTAGGAGCTATTGGTAACATTACAATTACTGGTGGAAGTAATGGACAAGTAATAACTACTAACGGTAGTGGTGTGCTAAGTTTCAACACTCCAGCAGCACCTACATTAAGTTCTGCGGTAGATGAGTTTACTGGAACTGGTATACAAACACAATTTGTATTGTCTGTTATCCCAACAAGTAAGAACTTTACATTCGCTGTGATTCAGGGTATTATGCAACCAAAGAGTGCTTACATACTTGAAGGAGCAGTGCTTACGTTTAGTTCGGCACCACCTGATACTGCATTCATTGAAATCACTACATTGGGGCTAAGTTAACATGAATATCGGAGCAGGAATAACTTTTGGCGGTGGCATATCATTATCAGTTGGGTCATCTAGTATACCAGTGGAATATCTAGTGGTTGCTGGCGGCGGATCAGGTGGCGCATATGGTGGCGGCGGTGGCGCGGGCGGCTATTTAACCGCTACTGGATTTGCTATATCCCCTGGAATTGAGTTGACAGTCACTGTAGGTGCAGGTGGCACTGGATTAACCGGTGGCGCTGGTACTAATAATGGAAATGATTCGGGGTTTAGTAGTATAATTGCAACAGCCGGCGGCGGTGGCGGTCCAAGTAATGACGCCCGATCAGCGGCTGGTAAAAATGGTGGATCAGGTGGCGGCGCTGGTACTAACGATCAAGTAGCTATTCTTGGCGGCACCGGTATTGTTGGTCAAGGCAAAAATGGCGGAAGATTTACCGGGGGTGGTAATTATTATGCAGGCGGCGGTGGTGGCGCTGGCGCAGTCGGGGCTGAAGGTGGCGGCGCTGTAGGAACTGGGTTAGGCGGAAACGGGCTGACTTCACTGATATCCGGGGCTTCGGTAACTTATGCAGGTGGAGGCGGCAGCGGTGGCTACACCGGGCAAAGTTCTGGAGGTACTGGTGGAGGTGGCAAAGGCGGTGGTTTAAATTTTACAGCATCGCCGGGAACTACTAATACTGGCGGCGGTGGCGGGGGCGGCGGTTATTCTACTGCTGTTCTACCGGGCGGCTCCGGTGGCTCCGGTATCGTTATCATTCGTTACGCAGACACCCATGCATCAGCAGCAGCTACAACGGGATCGCCGACAATAACAGTTTCAGGTGGATATAGGATTTACGCATGGACCAGCTCAGGTTCAATCACATTTTAAATAAAGGAAATAATATGAGTCATTTTGCAAAAGTAGAAAACGGAACAGTAACACAAGTCATCGTAGCAGAACAAGATGTGATCGATACTGGGTTATTTGGAACAGGCTGGGTACAAACTAGCTATAATACATACGGTGGCGAACACGTCAACGGTGGAACTCCATTGCGTAAGAACTACGCTGGAATTGGTTATACATACGATAGTGAACGAGATGCATTTTATGCACCTCAGCCATTCAATAGTTGGTTATTGAACGAATCAACATGTGTATGGGGTGCTCCAGTAGCAATGCCCGTAGTAGAAGGTAAAATGTATACTTGGGATGAAGATGCATTAAATTGGGTAGAACTAACTACACCATAAACAGATAAATATAATAAAGAGAAAAGGGAACTTTCATGTCAATTTTAAAAATTAAACCGTTCAGTATTGATACTGCTGAATTATTCACGTTTGCGAATGCGAATATCACTAGCAATCTAGTTGCAGGAAATGCCACATTAGGCAATTTAGCAACATCTAACTACTTCAGCGGTAATGGAAGTTTACTTACTTCACTAACCGGTGCTAATGTAACCGGTCAGGTTGGTAATGCATTAGTAGCTGGAACAGTATATACTGCTGCTCAGCCTAATATTACGAGTACTGGTACATTAACTAGCTTGACAGTATCAGGTGCAACTGATTTAGGTGCAGTCGCTAACGTTAAGATTACTGGCGGTACTACTGGATATGTATTAAAAACAGACGGTTCTGGTAACTTGACATGGGGAGCAGCAGCATCTGGTACAGGTAATGCTAATGTAGGTGGAAGTAATACTCAGATTCAATTCAATGATGGAACCAATCTATCAGGTAGTGCTAATTTAACATTTGACACGACCACAAATACATTGACTGCTACTAACTTTGCAGGTAATGGTTCAGGTTTATCTGCTATCGCCGGCGCTAATGTAACTGGCACTGTAGCTAATGCAACATATGCAGGCACAGCTAATGCAGTTGCTGGTGCAAACGTTTCAGGTGAAGTTGCATTTGCAGCTACAGCTAATGCAGTAGCAGGTGCTAATGTAAGCGGTCAAGTAGGTAATGCATTAGTTGCAGGTACAGTATATACTGCTGCACAACCCGCTATTACTAGTGTTGGTACACTAACTAGTTTAGATGTTACTGGCAACGTATCAGCAAGTTATTTCACTGGTAACGGTAGCCTATTGACAGGTGTTGTTGCTTCAGGTGGTACTGCAACAAAGACAGCAAACGGAACAAGTAATGTAAATATCGCAACTGCTAATGGAAATGTCACAATTGGCATCGGCGGTACAGCAGATGTAGTGACCGTAACTGCAACTGGAGTGAATGCTACAGGATATATCACTGCGTCAGGTAACGTAACAGGTAGTTACGTTATTGGTAACGGTAGTGCATTGAGCAGTATCACTGGTGCTAACGTAACAGGTGAAGTTGCATTTGCAGCTACAGCTAATGCAGTTGCTGGTGCTAACGTAACAGGTGAAGTTGCATTTGCAGCTACAGCTAATGCAGTAGCAGGAGCTAACGTTTCTGGACAAGTTGGTAACGCATTAGTTGCGGGTACTGTATATACTGCTGCACAACCAAATATCACGTCTGTCGGTACATTAACTTCACTGGCTGTTACTGGATCACTTACTTCAGGTGATACTACTATCGCAGGTAACTTGACTGTTACCGGAACAACAACTACAGTTAACTCAACTGTAACGCAAATCGTAGACCCTATCTTTGAACTGGGTGGTGGCGCGAACGGTGCTGTGTTATCAACTAATGATGGTAAAGAACGTGGTCAGTTATTACATTACTATGATGGTGGTGTGAAAGATGCGTTCATGGGTTGGATGAACACTGATAAAGAGTTCACCTTTGCTAGCAATGTTTCAGTAACTGACAATACAGTAACTGTCGGTACATTAGGTAAAATTAAAGCAGGTGATGCAAATCTAGGTAACGCAGTAACATCTAATTACTTCATTGGTAACGGTAGTCTATTGACAGGTGTTGTTGCTTCAGGCGGTACTGCAACAAAGACAGCAAACGGAACAAGTAATGTAGACATTACGACAGCTAATGGTAATATTACTATGGCAGTTGGTGGGACTGGTAACGTAGTTATTGTAACAGCGACCGGTATCACTACTAACGTAGTGACTGCAACATCTGTTGCAGGTAATTTGACTACAGCAGCACAAACTGGAATCACAAGCGTTGGTACATTAACTAGTTTAGCAGTATCCGGTACTACTAACTTAGGTGCAGTAGCTAATATCGCAATCTCAGGTGGTAGTGCAGACTATGTGCTGAAGACTGACGGAACAGGTAACTTAAGTTGGACAGCATTGTCAACTACTACTATGATTGTAGATACATTCACTGGTGACGGTAGCTGGACAATGAAGACACTAGCTGCTACTCCTGCAAGTGTTGATTATACAATCGTAGCTATCGGTGGTGTATTGCAACCAAGAAGCACATACAGTGTATTGGCAGCGGTTATTACATTCAGTGAAGCCCCTCCAACAGGAGCAACAGTTGAAATTACAACTGTTACTGGCGGCACTGGTGGTAGCGGCGGCGGCGGTGGTGGTGTAAGCTATACTTACTCTGAAGTAACTGCTAACGTATCAATGGCTGTTGCATATAAGTATATCGTAGACACAACAACTGCAAACATTACATTGACTTTGCCTGCTACCGCTACATTAGGTGACGAAATTTCTATCATCGATGGTACTGGTAATTCAAGCACTCATGCTATCACTATTGCACGTAACGGTGGCAAGATTCAAGGTGATGCAAGCGATATGGTAGTTACTACTGATAGAGCAGCATTTACATTAGCATATTACAATAGCACTCAGGGCTGGTTGTTAACTAACGTTTAATACTACGTATGGCATAGTATCGAGGTGCCGGGGTGCCCGATACTACTTAATTAAAAGAAGAATAAAAATGGCAAATTATCACTCACTAAAAAATTCTAGTATCATAGTTCCAGTCTCTAACACCGATCTTGGTAGTCCATCTAACAAATATGGTAATCTCTACATGAGCGGTAACATTAGTTTAAATGGTACCACTTTAAATTCTACTAATGCAGTGGCACCTAGAGTGTCGGCCATATCATATGGCGGAGATGATACTGCAACTGATTCAGCAGGCGGTAAAACTATTACCGTTAACGGATCTGGATTTGGTGCAGGCGCATCAGTATACGTAGGTGGAACTATCGTGGGAGTTACAACCGTAGTAAATTCAACTCAAGTCACATTTGTTGCACCAGCAAAAACTGCAGGCAACTATTCATTAGCGGTAGTTAATGCAGACGGTGCAAGTGCGTTGTATGTATCAGGATTACAGTACTCAGGTGTACCTGCATGGTCTACTGCTGCTGGCACGCTGGGAAGTGTTGCTGGTAGTGCTAGTGGTAGTTTTACTGTTGCCGCTACAAGCGATACTACAGTTACTTACAGTGTATACTCAGGTACATTACCTACTGGTTTTAGTTTAAATGCCAGCAGTGGCGTTATCTCAGGGACAGCAGGTACAGTTGGTAATTCTACTGTATATAACTTTACGATACGTGCAACTGATGCAGAAAAACAAGATACTGATAGAAATTTCAGTATTACGGTAACTGCGGTAACTTCAGTTGATTATATAGTAGTCGCAGGTGGCGGTGCAGGTGGAACCAACGTTGGTGGTGGCGGCGGCGCAGGTGGTATGATTGTTGTAACAGGATTTCAAGCTGCACCAGGAACACCGTATACAGTAACGATTGGTGCAGGCGGGGTCGCGTTCGGCGACAACGGGAGCAAGGCCGCTAGCGGAGGCTCTAGTACATTTGGGCCAACTACGTCTAGTGGTGGCGGTGGCGGCGCAAACCAGGCAACAAGCGGCGCAGCCGGCGGCTCTGGTGGCGGAGGCGGCTGGTATGGTGGTCAAGCAGGTGGCGCAGGGACAGCAGGTCAAGGTAATGCTGGTGCTGCTAGTACAGGCGCATATTACGCAGGTGGCGGCGGAGGTAAAGGTGCAGCATCCACGAGTGCTACTGGAGGCGCGGGTTATGAATGGCCTACTGCTTCAGGAAACTACTATGCAGTTGGTGGTAATGGCGGCGGCGGCGTTGCTCAACCTGCAAATACTGGTAACGGTGGTAACGGTAGTGATAACGGGTCAGGCCACGGTGGGTCTGGTGTTGTTATTTTACGTTACTCAGATATAAGCCCAACAGCTACTTCAACAACAGGTAGTCCAACTGTTACTGTAGCCGGTGGTTATAGAACATACAAATTTACAGCTAGCGGTTCAATCACGTTTTAAGGGTTAGCTAAATACAAGTATGGCATTACAAAAAATAAAACCCTCCGTAGTAGATAGTACACAAGACTTTGTGTTTGGTAATGTCACCGTTACGGGGAATTTAACATCAGCTAATGCTAACTTAGGTAATCTCGCAACTGCAAATTACGTAACAGGCACATTAATAACTACTAGTCAACCTAACATTACTAGTGTAGGTACATTAGGAAATCTATCTGTCACTAGCAATGTTACTGCTGGTAACATCAAAACGGACCACTTACTGTACGCAAATGGTACAGCATGGTCAATGGGAACTACAACTTCTGTAGCCGGCACTAATACTCAAGTTCAATTTAATGATGCGGGTAGCTTTGCTGCTAGCGGCAATCTAACTTTTGACAAAACAACCAACACTCTTACTGTTACTAACTTAGTTACTAATGGTTCTGGTATAACTAATATAACCGGTGGCAATGTAATAGGTCAAGTCGGTAATGCCCTTGTTGCGGCCACAGTATACACGAATGCTCAACCAAATATCACTAGTGTAGGTACATTAACTAGTTTAGACGTTACTGGCAACATTGCTAGTGGTAATGCAAGTCTTGGTAATAATGTTAGTGCAAACTACTTTACTGGTAGTGGTAATTTATTAAGTAATATTCAAGGTGGAAACGTTACTGGTCAAGTTAGCTATGCAGCTACAGCTAATGCAGTAGCAGGTGCTAATGTAATCGGAGCAGTTACTTATGCAGCTACAGCTAATGCAGTAGCAGGTGCTAATGTAATGGGTCAAGTAGCGAATGCTCTAGTAACGGGTACAGTATATACAAATGCTCAACCAAATATCACTAGTGTAGGTACATTAACTAGTTTAGACGTTACTGGTAATGTATCAGCTAACTTTTACATTGGTAACGGTAGTCAATTAACTGGACTTATTGCTACTACTGCTACTAATTCTAATTATGCAAACTTTGTCGGAAGTGTAGTAACTAATAGTCAACCTAATATTACTAGCATCGGTACATTGACCAGCCTTACCGTCACTGGGTCAGTAACATTGGGTAATATTGGTAATGTACATATATCGGGTGGTAATGCTAATTATACGTTGCAAACTGACGGTACTGGAAACTTGACATGGGCAGCACCAGCATCTGCTACAGTAACTGCAGGTGATGTATCAGTAGATAACTTCACGGCTAATGGTGTTCAAACTGCATACACGATGAGTGTGGCTCCAGGTAATATTAAATATGTATCAGTTAACATCGATGGTGTATCACAACTAAGACAAGCATACGGAGTGAGTGGTACGACACTGACTTTTACTGATGCACCCGTGAATGGTGCATTGATAGAAGTAACTACTATTGTGCCCGGACAAATTGCTGCTGCATCTACTGTATACACCAATGCTCAACCAAATATCACTAGTGTAGGTACATTAACTAGTCTCAGTATTTCAGGCAATATTACAGGTAATCTTTTACCTTCTGCGAATATCACGTATGATATTGGAAGTCCTACACAACGTTGGAAAGACCTATATCTAAGTAACAGTACAATCTATTTAGGTAATACCCCATTCTCATCTGCAAATGTATTCCCATTCAATCTAGTCATTGCACCTGAAGTATTAGAAATTCAAATTGCTGCACCTGAACCCGGTTCAGACATTCCTTGGTTGTGGACTTGGGCAACTAGTACATTACCGTATGCTCGTACAACTATCACGAACAGCCCGCAAGTAAGCGTACCAATGTATAAAAAAGGCTTATATCAGCTTAACAACTTTGCTAATGAGCAAACTGGTAATATGACACAGCGACATGGTGTAGCACTAAAATGGATCGACGGCGCAGGGTCACAAAACAATGTAAGTTGGGCAGTAGCTGCCGGTAATGTCTCGATGACACATCCCGATATCAACGGTGGTGCATCGACTTCAGTGCAACGATATAATATTTCAGTACCGGAAGTAGTAACTCCACCTACACTTGTTGCACCTATTGTATCTTATTCGATTAGTGCGAGCACACCGGATGTATATACTATTGCTAGCCCCTCGGCTGGATATCCTAACAAAAATCTAGGCCCTGTGCGAGAGACAGGTACTTACACATTCAACTTAGCTAGTGATCTAGTTAACGACCCGTTATACTTGACTACAGACAATGGAACAAATTGGGTAGCAAATGCTTACTTCGGTGAGTACACTACTGGTGTTACTGGTAGCAGGAATAACGGCTCAGTGGGTAAAACAACACTAGTCTTTACTGTACCAGTTGGAGCACCAACTACGCTTTATTATCAGTCAGCAACTACTTTTGCTAGACGAGGCGCGATTACTATTAAGCCATTAGCAGTAGAGACTAATATTGACGGTAACTATGTTTTATACATACAACATGGTGGCGAAGGGCACAAGACTCCGATTGAGATTCGTCCTATTCCAAGTTTAGTAAATCAAATGTGCGTGGTATACGACGCCTCTGTTGGAAAATTCGTACCGCAAGACTTGGCTACCTATGTAGAAAATACACCTAGCTTTAAGAATAAGATTCGTGAAGTAGCTGGTACTGCAACATTAGTCGCAGGCGATGGCGTAGTTGTTGTACCAAGTGTTACTATCGTAGAAGATGCAAGCTATCTCCCATTAGTTGGTAACAAAGTTGGTGACATTAGTTACTCGTCCGATTCTGATACTATCTATCTATGGAATGGCACGCAGTGGAGAAATACAAAATCTGCAACAGTGACAGCCCCACCGGTTTATGTGAACTTGAACATGCCCGGATCTATAACTGCTCCGGTAACCGGAACAGCTAGATATTACCCGGTCAGTACTATTGTCATAACTACGGTATATGCAAATTTGGGTACTGCCCCAGCTGGTAATTTTACTTTTATTATTAAAAAGAACGGCGTTAGTATAGGAACTACATTTACAATGTCAGGGGTTGTTATGACTCCGGTTTCAGTGAATGTTACATTGACTACCGCAGATTACCTGACATTAGATATTACAGGCGTTAATGGCTCTGATTTGAGCATTAAACTCAAGTACTCTTACTAAGATAAATATACATATGAATAAAGATTTTTTTCAGCGACTATTCCAAGCAACTCACGGATATGTATATAGATACGCCGGCACCGTCCCTGATGGAGAAAGCACAGCGCATTATATAACTGATGCGTTTGCCATCTCAGTGGCTACTAATTTATTGAATACAATAGTAATTGAATTACCAATATTTAATGTAACTGTGATTTATGCTAACTCAGTTGAAAATCTCAATAACTCAACAGATTTTGAATTGATTACTGATCTGATTCCGGATATAGTGATTGAGCAATTACCAGTTGCTGAAGAATCAACACCCCCAACAGAAGGGTAACCCATGCTAGTAAGATATAGATTAAACAGTTCATGTACAATACAAAACTTCAAGGATGATATTAATAACATCATTCTTGGTAACATTGTTACAACAGCCGATTTGAGTTCGGGTGCAGACAAACCAAACTGCTCGGTATACGGAGCATATACCCCGGCAATTTACAATAAAGTAAATGCAGGAACATACACATATAGCAAAGCGCATAACAGTATCACTGGATACACACATTATTTTAGATTGACCTTTGATTCAACTAAAATGACCACGTTGAGCCTAGCGCAGAGTTATACTAGCGGAACCGACACTTTAGTAAACAGTTCAGCCGTTACCGTGAACATGCAAATGTTTACTTTTAACTCATCACTACAAAACGGTATTGATATTATTGTTACCAATAAGGTGCTAGTGTTTATTGCTCCTCAAAGTGGCTCAATGATTGGTATCGTTGACATAGGTCACAGTAGCACTACTCGTGCATATACCAATAGTATGCTTATGATGTTGCAAGACTTTGGTAATGTCCCAAATTGGGGAGTACTAAGTCAAGGTGTTTTTGCAAATACCGGAGGCACGATCCCATACACGTACAATTATGATACTGCTAGTTACTCCACGGTAACTTCGGGTATAACTGGTGCACAAACTTCGCGCAAATCCGGAGGCAAAGGAATAACTGTTATATTTGAAAACCCGTTATTTACTACTTCTTCAGGTGCCACTAACTTAATGTACGGGTGTTACCGTATTCCTTACTTAAGTTTTAGTGGAGTGCAAATTTATAAAGATGCTTCTAATTTTTATAGATTGACAGTTAATGATATTTCTTTATTAGTGGATTAAAATTATGATAGTTACCTTTCAACCAACAATTAACAACGCCTCAGCAACGGATGTAACTGCATGTTACATGAACTTTTTGCGATGCGTTACAGCAATTGCTACGGCCGCTGCAGGAACTACTTCACTAACAGTTAATCCATTTACAGCTAGTAATACAATTGACACTACTAAAAACTGTATCATTAGCATTGACTCAAATACCGAAGCAGGTGGGTGGATCACTAGTGCCAGCCACAATGTGATATCATCTTTATCAAATACTCCAGCAGCGTATACTGCACTACCAACTGCTGCGTCATATTTGTATAAAGCTGATTTTTACAATGCTTCGGGAAAAAGTACATTCCCGTATAAAAAACTATGTTTTCATAGTTATAATGAAAATATCGATGGCATCGCCTGGGCCCAAGGGTACGGTGGAACAAGTAAAACAGCCATTACTGTCAATAAAGCTGCTAATATGTTAATTACCTTTGGGGCAAGTAGCAGCACAGATTGGACCTCTACTACATTTCCACCTGGGGGCGGGGTTAATACTACCCAACCAAATAGACCGGATATTCAATCAACATCATACACATTAAATCAAAATACCCACGCCGCTGGCAATACATACAATCAGGGCCCTGGGTTAGTCTATACTGACATTTCGATACAGTATCACATGGCAATAACTGCTGATTACTGCATTATTTGGGAAAGCAAAGTGGGCGACTCATATGCTACTGGGTATTTTAATACTACTACACTAGGCAATGGTACTACTGGTTGGGGTAATGCTAGATGGGCCAGTATTTATTACATGGGTCTGCGTGAAACTCAGCCTTGGGAAAACACATTAACAAACAATGTACCATGGACATGTTGGCAACATACAGGAGATACAGGAGCAACAGCAGCTGGCACCACCGGTCAACCTTACTCACACAATCAAGTAGCAGCTTCAATGGCAACTATTAACAATAGCGGGATAGTAACAACAACTGCACAGATTTATGTAACAACTAATACTTACATGAACCCTTTATTTTTCGGCAGTAATATAAATTCTGGTGGTAGAAACAGTAGTGAAGTTGGTTGGCAACCTAATTCTTATTCCACGGCCTATAAAATGTTAGATGGTCCACTTTTTACTACTAGATCAATGGGCGGTTCCTACTTTAACGGTGAAACGGGTAATAGTCTCAATATGCTATATATGCCACAGTATGATACTACAACTGGGATGCAAGTTCCGGGAGCATATCCTATTAAAATTAGTAGATGTTTTAACGGTGCCTGGAATCCAGGCGGTGCGTGCCGAGGAATATATAAAAGTTTAAGTATGCCCTATGCAACTATGAAATTGTATTGGCAAGCGGCAAATCAGACATTCAATATTAATGGTGATGCTTACTTGCCCTTTGTACTCAATGACGACATGTGGTTAGTTAGAGTCGCGTAAAGTAAGGGAATTTTGTGGCAATTTCGATTGATTTTCTCGTAGTAGCAGGCGGTGGCTCTGGTGGCAATCACACCACAACAAATGGAAACGGCGGTGGCGGTGCTGGCGGCCTGCTTTATGCAGCAGTTACCTCATTAGAATATTCTACCTCTTACACTGTTACTGTAGGTGCAGGCGGCGCAGCTATTGCAAATGGCGTTGCAGCTAATGGAAATAAAGGCTCAATTTCTTCTTTAGGTATATATATTGCACAAGGTGGCGGTGGCGGAGTTTCGTCTGGAACAGCTTATAGTAGTGGGCAGAATGATGGTGGCTCCGGTGGCGGTGGTGCATACCCGAATGGTGGTGGTGGTGGTCCTGGCCTCGCAACGCAAACAAGTATATCGGGTGCAACAGGATACGGTTTTGGTGGCGGAGCTGGGCAAGCCTGGACTGGCGGCGGCGGTGGCGGAGCTGGAGCCGCTGGCGTAAGTGGTGCCTCAGTAGCACCTGGCGGTGACGGCGGTCAAGGCAGATCATACAATATATCCGGCACTACTAAGTGGTATGCAGGTGGCGGTGGTGGTGGAGCCAATAGCTCAGAAAGAGCCGGTGATGGTTATCATGGTGGTGGCCGAGGCGCGGGCACCACTAGTTATTATAGTGCTAGTACATACACTAACGAAGTTAACACTACTACATTAGGTAGTGGCATCCCGACTGCGGTTGTCAATACAGGCGGCGGTGGCGGAGGTGGATCTTACTGGGCTCCCAACGGCAATTGGTCGTCCGGTTCAGGTGCCGGTGGCTCTGGTATTGTCGTAATAAGACAACGAAGCTATAATCCAGTTGCAACGACTACTGGATCGCCCACTGTAATTATTTCGGGCGGATATAGAATTTACACCTTTACTACCTCTGGTACAATTACATTTCCTGTACCACCTGGCCCGGTAAATACCATAGCACCTGCGATTACTGGAAATAATGCAACCGGTAGAGTATTAACTGCAACAACCGGTACTTGGACAAGTAGCAACTCAATATCTTACTCGTATCAGTGGAGTCGAGGTGGAGTCGATATAAGTGGTGCAACAGCTAGTACCTATACTACAGTGATGGCAGATGGTAACTTGACTGTACGATGTGAAGTATCAGCAACTGATTCATCAGGAACTGCTACTGCTTCATCAAACGGTATTGATGTAATTTACTTCGGATTTATTGATTTATTAGTAGTAGCAGGCGGCGGCGCAGGTGGCAATAGTGACACTACGAATGCGAACGGCGGCGGTGGAGCCGGAGGTTTGCTATATGCAGATCAGTTACCAATGGCTATTTCTACTAAGTACACTGTTATTGTAGGCGCCGGAGGCCCAGCAATTGTAAATTCAACTAAAGGTAACGGAAATAAAGGCTCAATTTCTTCTTTAGGTATATATATTGCACAAGGTGGGGGTGGGGGTGGTTCATCTGGTATTGCATTCGATGCTACGACAATGAACGGTGGCTCAGGCGGCGGCCGCGCCGAGCCCAATAGCGGTGGCGGCGGCTCCACTGCCGCAACTCAAACTAGCATAGGGTCTGCGATTGGATATGGATTTGCTGGTGGAGCTAGCTCAATAAGCTGGACCGGCGCTGGCGGCGGCGGAGCTGGGTCCGCCGGTGTAAGTGGTAGCAGCGCCTCTCCAGGTGGTAATGGTGGTCAAGGCAGATCATACAATATATCCGGCACCGCTAAGTGGTATGCAGGTGGTGGTGGTGGTGGTGGTAATAGTAGTGAACGAGCCGGCGATGGCTATCATGGCGGCGGCCGCGGTGCTGGAACAACCACTTACTACAACTATAACGTATACACAAATGAAGTAAATGCCACTACTCAGGGCAGTGGCATCCCGACTGCGGTTGTCAATACAGGCGGTGGCGGCGGAGCTGGATCTTACTGGGCTACTAACGGTGGCTGGTCTTCCGGTTCAGGTGCCGGTGGCTCTGGTATTGTTGTAGTGCGACAGCAAAGCACTTTCCCTGTAGCAAAAACGACCGGATCGCCTGCTATAACTATTTCCGGCTCATATAGAATATACACATTTACTACCTCTGGTACGATTACTCTTATGTCGCCAGGCCCGGTGAATACCGTTGCACCGGTCATATCCGGCACTGCAGGGGTGAATCAAGTATTAACTGCAACAACCGGTACTTGGACAAGTAGCAACTCAATATCCTACTCGTATCAGTGGCAACGCGGCGGCGTTAATATAAGCAGCGCAACATCTAGTACCTATACTACAGTGATGGCAGATGGTGATACAACAATTACATGTAATGTTATTGCAACCGATATAGAAGGCGGCGTCATTGAAACATCAAACAGTATTTTCGTAGCTGCTACTGGAAGTGCTTATATTGAATACTTGGTGGTTGGTGGTGGTGGTGGTGGTGGATCTGATTTGGGTGGTGGCGGCGGTGCAGGCGGAGTATTAGCAGCCACAGCACCCGGCCCCGGAGGTACAGCAGGCCAACGAGCATATACTACTCCGGGAACATATACTTGGGTCGCGCCAGCCGGTATAACATCAGTCAGCGTAGTAGCTGTTGGTGGTGGTGGGGGCGGCGGACAAACTTGGAGTTCTGGCGGCGGTGGTGGTGGTGGCCTTGGATGGAAAACTGCCATCACCGTAGTACCGGGACAATCATACACAGTTGTAGTTGGGGCAGGCGGAGCAAGTTTAGCTAATGCAACTACTGCTGGAGCTGAAGGCGGTAATAGTTATTTTGATGCATTAACTACAGTAGCAGGATACGGCGGCGGCCGCGGTGGAGCAAACTCAACCGGGGCAACACCAGGCTATGGCGGTGGCTATGTTGGTGACGGCGGCGGCCGCGGCGGCAATGGTGCGTTTGATGGATCGTGGAATTATGCTGGTGCTGGTGCTGGCGGATATGCTGGACGCGGCGCCGACAGCTACGGTGGAAGCTCGACTGGTACAGCAGCACCTGCAGGCGGTGGTGGTGGCGCACCTGGGTATTATTCTAGTACATACGGTACACCTGCAGGCGGCGGCGTGGGCATACTTGGTCAAGGTGCAAGTGGTGCAGCTACTGGTAACGGCACGTCTGGTGGCAAAGGCGGCTCAGGCGGAGCAGACGGAAATCCAGGCGAAGCGGGCGGCTCAAGTACCAGTACTAAGGGAACAATTACTGGTGGTGCTTATGGCGGTGGTGGCGGTGGCTCGGGAACATCTACTGGAGGCGGCATGGGCGGCGGCGGCGCCGTGAGAATTGTTTGGGGACCCACCCGCGCTTATCCGGCAATATCAGTTGATGTAGCATCACCAGCTGACCCACTATATCTACAAAAAGGTAGATACGTAATTACAGTTGGAGCCGGCGGCACCGGATCACCTGCTGGAGCTACTTCTTTGCCGGGCAGCAGTGGAGGAAAATCTTCATTTAGCAACATAATAGCATACGGTGGCGGCGCAGGCGGGTCTGCTGGCGGTGCAGCTCAATCCGGCGGCTCCGGCGGTGGCGGCAGCAGTGTTTACTTAACCGCAGGATTGGGAACAACTGATCAAGGAAATCGTGGCGGCGCTGGCTTATTAAATTATCCCGGTGGTGGTGGTGGCGCAGGGGGCAGCGGTCAAAACACTCCCGGTAATGGTGGAATAGGACTAATTAATGCAATCTTAGGTACTAGTTACTATTGGGGTGGAGGCGGCGGCGGAGCCGGTTATTCTGGTAATGCGGGTACCGGTGGAGCTGGTGGCGGCGGTGGTGGCGCACCTAGCGTTAGTGGTGGTGGCGCCGCGGGCACCGGCGGCATTTCTACTGGCACAGCCGGCGGCGCAGGGACATTAAGTAGTCAGTCAAATGTTCCGGGTGGTAATGGGGGTGCATCTACTGGTGGAGGTGGCGGTGGCGGATCTTATTATAATGCAACTAATGCTGGTGGCACGGGTGGATCGGGTATCGTAGTGATTCGGTATCCAGATAGTTATCCAGAAGCACTTGCTGCACTGAACGTTGATGCCGGTTATCCCGTCGTTACAGGTGGATACCGAATATATAAATGGTCAAGCTCGGGTGTATTTCAAACAGGCACTGCGGGAGCTCCGGTTAACACAGTTGTACCCTCAATTTCAGTATCATCAGGCTCTGTCACTAACGGGCTAGCAAATGCTGTTTTGTTGTGTAACCCAGGGACTTGGACCGGAGACGCCACGATTGTATATTCATACCAATGGAATGTTAATGGAGTCAATATTTCAGGATCTACTAACAATACATACACTACATTATTAACTGATGGATTCAAGACTTTATCTTGTATAGTTACTGCAACAAATTCAGTGGATAGCAGTATTGTAGCAGCTAGTAACGGATTATTTGTACTGATTAATGGATTTGCATCTATTGATATCGGGGATGGATTTGGTCCTAAACAAACATTACTAACTGCTACTAATCCTGAAAGCAATACGACTTTAACGGAATCTATTACGGTAATAGCATCTGCGGCGGCTTCTAGGGTGATAGGAGACGACTTCACTAACTTATCGACAGTGACTCCACTTTCAGCTACTACCTATGCAGCAACTGATGGTTCACCAATTCTGTCGAGTGAAACATCTACGGTGACTAATCAACAATATTGGAGTTAAAGTACTCACTGTACGATATTGTCAATATTTTAAGCATTAGTTATTGTGATGTCACTTTGATTTGTTATTGACTAAATACATATTGTAACTATATACTAAGGTAACACGAATGGCACTAACAAAAATTCCCGGATCAGGCGTAAATGCTAATAGTATTACTTTGGCTGTATTAACTGAGATACAATCATCATTTAATGCTGTAACTAGTACGTTGACTGTTCCTAATCTTAGTGCCAACAGCGTAACCGTAAGTAACATAAAAACTGATAATATATTGTATGCGAATGGAAGTGCTTATGCGTTCACTTCTTCTGCTGCTGGATCAAATACTCAAGTTCAGTTCAATAATGCTAGTAGCTTTGCAGGCAGCGCCGATCTAACATTTGATACCACTACAAATACATTAACTGCTACTAACTTTGTTGGAAACGGCAGCGGGTTATCTGCGATAGCCGGTGCTAATGTAACTGGTACAGTAGCTAATGCAACGTATGCAATTACTAGTGGTACTGCATATGCAGTAGCCGGTGCTAATGTAACTGGTCAAGTAGGTAACGCTTTAGTAACCGCAACAGTATATACAAATGCTCAACCTAATATCACTAGTGTAGGTACATTAACTGAACTAACAGTTACTGGGAATATATCAGCGAACTTCTATGTTGGTAACGGCAGCTTACTAACCGGACTCGTCGCTACTGGATCAAACTTTGCTAATTATGCAGGTAACGTAACAGTTGCAGCACAACCCAATATTACTAGTGTTGGAACATTAACTTCTCTAGCGGTAACGGGTAACGTTGTCGCTGGTAATATCTCTACATCGGGTAGTGGTGGCAACATCACCGGCGCTAATGTAATTACTGCGACTACAATGAATGCATCAGCTAATATAACTGCTGCATTCTTCATTGGCAATGGTAGTCAGTTAACTGGTTTGCCGGCAAGTTATAGTAACAGCAATGTTGCAGCTTACTTACCGACATACACTGGTAATATAACAGCTACTAACTTCATCGGTAATCTAACTGGACTCGCTTCAAGTGCGACAGTTGCAGCTTCAGCTAACGCAGTAACAGGTGCTAATGTAAGTGGTGCAGTATCTTTTGCAACAACAGCAAATGCAGTAGCTGGTGCTAATGTATCAGGTACAGTAGCTAATGCAACATACTCAGTTACCGCTGGTACAGTAACAACTGCGGCACAGCCTAACATAACATCAACCGGTACATTGACTGCATTGACAGTAACGGGTAACGTTGTCGCTGGTAATATCTCTACATCGGGTAGTGGTGGCAACATCACCGGCGCTAATGTAATTACTGCTAATACTTTTACTGCATCGGCTAATATAACTGCTGCATTCTTCATAGGTAATGGTAGTCAGTTAACTGGGATCGCAGCAGGGACATCTACCACCGCAGTTACAGTGACAGCAAGCGCACAATCAAATATCACTAGTGTTGGTACATTAACTAGTTTAGCTACATCAGGTGATATCACAGTAGGCGGCAACTTAACAGTTAATGGTACTACCACTACAATCAATGCGACAACTTTATCAGTAACTGATTTAAATATTACTGTTGCTAAAGATGCTGCTACAGCTTCGGCAGCTAATGGTGCAGGTATTACTGTTGCAGGTGCAGCAGCTACAATTTTATACACCTCATCATCTGATACATGGAACTTTAACAAAACAATCGTTGGTAACTTAACAGGTATTGCTTCGTCCGCAACGATAGCTGCTAGTGCGTATGCAGTAGCAGGAGCTAACGTAACCGGTGCTGTTTCCCTTGCAACATATGCAACGACAGCCAATGCAGTCGCAGGTGCTAATGTAAGTGGTACGGTCGGGCTAGCAACTTTTGCAACGACAGCCAATGCAGTAGCAGGTGCTAATGTAACTGGTACAGTAGCTAACGCAACGTATGCAATTACGTCTGCAACATCTTATGCTGTGGATGGCGCTAATGTAACTGGTGCAGTTGGATTAGCAACTTTTGCAACAACTGCAAACGCTGTAGCCGGCGCTAATGTAAGCGGTACTGTTGCTAATGCAACTTATGCACTTACTGCTGGATCATCTACAACTGCGGAAACAGTAACAACCGCAGCACAACCGAACATTACATCAGTTGGTACACTAACTGATTTAGCTGTTGGTAATTCATATGGTACTGTAACTACAACACAATATTCTAGCATATTTGCTAAAGCCAACGGATTAAATGCTACTTCTTTAATACAGGTCAAAGGCAATGACGGCACAAACGGTATGGGTATGCGAGCTGTCACAGGCAGCGCCGCCTTAATTTATTCTAACGCTGCTATAGACTTTAGAGTTGGCTCAACCATTAGAGATTTAGATACCCCATCAGGCGGTACGACTATCGTAAGTATTGCTTCAACTGGGTTAACAGTAACCGGCGTTGTATCAGCAAATGGCAACGTAACCGGCGGAAACTTAATAACCGATGGAAATATTACTTCGGTTAATGCTAACCTAGGTAATGCAGTAACTGCTAATTACTTTATTGGTAACGGTAGTTTACTAACTGGAATTGCTAGCGGCTCTAATTATACTGACAGTAACGTTGCAGCTTATCTACCTACATATACTGGTAACTTAACAGCAGGCAATGCTAATTTAGGTAATAATGTATCTGCTAACTACTTTACCGGTAGTGGAGCATTTCTAACAAGCATCACCGCGATAACTGCTTCTTCTGTAACAGGAAATGCACAAGCTAATATCACAAGTTTAGGTACACTAACTACATTAACTGTAGGGAACGCAACAGCAAACACAGTGCTTGGTAATGGAACAATAACATCTTCGGGTGACATTAGTTTCACTGGTGCAAATGTAAGTTTAGGTGACGTTGGTAATGTCAAGATCGCGGGCGGGGAAGCTGGATATTTTATCACTACAGACGGTACTGGTAATTTAAGTTGGGGAGCAGCAGCAGGCGGCGGCGGAGTGTCAGCTACCGGTAGCAACACGCAAATTCAATTTAATGACGGTGGCGTATTAGGCGCTAGCGCAAATTTAGTTTTTAATAAAACAACAAATACATTTACGACAGGCAGAATTGTAACTCTCACTGGTGCTAATTTAGGTAGCAACATCAGCAATGTATACATCGGCGGCGGCAATGATAATCAAATATTGAAAACGGATGGTGCTGGAAACTTATCATGGATCGCTCAACCAGTAGCAACTATCGCAGTAGATAACTTTACCGGTGATGGAACTACTACTAGCTTTACATTGAGTGTAACACCTGGTAGTATCAATCAAACTGTAGTTAACTACAATGGTGCATTCCAGTTAAGAGAAGCATATACATTAACTGGGTCAACTCTAACATTTTCAGAAGCACCTATTAGTGGTTCAAAGATTGAAGTTACATCTACTTTAGGTGCCATGACTGGCGCTGGGTCGTTTGTAACAAGAAACTATACTGGTAACGGAATACAGTCAACTTTTTCAGTTACTGATGGTTGTACTGTGTCTAGCGTGCTAGTAACAGAAAACGGGTTATTACAAACTCCAACCGTAGATTATACTATTTCAGGGTCAACACTAACATTTAATGGTGCGCCAGAAACTGGAATAGTGATACAGATACGTGAATTAGCTATTGCTATAGTAACCGCTGCTGGAGTAAACATCACATCAATTAGTTATCCTAGTGGTTCGTCAGCGACTACGGCCGGCGGTCAAACTATTACAATAACTGGTAGCGGATTTTATGGTGGCGTGATAGTTTACGTAGATACCACTCCTTGTACAACTACATATGTAAGTTCAACTAGTTTGACATTTACTAGCCCGGCAAAAACTGCTAATTCATATCACGTATTTGTATATAACACTAACGGTAGCACAGGCATCAAGCCCGCTGGTATCATATACGCATAAAGCCCTGAACAGAGAATAAAATGACAACAAAGATTACACTTAACAACATTGCAGACACTGCATTAGCAACACTAACCGGACCAAAGGTTACTACAGTCGTTTATCCCGGTACAGAAACTGCAACAGACATTGCAGGCGGAGAAACGATTAACTTAACTGGCTCTGGATATCAAAGTGGGTGTAGCGTATTAGTAGCTAGTACCGCAGCTAGTGTTGTTACCTTTATAAACGGTACACAGATTAGTTTTATTGCCCCTGCATTAGCAGCTGGTACTTACGTTATCTATGTTATCAATCCAGACGGCGGTACTGCTATCAGTATCCCGGGTATTAGTTATAGTGGCACACCAAATTGGTCTACTAGTGCAGGCACCTTAGGCACTGTATACGAAACCGGTAGCATCAGTACTACGTTAACTGCTGCAGGAGATGCACCAATTACATATACACTTGCTAGTGGAACATTACCGGCTGGTAGTACATTGAATAGTACTACTGGTTTTCTTTCAGGTACAGCATCGTCTACGGTTTCATCTACTACATATAGTTTCACGATTACGGCTAAAGATGCACAGAGTCAAACAACGAACCGTGCATTTAGTTTGACTATTGATCCAGATGCAGTTACATGGGATACCCCTAGTGCCGGTGCGACATACACAGTGGGAAAAGATAGTGCAATAGCTAATATAGTAATGAGTGCTACCAGCGCAGCCGGAGGAAGTATTACGTATACTGCTGATACATTGCCAACTGGATTGAGCGTTACTGGAGCAAACATTGCAGGTACACCGACAATAGCTGCTAACACTTCAACTGTGCTCACTGCTACTAGCACCGCGACTAGAACATCAACTAGAACTATCAATTGGGTAGTTAATGTATCAAACGATATTTATTTTAAAAATACATCATTGTTATTGAATGGTGACACTACTCCGTTCATTGCCGACGCTAGTACCAACGCATTTTCATTAACACCGGCCGGTAGTGTTAAGGCGAATGAGTCTAATCCGTTTCAAGATGGTTACTACTCTGGGTATTTTAACAATAGTATTTCAGATGTTATAAAAGTTGCTTCAAATGCAACTGCTTTTGCAATCGGAACCGGAAACTTTACAGTAGAAGGATGGTTCAACAGTGTTGACTATACACATTGGCAGCATTTATTCCATCTTGGCGGAAGCGGCCATTATGGCATTGTATTGTATAGAGACAACAGTAATGATATTATAGTTCAAATTGAAGGTACTACAGTTATAAACTATGCTTTCACTCCTGTGCTTGGAGCTTGGTACCATTTTGCATTAGTGAGAGCAGGTACCGGATCTAATCAAACAACCCTGTACTTAAACGGTGTATCAGTTGCAACAGGAACAAGTACCGGAAATATTTCAGCAGATAACATATTCATCGGCGGACTTGATTGGGGTACGGGTAATAATTGGTCTGGATATATATCTAATGTGCGACTTATTAAAGGTGTAGCACTATATACAGAACAATTCAACCCACCAACCGCGCCATTAACCACTACTGAATCAGCAGTAACATATACCGCACCTGCAACAGTTGACTATCTAGTAGTAGCAGGTGGCGGCGGCGGCGGATATTTAATGGGTGGCGGTGGAGGAGCCGGTGGTATGCTAACTAGCACGGGGTTTGCAGTTGCATCTAATACTGGTTTTGCAGTTGCTGTAGGAGCCGGTGGAGTCGGCGCACTAAGTCAGATTCCCGGAGGATACGGAGGTAGCTCGGCAATCTCTGCCACTACTGATGTGACCTATTCTGGAGTTTTTACTGGAGCCTCATATATACGAAAAGCAGGCGCTGGAGTATTAGCTACTGCTGGTGGTGATCTTACTATTGAAACTTGGATATATTCTAATACGTCATCTATAACAGGATTATATGATGGTGGTCCGGGTGAAGCAGGTATTATACGTAACATTCAGGCAAATATATTTGGTTGGCAAGGAAATGACGGCGCGGGCGCAAATATTACGGGTAAGTTTCCGGTTAGTACCTGGTTTCATCTTGCAATTACATATAGTAGTAGCGGCAGTGTAGTCAAAGCCTATGTCAATGGCGGATTAGTAGCAACCGGAGCTGCCGGAGCATATAGTGTCGGTGCAAATTTTGATATCGGCGCTACCAATGGTACTGCCTCTTTTAATGGTTACTTAAGTAACTATAGAGTAACTAATAGGTTAGTGTATAATGCAAACTTTACACCGCCGATAAGTCCATTAGCTGCGGTAGCTAATACAAGTTACTTAGTATTTAAAAATGCCACTATTATAGATAATTCAACTAATAACTATACTATTACACCCAATCAAGTGACGGTATCCTCAACAGTAATCCCTCCGGTTGGCATACTTGCATTCGGTGGCGGCGGTGGTGGCACTTGGGAATCGGGCGCCGGTCTACCGGGCGGCTCAGGTGGTGGTGGCAGCGCAGCCGAAGGCACCGGCGGTGTCGGCGGCGCCGGTATCACCGGACAAGGCAATGCGGGTGGAGCAGGCGCAGGCGGACGACTAGCTGGTGGCGGTGGTGGTGCCGGCTCAATCGGTGGCATTGCTGGTGCCACAGCAAGCAATGCAGGTAGCGGCGGCATAGGCCTATCCTCTTCTATAACAGGGACACCTACGTACTATGCTGGTGGTGGTGGTGGTGGCACTGACCCCGGCAATACAAGTACCCTCCCCGGTAGAGGAGGTATAGGTGGTGGCGGCAAAGGCGGCGGCTTGGCTATACAGAATACCGCCGGTATGTCTAATTCAGGTGGAGGTGGCGGGGGCGGCGCCAATAATGCCGGTGGTATTAGTTACCTAGGTGCTAATGGTGGTAGCGGTATAGTAGCTATCCGTTATCCCGATAGTTATTCCCCCGCTATCACGACAGGTAAACCAACTGTCATTGTTACCGGTGGCTACAGAATATATGTATTCACTACATCAGGAACCATCAAGTTTAGTACTGCTACAACTCCGTCAGTTCTTTCTAATCAAACAGTTTTATTAACTTGTCAAAGTAATAGATTCATTGATACCAGCACTACTGCATCAGCTATTACAGTTACTGGTACTCCTAAGATTGCTCAAGTTATTCCTTATACTTTGCCTATTAATACTTATGGTAGCGGATACTTCAACGGTACAACTGATTATATTACTACTCCGCTATCAACTAATTTTGACTTTGGAACAGGTGACTTCACTATTGAATGCTGGATTCAACTTCCAACAATACCAACCTCAGGATATTATTCTCCATTGAGTCAATACAGTGGTGCTACCGCGGGAGCAGGATATTGGTCATTGGAGATTGATTTTGGGGCATCGACTAATACAACAGCAATATATTATAATGGGTCTACTAAATTTGATGGTACTAATGCAGCATTTAAAGCAGGCCAATGGTATCATTTAGCTATTGCACGAAGCAACACCGCACTGACATTTTATGTAAACGGTGTAGCATCTGGGTCAATTACCTATACTGGAAAATTTGGCATCAACGATCCTTTTGTTATAGGATGTCAGCCGAGCCCGCGCGGAGGATACACCTTAGGATATATCTCTAATGTTCGTGTAGTAAAAGGCACCGCACTTTACACTGCAGCCTTCACGCCACCGCCCTCTCCGTTAACAGCAGTAACAAATACAGCCTTATTAACATTACAAACTAAACAGTCTCATAACAACAATACATATCAAGATGCAAGTGGCTACAATAATTTACTAACTCCATCAGGTACACCTAGTCAAGGTACATTCTCACCATTCAGTCAAACTGGATGGAGTACGTATTTTAATGGTAGTACGGATTATTTGTCTATGCCCTCAACTGCTAATATTAATGTTAGCACCGGAGACTTTACCGCTGAGTGTTGGTTTTTTACTAGTAATATTGCACAAGCATCTGCCCAGACACTAATATGGCTGAATGGCAACACCAGTGCGTATGCTGGAATTAGATTGGGGCTTGATACTAGTGGTCTTAGTTTTTACATATCAGTAGATGGGTCAACCTGGACAGTCAATACCGGAGCTATCGGTACTGTTGCATCAAATACTTGGTATCATGCAGCGGTAACAAGATCGGGTAATAGTTTCAGGGTATTTTTAAATGGAACACAAGTTGGTACAACTTATACACAAGCCGGCACATTGTATGCAGGAACATTAAATTATATAGGAGCATTAAATTATTCTGCGATAGTTTCTAATCCATATAGACAAATGAATGGTTATATTTCTAATGTTCGTGTAGTAAAAGGAACAGCAGTGTATACTGCAAACTTTACGCCTGCTACAACTCCTTTAACAGCAATAACAAATACAGTGTTACTAACCTGTCAAGATAATAGGTTTATTGATAACTCAGTTTATACTAATAGATTAACGGCTAGTGGCACCCCAAAGATACAAGCATTCAGTCCGTTTAGCCCAACTGCATCATATGATCCTGTACTAAACGGTGGTAGTACTTATTTCAACGGTAGCACTGACTATCTGACTGCTCCTGTAAATACGAGTCTTGCATTTGGAACAGGATCTACAGTTTCTGCAATGACTGCCGAAGCTTGGTTTTACGTTAATACTGCTATAAGTACAGATCAAACAATAATATCACAGTATGCAAGTGGTAGTGCTGGCTGGAGTATTAGAGTATATAGTAGTCTTATGCGAGTGGCCCTAACTGGCGATACTACGTTGATTACGGGAACTACTACACTAGTTCCTTATACTTGGTATCACGTGGCTTTATCTGGGTCTGCCGGTAGTTGGAAATTGTTCTTAAATGGTGTACAGGAAAGTACAACACAAACAAGTTCAGTTACTATGGGTGATGCTGCTGCGGTAACAATAGGTAGATTATCAAACGTATCATACTTTAATGGATATATTAGTAATGTAGTAATAACTAAGGGTGTCGTAAAATACACTGGTAATTTCTACGTTCCAACAGCACTGGTACCAAGAACTACGTCAACTGTACTTTTAGTAAATTCAACAAGTGCAGCTATCACTGATGCATCAGGTAAAAATAATCTGTCAACAATAGGAGATGCTAAAATATCCACTGCGGTTAAAAAGTACGGTACTGGTAGTATGTATTTTGATGGTACTGGGGATTACTTATCAGTCCTTACCAGTACGCAATTGCAATTTGGTACAGGTGATTTCACTATTGAAATGTGGATATATCCAGTAGCGGTTGGTACAGGGTCCTACACATACCCCGTTCTTCTAGCATGCGGCTCCGGAGACGGCGCAGCGGCAGGTGAATTTTCAATATATATAGCTCATCCGTCTGGGCAGAATATGGTATATTATTATACATCACCTGGTGCATATATTAACGGCGGAACCAACCCGGCTACCGGGACCTGGAGTCATGTTGCATTGGTTAAAAGCTCAGGTACACTAAAATATTTTGTTAACGGGGTACAACAATGGACTGTTGCTATGGCCTCTGCCATGGGAAATAACACAAGTACCTGGTCTATTGGTACTAGAACTGGCAATTTAGCTCAATGCATGTTTAACGGTTATATAGATGATTTAAGAATTACACAAGGTGTTGCACGTTATACAGCTACCTTTACTCCACCAACATCGGCGTCTGTGACACGATAACCATAGCATAAATATACAAGAGAATCAATACATGGCACTTACAAAGTTACAACCGTTCAACATAGACACTACTGGTAGTTATGCCTTTGCCAACGTTACTGCAACAAACGCTAACTTAGGCAATGCAGTTACCGCTAATTTCTTCATCGGCAACGGTAGTTTGTTGACTGGGCTTACTTCATCTAGTTCAAATTACGCTAACTATACTGGTACTGTAGCATTTTCTGCACAGCCAAACATCACTTCGGTAGGTACATTAACTGGATTAACTAGTAATGGGGTAGTGGATCTAGCGAATACAAGCAACGTCTCCCTAGGTGCAGTCGGTAATTTACATATATCAGGTGGCACTAGTGGTTATTACTTGACTACTGATGGTTCGGGGAATCTAAGCTGGGCCACACAATTAGGATATGCAGCATCGTATATAAGTAATGGTACTAGTAACGTCAGTGCCCCTGCAGTAAACGGTAATTTTAATATTAGTATCGGTGGCGTTGCTAATGTAGTAGTAGTAGCGAGTAATGGAATGTCTGTTAAAGGCAATATTGATTTAGGCGCAAACTATATTAAAGGTAATGGATACTACTTAACAAATATTGATGCAGGAACTGCTAATACTGCTAATGCGTTAGCGGTGGGTAATAGTTCAATTACAATTTCACCTAACAGTAATATTTCACTAACGGTAGCCGGTACTGCTAACACAGCAGTATTCACTAGCACTGGTGCAAACATCAAAGGTTATGCAAACGTAACGGGTAACGTATCTGCTCCGTACTTCATTGGTAATGGTGCATTCTTAACTGGTGTTGATGTAACACCTAGCAACATGTCTAATGGCAATAGTAATGTAAGCATTGCTATTAGCGGAGGAAATGTAATTACATCAGTTAACGGTACTGCTAACGTACTGATTGTCGCTAAAACTGGCGCAAACATTTCAGGTTATGCAAACGTAACGGGTAACGTATCTGCTTCTTACTTCATCGGTAATGGTTCACTATTGACAGGTGTTGCTACTAACCCGGCTAATATTTCAAACGGTACGAGTAACATAAATATTCCATCATTGAATGGTAATGTTACAATAGGTGTCACTGGCAATGCCGATGTGATAACTATCACTGGAATCGGGATTAATGTTGCTGGTTATGCAAACGTAGCAGGTAACGTAAATGCATCATACGTTAAGGGCAATGGTTATTATTTAACTGGACTACAGATCACCACTGCAACTGTATCAAATGGTTCTAGTAACGTAAGTGTTGATGCCGTTAACGGCAATATTACTATGGGCGTTTCAGGCAATGCCAACGTAGTAACAGTGTCTGGAACAAGTATCATTGTTGCGGGCAATGCAAACATAAGCGGGCAGTATGTTTCAACAGTTGTAACCGGCACAGCGCCACTAGCAGTAACTTCAACTACTCAAGTAGCTAACTTGAATGCAGCTACTGCCGGCACAGTTATAACGGCAGCACAACCAAATATCACTAGTCACGGTACATTAACTGGTTTGACAAGTAACGGCGTTGTTAATTTTGCTAATACTAGTAATGTTACACTCGGTGACGCTGGCAATCTGCACATTGCAGGCGGCACAACCGGTTACGTACTACAAACAGATGGCTCAGGTACACTAAGTTGGGCAGCACCCGGTGGCGGCACAACTGGTGCTGCTATAAGTAACGGTACTGCTAACGTAAGGGCTTTCTTAAACGGCAATGTCACTGTATCTAGCGCAGGCAATGCCAATGTAATGACAGTTACTGGTTCGGCAGTAACCGTTGTAGGTAATGTAACTGCTAACTATTTTGTTGGTAATGGTGCATTCTTAACAGGTGTGGATGCAGCAAGTACTACTGTGAATGGTAATAGTAATGTAGCTATACCAACAGCAGGTGGCAGTGTAATTACATCAGTTAATGGTACTGCTAATGTGATGATTGTTACTAAGACTGGTGCAAATATTGCAGGTTATGCAAACATAACAGGTAACGTGACTGCCCCGTTCTTCATTGGTAATGGTGCAGCATTAACTGGTATTGCTCTCATGTCAAGTGGCACGAGTAACTTGATAGTTACTACAAATGGTAACATAAGTACCTCAGTTAACGGTAACGCTAATATAATAGTAGTCACTGGCACTGGCGCAAACGTTGCAGGACATGTTACTGCAACTAGCAATGTTAGTGGTAGTAATGTCAGCGCAACCGGGCAACTAATCTCAACATTAGCCTCAGGTACTGCCCCGTTATTAGTATTGAGTACAACTCAAGTAGCAAATCTCAACGCAGCAGTTGCCGGAGTCGTAACGACAAATGCTCAACCAAACATCACCTCAGTAGGCACATTAACTGGGATAACAAGTAACGGTGTTGTTAATTTAGCCAACACAAGTAATGTAACATTAGGTGCAGCTAGCAATTTACATATCGCTGGCGGAGCGAACGGACAAGTTCTAACAACATATGGTAACAACACGGTATACTGGGCTACTTCAGCAGCAGGCACTGGCGGTGGCGGCTCTAATATACTCAATGGTACTAGTAATGTAAGTATAGACCTTAGTGGTGGCAATGTAACTACCTCAGTGAATGGAAATGCAAACATATTTGTTGTTTCATCAACTGGGGTGAACGTTACAGGATACGCAAACATCACTGGTCCCGCCAACGTAGCAGGAAATTTATCACTAACCGGAAGTCGTAATGACTTAGGTTCATTAAGTAACTTAACTATTCCCGGTGGCTCGTCTGGATACGTGTTATCCACTAACGGTTCCGGAAATCTATCTTGGGTAGGTCAATCAGGCGGGGGCGGAGGCGCAACAGGTGCTATACAAGAATTTGTAGCTACTGAAGACCAGACAACATTCACTGTTCTAGGCGGGTATAATGTTGGGTCTGTGTTAGTATTCGTTAACGGTATTCAAATGAACAACAATGACTATGCTGCTTCAAACGGTGCTACTGTTGTATTAGTTGACGCTAGAAATGTAGGTGACATCGTTAGAATTATTTCTAGTATGGTTAGTCCAGCAATTAATATCAACTCTATTCAATCTTTTGCAATCGCAATGAGTATTGCAATGGGTATGTAACACGTAGATAAATATCTGATAAGGAAGAATTATGGCAAAAACGTTAGCAACATCGTACACATTTACACCAGGCGCAAGCAATGTAGGAACAATACAAATTCCAGGTAATGTGCGGTTGGAACAATTATTGGTAATTACCAATACGACTAGAAATACAATCATATATAACTTTGCAGATGCAAGTTATGCAGGCACAACAGTAGACGTTGTGCTTGAAAATTCTGAATCAATTCCAAATTTACTTCAGAGATCAGGTGGATATACTATTATCACCTTAGGTGCTAGTACAGTTGGACAACTAAGTACTGATTCTCTACAGATTTTTTATGAAGAAATTGAAAATGGCGTAACAGTCCGCCCGTGGTTTTTTGGTACTGACGCAATTGAGCGTATGCGTGTGTCAACCCCGCAGTCAATGATTGACGCTGACTTTGAATATGGCTTGCAACCTACTAAGTGGGCAGGCTACGGGTTGATGCGTGGCTACCCTTCTATCTATGAATACCCTGGCATTGATTTAACTGCTACTGCTATCACGACTGATTATACTACCACTAGCACAAGCAATAGTTTGATAAGAATTACTACTTCAGGTGCACATGGCCTTGTTGCGGGACAAGCTCTTAATATTACCGGACTGAATTCAGCAATTGCCGGCTTCAGTCGTGCTGACGGAAACTATATCGTATACGATGTTCCTACTACTACATCAATTCGTTATTTTGCTAATGGCGTAGTCGGTACAGTCACCGGCCAAAGTTTGTATACTGATTTTACGTTACTGAAGAAAGGTAACGTATATACCGGAGCTAGTTTAGCTGCTACTACTGCTACTAGTAGCGGAGCTAATCCATCAGTGATTACAGTAAATTTTAGTTCAAATCACGGTCTAGTTCCTAACTGCCCTATCTACTGTAGTATGACAGGTGGAACAAATCCTTTACTAGCTACTGGTCAGTTTGTTATTTCTAGTGTCCCCACACTAACTAGTATTGTGTTTACTGCAAGAACCGGCGGCATTGTAACTCCCGGTACTCCTACTATCTATGCGCTTTCAAATAGCTCAGTTGTTCATCGTCCGTTTGACGGTGGCGTACTGATTAGTTGTAAAACCCCTACATTTGGTGCAAGTACTGTACGTGTAAGTAAAAAATATTTTAGATATCAATCAGGTAAGGGTTTGTTATGGTCTACTGGTACAATATTTAGACCTAGTTATGATGTACAGTCAATAGGAGCAGATGGGACTATCATTGGTTCAATTATCACTTGCAAAACTGATGATGTGGATCATGGGTTACAAATAGGTGCAGAGATAACTCTTACTGGTGTAGCAACAAGCGGCTACAATGGTTCATATATTGTATCCAACATCATAGATGATTACACTTTCACATTTTTATCAACTAGCGTATTGGGTGCAGTTGAACCGGTACTAGATTTAGTATCCTCAATCAGTGTAACTAACTGGCACGGTGCAGTTGCACGTGCAGGATGCTTTGACGATCAAAATGGTATGTTCTGGGACTATACCGGTACAATACTATCAGTTGTCAGACGCAGAGCTACTCAACAGCTATCCGGAACACTATCAATTAATGCAAACTCTAATGTTGTAACTGGTAATAATACTAGATTCACTCAACAAGTCAAGGTTGGTGATAAAGTTGTCATTCGTGGCATGACACAGTATGTGACTCAAGTTTCAAGTAACACTTCAATGACTGTCACTCCTGACTACAGGGGCGTATCTAACGCATCAGGTGTCAAAGCCTCAGTAGTTCAAGAAACTCGTGTTAAGCAAAGTGATTTTAATATTGATAAGCTAGATGGTACCGGACCTAGTGGATACGTCATTAACCCTAGTAAAATGCAAATGATGGGACTGCAATATACATGGTACGGCGCAGGCTTTATTGACTTCATGTGTCGCGGCAGTGATGGTAATTGGGTCTATGCTCACCGCATGAAGAATAACAACGTTAACACTGAAGCGCACATGCGTACAGGTAACTTGCCAGTTCGTTATAGTATTGACAATGACGGAAGTCCTGCATTATGCTACTTAACCGCGGATGTCACTGACACTACAACAACACTGGCAATCAACGACACAACGTATTTCCCAAGTGCTGCTACAGTATACATTGATAATGAAATGATTAGCTATACCGGTAAAACAGCGACAACCTTCACCGGATGTACCCGTGCTGCTACATTGACACAGTGGGTATCTGGATCATTCAGAGAAGGTGCTGCAGGCGCGGCAGCTGCGCACACTGCGAATACCGGTGTTATCTTAGTATCTAATACATGTAGCCCAACACTAACTCACTGGGGTAGTGCTTTAATATGTGACGGTTTGTTTGATCAAGATCGTGGGTACATCTTTAACTATCAGCGTCCTGCAGTTTCAATTACTACAGTCGCAACAACTATGTTCTTGATTCGTCTAGCACCAAGCGTTAGCAACTCACAGATCGGTGATTTAGGAGCAAAAGATTTATTGAACAGAAGTCAGTTGTTACTTAATTCAGTGGGTATACAAACCTATAGTGGGGCATCAAGTCCCGGATCAGTTATTGTTGAAGGTATTTTAAATCCAAAGAACTTCAATAGTGCTACTTGGACATCATTGAACTTAGAAAGTCAAGGTGGTCAACCTAGTCTTGCGCAAGTTGCTACAAGCGTATCTTGGTCATCGGGTAGTTTTGCTATTCCAGGAGAACAGGTATTTGCGTTCTCAGCAACTCCCAATAATGATAGTAAACTTGACCTACTAGAACTAAAAGAATTAACAAATAGCCCATTCGGCGGAGTTGGCGCATATCCAAACGGTCCGGACATTTTAGCTATCAACGTTAGAATTGTTTCAGGAACAGCAATTGCAACCACGCTTCTACGCTGGGGCGAAGCACAGGCTTAATATAACAGGAAAAAACAATGAGTGTAGCTAGTCAATTATCTTTTGGAAATGCCGCGGTTTTAACTAGCGGTACTTTACCCGGTGATCGTGGTGTAACCGCAAGCGATGACTTGTCATCGTTTATCGCATATAACGGTAGCAACGTCGCCAATGGACAATTTAATAATAGTACTACTGATCCGGTTGATACTAGTAGATTAAACTATAACGGTAATCTTCATGCTACTAATTTAGTTGCGACTAGCGGCATCAGCGGCCCAGTTAAACCAAGAGTAGTAGTTATAACAGATGCAACATCTGTCACCATGAACGCTGATGTAACTGACATTGCATCACAGATTAATACGCAAGTCGCAGGTATATTAACTATCAATGCAGTAACCGGGTCATTCTTTGATGGGCAAAAAATTATATTCAGAATACAGTCTATTAACATTCAAGAATTTGCATGGAATATTATCTTTGCTGGATCTGCTGATTTAGCATTGCCAACCGTGTCTACAGGTAGTGATAAATATGACTATATGGGTTTCATATATAATAGTGCAACTAACAAATGGCATTTATTAGCTAAGAACTTTGGCTTTTAAACTTTAAGGAAATAGAATATGGCAGATATTATCAATCGCATCGGTGAACAAGTACAAGTGATCTTTGAAAAAGGTGAAGGAGCTCAACTTTACCGAGATGCAATATGGATGGCACAAACAGAATACGATGCAACATCTAGTGCATCTATTGATGCAATTAAGCAAGAAAGATATGACAGCTGGTTAGCTATTATTAATGCTATGCCAACTGAAGAAGTTCCCGTAACAGAAACTCCAATAGTATAACATATGGCAAATAAATACCGGTCAATGAAACAAGCGGGTCAGGGGTAAAGTATGGCAGTATCATTTGTTGCTGCCGGTGCTGTAGCCGGAGGAGTAAATCCTACAGTAGCAGTTCCTGCAGGATTTATTCAAGGAGACTTGCTTCTAATTACTGTCACTGGTTCAAGTACGGTTGCAACTCCGGCTGGTTGGACACAAACTCGCTCACAAGGTGGGCAAATGTATGTGGTCATTCTCTCTAAAATTGCAACTGGTACAGAAACAGCAGTAGCACTAACAAACTTAACCGGCGCTAACTCTATTGCAGTTATGCTTGCTTATCGTGGCGCAAGCGCAGTTGATGTAACTAGTGGTTATGTTTATAAACCAACTCTTTCTCTAGGCCCTATAACTACTTCTTCACAAACAACAAACACTTATGCCAATGAACTTCAAGTTAGTGTTTTTGCTGCTACCAACACAGGAGGCAACTGGACAGCGCCCGGTTCCCCTACTACAACTCGTGTCAATGCATCGTCCAATACAACTTCTAACGGTTTGTTAATTGTAGATGAGACTCAAGCAGCAGCAGGCCTTAGTACCATTAGATCCGCAACAATAGATGTTCTAACCCAGCTGACTGGTTTTACATTCTCCATCATACCCAGCGGCCGCTATTGGGTAGGCGGCACTGGAACATGGGATGCTACAACAACTAACTGGGCATTCTCATCAGGTGGTGCAAGTGGTGCTCCTGCCCCGAAGGTGTCTGATTCTGTAACATTTGATCAAGCTGGTACTTATACTGTCACTATGACAGGTGCTTTAACATGCTTTGGTATGACTGTTAGTGCCAGCGCACCCACATTTACATCCACAGGTACACTTACAAATTCTGGTTCTATGTCATTAGATGCGGGAACAGTTTGGAGTGCCACTGGTCTGCTAACATTCAACTCTACCACTTCGGGTAGAACAGTAACCGCTAACACAGTAGCAATTAGTAGTCCGATAACATTTAATGGAGTAGGCGGGGCATGGACTTTAGGTAGTGCATTAACTACTGGAGCAGCGGTCACCACCACATTAACGAATGGTAGCCTTTTATTAAATGGGTTTAATTTAACTACTGGTAGTTTCAGTTCCAATAACACAAACATTCGGGCAATTGCATGGGGTACAAATAGTATATATTTGACACACACTACTGCTGCGCAGACTGTATTGGATATGGCTGTTCTTACTAATTATAGTTCTACTGGATCACCGTCATTTGTTAGTGATGCATCAGTAACCAGAACTTATACGTTTGGAACTACAGGTGGCACATCAGCGAAGTCCCCTGACTTAGCATTAACTGGTAGTGGTACAGCAGTACAAACATTCACAACAGGTAGTTGGTTTGGTTTATTGAATTTTGGTACTACTGCATTTAATCCGGGAACAACGGCATTAAACTTGGATGGATTAACATTATCAAGTGGTGGTACATTTACTACTTTAACGCCGACAATGGTAGGAACTGGTACTATTATTTCCAATGGCAAACCTCTACCGACATTAACTATTAATAGTATATCAGGTACTACAACATTAGGAGATGCACTCACAACAGTTAACACCGCTACTACTACATTGACAAGCGGCACTCTTGCATTAGCTAGTTTTACATTAACAACTGGTATATTCAGTTCGTCTAATACTACTATCCGTGCAATTGCATTTGATACAGGTAATATTGTATTAGCGCACCCTACTGCCGCTACTACAGTATTGAATATGGCAATTGTAACTAATCTTACAACAACCGCAACTACTGGTGGATTTGTCACTGCGGCATCAATCACCCGCACATTTACTTTTGGAACCACTAGCGGCACATCAATTAATGCACCTAACTTAGCTATTACTAGTGGTGCTGCAATACCTACTATCACAACTAACAGTTGGTTTAATACGTTAGACTTTACCGGTAGCACATGTACCCCTGCTGCAACTACAGTTAACGTGTCTACATTAACATTGGCATCAGGTGGTACATATACAGCTTTAATACCGTCGTTCACTAGAACACAGACGTGGACAAGTCAATTCAGTAAACAATTAGGAGGTATGGTATTTAACTTAAGTGGCGGAACACTAACTTTAGACGGCACCCCAACGTTTGTTCCTACTGCTGCATTCACCCTAACTGCTGGCACATTGAATTTAACTGGTGATTTAACTATTGGAACATTCAGTTCGACTAACACTAACACTCGTTCAATAACTTTCGGTACCAGTAGCATTATATTGTCAACTACTACTGCGGCAGCAACTAACCTGAACATGGCAACTGCTACTGGGTTTAGTTGTACAGGCACCGGTGGATTCAACGCAGCAGCAAATATAACAAGATCATTTACATTTGGTACTACAGGCGGCACATCAGCGAACGCTCCTAACTTAACATTTACTACTGGTACCGCAATACAAACTCTTACTACTGCTAGTTATTTTAATAAACTAGATTTTGGTACTACTGCATTCGTGCTCCCTGGCACTGGATTGAATGTCAACGATTTGGTACTATCAACTGGTGGAACATATACCAGTTTGACACCTACAATGGTTGGTAGTGGTACTATAGTTTCTAATGGTAAACCTATCAGTGGATTAGTTATCAATACTTTGAGTACGTTTTATCTACCAAGTAACTTGCCGTTTGGCGCAGCAACTTCTAGCATCAACTTGAATTCAGGTACATTCGATTTGAATGGTAGAGATTTAACTATAGGTTCATTTACTGCATCTAGTACCTTAGCCCGTTCAATTGCGTTTGGTACTAATAAAATTATATTAGCAACTACCGCGGCAGGAACAAACGTATTATCAGTAGCGAACGCTAGTAACTTCACTTACACCGGCACTGGACAGTTTGAAAGTGATGCCTCAGTAACACGATCATATATATTCGGCACTAGTGGTACTGCCCCTACTGCAGCCAACGCACCTAAGATAAAGCTAACTGGCACTGGCGCTGGTATAGCAACATTCTCAACTGGTAGTTGGTTTAACACTCTTGATTTTGGTACTACTGCATTCGCAGTTCCTACTACATCAGTGAACGTCAGCACTATTATCTTAAATACCGGCGGCACTTATACTGGTTTAACTATAGTAGGAATTGGCACCGGCAGTGTAACTACTGCTGGTAAAACAATTGCAGCATTGACTGTCAATAGTACAGCAATTACTACTTTAAATGATGCATTAACCACTGTTGTCACCGGTACTACTACTCTAACAAGTGGCACATTAAATCTTAATGATTTTACACTGACCACTGGTATATTCAACACAAACGGCATTATTGTTCGTTCAATTGCATTTGGTACAGGCAACATCGTATTAACACATACTACTGTTGCGGTTGTGGTGTTAGAAGTATCAGATGCTACTAACTTTAGTTACACTGGAACGGGCGGGTTTGTTACAGGAATGAACGTTACTCGCACATTACGATTTGGTTATATCGCAGGTGGTTCATCAACTAATGCACCTAATCTATCTATCACTAGTGGAGCAGAAGTTCCGACATTTACTAATGGATCATGGTTCAACACTTTAAATTTTACTGGTAGTACGTGTACCCCGGCAATGTCTGCGATTACTCTAGGTATATACGTCAGTACATTGACTCTAGCAACAGGCGGAACTTACACTGGACTAATTCCTGTATTCACTAGAACACAAACTTGGTCAAGTCAGTTCAGTAAACAACTAGGCGGCATTGGATTTAACTTAGGCAGCGGAACACTAACATTAGATGGCACACAGACATATACTGCAACATCAATATTTTTACTAGTTCTTGGTACTTTAGACTTAGGTAGCAGCGATCTAACTATAGGTACATTCAGTTCTACTAATACCAACACTCGTTCAATAAGTTTTGGTTCTAATAATATTATATTAGCGACTACTACCGCAGCCGCAGTAAACCTTAATATAGCGACTGCTACTAACTTCACTTATATCGGTACTGGTGGATTCGTGGCAGCAGCAGATATTACTAGAACGTTTACCTTTGGTACGACCGGAGGAACAACTAACAACTCACCTAACTTAACATTTACTACAGGCGTTGCTATTCAAACACTGACTAGTAGTAGTTGGTTTAATAAACTAGACTTTGGTACTACTGCGTTTAATCCAGGAACAACTACATTAAATCTTGATAGTTTAGCTCTTTCATCGGCCGCAGGCGTTTATACTACCATGACTATAAACATGGTTGGTACTGGAACTATCAAATCTAATGGAAATGCGACTTTAGCAATATTGAATATCAATTCAGTGTCGGGTACTACTACATTGGTAGATGCATTCTCATTGACCGCAGGCGGAACCACTACATTAACAACAGGTATATTAGATTTAGGTGGATTCACGTTAACAACTGGTGTATTCAGTTCAACTAATACAAATGAGCGTTCAATAATATTTGGTTCTACTAATATTGTATTGACTAATACTATTGCAGGTAATAGTGCTCTAGTAATGGCTATTGCTACTAACTTTACTTATACTGGCACAGGCGCCTTTACTAGCGCAATGACAACTTCTAGAAGATTTGACTTCGGTCGTTCTGGTGGAGCCACATTAACTAATGCACCCAATTTGTCAATCACTAGTGGTGCTAGTGAAGTTCTGATGTACACTGGAAGTTATTTCAAAACTGTTGACTATACCGGTAGTACAAGTACGGTAGCCGGTAGTAGCACCGGAGTAACTGGAAGTTTTAACACACAGTCGTTAATTTTAGGTGATGGCACCTACACTCTCATGACTATAAACATGGTTGGAATGAGTACTATTAATGGTAACAGTAAATCAATCGCGGCATTAACTATAAACCATGACAGTACTACAAGTTTAGTCGGAACGGTTACTGTGGTCGGCACTACTACATTTGGCGCCACTTTAGCTCCTACATTAGATTTGAATGGCTATGATTTGACAACCGGATCGTTTGCTTCGTCTTATAATACGGTACGTTCAATAATTTTTGGCACTAACTATATAGTAACTACTACCGCCGGCATAGATATGCCAATTGCTGACAACTTCACTTATACAGGCACCGGCGGATTTAAAGGTAGTATGGGCGTAGCCCAATCGTTCAATTTTGGTAGCACATCCGGCGCCGATACCTCCAATGCGATTAATTTATTTGTAGCATCGGGTAGTGCTCCATTTGATTCGGTAAACAATAGTTGGTTTAAGAAACTTGACTTTACTGGTAGCACTGGCACAAGTGCTCCTGCTATTATAAATGTAAATGAGTTAATATTATCCAGTAGCGGTACATATCTTGCATTAACTGCAAATATGTTTGGACCTGCTAGCACTATCAGCGGTAATGGTAAGTCAGTAAACACGTTTACTATTCCTACTACAGGGACAACTACCCTACTAAGTGCATTGGGAGTCAATGCTCATACTCAGTTGATAAACACTACTTTAGATTTAGCTGGGTTTGCATTTACCTCACTGGGGGTAATCAATTATAATGGTGGAGTAATACTTAATTTTGGAAATATTAGTTGTACTACTTTTACGCTCAACGGACCTACTCTAGTACTTGACAGTGGATCTATAAATTGCAGCATTAGTTTTGTAATTAACTCAGGTTCATATACATTGGCTGCACTAGGATCGATGGGCCCAACTCCTCTATTCACTCATACATCAGGTGATGTGATATTTGGTAAAGATTATAGCCTCACTACTACTGGTATTTATGCACTGACAAGTGGTACACTAGACTTAGGTGGGTTTACATTAACAACTGGTATCTTTAGTTCATCTAATGCTAACACTCGTGCAATTGCATTTGGTTCGGGTAGCATTGTATTAACAAATACTGTTACTAATATTAATTGTTTGTCAATGGCCGATGCTACTAACTTCTCATATACCGGTATAGGTGGATTTGTTGCCGCTGCAGATATAGTTGGTAGAAGATTTGATTTTGGTCGCACCGCAGGTGGTACTGATTCTAACGCACCCAATTTGTCTATTACTAGTGGTTCTAATGAAATATTGTTTTTTTCAACCAGTTGGTTTAATAAACTTGATTTGACTGGTAGTACTTGTATTGTATCTGGGTCTGCTACTGGTACACTCGTAACATTAAATCTTAAATCATTAACTCTTGGTGGTGCTGCATCATATGCTAACTTGACTGCAAATATAGTTGACACTGGTACTATTAACGGTAACGGTAAATCAATGTTCGTATTAGTCGTCAACCACATTGGTACTACAACTTTTACTGGATCCTTGACAGTTTCAGGAACATATACTCAAACATCAGGTGATATTGATTTTGGTACATATAATTTAACCTGCGCAGGTGCAATAGCTTACACATCTGGTACATACGCTAATACTGGTATAATTTCTTGCACTACTTTTACTGTTAACGGTAACTTCACTCTTACCAACGGTACACTTACTCCTAGCACTAGCTTCATATTAGCGTCAGGTACATTTGAATATGTCGGTGGTACGTTAAGTCCGGCACCGGCATTCATTCATACTTCAGGCGTCGCAACTTTTTCTAAAGCGTATGCGCTCACTGCTACCGGTACGTATACATTGACTGCTGGATACATAGTTTTAAACGGTTACAACTTAACTACTGGTATATTCAGTTCAAGTAACGCAAATATTCGTGAAATAAGTTTTGGTCTCAATGATATTATTCTCGCAACTAGTACAGCAGCCGCAGTAAACCTTAATATGTCAACTGCTACTAATTTTAGTTGCACTGGTATCGGCGGCTTTAGAGCAGCAGCAGATATAACACGGACTTTTGCTTTTGGTAACACCATTGGCGGTACAACAGCTAATGCACCTAACTTAACTTTTACTACTGGTGCAGCAGTGCAAACTCTTACCACTGCTAGTTGGTTTAACTCACTAAATTTTGGCACTACTTCATTCAATCCAGGTACAACTACATTAAATCTTACTACTCTGTTGTTATCTATTAATGGCACGTACACCGCACTATCACCTAATATGATCGGTACTGGTACCATCAATACTGCCGGTAAAACAATCGGATCATTTACTGTTAACACACTTGGTACAGTTACATTAGCTAGCAACATACAATGTGCAAATTACTTCCAATTAGATGGATTCATTGATTATCAAACCTATACTATAAATAGTACAGGAGCAATGTCCTATACTGGTGGAACGTTGACCGATGCTACTATTACTTGCGCTAGTGTCACTATCTCAACCGGAGTATTTTCATTCATTAGCGGCGTAATAAATACTCCTACTTTTACTGTAGCATCTGGTACATTTAATTATGTTGGTGGAGATTTGTCTTCGGTGACAAATTTTACACACACTAGCGGTACTGTTAATATGACTAGTGACTTGACCTTAGCACCAAACAGTACTTACACGTTCACTGCTGGTACACTAGCAATGAATGATTTTACGTTGTCTACTGGTATATTCAGTTCAACTGGTATCATTGCCCGTTCTATATTATTCGGTACGGGTAATATTATGTTAACTCACACAACAGCAGCACAAACTGTACTGTCAATGGCAGACGCTACTAATTTCAACTATACCGGGACTGGTGGATTTAGAACAACAGCAGATGTGACCAAAACATTTACAGTTGGTAGTACTTTGGGTGCTAACTTTAACAATGCACCTAGCTTGGCAATCACTAGTGGTAGTGCTGTACCAACTATTACAACTAACAGTTGGTTCAAAGTATTAGATTTTACCGGCAGTACTTGTACCCCGGCTGCAACTACCGTCAATATAGATACGCTACTGCTTGACGCTACTGGAACTTATACTGGATTGATCCCTTGCTTTACTAGAACACAAACTTGGACTAGTCAGCACAGTAAACAGTTAGGTGGTATCGGGGTGAACAGACTTTTCACTACTGTTACGCTAGACGGCACTCAAACATATACTGCAACTTCAGTGTGCTCAGTGATAGCAGGTACGTTAGACTTAGGTGGGTATGATTTAACAATTGGGTCATTCATTAGTTCAGGCACAAGTATTCGTTCAGTTGTGTTTAAAAATACTAATATTATTTTGAACACTACTACTGCGGGCGCAGTGCTGTCAGTAGCTGATGCTACTAACTTTAGTTATACTAGTATCAGCGGAGGCTTTGTGTCTGATGCTACTATAGCAAGAACATATCAATTTGGCAGCACCCTCGGTGCTAGCACGGCGAATGCACCAAACTTATTAATTAATAGCGGAACAGCAATACCGTCTATTACAACTAATAGTTGGTTTAATACTCTTGACTTCACTGGTAGTAGTTGCACCCCTGCAGCAACAGTAGTAAATGTCAATAACCTAACGTTATCTAGTGGCGGCACATTTACTGGTATTTCAGCAACCATGCGGTCTAATGGTATAATCACACCTAATGGCAAGAGCATAGCAGCATTAGTTATAAATCATACTGATTTAGGAACTACTTCATTAGCGGGGGCACTAACCTGCACTACGCATACATACACTACTGGTAACATTGACTTCAATAATTTTAACTTGACCGGAACTGTTGCCATCTATTCTAGCGGCTCATTCTCTAACATTAATGTTTTTGTTTGCACTTCGTTTAATATTGCTGGAAATTTTGTACTTGATAATGGTATCATCACTCCGAGTTCAGCTATTACCTTAAATTCAGGATCACTTACTTACCTTGGTGGAACAATAAGTCCGGTAGCTACGTTTAATCATAATGCAGGTACGGTGACACTAGGTAAGAGTTACGCTCTCACCGTGAATGGTACATATACATTAACTGCTGGCTCATTGAATTTGAATAACTATAATTTGAGTACTGGTATATTCAGTTCGACCGGTATCGTTGCCCGCTCAATTGAATTTGGTACAGGTAATATTACACTGACACATACTACTGTCGCTACTACTGTTCTGTCAATGGCAGTTGTTACTAACTTTACTACATCAGGTACTGGTGGATTTGTCACTGCGGCATCAATCACCCGCACATTTACTTTCGGAACCACTGGAGGCTCTGAGACAAATGCAGTGAGCCTAGCAATTACTAGTGGTAGTGCTGTACCAACTATCACTACTAACAGTTGGTTTAATAAGTTAGACTTTACTGGTAGTACCTGCGCACCGATTGCAGCAGCGGCGTACGTGAACACCTTGATATTGGCCACAGGTGGCGATTATACCGGTTTGGTAGCTAGATTTACTAGAACACAAACTTGGTCAATGCAATATGGTAAACAACTGGGTGGCATGGGGTTTAACCTGGCTGGCGGTACGCTTACATTAGATGGTACACAAACATTCCCTGCTATTTCCAGCTTTTTATTGCAGGCAGGAAAATTAAATTTAGGTGGATATGATTTCTCAATTGGAACATTTAGTGCCAACAGTACCGCCGAATTGATTGCATTTGGCACCAACAATATTGTATTGACTACTACTGCTACACTAGTAACAGCTCTTAACTTTGGCAATGCTACCAACTTTACCTGCACTGGCACCGGTGGATTTGTAATACCGGCGGATAGGGAAAGAACATTTGTTTTTGGTACTACCGGTGGCACTAGTGCCAACGCTCCTAACTTGACATTTACTGGTTCAGGTACCGCTATACAAACATTGACTACTGGTAGCTGGTTTAATAAACTTGATTTTGGTACTACTGCATTTTCCCCCAGTGTAACTACATTAAACTTAAACGGGCTGACATTATCCAGTGGCGGCGGCAGCTATACTGCTTTGATTGTAAACCTGGTTGGCAGTGGCATTATTATAGGTAATGGCACTGCATCATTAGGCGGGCTAACTATCAATCATTCGGCCACCACTACACTGGGTGGAAATTTTGCAGTAAACTATGTGTTGAATTGTTCGGTCACGTTAACTAGTGGGACACTGGCGCTAGCTGGGTATACATTAACAACTGCTGCTTTCATTTCGACTAACACAAACACAAGATCAATTGCGTTTGGTACCGGCAATATTGTTTTATCAGTCCCTAGTGGATCAGCAGTGCTGAATTTAGACATGGCAGATGCTACTAACTTTACTTGTACTGGTACTGGTGGATTTACTAGTGCAATGTCAGTAGATAGAACATTTACATTCGGCAGTACAACAGGCGGCTCTGTAAGTAACGCACCAAACTTATCTATTACTAGCGGTGCTGCAATACCAACAATTACCAGTGGTAGCTGGTTTAACGCACTTAATTTTACAGGTAGTACTTGTACACCCGCAGCAACTACGGTAAACGTGTCTACATTGACATTAGCTACCGCCGGCACTTACACTGGATTGACTCCATTATTCACTAGAACACAAACATGGACCAGTCAATACAGTAAAACATTAGCTGGCATTGGTTTTAATTTAATTGATGGAACACTAACACTAGATGGAACACAAACTTACAGTGCGACTGGTAGTTTTAGTTTAGTTGCTGGTACATTGAATTTAGGTGGTGTTAATCAAACATTTGGTAGATTTATTTCAAATACTACTGACACTCGTTCAATTGCTTTTGGTACTAACAATATTATATTAGCAACTACTACTGCTGCCGTAGTAAACCTTAGTATGCCAACTGCTACTAATTTTAGCTACACTGGTACCGGTGGATTTACTAGTGCAATGAGTGTAGCTAGAACATTTAATTTTGGATCTACTGCGGGGGGCACATCAGTCAATGCACCTAACCTATCATTGACTAGTGGCGCCTCAATACCAACATTCATATCCGGTAGTTGGTTTAATACTTTAAACTTTACCGGTAGTTCTAGCACACCGGATGTGGCTACATTGAATCTCAACAGTTTAACACTGCCCGGCACCGGAACATATACCAATCTAACGGTAAATATGGTTGGTAATGGTACTATCAACGGCAATAGTAAAACTATTGGAGCACTAACTGTCAACTCTAATAACCCTAACACAACAGAACAATATAAAGTTGTTACTTTCAATAGTTCCGGGTCAATAACTTTCCCTGCATCTAATGCACCACCTACAGTTGAATATCTAGTAGTTGGCGGGGGAGGCGGGGGAGGCGGCGGCGCCCAGCGTGGTGGCGGAGGTGGCGGTGCCGGCGGATTAGTAGCGGGAACATCTTCGATAACTAGTGGGATAAGTTACCCGGTTACTGTTGGTAGCGGCGGAGCCGCTACCGTAATAGCCGACAGTGCGGGTGCTGTCGGAACTGCATCATCTTTTTCTGGAGTTACAGGAAACGGCGGTGGCGGTGGTGGCTATCAGGATATCAACGGCCCAACTACTGGTGCCTGCGGTGGCGGTGGCTCGCAGAACGGCAATCAAGCAGGTGCAGCCGGAAATCAAGGATATGGCGGCGGCCAAGGCTTCGATGGCGGCACTCCTGGCCCGTGGCGCGGCGGCGGTGGCGGCGGAATGGGAGCCATCGGCGACAATGGCAGCGTTGGCGGCGCAGGCGGTGTGGGTCTATTAAACTCTATATCCGGAACATCTAGTTATTACGCCGGTGGCGGTGGCGGCGGTGCGCAGAGTACTTCGGCCGGCGCTGGCGGAAATGGTGGCGGAGGGGCAGGGGGCTCGGATTCTAATGGCAGCAACGGTACAGCTAATAAGGGCGGTGGCGGCGGGGGCGGGGGATTCAATGGCGGCACCGGCCTCGGTGGTGGTGGTGGATCGGGCCTAGTCAGTATCCGTTATCTAGCTACTTACGCGGATCCAACGTCAACGACTGGATCACCTGCTGTTTATACTATTGCGGTCCCTTTAGTAGCAGTAACACAGACTACATCTGACATAGTAACGTTAAGTAGCGCATTGTTTGTAACAGGAACTACGACATTAACTTTTGGAAAAATTAATCTAAACAATTTCACACTGTCAACTAGTAGTTTTATTTCAAGTAATACGAATGTTCGTGCAATTGATTTTGGATCAGGCAACATTGCAATAAGTACGGCCGCCGCAGCCGGAACTGCTGTATTGTCAATGGCAGATGCTACTAACTTTACTTGTACTGGTACTGGTGGATTTACTAGTGCATTGAGTGTAGCACAAACATTTAGATTTGGTAGTACAGCAGGTGGCTCATCAACTAAGGCACCTAATTTATCTATTTACAGTGGTACAGCTATTCCTACTATCATAACTAATAGTTGGTTTAATACTTTGAATTTTACTGGTAGTTCTAGCACACCTGCAGTGACAACAGTTAATGTCAATTCTATAATATTAGCAACTGGCGGAACATACACTAATCTAACAGTAAATATGGTTGGTACTGGAACTATTACTAGTAATGGTAAAACTATTGCAGCACTAAACATCAATTCTAATAACCCCGACGTACTGGTTCCATATAAAGTTTATACGTTTAATAGTTCCGGGTCAATAACTTTCCCTGCATCTAATGCACCACCGACAGTTGAATATTTAGTAGCTGCAGGCGGTGGTGGAGGAGGAGGAGGTATTGGTGCCGGTGGTGGCGGGGGCGGCGGCGGTGCCGGCGGTCTAATTTTATCAAGTGCTAGTATAGTACCCGGATCTAGTTATTCAATAGCAGTCGGATCAGGTGGCATTGCAGCCACTGGTATTAGCGGAACATCAGGATCAATATCTTCATTTCATGATAGTATAGCAATTGGTGGAGGTTACGGCGGGCAGCGAGTCCCAGGTGGTGCAGGCGGATCCGGTGGTGGAGGTGGAGGTGGCCTAGGCACCCGTATAGGCGGACTCGGTACTGCAGGTCAAGGTAATAACGGTGGTGCAGCAGCAGCAGCCGGCCCGGCAAATGCAGATTCTTCTGGTGGTGGTGGTGGTGCAGGCTTTGCAGCCGCTGATGCAGTGGCTACTGTCGCTAGTTCTGGCGGCGACGGACTATCTTCTGTTATTGCCGGTACAGAAACATATTATGCTGGCGGTGGTGGTGGTGGCGGAAATACTACTCCGGGCGCTGGCGGCAATGGCGGCGGCGGAGCAGGTGGAGGTAACCTCCAAAACGGATCAGCAGGCACATCTAACACCGGCGGCGGAGGTGGCGGCGGTGGTGGCGGAAATACTAGCGGTGGCGCAGGCGGCTCGGGTGTAGTAATTATTAGTTACATGTCCGTTTACGCGGATCCATCATCAACGACTGGATCACCTAATGTTTCTACTATTATAGCTATTCCATTAATAGCATCTTCACCTGACATAGTAACATTAAGTGGTGCATTAACTGTAACAGGAGTTACCTCATTAACTCTAGGAAAACTGAATCTAAACAATTTTACACTAACAACGGCTGGATTCAGTTCAAGCAACACGAATGTTCGTGTACTAGCTTTTGGTACAGGTAATATTGCATTAACTAGCACTACCGCATCAACTACTGTATTGTCAATGGATGATGCTACTAACTTCAGTTACACCGGCACTGGTGGATTTACTAGTGCAATGAGTGTAACTAGAACATTTACTTTTGGTAGTACAGCCGGGGGTTCTATATTCAATGCAATGAATCTATCACTAACCAGTGGTGCAAGCACAATAACACTTACCAGTGGTAGTTGGTTCAAAGTATTAGCTGTTACCGGCACTACAAGCACTATAGCAGCAACTACCTTATATGTAGATACATTGACGTTAGCGACCGGCGGTACATATACCGGATTAACACCTGTATTCACTAGAACACAAATTTGGACAATGCAATTTGCCAAGCAATTAGCTGGAATAGGTGTAAATAGTGTTGATGCAACTCTTACTCTAGATGGTACACAAACCTATGCAACGACAAGTAAGTTATTACTGACTGCAGGTACATTAGATTTAGGCGGTAGCAATGTAACATTTGGATCAGTTGTTTCAAGTAATAATAATGCTCGTGCGATTGTATTTGGCTCAAATAACATTACACTAGCAACTACTGTAGCAGATACTGAAGTTTTATCAATGGCAGATGCTACTAACTTCACTTGTACAGGTACTGGTGGATTTACTGCAGGAATGAATGTGACAAGAACATTTAGTTTCGGAAGTACAACAGGTGGCTCTGCAACAAGTGCACCTAATTTATCTATAACCTCTGGTGCAAATCTACTAACAATCAGTAATGGTAGTTGGTTTAGGGTATTAGATTTTACCGGTAGTACGAGTGAGATAATTCCAACTACATTAAATGTAGATACACTAACACTTGCGACCGGTGGCACTTACACTAGTTTGACTTCGGTATTTACTAGAACACAAACTTGGACTAGTCAATTCAGCAAAGTATTAAGTGGCATTGGAGTGAATAAGGCAGGCGCCACACTAACATTAGACGGTACTCAAACATTAGCTGTTATGTCTAATATCGTAGTAAATGCCGGGACACTAAATCTAGCCGGATATGATATATCTTGTTACAATTTTAGCTCTACTGGTACCGGATCAAGAGTTATTACTGGAGCGAGTGCAATTACAGTAACTAATAATTGGTCTGTTATAAATGGTACGGGGCTCGACACATCCGGTTGTACAATTAATATGGTTGCACAGGCGACTAAAACATTTGCAGGCGCTGGGGGAACTTATGGTACACTTGTTCAAAAGAGCAAGTACCCTCTTTTAATAACAGGTTCTAACAGCTTTGAAAGTGTACAAGTAAGCAGCGACATGGTTGAATTTGTTACTGCTATGATACCTATCGGTGAAATGTCATATACTACACCAGGTACTTATACTTGGACAGCACCAGCATACGTAACTAGTGTTAGTGTAGTGACTGTCGGCGGCGGCGGGTCTGGTGGCATAGGTAGTACTGGCGGAGCTATGGGCGGTGGTGGCGGTGCTCTAGCTTGGAAAAACAATATTTCGGTTACTCCTGGCCAATCATACACCGTAGTTGTCGGTGCGGGCGGTGCTGCACAAGTTAATCAATCTAGCTCAAACACCGGCTTCTCGGGTGGCGACAGTTACTTTTTAAGTACAACTACTGTCAGAGCCGGTGGCGGCACTGGGGGCAATTGCAGTGGAACTCTAGTACCGGGCGGCGCTGTTCTGGCCGGAGACGGTGGTGGTGCTGGCGGCCGGGTATCATTCATCTGGGGTGGCGCCGGAGGTGCTGGAGGATACAACGGCAATAGTGGTACCGGTGGTCAAGGTGGCGATAGCAGCGGACTCAGCGCCGGTGCTGGACAGAATGGTGGCGGTGGTGGCGGAAATGGTACTACTAGCGTTGGCAACGGTACCGGTTCTGGTGGTGGTGTAGGAATTATGGGTCTAGGTGCAAATGGCTCAGCAGCTTCGAGCGGCATAACAAGTGCTAGTGGTAGTCCTGGATCAGGTGGATCCGGAAAATTGTACGGTGGTGGTGGCAATGGCCTCTACACATTCGGCGGCAATTCCGGGCCCGGTGGCGACGGTGCAGTTCGTATTATCTGGGGGTACAAAAGATCGTTCCCAGTAGATACACCGGTGACTGTGGATATGATGATAGTCGGTGGTGGTGGTGGTAGCCAAATAGGCGCTGGAGACGCAAATTCTGGTATCGGTGGCGGTGGCGGTGGCGGAGTAGTCCTTACAACTTACACTATTCCTCAATCAGTGATAGTATCGCAAACAGCGATAGTAGTGACAGTTGGTACTGGTGGCTACAATAGTAACGGTTCTAATTCGACAGTAGCTGCGGCCGATAATACTTTTTCACTCACTGCATTAGGCGGTGGCGCAAGCGGCACGTTCCAGGTGAACGGTACTGCAGGCGGCAGTGGTGGTGGTGGTGGTGGTAGAGACTACCCACCGGGCACAGGCGGCACAGGTTTACAACCAACTAGTGCTAGTGGTGGATACGGTAACAACGGCGGCAACTGCCGAACAGGTAATGAAGGTGGAGGCACATCGGCTGGCGGCGGCGGAGGTGGCGCCGGAGCAGTAGGTGGTTACGGTGTATCTCAACTTGGCGGTGTCGGTGGCGTTGGTATAGCATCTACATTGATTGGTGCTAGCATAGCACTAACGCTAGGTGTAGGAGAGATTTCTGGTAGTTCTGTTTACTTTGCTGGCGGAGGCGGTGGCATGGCAAACGGTAGCGGTGGCGCAGGTGGTTTAGGTGGCGGGGCAGTGGGTGCATCCAGTACTTATCAAGGCTCCGGATCTGCAGCCAGTACTCAATCTAATTCGACCGGTGTTAGAAATGGCAAAACAAATACAGGTGGCGGCGCAGGTGGCGCAGCAGCTGGTTACACATATGGCGGAACTGGCGGTTCGGGTATAGTCATCATTCGTCAATTACTGACGACTTCCCCACCGGCCGCTGCAACTGGTGGATGCACTGTAGTATATGATGGATTGTATATCTTATACATCTTCAAGAGCTCCGGTACTATAACACTGTAACTAATATTAATAATGGAATAAGCACATGACACAATCTACAACTACCCTTATTTTTGAAGCAGGGACTACTACTACGATAACCGATACTAATATATCCGGAGTAGATGGAGCTATGCTAACACTGAAAAGTTCTTCACCCGGCACACAGTTCACTTTGGCTAAATCTAGCGGCACAGTTACCGCAACCTATACGAAAATACAAGACAGTAACGCTACTGGTGGAGCAGTTTGGGATGCTACTAGTAGAACCAATTACAACTTCGGTGACAACACTGGCTGGATCTTTACGGTGGTACCGGTGACCGGTGAATTCTTTTCTTTCTTCTGATTGTAATTTAAAAACTACGGAAGCATTCTATAGATAAGTATATGTCTAATGAATGTATTTCAAACTAACTATGAAGCCAGACTGCGCAGCTGGTGTGAGTTAAGATCAACCCTAGAAAACAGCGATACTAAAACCAAATCTATAGCAATTGACCACTGGTGGCAGAAAGCTCCTTTGGTCAATCACCATTTACACTTACAAGATTCTATGACATGGCCGGGACCCTGGGAACTTCTATCCGAAAATACCTACTGTACGGTTGCAAGAGCACTAGGAATGTGTTATACTCTACTTCTAGTGGGAGTAGACGATATACAATTAGTTGAGGCGACTGACATGCAAGGCGATGATATGGTAATAGTCCTAGTTGACCGCGCTAAGTATGTACTTAATTACTGGCCCAATTCAGTATTAAATAGCAGTTCAACAGAATTTACAATCAAGCGACACATTGATGTGTCCGCAATCCAATTAAAATTATAACAGGCAAAATATGAATATAAATGTGATCAAGAGAGATGGAACTAAAGAGCCACTGATGTTAGAAAAGTGGCAAGCTCAGGTCGCTAAAATATGTGTTGGGATAGCTGATGTTAGCCCATCAATGGTAGAAATTAAGTCACAACTTCACTTTTATGACGGTATCTCAACCCGTCAAATTGACGAGATTACCCTACGTGCTATCGTAGACTTGATTGATGTAGAGAATAATCCAGATGTAGGACATACTAACTATCAGTATGTAGCTGGCAAGCAACGACTAAGCATGTTACGTAAAGATGTATACGGTGACTATGAAGTACCTAGCTTGTACTCTATCATTAAGACTAATGTAGAGACAGGTCTATACACTAATGAACTACTAGAATGGTACAGTGAAGAAGACTGGAACAAGATGGATTCATTCTTAGACCATTCTAAGGACGAGCAATATTCTTATGCCGCCATTGAACAATTGATAGAGAAGTACTTGGTTAAGAACCGTAGCACAAAACAAACATATGAAACTCCACAAATTAGATATATGGTCGCGTCCGCTACTATATTTCACAAAGAAGAACCGAATGCAGCGAGAATGCGTTACATAAAGGAATATTATAATGCTGCTAGTGATGGTCTGTTTACTCTTGCTACACCTGTGCTTGCTGGTCTTGGCACTCCGACAAAACAATTTAGTAGTTGTGTGCTTATCAGGAGCGATGATGATCTGGATAGTATTTTTGCTAGTGGCGAAATGATGGCAAAGTATGCTAGCAAACGTGCTGGCATTGGCTTAGAGATTGGAAGACTACGCCCCTTAGGTAGTCCTATTCGTGGCGGAGAAATTATGCATACAGGTATGATCCCCTTCTTAAAGAAATGGTTTGGGGATCTGCGTTCGTGCAGTCAAGGAGGTATTCGTAATGCAAGTGCTACTGTATTTTATCCTATCTGGCATCATCAGTTTGATGACCTAATCGTTCTTAAGAACAATCAAGGAACAGAAGAAACTCGTGTGCGTCACATGGACTATGGAGTTGTACTATCTGCTTTCTTCTGGCGTAGATTTAAGAACAAAGAAGATATCACTTTTTTCGACCCCAATGAAGTCCCCGACCTCTATCAAGCGTTCTATTCTAATACGGAACTCTTTGAAGAACTGTATGTCAAGTACGAGAAACAAAAGAACCTTCGCAAGAAAACAATGAGTGCCGAAGAGGTATTCAAAAGTGGAATTCTAAAAGAACGAACAGATACAGGACGTATCTACCTAGTGTTCATTGACAATGTAATGAATCAAGGTCCATTCGATCCTGAGTATCATACAATCTACCAGAGTAATCTATGCTGTGAAATTCTATTACCAACGAAATCGTTTAAGAGACTTGATGACGAAGAGGGAAGAATTGCGCTCTGCACACTTGGCAGTATTAACTGGGGTGCATTTCGCAATCCCGAAGATATGCGTAGGGCTTGTCGCATTCTGCATCGTAGTCTTAATAACATTTTGGATTACCAAGACTTCCTTTCTATCCAATCTAAACTAAGCAATGATGAGATTCGCCCATTAGGTATCGGTATCACTAACTTAGCATACTGGCATGCAAAGCGCAGTTTGAAGTATGGTGACAAAGATGCACTAGCTGAACTTAAAACATGGATGGAACATCAGACATTCTATCTCACAGAGATGAGTGTTGAGTTAGCTAAAGAGCGTGGTAAGTGTTTGGGTAGTGACCATACTCGTTATGGTAAGGGTGTCTTCCCGTGGGAGCTACGTGCTAAGGGTGTTAACGAACTAACTGACTTTACCCCTGAACTAGACTGGGAAACATTACGGGCAGATATGATTACATACGGTGTCCGTAATGCTACTAATAGTGCTGTAGCTCCTGTAGAATCTAGCAGTGTTGCTATCAACTCAACTAACGGCATTGAAATGCCAATGAGTTTGATTAGTGTTAAAGAAAGCAAAGCAGGATCATTTGTTCAAGTTGTACCAGAGTATACCAATGCTAAGGTACGCAAGAACTATCAATTGATGTGGGAACAGAAAGATTGTGATGGTTATCTAAAGACAGCCGCAGTGATTGCAGCTTATGTTGACCAGAGTATCAGTACTAATACATTCTATAACCCTGCTCACTTTCCTGAAAGAAAAGTCCCCACAACGTTGATTGCTAAGAACTTGATGCAATCTCATATATGGGGATTGAAGACATTCTACTATAGCTTGATTAACAAAGCCGGTAGTAAACAAGTAGCAGAAGATGCCCCAACAATGCTAGAACCAATTGATTTTGATAACGAAGAAGACTGTGAAAGCTGCAAATTATGAGTAAAGAACAATATAACCTAACAACAAAAACAGACTATCTCAACCGTAAGATGTTTCTAGACCCAGAGGGTCCTGTAACTATTCAACGATTTGAGGAAGTCAAGTACAAAAAGATCGTAGACTTTGAACAAACAGCACGTGGCTTCTTTTGGGTTCCGGAAGAAGTTAGTTTAACTAAAGATGCAACTGACTTCAAGGAAGCTAGTGATGCCGTTAAGCATATCTTTACTAGCAACCTATTGCGTCAGACTGCACTAGATAGCTTACAGGGTAGAGCACCAAGTCAAGTGTTTACCCCTGTTGTATCATTGCCTGAACTTGAAGCATTGATTTACAACTGGAGCTTCTTTGAGACTAACATTCATAGTCGTAGCTATAGTCACATCATCCGTAACATCTATAATGTACCTAAAGATGTGTTCAACACTATCCACGATACACAAGAGATTGTTGACATGGCTAGTAGTGTTGGTAACTACTATGAAGCATTACATAATGTTAACTGTCAGAAGCAGTTGGGCATGCCTGTACTAGAAAAAGATCATATCAAAGCTATCTGGATGGCACTACATGCAAGTTATGCACTAGAAGCATTTAGATTCATGGTATCATTCGCTACAAGTTTAGCAATGGTTGAGAACAAAATCTTTATTGGTAACGGTAATATCATTAGCTTGATTCTACAAGATGAACTATTACACAAGGGTTGGACAGCATATCTTATCAATCAAGTAATCAAAGAAGATAGTCGCTTTGCCGCTATTAAACTAGAGTGTGAAGCAGAAGTCTATCAACTGTACATGGATGTTATCCGTGAAGAAAAAGACTGGGCCAAGTATCTATTCAAGTTCGGTCCAGTGATTGGATTGAATGCAAACATTCTAAATGACTTTGTAGACTATACAGCAGTGGGTGCATTGAAAGAGATTGGTATCAAGTATCAAGCTATTGCTCCTAAATCTACTCCTATCCCGTGGTTCAATAAGCACGTTGATACAAGCAAGAAGCAAACTGCACTGCAAGAAAACGAATCAACAAACTATGTTATTGGTGTAATGAGTGACTCATTAGACTATGACACACTACCTAATTTTTAACAGGAACAAAAATGACAGCAATCGTATGGAGTAAGGACGCCTGTCCTTACTGTGTTCAGGCTAAAGCCCTGCTCACACAGAAAGGTATCGCATTTGAAGAACGTAACATCATGCACGGCACCTGGACTAAAGAACAACTACTAGAAGCAGTACCAACTGCACGAACATTACCACAAATCTTCTTGGGTGAAGAATATGTGGGTGGGTTCACTGAACTCAGAACTAAACTAACAGAAAGCAAATAATGGAACAAGGTAAAACATATACATTCAAATTAAACTCAGGCGAGGAACTTATTGCTAAAGTAGTTGATATCTTCACAGAAGAACATACTATTAAGATTAGCGATCCAGTATCAATCGCCCCCGCACAGAACGGCATGCAAATGATTCCTAGCATGTTTACCGCAGAACCCGGTTCTTCAGTTACACTAAATACTAATAGCGTTGCTATGTACTCTGAGACTGAGGACAGTATCAAAATGAAGTATATTGAAGCAACAACGGGTATCAAAGTACCCGAGAAAAAAATATTCTTAGGATAATATGTCAGCATTAAGTCGTGTAGGAGATCAGAATCAAGCCGGAGGTGCAATCAAGCGCGGAGCTGATTCAGTGTTTGCAAATGGAATAGCTGTAGGCTTGCACGTTAGCGGCATAACTCCACACGCACCTTGGGGCAGACCGCATCCACCTCATGAAGCAGCAACTACAACTGATGGTAGTCCTACTGTATTTTGTGAGGGTGTTCCTGTACTCAGAGTGGGTTCAGGTAACAGTTGCGGACATAGTATCAGTCAAGGAAGCCCGGATGTGTTCGTACCATGAGTTTAACAGGTAAATATTCTCCCCTCAATTTAAATAGCTTGGGCTCGTTTGTGCAGAATGAAGGATTGTGTATCAATCCAGACGCTGTGCTACATATGGGCACGAGCACTGGATTGAGTAATTATACTCTAGGAACAACCACACTCAATACTGTATTGCGAATGCTAGTTAATTCTATAAGAGCAGGATTCTTGCAATCTAATCTCACTTGTTATAGTGAATTAATATCAATTGGTAGTAACAGTATCCCCGCGCTAGGAGATAGTAAGCCACCGGAGTATTTGCGTACAGAATCACTTAATCCCTACCCCAATTCAGTTCCATACACTAGCGAATATACTAGCTATGGATGGTTGCGTACTATTCCGTTGCAAGCTCACTATGAATTCTATATCAATAACGGATCATATAGTGATTTCTTGTACACATTCAATATGGCACAAGGGTTCATCGGACAGTCTAACAAAGCTATTGATGCAATGAATGCCGCAGATACTTACCTAGACGGTACGTATAGCAACATGAACGACTTGATTACGGCAGACTTAGCCGGCGTCAGTTTAGCATTGTTCTTTTGGGGCCAAGACTTAATTGTATTGGGTAGAGCATTAGACTTAGGGTACATTGATACATACGGTCGTCCTAGTAACCTATTGAAGACTTTGTATAAAAACAAAGCGTTAACTAAGGCAGTTAATCTAGCATTGTTAGCAGCAGGTTTCTCCGCTGATGACATGGACTATATCATTAGCGGCGGCGAAGCTACTGTGGATCAACAAAAGAAACTATACGGTGCATTCAGTATTGTTATGGGCATCGATCTCGTTGAATCATTGATTGCTTTGAATTGTCAGACAAAGGGACTAGAGACTCTAGCTGACTTGTTAAACCCTAAGATGATATTCCCTAGAAGTTATGCTACATTAACAGTACCTGAGTACAATGCAAACTCGGGCCCTACTAATAGTAAGACATACTACCTGTTATATACCGGTGGCGAACTAACTTCACATGTATTGAACAAGTACGGAGAAGAGTTAAAGACTATCCTTCCAGACACCTTAGCGGCATCATGTGCAGCATTCAGCACCACAATGCTACAGATTAAAAACATCAAGTCAATGGACATTGAAAGATTCAGTCAAGTAGTTCGTAACTTAGAAACAGTAAGTGATCTAGGTGTTAATGGAACAAACGTCCCTACTAATCAGCCTATCAGAAACGCTACGTTGCCTCTTATTGCATTGGGTTCGGGAAAGAATGGCAGATACACTACATGCGACTTCTTTGGAGCCATGTCAGGATTACCATACGAGTGGAACATATTAGAATCGTATATTAATTCATTAACTACTAGCACCTTAGTTAGTATATACCAATCATTATATGAGTCTATCACCGAACCAGTGTTGTCGCTGTCAGGATTACCCGACTGGACTGCAACAAATACCATAGTGCTATCATATATAAATGCAGCTAATACTGAAATTGCATCTATTGCATCTAATAACCCTGCACTAACAATAGCTATAAACAACTTATATAACAAGTTTGGCAAACAATTAACTATAGAACAAAACGCTAGAAGTATAGGATTACGAGCCGAAAAGTATCTACCTGATCTAAGCACCACTACAACTGATATATACGGATTCATGGAAAGTTTGAATGGCTACGCTATGCAGACTGAAAAATGGGGAGCCGTACAGAATTTAGAAGCTATCACTGATACTTCTAAGATTGGTGGCAATAGCATGATCGGTAGCATGAGAGAAGTCCGCAATGCACATCGACTAGGGCTAACTGGTGCAGAGCAAGACAACGAAGTAGGTATAGAACAACTGACCTTACCTAGAGTCAACGGAGTAGTACCGACTACAACTACTATCGACCCGATAACAGGTGAGACTATTATTGTCCCTGTTGTTACATCTGGACCTATAGTCGATCTTCCAATCGACACGGGCGGTCCCGGCCCTGTCGGACCACCGTGGGGCACAGTCGTTACGACTGACCCTACAACACCATCGTCACCTGACGCAGTAGTAGGTACTCCGTACCCAACTATTAACCCAAATACAGGGAATGGTAACACCTCGCCGTGGACTACATTAGTTCCACCCTCGATAGATATAATTTCTATTACACCTATCGTGAAACCGTCAATTCTTACCCCCGCCCAAGCAATCGAAGATGTTATATTATGTAATTGTGATTGTTGGGACCATATACTGTAAGCCAAAACAATTGACGTTCAACGTTGTATAGTGTTATACTATGCATAAGAAAGGAGTATATATGAAAAATATAGCCTCAATCACCGCTAAAGTACTAGCAATAAGTATAGCGGTATACACAATGATAACAGTAGTGATTGATATGACTACTGTGCAAGAAGAACCGGAATTCGTAGTAGAAGCTAGGCCAGTTGATAGTAAACAACTACTATGTATGGCAGAGAATATATATTACGAAGCAGGCAGCGAATCAATTGCAGGTAAAGCAGCAGTAGCAAGAGTAGTAATGAACAGAGTTAGTCATGGCTTTGCTAGTACGCCCTGCAATGTAATACATCAAATGACAATGATAACAAAGATTGATGAGAACACCTTAGATTCATATAGAGTTAGAATGTGTCAGTTTAGTTGGGTTTGCGAGGGTAAGAAGAAAGTAAATGTCAATGACCCTAAGTATGTGCAAGCACTAGATGTTGCATACCAAGTACTGGCATACGATGCATATCAAGAAGTATTACCCCGTACTGCATTGTTCTTTCATAATCTAACAGTTGATCCGTTCTGGCCCTACAAGCAAGTAGCACGAATAGGTAATCATATATTCTATAGCAAACAGAAAGTAAAATATGTTGAGAAGAAGCCCACAGCGGGGAACATTTAGTATGGATAGGTACGAGAAGAAACTCATAGATAATCCTCAGGATCAGTCTGCATTAGATATGATAGACTTCTATAAAAGCCACAAGCAAATGCAGTTAGAGTTAGAAGAAACTGCTGAATGGCGTACTGACAATATGGAATATGACTTGCGTACTAGTGAATATATCATAGAGAAATGTAGTGATCCAATCTACGCTCAAAATCTGTATGCAGCACTATGCAACAATGATTTTACTAAAAACGATGTATGGCCTATTCTAACAGAAAAGCGATGGAGTTGTTCATGGAGGCATGCGGGCGGCATCATCGCTGATATAAAGCAAGAAGGTGACTACATCAATTGGTACTGTAGTGGCATACGAAATGCAACAGACTTAGACGATGATTCATTTAGAGAACTATCTAAAGAAGAACAGATTGAATATCTAGAGCAAAAAGCATACGTGGGTGAAGGCTTTGTTACTGATGAGATACGCAAAGACTTACTGAAGCTGGGATGGTTAATCCCTGATAACAATGAATATGATCAAATTTTTTGACTCGGTTGAAATGCACTAAATCATAGTATCACTGAAAGATTTACATGGAAGATACACCCAGCACAATTCAAGCAACGCTTGATTCACTAAAAGATTCACTACTAGTAACTAGCTCAAGGATAGGAGACTTTCTAGTATACAAGAATGATATTGTCATCAGCAAAGCGATTGACTTGTACGGTGAGTACTGTCAAGCAGAAGTTGATATTCTATCAGAGTATCTAGGAGAAACAAGCCAGTACATTGATATCGGGACCAATATTGGATATCATCTAGTCGCAGTACACAAAGCAACTAACTGTAATGTATTAGGATTTGAGCCTAACCCAAAGCACTTTGCAGTAGCATCATACAACAGCAAAGACTACCCTAAGATTCAAGTTGTCAATGCAGGCGCAAGCGATAAGAGTTCAGAGTTTACATTAAAAGACTTTGACCCTACAAAATCTACCAACTACGGTGACATTCATATCACTGAGGATGAAGGTATCACCGTCAAGATGATTCCATTAGATACAGTAGGACTTAGCTCATGTCATGTTATCAAACTAGATGTAGAAGGGCACGAGTATGAAGCAATTCAAGGATGTACCAAGACTATAAGTAAGTTTCGTCCTGTAGTGTTCTATGAAGCTATGGAATGGGATGTATGGACTAAAGTAAATGAGTTCTTAACTGATAGACAGTATACTCAATACTGGGTGGCATGTAGAACAGATCCTATTGCAGATACGTTTAAAGTCGCTGACGAGAATCCATTCGGTTCAAGTACTGTAGCAAATATCTTGTCAGTACCTAATGAAAAACCACAGCCCAACAACTTAGTTGAAGTTACCCCGGGTGAGGGCTTTAGCACATGCTTTGAACGATATAAAAGACTTAGAATTCTATTCTAAACCCATCTAGGGTATTTGTTTAATTCATTCATGAACACGTCTGGGAATAACTCCCAGACTGTTTGATTAGTATTACGATATACTACATCACCCATATTACGCATTTGTCCTGTACTAGCCATAGCAGGACCAAAGATTCTATGCACTAATCTTTGAGTACCCAAATCACTATCGGTACTGGTAATAAACAATCTACTACCCTTCGGGGCCCAATTAATACAAGCGGGTATTAAAAATTGACTAGTAACATGCTGATGGGTTACTATTTGATTACGGGTTCTTAATGAATTGTAGGGAATCATATCAGTAAATGCACAAGTCCTTGCTGCTATTCTATAGCAATTCTCGCCCATTATATCAAATGTATGTGCTGCACAGCTACCCACTGCTATATCATTATAATAAAGAATATATACGCATTTCTCAGGCTCACGATCAAAACAATCAATCATAGCCTTCTGGCTACTATTATTAGTAAAACCCTTCTGTTCCGCTATTCTATAGAAGTCAGTTAAATCTAATGATTCATTCCAGGGTATTATTTTAAACATTGCACTCTGTCAATAAATTCATCAGGATAGTTCTTTCTAAATGATTCCCAGCATAACTTATCTAATAAAGGAAACGGTTGGGGCTTATCCCATTCTATTCCTAATGATTCTATATGCTTGCGCATTTCATCCTGTCGAGTACTATAGATATGACTTTCCACATCACTAATACTAACTTCTGGGTCAGTTTTATGATATGTAAAGAAATAATTAATTGATTTTAATCTGCCCTCTACTACAAAATAGCTTGAAGGATGCATACTATATTTGTGTAAGTCTAAACTCTTATGGGCATTAATTATATCAATCATTTGAGTATCCCAGTCAGGTAATACATCATAATAGCTATTTAATTCATGACTACGCTGCCAGAAATCATCCCCATCTACTGCTAGATATAATTTACGGTTTTTATGATCTATATCAAGAATCTTAGGAACTAAGTCAGGATACATTAAATTCATCAGTTGAGCATACTTAATCTCACGCTCCCACTTCTCTTGCATTAATTCGGGCAGAACCACTTGATTTTGACCCCTGTGATAGACCTCATCATTAAAATACCACTGGACAAATACTTTCTTATCCTCACTCATTAAACTTGTATAGATTAAATTGTTTCTCCATGGTTCTTCCCCGGGTAGCTTATTGTAGTAGTAGTCGTATTTCATATAAATATTTAATCAACAGAACAGACGAGGAATTAAAATGTCATCACTAATCGGAATTAACCATCAGCCATATATCGATATGGCCCCGTATTTAAATATGGAACAGTTTAATCAATTGCAGCCAGAAATCATCCGCGGCTTCAGTGACGCTAGAATGTATGCTAAAGAAGGCACATGGATGAAACCCGGATTTACATTCGAACAAATGAGTTATAAGCATAATTGGAAACCCATCTATCAAGCTATGGAAGAGTTTATGCAGTTACCTGATGATGACCCAATTAAGTTAGGGGGAATTGATTTATTCCGTGACTTCAACGATTATCAAGTACGTAATAGATTTACACGCTATTTAAAGATGGCAATGGGTGCTTATGACCCGTATATCTATTATTTCTTATGGGAAGAAGGATCATGGGATGATAGAACAGCAGAAAGAAAACTAACGGAAGAAGCTAAACATTTCCCTAATACAGTTAAATGGGTAGAGCAGTTAATCACTGACAATATCTTTGAGCATATTGGACGGGTTATATTCTTTCATTGTGAAGCAGACGGAATACCCTTTGAGCATAGAGATTTAGACGCTAAGAACGGAATTAATAATCATGGTCCTCATCGTAATGAGTTTATTCATGTAAGGCCTAATACAAAGAAAGCGTTTTATCTATGGGATCCTGAGACTAAAGATAAAACATATTTAAACACTAGAGCAGCATGGTGGAATGACAATGACTGGCACGGCGGAGAAAAGATCATGGAACAAAGTTACTCACTTAGAATAGACGGCAAATTCACCGAAGAGTTTAGAACAAAACTCGGCATCAATCACTTAGAAAGCTATTAATATGACACAGTATATAGGCAATTGCAGTCACTTAATCGACTGGAACGAAGTAATCAATACAATCAAAGATATGCCCCCAGCATATGTAGGCCCTAGACACAGAGCTACAGACATTATCCCGGGATTAGAAGAAGTTTCTAGTGTATGGGACATTGCAGGATATAAGACAGTAGAAGAAGGTGGTAATGCATCATGGGATATGTACTTCCCCGGCACACAGTTTGATATCAGTGTAGTAGAGAAGTTTGCTAAGTTTGTTAATATAGACTTAGATGGCCCTTACTACTGCTGGATTAGCAGAGTTAAGCCGGGAAACGTAGCACCCTGGCATTGGGACGTAACAGATGATGAGGGTATACTCAGTAACACACTAGAGCCTAAACGCTTTCACGTTCATATCATCCCTAGTCAACCGGGACATGCGTTATTCATTGAAGACGAATGCTTATGGAAACAACAAGTGGGAGATACGTTTCAATGGCCATCACGTAAGAGCTGGCACGCGGGTGTCAACGGTGGTGCAAGTGATAAGTTCTTGTTTAACTTCTGGAGATAGCACGAGGGAAAGGGTTATTCCCATTCCAATACTTATCTAAGTAAGTATCTAGTAAACGGTCAAAGAATATGCCGAAGTCTATGTTGTCATCAACACGTGCTTCGGCAAACCGTTGTACGCTCTCAGCCCCAATCATGTCTTCAACCTTAGATAACTCTACCATACAGTCGTTCATAGGTACACACCCATATAAGTCAAAGGTATGTATACGTTTCTTGTCGTCTAAGTAGAAACAGTGAGGATATAGTGTGACTTTATAGTAATCATTAGAAACAATGTCAGACAATATCTTGTTAAGCTGTTCTTTCCAATCAGGGCATTCTATATTGATATCACGATTGGGATCCATGATGATGTGGTTCAAAGAATCCCCGTACCATTTAAAATAAATGCGTCTATTTATGGCGTTAATACCCATAATTTCCGGTGCCCACGAGTACCCCTGAAATTTCTCAAAACCACACACTTCACGAGCGAAGAACCACGACAATAGGCTATCAGAAAGCACTTTTTCATGATAGTCAGACGAATTCCAGTCCATACACAGCAAACAATTGTCCATAATGATCGGAGTATACAACAAATTAGTTGTACATTGTGTTTTATCCGTGTAATCAATCTTGTATAGATACTTGTTCACAGTTGAACTCCTTTGGCAATATTTCTAGCAGTGAAGGCAGATACAGTTCTTCTAGATTGAACAGAACATCAGGTCCCTTTAATCTGAAATCATTTATTAAATGACGCTTGTTTATGGTGTTTAACCATGGACTTATGGTGTCGTCAAAGATGAAGCGGGCCATCTCTAAATCGTCTATGTTGGAGCTAAGACGTATTGACAACGGTTTGTGTAGTTTGCTGTCTCTAAGCAGTTGACGAACCACTAGTTGTACTCTATCAGTGTATCCAAAGTTAGCAGCAGTATGTCTTGGTCCAGCATTCATATCATACCAACAACCGTCTTGCATGATAGGATGCAACTGTTGGCTATCTAAGTCAATCAGATAGCTATAACCACCCTTTAGATTCAAATGATATCTATCGTCTATGTCACTGTGGGTAGTATAGCATGTGGCACTACGTAGATAGATCAATCGTGCTTCACCATGCACCGGGAGCATTGCTAATAGTTGTTCCCACGCTGTCCCCACGAATTCTTCTTTAATACGCCACTTATCATAGAAGAATCGTCCAGTGGGTTCGTTCAATACAAACTTGCCCTCACTGTATGGAACACTGTCTACTGCTAGTTCAAATAGCTCTGGGGGCACAATCATGTTAGTCTTAGAAATCATATATGACGTATTTATTGAACTAAATATCTGATGCAAGAAAACACCGAACCCCAATTAGTTAAATGGCAGAATCAGATCACAGAGATAGCAGGAAGCAAGACATTTTGTGTATTACCCTGGATTCATCTAGCAACTAGACCCAACGGCGATATGCGTATATGCTGTGTTGCTAATGCATCAGGAGCAGACACCGGAGACTATACAGTAGGATTAGTAAAGATGGAAGACGGTAAGCCCGCTAACTTTGCACACGATTTACCTACTCAAGCGTTTAACAATGACTATATGAAGTCTGTACGCAAGACTATGCTAGCAGGAGAGATACCCGCAAGCTGTACTAAATGCTTTAAAGAAGAAACTGAAGGCATTGCTAGCAAGCGTATATGGGAGACAGGCTCATGGCACTATGATGGTGTAGATATCCCTGAACTAATTAAACAAACAGACGAAGATGGTAACGTACCGTATAAGTTACAGTACTTAGACTTAAGACTAGGCCATACATGTAATTTAAAGTGCATTATGTGCAGTCCCCACGATAGTTCGCAGTGGGTGGGTGAGCATAAGAAAGTGTTCCCCATCTTTCAATCAGAATTAATCAAGAAACAAATGAGTTGGGACCGTAAGGGTTTTAATAACTTCTGGCATGAGAATCCACAGTTCTGGGAAGAGATATACGATCAAATCCCTAACATAAAGCAATTATACTTTGCTGGTGGCGAACCATTAATGATCCGTGAGCATAAAACGTTTCTATTAGAGATTATCAAGCGTGGGTATGCAGATAAGATTAGCTTGAGATATAATACTAACGGACTATTAGTAGATCAAGAGATAATTGATGTATGGAGTAAGTTCCGTAAAGTTAAAGTAGGACTTAGTTTAGACGGAATGGAAACTCGCGGGCATTATATTAGATACCCATTAGATTGGAGTGTGATTGAACAGTCATTAATCATGCTAGATAATGCCCCGGATAACATTGTAACTAACATTGCATTTGCTGTGCAGATACTTAATATCAAGCATGTACCAGAGTTTATTAAATGGAAGGTTAATAGTAACTTCAAAAAGATTAACTTTGATAAGAATGCGAGTGGACAGACAATGGCCGGTGGGTTAATTGGAGTGCATTTGTTATGGATACCCACTTGGTTATCATTAAGAGTATTACCCGTAGAGGATAAACTACATGTAAGAGAACTATTCAGTGAATTAAAACAATGGCTATGGGATAACTATAGTCAAGATGAAGAATTCTGGACAACTAATCCCTATGGATGGAAACGCTGGGAGGGTATATTAGATTGGATGGACAATGAGGATCATACTAATCTATTACCAGACTTCCGTGAGTATATTAACGTAATGGATAAGCAACGTAATACAGACTTTAAAACAACATTCCCTGAACTAAGTCATTTACTATGAATGATCTAATACGAATAGATTCTAATCAACCTAAAGACTTACTTAGAATAGAGTTGTTTCTCGGGGATAAGTGCAATTATAACTGCTGGTACTGCTTCCCGGGTAGTAAAGAAGGAATAACACCTTGGCCTACATTAGATAGTATTATCGACAATCTATCACATCTAATAGAATACTATAAGAAAACACTAGGAAAGAAGCAAATACTATTGCATATAGTGGGCGGAGAACCTACATTATGGAGAGACTTTGGAGAGTTTACTAAACACTTCAAGGATAAGTATAATGCAGTTATCAGTATGTCAACTAATGGCTCTAGAACACTTAGATGGTGGGATGAATATGGACAATACTTTGACCACGTTATGTTAAGTTGCCACCATGAAACTATAGATACAAAGCATATTATAAGTGTAGCTGATATATTATACGAAAAGAATGTATGGGCTAATTGTATTGTGTTAATGGATCCTAATCATTGGGATAAGTGCTTAAACATCATAGAAGAACTTAAACACAGTAAGAATCAATATAGTATATCCTCTAATGAAATACTGCATAGTACAGTCAATTATACAACGGAACAGAAACAATATCTAAGTAATACGAATAAACGCTTGCCCGATGCACGTTATTACTATGAATGTAAGAAATCTATCAATGAAGACCCCACGTTATACTTTAATGACGGAACCGTTAAGACAGTAAGCAATAACTATCTATCATTGAATAACTATAGTAACTTCTATCATTGGGATTGCAATCTAGGCGTAGATACTCTATACATTAACAAAGATGGAAGTTTATCCGGAACATGCAATGAACGCTTATATAACCTAGACTATAAGTTTAATATCTATGACAAAGACTTTATAGCTAAGTATAACCCTACTATAACGTCAACCACTTGCTATCAAACTAGTTGTCACTGTGCTCCGGAACAACGGGCAACGAAGGTAATTCAGATAGTGAAACTTTAGTTAGTGGGATATCAGCAGCACAAGTACAATACTCACGTGTGCAGATAACAGGCTCACGTATCTGAGAGAATGAACCTTTATAGATATTGCCCAATGAACCCCCAACCCTGCATGTAGCACGATGTACATCACCGTCCCAGTTAATCATTAGTGACTCTAAACCCGCGTTACAACTCCACCCATGATACTTGTTTAAGTGCAGTTTAATGATATCATTAGCGTGATACTTGTCAACATCATCAATGATAGTGTTAGGCTTTACTGTAGCAGTATTAGACACAATCCAGTCTAAGTCTACCTCACTATACTTCTCATCATTAAACACATCTTGTACACCCTGACTCCAACGTATACGACGGACAACATAGGGAACATTCGCAGCACTTAGTAATGCTACGGCTTCTTTAGCTAAATCCATCTTATCTTGATGAGCCATTAAGTTAACCATAACAAAACGTTGACTAGCACGATGCACTTCAATGATGGTATCTAACACACGACGCCAATCACTTTCAAAGTGTAATGAGAACACATACTGATCTACACTTAACCCAACATAGTAGTCTGCTTTACGAGTTCCATTAGTAGTAACACTAACCCATCGTATCCCGGTACTCTTAGCATATGAGACAAGTTCTTCAAACATAGGGTGTACGCAGGGTTCGCCACCGGTAAAGCTCAACCGTATGTCACCCTGCTGTACTAAGGTGTCAACCGCACTGTAGAGAATTTCTATCTCAGTGTGGGGTGAGGTGCTATCGTGTATCTCACTAGGACAATATTCGCAATTATAGTTGCATCTTTTTCCTAAATTCCATTCGACTTTAATTTTATCCTGATGCGGATAGATGCTTGTTACTTTATACATAGGGCTTGAACTCTGGGGTTACAGTTTCGAAACTTAATTGGTTTCTATTCAAATCTAATTGGTGATTAAACGCTACACAATCGTCCCATTTATCCATTTGTTCACGTGCCTCCAAATAGTTGATATTGTCATCTATCTGGAGCAGAGTGTATGGTATGATTCTAGGCTCTTCTACGCACAATCGATAGAAAGGGACGTGTTTTTTAATGGCTTTTAATCGGTCTATCGCCAGGTTTCGCAACGGTAATGGCAGTACCTGAGCACTTAATAGCTTAGGATATTCAACACGATGGGTGTGAAAGATGATGCCAAGGTCGTTTAAAAAGTATTCAATCATCTTGTCTAGAATTAATACGTTAGACACTTGCACGGTGACAGCGCCAACGATGCGAGATATATTTTTAATACCCTGTATTTCCTTTATATTGGCGATTAAAACGTCCCAATCACCATTGCCTCGAATGTACTCATAAGTGTCTCTCATGCCGTCGATGGAAACGTTAACGGCTACAGACTTAAACTTAGGCCAGTACTCATAGATGTTGCGTGAACCCTTACCCAGCATAGAAAGATTGGTAGCATACTTGATCTCAATCTGATGTCCATACTCACTAAGCATGTCTAGAATGCGATAGTGTTGAGGATCCATCAACGGTTCGCCCCCAGCAAACTCTACTCTACGGAAGTATGGCAATAGCTTACTCAATGACTCCCACCACTGGGGATTGTCTTGAAACTTATCTAAGAAGGGTTTGTTCTCTAAGTTATGTTCCTCTACTATAGCATACATGATGTTGCCCTCACGCTTGTAGAAGTCTTTAACAGTACCCCAATCGTTCCAGCTTGTACTATCCATAGGATGACACATACGACACTTAAGGTTACATAGATTGTTTAATTTAAGTTCCATAGTAGGAATCTCAAAGGGCATTGAGTAATCGTCATTCAGTGTGTCTAATGCATTGGGGTATAAGCTAATGCGACTCTCTGGAATACGTGCAGTGATATGACGCTGACGCAATGACTCAACACCTTGATCTTCTAGTGAGAAACATGGCTCACACTCTGGGGGACGCTCATCACTTAACACTTGCTTGCGTATACGCTTCATAGTATCATTGTTCCAGATACCCTCTAAGCTATCTTTGTCAATGAACCCCACTGGATGACTACGACAGCAAGCAGTAATGGCCCCGTCTTCTCGTGTAGCTAACCCTGTGAAAGGATGCATACAGAATGTTTTACTGTTTTTATTACAACTCATTTTGTTCTAACGCCCATTGTCTTTCTTTGCACCAGAAGCATTCTCCGCATAACGGAACAAAGTCTCCTATGCTATATGTGATATAGTTAACATTATCAAACTCTCCCTCACAGCTACGTGTATTGTTTAGTAATGATAGTATATCTTTGTCTTTATACTGTTTAATTACCCATGACTTCTCAATGAATCTAAAAGGGTGTACAGCAATGCGCCCCATGTGTGTCATTAGTCTTAGATGCTTGTTATCTTCTGTAGGCTCAATGTCACGCTTTTCCATACCCTTGAAGTCAACGTTACGGGGATTGCGTGTAACAGCGTTATAGTATACGTCAATATCTTCTTGATGACATATATACTCGGCGAATGCACGTATCTCAATGATATCCCCGGACGATTCTTTACCGTACTCATCTATTAGTGTAGCACCCTTGTTACCCCATTCAATGTCTGGTGGGATAAAGTTCTCATAGCGTGTAAAGTGTATAGTACGGAAACGTTTCTGCAAATATCCATATACATCTAATTGATTGTACTTCTGCCAGGGTCTAGTCTTCCACATGCGTATATGTGATATAATGAACACGTCAATGGGTAGCTTATTTGCTTCAATGTGTTCGCACAATAGATATGCTAGCAATGCAGAGTCCGCACCGCCGGATAATGATATAGCTATAGACTGCACATCGTTCTCAAAGGGTATACTAACCCCGTCAACATTAAATTCGTTCATGTAAATACCTTATTAATGGGCTTAACCCTACTGGCTGATTGTCTCGTAATGCTAGATAGATACTATTAGTGGGTGTTAAGTTAAAGTCTCTGCATATCTTATAGTATGAGTCACTGTACTTGTTCCATAAGTAATCTACGGGTAGATTGCGTACAAAGTGCAAGCCGATCATTGCTGGGGCACGTAGATTCATATTAAAATCATTCATTATTGTAACACTATCTGGGTTAATTTGTCTAGTATAACGGAGTCCTACTCTATTCCACCCTAGTCCTAAACCCTTGCTTAAACTAATGCCCACTGACTGTATTGCACTATGGCTAAAGTCAAAGACTATATCTTTGCAGCATGTAAGCCAGGCACCGTCTATATGCACTGGGATATGTTTCTCTGTGCATTCTGTTAATAGTTCCGTCATATTGTTATGCACTCTGCCTGTACTAGGGAACGGCATAGCTATGATTAACGGGGTATTATGTGCTAGCTTTCCCAATGTAGATACCATAGATAATCCTAAGCGGTTGTGGTACCGATAATCACCCTCTAATACTTGTACCGGGCCACACATATAAAGATTGTCTATATATTGGGTGCAGCCGTTAATTATATCTATACGATTAAAACTATCTAAGCCTGTTAACGTGTTTAATTTAGTACCGTTAATGTAATTGTCTACTTCTATCTTGAAATTACTGTATACATCATTAGAGATATCCTTAGATAACTTCCCGGACAATACATCTTGTATCATACTTTCAATATGATTATCAGTTAATGGGCTTGGACGTTCTATCTCTAGAAACGATTCACTATATGATGTAGCTACTCTTAGTCGTTCCATAACTTGTTTACCATAGTTGTATAGTCTAATAAATTGCTGTCACTGTAATTGTTTAATGCTTGCACGATATAATCAAACACTATGTCGTTCTTTAATTGTCCGTCTAAATGATTAGGTCTATTGTCTATCATAGGGTACTTAAATGTGTTCCCATTAACTGCTGACACACTCATTAATGATGGGCGTACTTCTACCCCATGCTTCCAATCGTGTACATAGTTGATATTGTCTGGCTTAAAGCTATCTAGCTCCCAATTGTTTACGTTCCCAATGCTCCATAAGTGAATTATCTTACACTTTAATTGGGGTAGTATGTTATTGTCTATATACTGTAAGAAGCTGATATACTCTAATTGACTCTTCTCCTCGTCATATAAATGCATAAAGTATTGTTGTGCAGCGTCCCAGATATCTTTACTGAACCAATTTTGTTCTTGTGGATAAGTCTTACTGAACCATTCTTCTTTCTTACTGTTATATCCCGCTAATGCACTAGATAAATGAATAGAGCGACATACAGGGTGATATAGTCGTTGGGGGATAGTCCAGAAGAATACACATACATCCGGGACACTGTTAGATTTAATCAGTGGGTTTAATTGCTTTAATATAACATCGTATATGCTAGAGCCACCCATACCCATATTAACTATCTTTAAGTCTAGGTTGTCACGACATAACTCCATATATGTCTTATAGTTGTTGTCTATGCTGTGTGTATTGTTTAAATGCTCACAGAAGCTATCGCCAAAGAATCCTATTGTTTCCATTGTTCTCTCGGTAGTGAAAAGTCTATCTTCTTGCTTACGCCGCATGTTCTAGCGCATATAAGCAACTTCTTAGTAGTCCAGTACTCATCCCACATGTTTTGATATGCCGTACTGTCAATAATGTCTTCTACCGTACGTAATAGTGTATTGACTTCCCCGATAGTGTTAATCATATCTAAATGCTGGCTCATCATTGTGTCAGTGATTTCTTTAATCTTGTCTGAGTGAAACCCGTTAATGCGCTCACGCATGTAGGGAATGCTAGCAGTGTGACAGCAAGGGTATAGGTTACGATGTGCATCTATGTACACTTCCTTGTCGTTCTTTACTTTGCAGTCGATAACACTGTCTTTTACTATATCACTGAATGCTTCAATAGTCTTTAAGTCAATGAACTTCATGGGGGTGTCAGTGGCCGGTTCAATACTGTGTGTATAGTTACCATGCTTGTCTACTACATTAACCTTAGGCTCTATCATAAATCTGCTAGAATTCTTGACGGTGAACTCTTTAAAGCCCATGTCTAGTGCTATTTGTCTAGCACTTTCAGCTTGATGTTCATTGTGCTTGAACTTAATGTATACCCATTCAGCATTCCCACCCGCATCGATAAACGTTTTGCAGTTGCGTATGACGTTTTCATATGTTGTTCCTACTCTATATAGACTATGGGTGTCACTTAAACCGTCTAGTGCGAACGTAACCAAATGATTCTTGGGTAGTGCTAGTGCTAGTCTAGTCCACCATTCAGTGTTCCGTGCGCCCCCATTAGTGTGTACTCGTATGTTCAATTCTCTGTTGATTGACACACTATATTCAATCATCTCTATTAAATCATTGTTCATCATGGGGTCACCGAAGTTTCCGCAGAAGTAATAGCGTTTAATCTGTTTCAGTACAACGGGTGACATTATTGTCTTGAACTCATCTAATGTCCAATTAGTTACACGAATTAATGGGTTCTCTAGTCCCCCGTTAACGTTGCGACTACACATTGGGCATGATGCTTGACAGTTGTTTGTTATCTCTAAGTGTATGTCTTCTAGTTGATCGAATCGGAACATTGTTTGCCTATAATCATGTATCTTGTATATAGTGGAAGCACTAGCTCTCCAGACCATAACACGTTGATCTGAGACTGTGATTCGAATTCTATTAGACTATTTACTGGGCGAACATGCTCTGGAATTATATAGTTGTTACTCTGTAGTACTAACAAGCTATTGTAGGGCAACCCACTTAGCCATAAGTCGTACTCATCCTGCGTTATATGCTCACATGATGTATTGATAATGATATCAGTATCACTACGTATCTCAGTCATGTTACTTGTAACCGCACGATACCGTTCTTGTATCTGTTCCATTCTGTTCATCATGTTGCTTATAGACTCGCACCATGGGTCAATGTCTATGCTTCTGATAGTAGTGACAGGGATATCTGATTGAAACAACAAACTTGCTAGCACTCCCACCCATCCACCGTGTATATCTACTGACGAGGGTTTAGTTACATACTGTGTAAGACTCTCTATTAGCCACTCTTTGCTACTGATCTGCCCACGCCAGAATGCGTCTAGTGTTCTTTTAGTGTCATTACTATCTCTGATAGCACACATCCAATAGTGTAAATGCTCTGTATCTATGTTCATAAGTGGTCAATCAATAATGTAATCTCTTTAGCCATTCTTTCTTGGCTCAATGGTCCCGGGTGATCACCGTCTAATGCTCTGTCTATATAGCGTTCTACTAGTATATCAGCAAAGGGTATCTTAATGTAGCTAGGCTTATGTGACTTAAGCTGACCGTAGTTGATAAAGAAGTTGTAGTGTGGGATGTTTAAGCTATCTAGATATAGATTAGCATGATGAATATGTAGCCACGATCTTATCAATAAGTCTGTGTTATTGTGCGTCAGCATCCAGTACTTCGTTAAGTCATCATCCATCCACGATCCTACGTGCGTTGTTCTATTAGTATAGTCTCTATTGGTGTTAAAGTTAGCAATGTGCGGCATGTAATTCTTATTGAATATCATATCTCTGTGCGGGAAGCTCCACATTATAACACATACATCATTTTCAGTGAACACCGTGTTCAATAGTCTGTGTAGCATACCGAGATTGCTCAATCCTGAGCAGCTACTATTGACTACACTGTATCCTAAATTCTTAGCTACTAGTGCCGGCCATGCATACTGACTGCACACGTTACCTGATGTATAATTATCACTACTATGCTTTACCCAGCAATCTGCTAACCCGTCGCCGTATGTGTATGAATCTCCAAATGCTACTAATCTTTTCATAACTCTAAATTGTCTTTAATCTGTTGTGCTAGTTTATATAGTGTCTCACGCCCAGGGTGCTTTAAATCTCTAGCAACATCATACCACGTTGGACTAACTAGATTCAATGTGTTAAGTATATCGTTAAAGAAGCTAGTCTCATAGTACTTTGTTTTGTCAGCCCATAACTGTTTACTAATCATTTGAGCCATGATTGCATGTACTCTAGCATGAGTAGGATCTGTACTATACAAGTCCATGTAGTCGTTTGGTTTCATATCCCATGATCCATGATGCTTAACGTTCTTTTTGTTATAGTACGTAGTTCTATCTATAGCACTATAAACTTGTATAACTGCTTTGGGCGTAGGGTAATGCTCGTTAAGTATGATACTATTGTACAATGAGTACTCTATAGATGATGCTCCGATACCCATATTGACAACGGGTGTGTTAGTTAGCACAGATAACTGATTAGACAATGTATCTTCTTCATGCACTCCCACCCCGAACACATTACTGCACCCGAACACTACGATTGAGTTAGCCCAATCAATACTGTCAAACTCATGCGTTCTGTACCCATGCTTGTTTAGCTTATACTCTATGGGGTTATTACGATAGAACCAATGGTTCGGTTGTGTTAGTAGATGTTCTTTGAATAGTTGTTCAGTATCAGTGCCTGTATATGCCCCGGCACTGTATGAACCTGCATGTAAAAAGTGACCCTTTTTAATTCTATCGGGCGTACTGTCCCATACAAAGTCATAACTCATATCTTCTCTTTAGGTATCTTACTGTCGGCACTACTTACGCATGACTGTGTTGTACATATCACAGGCTTGTCAAAGATAGTAAAGCCGCCGCTTAGTGACCCTAAAGGTAAGTCTCCGCAACTATAGCTACGCTTTACTTCGTCACTACGTATAACTATACCCTGATAGCCACTGTTGCACATCCATCCACTGAACTTGTTAAACCCAAAGCTATTGAAGCGTTCTGCTTGATCCAGCCACCATATCTTGTTATTGTCGTCTATTAGTTTTACTTGTAGTACGGGTTCGTCATTAGCTTGCTGTGGGAATCCATTGCGCATGATCTGTATCATCTCGTCAGTGTACCCTGAGACTATGTGACTAGCGGTCGGGTCAGACTGTGGCTTCAATGTAACATTGATTCCCCTAGCATGAAAACGGTTCAGTCTTTCATAGCTCTCAAAAAAATTTTCGGGGACCATAACTTGATTAACTGTGACGTAAACCTGCTCCTGCATCAATGCTAGTATCTTATCCCCGAACTCATTCTCTTTAGCAAACTCACTATGATAGCTAGCTGTAAGACTTCTACGCTGTAGCATCTCCGTAGCTTTCTCCCAACGTAGCCACCATGCAACACTGGGTGATAGATTTGTAGTCATGTGGACACTCTGATAACCCTCTACCGGACCCTCATCTAAGTACTTTGTAAGCTCTAGTAAGTGTTTGTACGCTGTGGGTTCGCCCCCACTGAAAGACCAATGAAACTTGTTAAACCCATTGCGTCTAGCTTGTTGCTTAATGCTGTCAATCGTCTGCTTGTATATAGATAGTTCCTGATGATCGGGGACATTGCTGTTAGCATATGGCCAGCAATAGCTGCAACTGTAGTTACAGAATCTGCCCAGTATCCAGCTAGTAGTGAACAAGTCCATGTCAAGCATGTTAGCTTGCCCGAACTTAACTATTCGATTAAACGGGATGTTGCTGAAATTGTTTGTCATATTCACTTCTTAACCATTCATAGTTGTTAATTTTTGCTAGCTTTTCTATACTGTTACGGTTAACTTCTCCGTATACTTTTCCCGTTAGTGCGCCCTTAATCGTTTCACGACCGTACTGTTCTTCTGACCCAACACTACACCATGTGTACAATCTGTCTATTGTTTCACTAGATTGTTGTCTGTCTATCACTTGGCTAGATAGTTTCACGCATTCTCTAAACGCGGTACGCCATGCACTGAATGCATCCGTGTTAAACTTGTGTATGTTGCTTATGATGTTAATGGGTTCGTATAGTGTGCTGATACTTGTTGTCATATCTACATTACCCTTACTCATTTTTAGTGTAGCTAGACGGGGTAGTAACTTTACAGCACCATGACCGTATACTAGCTTGTTTACTGGGTTGATAGAACGAAAGACTCTGACAGTGGGTTGCTCATAGAAGTTGATACTGTATGTAAAGTCAAAGTCATTATTGATAACTGCATCCCCATCTACTACCCAGAAGTAATCCGTTCTACATAGTTTTGATGCTTGTATGTGTGCATTGTGTATGCCCGTAACCCCACTTAACTCTTTAGCTCGTGGGAATCGTTCTTTGATTCTGTTATAGTTCTCAGTTGCACCTAACTCATTATTGTGTATGAATACGATATCGTACTCTGGAATATAGTTTACGGGGCTACGTACTGGGTTGCCAATACGTCTACGATACTCATTGCTGTTCCATTCGGGCAGTGCTATAGAGATATTCTTATCATTAGTCTTCTCTCCGATAAGTGTACCCAATACATTGGCTTCTTCTAATACCGTGTTAGCCAGTGATGTAGTAACATGCTCATATAGTTTGTTTAAGAAGTCAAAGTTCTTGACATTGTGCGAGCCATCCCATTTGTTAACCTTAAGCATGTAGTATGCTAGTCTAGCTCCGTACATAGAGTAGACACCGTTCTCAATGTCTGATCCAACATGCATCCAGCGCCATAATCTATCATAGTTGCGCCAGTCAACGTTATCATCACGTGTTAGTTTAATTACTTCACGGAATCCTGCGCGCCATGCTTGTAATGGACTACCGTTGATACGTAAGTCGCTACCTATGTTGTTTAACTCTATGTACTTGTTCAGTACAAAGTCAATGCTATCCTCTGTGCCATTCTCGTGTGTCTGCATCTCATTGATGTGCTTAACAGGCCAGCACTTGATTCCACCGTTACCGTATTGTGTACCGTTCACTATGTTGTATCCTGAGTAGCTGATAACGTCCTCGTCCGTATACTCTAGTTCAATATCAGTAGTGTAGAAATTGTCTCTTACCCAGTTGTCACCGTCTATGATGACAACACGGCTGGTAGTTGCTAGTTTAGCACATGCTTTGTGTGCAGTATCACTACCTTCAACGCCATGCACTCTAAGTGCATTCGGGTTAAGTGTTAGTAAATGTTGATAGTTTTCTTCACAGTTAGGTTCGTCATAGCTCAAGAACACTGTGATATAGTCTGAGGGATTAAATCGCATAACATATTTATAGCGTAAATAAGTCATGCTTAAGATTATTAGTTCCCCTCCATTTGACGACTACAGTAAGAAACTGTTCTTCCAAGTGTTCGGGAAGAAGAAAGAACTGGGCTTAAGTGATGCTAGCTTTGTCTATCTATGGACGGGCCCGTTAAGTAATCCAACATCTTTCTCGTACAGTAACACTAGCTTAGCCAGTACTAGCCCGAGACAGCTACCTAGATTCACAGACTTCATAGAGTTTCGGTCATCGATGATTATGGGAAAGAAACGACATCTCAATAGTCGTGATGATATGTACCCGTTGTACTGTGAGTTTACTGAAACAGCTAGTACTTTAGAATTGTATGATGCATTCTGTAAACACTATGCACCTTATGTAGAAAATCTAATGGATCGGGGTATGATGGAGGACATGATTCAGGAAGCGTGTGTGAATGATACGATAGTATTGTTTGTCAAGGATCACTTTAGGATATCAACTAGCAATTCTTGGACTAGCTCTATGCCCGAACTCAGTATATATTTCAGTAACTTGTTTGACTACTATCCAAACAAACGCTTTATACTAGTTACCTCACTTGAGAACTTAGATAAAGAGATTGTTAATTCTAACTGCACTATCATACCAATGGGCGGTGATGTTACTAATCAGTTATCAATGTATATGCAACATGCGCCTAGTATTGAAAAAGATATTAATGCAATGAACTTTATATCGTTGAACCGAGGCCCGCGCCATCATAGAACATACTTGGTATCAGCATTATACGGGCGAGAGTTAGATAACTTCGGTAACATTAGCTATCTGTCATTACCAAACAATACAGTATTGTCTGACGCTATAGCATACGACTATGCTAGTGACAGTGGCTATGATATAGCCAACACCGGGTTTAATCGATATTCGCTATTAAAAGAAAACAAAGTAGAAGATTCCAAGAACATCTATACCACCCACAACGATAATCTCACCAACTTTAAACACAGCCTGCAAGACAAGTACCATAGTAGTCTAGTTGAATTTGTATCAGAGACTAGTTACAATGAGCGTAGCTTCAATATCACTGAAAAGACACTGCACTTTATATACGGGGCGAACTTCCCTATTATGATTTCTAGTCCGGGTACGGTTGATTTTCTGCGTAATATAGGTATAGATATGTTTGATGATGTAGTAGATCATTCGTATGACTCGATAGAAGACCCTGCAACACGGATTAATAGTGCCATCGACTTGAATTTAAACATGTTAACTTCCACAAACATGATAGAACGGTGGAAAGAGAATAAATACAGAATAGATAAAAACATTGCCTTTGTCAAAGAGGGCAAACTACGAGAGTACTACTCTGTTAGATTTTGGAACACCTTTAAAGGACTATGATTATGATGACCCATTACACCCTATTGCAATATGCAATCCCAAGAGAATACATGCTTCCATTCGTGCAGGCATGTAGTACTCACTTAGAATATTTTGTTTCAGCCGACGATTTGTTGGGTGAACAAGACAATCACCCGATCAGTGAGATCCATGAAATATTTGACTTAACCTCAAATGAATTCAAGACTATTGCGGTGCGGATCAACCCGTTCAAACGAATGGTATTGTTTTATAAGACTAGGACTAATCTAGTCCTAGATGCTCAATGGAAAATGGGCCCGAACTACGTAGACTACACTGGTTGTAAGTCTCTTACTGAATTCTTAGACTTATACTTGAGCCCGGAGAATCCAAATTACGCTTCGCAGAATGCAGTTAATGCAGCTCCATTCTATATGTCTGGAGACGGCAAGCTAACAGTAAGTTACTTACTTGACTTCGATAATTTTAATGTAGATGTTAGAACCATTCCAGAGTTTGCCACTGTTGATAATGTAGATTATCTTTCAGAAGCACACGCTGCATGTGAAGGGTATTCAGTTCTTTACACTGATGCTGACAAATTAAAAGTGGCAGAAGTGTTTGCAGTAGATATTGCTGCCTGGGCCTACACGTTTGAATAACAATCAACTATATCAGGAAAAGTCTTACGCCAATCAGTACGGCGTATCTTATCCATCTGTTCGATATAGTTGAACATCGGGGATGCATTGTCATACATCTCTAAGCTAGACAGCATTTTGCTTATGTCATGCTCTTCCCCGTATTTTTCAAACACCTTATCTCTTAGTTTCTGATTAGCATATTTTAGATCCATAGTACCCATACATGCATTGGGCCTAATTAAATTAGATAAGTTCTTCATTCTATGCGCTGGTATATTTTCCTTCAACCAATCTTCTAGATCGTTAACATATAAAATATTCAATGGGCTTATAGTACAGTTCACGTGTAGCTGGGCCCTAGTCTCTGTCATTATTCTTTTCAGTATGGGCCCACACCGAAACCACTTAAGTGGCCAACGTAGATAGTCAAATCGTTCTCCAATGCCATCAAAGCTAGCACCGTATACAATGTTCTTATAGTCTTCCCATAACGTTAATACTTCATCACTCGGGAAGATACTACCATTAGATTGATATCGTATGCTGACCTTGCTCAGGTCTGGATGTACGTCTTTTAAGTGTCTAAGTAATTTGATATGAGACTTGGTATAGAATGGTTCACCGCCCATGATAAAGATAGTCTCTAGCTTATCTAGCGGAACTGTGTTTATGAGTTTACGAAATAACAAATCACTTGTATCAGTATCATCATCGGTTAGCTTTATCTTATACTGCACCTCAGCAATCTTTCGTTCAAATGAATTGCTAAGTTTAATTACTTTTGGAACGACTCCGCTTATATTTAGATTATGTTTTTTCTCAAACTTAGCCCAAGTAGTGCTGCAATAACTACCGCAACTGAGACAAGCTGCATTGCATTTGGTATCAAAGCTAACTTCTAAGTTAACGCAATCACCGGGCACTGATTCAGCCGATATCATTTGATTCGCATTTAGTCTTGGCTTTAGTATTTCTACTCCTGATTCTTCCATGTTCCTGCATGAGTTACATTCAGGTAACCATCCTGTTGCATTGTGTGCATATTCCATGTCACGTTTCAGTTCGATGGCATTGGACATGTCAGTTTTCTTTGTGTAGAAGCAACAAGGGCTCCATAACAGTTTGTCACCCTGTACATTGATTTTATAACCGTTACTTAGTTGCCTGCAAAATTTATTAGCCATTATTTAAAATACTTTTCTATCTCTGGAAAAACTTCACGCCATGCTAGTTTTCTATGCCCGTCGTGATATTCAATGTGTTTCATAAACTCATCGTATGATGCTCTGGTATAACCGGGAATGCATTTATCAACCGTGTGATCATTATCGGTGATCTCAGATATTGCATACTTCTTCCTAACTATCATTGCCAACACCGGCGGCAACGCAGCTAAACTCATAACTCCGTTAGCCATGAAGGGTTGTCTAAATATGTTCTTTGGGCTATACTTAGTACCCTTAAAGAACTCATGCGCCCACGCATCGTATCTATCATGGTAAAAGATATTGAACGGAGTCAGTGTATAGCTACCAGTGATACTTACATTAGGTAAGTCTAAGTCAATGATATATCGTAAGTTCTTTTCTACGTGTGACCATTGCAACGGCCAGCGCAGATAATTAAAGTGCTCACCAATTGCGTCTAAGCTAAAATGCAAGTTAAGATGCGATAGCTCAGACCATAACTCTAGCTGCTCTGGAGTAGGCTTTGCACTGCCATTCGTGATGTAAGTTACCCGAACCTTTTTCAAGTCTTGTACTTTTTTAACTTCTTGCAGTATTCTAAAATGGGTATCTGTTCTAAGTGGCTCGCCTCCCAAGAACGTAATGCGTCTGACTTTATCAAACCTCACAGTCTCATGTATTTGCTTTAACCAAACTTCAACGTTGTCTTCGTTGCTTTTGATGGTGAAAACTTTTTTGTTGATAGTTTGAGTAGTGTATTGTTCCCAAGTTGTACTGTTCCAACTACCGCATATAAGACATGCACCGTTGCAATCCTTATCAATTTGGAACTCTAAGTTGACACCTTCACCGTCTACCCACTCTATGGTTTGATCTTTGTTGGCGTCTATCCTGGGACTATGCATCCCTTTATCTTCACGTTCTTTGCAAAAGTTACACTCGGGTACCCAATCTTTGATAGCGTATAGTTCCTGCTTGTATGCGTCAACTGCTTCTTGGCCCGCTGACAAGTCTTGTGTCTTAGTGTACCAGCAACAGGGCTGAAGTACTCCGTAGACAAAACGGTATTGGTTGGTAAGGTACCTGCAAAAATTCTCTGACATGCTTTATTTATAAGCTATCGGGTAACCCTATAAATATGTGATGCTTAATGAACCTAGTCTGGCTATACTGATTGATTGCTGGGATATCCCACCTGAAATAGAACCAAAACTATATAATGATATAATTGATTGCGTAACTAACGACCCGGCGGTTGGCACTATTGTGCTTGCTTCATATAACTGCAAGAGGGAGCTTACTCATAGTAGCTCAGTGTGGTACCTCAATCATCACGCATTGTATGGACCGAATAATCCACTAAGAAAAATAAAAGAATTGAATCATGTGCATCGATTGCATATGGCAAGGGACACTACCTATCCACTTGAACAAACCCATCCTACTGTACTACATTACAATAACCCTTCAAAATTTCAAATAGCAATGCATTGGGCATGGCAACTTGAATATTATTTGTCTCTTAATCCTGAGATAAAAAATGTGTACGTGTTTGGTGTTGCATGGGATATATGTGTAAGGAATCGAACTCTGGGGTATCTAGCCTTGACAGAAATTCAAGGTATCAGTATACTAACAAAAGCGAGATGCGTGTTAGCCAGTGACTTCCAACACCCTAATTTAGACCTCGATCCTGATTGGGTTAAGGTTGCTGAAGACACGTATCAATACGTTTTGGGCAACACAAAGGTTGACGTTTAATCCATTCTCTGTTATACTTCACACATGAATTGAGAAATCGATTCAGAAAAGAATTTTTGTGTTATGGGTAAGCTGATGAAAATAGTTGTTGACAACTAATACAATCGGTGCTATAATACATACATGAACTGCAAAAGAGCGAAAAAAGTAGCTTAATTTGCAGTATTTTTAAACCAGGACTAAATAAAAGACTATGATGAATATTAACTGTCAATCGCTGAAACATACAGGACTATGGTCACCCGTGACGATAGCCATGTTAGCAGCCTTTGAGGGGAATTATTCAACAGCGCCGACAAGTATTCGCGGATCTAGTGATCAGGGCAGAATGCTCCAGGGGTTCATAGGACGAGGTAGTTACAACTAATTGTAATACTTCAACAAGTTTTATGAAGCCCCTGGGATTGCAAAGTCTCAGGGGTTTTTTGTTTTGTGGTAGAAAGAATTTGACAGTAAATGGTGATTCTGTTATACTAGAGACATTAAAGAAGCAAGTAAAAAGGCTTCATTGAATAAGAAGATGTTGTAAAGATACAACAAAAGAATTTTGACAGTAAATGGATTTTATGTTACAATCAGATAAGAATAAAAAATCTGATTGGCTCAAGGAGAATACTCTAACTCCTGAACAGTTCAAGCAATTGATCTTACAGAAGGTAGAGCGTAACAAGGGTCAGTCAGTAAAAGCTAGAAAACAACTAGCATAAAAAATTAGTGTGGATTTAGAGCAGTAACCCTGCCCAGGAAACGAGGTCCTGACAATGCACTATAAACATGTTGTAAACGGGCGGACAGAATACATGAACGTGTAGCGGTAATGCACTAGTAAGACTTCTGGGTAGAGTATTAACTCTATCATAGCGTGGATGTTGAAAGATACATCACGCTATTCTAAAATTCACTCTATGAACAATGGCTCCTATCGCAGCCTAAGTAGTTTAGTGAATTTCAGAATAGCGTGTGCGAGGAAAATTATTGACCCTGTGAAGGTCCAAGTACGCACATTATATATTGTTGGGGTATCGCCTAGTCTGGCCCAAGGCAACGGTCTTTGAAATCGTCATCATTGGTTCGAATCCAATTACCCCTGCCAGTTTTAAGTTGGTTGCTTCCAGTATAGTGCGTAGTCGCTATATTTTTTAGCAGACTCTACTACCAAGCTACTAATGCGGTCTCTTACTTTTGTAATATCGGCTGCAACGATAACTGCGATTCGTAATGCTCCGACAGTCGGTGTGTTAACTGCATGTACTGCTCTAACATTATTTAAATAAAATGTTTGATTAGGTTCACGCAGTTTTGCGCTCAGTGTTACATTCTGTAACGGAGTTTCACTGAAGTTAGGATCTAGAATGCCAAATCCTGGTCTACTATCATATGGTATGATAGTGGGTCTTATTAGTAGAAAATTATTGTCTTCTTCTTGATTTTCAATATAGCAGCGTAATCCAGCAGTATCTGGATCGCTATGCCAAAATCCTAAACCGGCGAAGTCAGAACGAACAGGTAATAATACTACATTGTTTATTTCTGATTCACGTATTTTATAAGCAGAACTAAAAAAATCTGCAAGCTCTGGAAATTCTATATTAAAGTCATGGCACCAGTTATCATTGATTCTAGGATATACTAAGTTCCAGGGATAAGTGCTACTGACTTCTTTAATTTTACTCGCATCCAGTCGATTAGGATGGTGCTGTGTAGTACGATAAGAATCTGCCCAAGATAGCAGTTTAGTAATATCTGTTTTAGGAACAGATGGAGTATCAAGTGGGGTGTATAATATATCAAGTGCCTTCATGCACGTATTTATTACACTCCGGTTAATCAACAATTTTACACTCAGTTCGACTATCGGTTAGGTCAGGATACTTTCAATTTCCAGAGAGGGGTTCGACTCCCCTACTGAGTACCAAGTCAAGGCGATGACCCAAGCGTAAGTTTCCTAGGAACGAGAAGCTAAGATGCGTAAGTGTGCAGCTGGTTTCGCACCGCCGAGTTAATATGGAGTAGACGCCTGAGAGGAAGGGCTCCCGGCTGTAACCCGGAGGACAGTACTGCTGTATAGGTTCGAACCCTATCTGCTCCACCAATATAATGCGACCGTAACTCAGTTGGATAGAGTACTAGGCTACGAACTTAGGAGTCGGGAGTTCGAATCTCTCCGGTCGCACCAGATACAATGCGTGGTTAGCTCAGTTTGGTAGAGCAGTAGGTTGCCAACTTACAGGTCGCAGGTTCGAACCCTGTACCCCGCACCAGTTTTAGGATGCATCCTGCAAAATTAAATCAATTCAAAACTTTTATCTTTGAAAAGAAACTGCATCCTGTTATTCATGCTCTTATAGTTTAATGGAAGAACACTGTCTTGGTATGACAGATATCGTAGTTCGATTCTACGTTAGAGCACCAAAATTTATGCCATGGTAGCAGACTGGTAATGCACCGGATTGTCTATCCGTTCTATGCGAGTTCGATTCTCGTCCATGGCGCCAACTTTAGCCCTTTTCGTATAACGGTATTACGCCTGTTTTGTAATCAGGATACGGCAGTTCAATTCTGTCATGGGGCACCAATCATGGATGTATAGCACAGCGGTAGTGCATCTCCTTCATACGGAGCAGGTCAGTAGTTCAAATCTACTTACATCCACCAAACAATATGCCTAGTTAGTTCAGAGGAAGAACGTCTGCCCGATTAGCGGAATGTCGTAGGTTCGAGTCCTACACTAGGTACCAAATTATCTCTGAGTTTGACTAGACCGCGCAATCTAGTTAATAGTTGGGAATGTCACTTTCGACGGTGATCTCAGGGGCCAAGTTTTGAGATAGACGTAGGAGTCGAGTCGCAAGTAGCGGTGCAGCAAGAGAAGCACGTGTTTAACGTGAAAGATGCAAGACCTCCTCCATACGAGACAAACTATTGAGTCCCTTCAACAAGGATAGGTAGCCTCTCAAAAACCTACAATTGGGGTTCTCATATAATGGGATTATGCTAGCCTTGCACGTTAGTCATCGGGGTTCGATCCCCCGGAGCTCCACCAAAATTCATCTGTGTTTAGCTCAGTCTGGTCAGAGTTCTCGCCTTGGAAGTGAGGGGTCGGAGGTTCGAATCCTCCAGCGCAGACCAAAATTTATCTCCGATTGGTGAAATGGAATCACTCTTGGTTTGGGACCAAGGAGCGCAAGTTCGATTCTTGCATCGGAGACCAATAGTTATATGGTGTTGTTAGTGTAAAGGTTAGCACCAGAGATTGTGAATCTCTTAGTACGGGTTCGAATCCCGTACGACACCCCAAAGTTTTATGCCCTGCTGGACAAATCTGGCAAAGTCGCTTCTCTCAAAAGGAAGAGTTCTCTCGGTTCGAGTCCGAGGCAGGGTACCAAGTTTCCCGTCTTAGTGTAGTGGTTAGCACACGTATAAAAGGTCATCCTGTCAAGGATGCAGTCAGCAATATACAACATTCCATGTCAAGGACGAAACGGGGGTTCGATTCCCCCAGACGGGGCCAATTACGGTAGTCGGAGTCATGACCCTTTGCGTTTTCATGAGATGCAAAGCGAGCTACCACCAACAAATGGAGAGTAATGCAGCGGGGATGGTCCTGCGACTGGCCTTGAAAACCA